>Ga0182231_1000049_pt1 | contig 36369 bp, 31 predicted proteins | sample G6R1MG_29_FD_129667 | JGI IMG/M metagenome (GOLD analysis project Ga0182231, IMG submission 129667) | Miscanthus phyllosphere microbial communities from Michigan, USA - G6R2_NF_07NOV2016_LD1 MG | ecosystem: Host-associated > Plants > Phyllosphere > Phylloplane/Leaf | place: USA: Michigan...
CTGCCGCGCCGGGCCATGCGGATGACCGTGGTCATCGACGAGAAGGGCGAGGGCCACGCGGTGCTCACCCTCATCACCGACCGGGGCGACTTCATCCTCGACAACAAGACGAGCGCCGTCCTGTCCTGGCGCCAGACCGGCTACACCTTCATCAAGCGCGAGAGCCAGGACGCCCAGGCCTGGGTGTCGCTGGGACGGGCCACCTCGCCGGTCACCACCGCCAACCGCTGAACCGGTCCCGCGCCGTCACTGCGGGCTCGCGAGCTTCATCGTCACGAGGCCGGAGACGATGAGCAGGGCCGCGACGATGCGGGCCGGGCTCGCCTCCTCGCCCAGCACCGCGATGCCGAGGACGAAGGCGCCCACCGCGCCGATGCCGGTCCAGATGGTGTAGGCGGTGCCCAGCGGCAGGGTCCGCATCGCGAGGGCGAGCAGGGCGACGCTGCCCGCCATGGTGACCGCCATGATCGCCGTGGGCCACGGGCGGGTGAACCCGTGCGACAGCTTCATGGCGTAGGACCAGGCCACCTCGAGGAGGCCGGCGGTCACGAGGTAGATCCAGGCCATGGCGGTTCTCCCGAGGGGGCTGGCGGGGCCACGCCGACATCCGTCCCGAAACGGGACGGCGCGTGCCCGGACGTCTTCAGCCACGATCAAGCACCTTCGCGCACAGATGTCTCCCGTCGGAGACCTCTGCAGATGACCACCCGGGCCTGCGCCGTGCGCGCGCTCCTCCTCGCGGTTTCGCTCGGGGCCTCGGGCACCGCCGGGGCCGGCGAGGCGGCCGAACGGCACGCCGACTGGCGCGGCTGCCTGCACCGCCGCTTCGCGCTCGAGGCGCCGCACATCACCCGGACCCGCGCGGCCGAAGCGGCCCTGCGCGCCTGCCAGGGCGACGAGGCCGCCTACCTCACGGCCCTGTCCGCGTCACCCCTCCTCGACGGCGACGATGTCGCCCGCGTCCGCCCCGCGCTGCTTCTCAAGGCGAGGGGCTGGCTGATCGCCGGCGGCGCCCGGCCGCTGTGAGGCGGAGCCCGGCCGCTTCGGGGCGGCCGGCGGAAGCGCGCCGGCCCCTCACGCCACGTGGGCGTCGACCGCCGACACGTCGCGGGCGCGGATCAGCGCGGCGAGGGCGCGCGGGCTCATGGCCCTCCCGTAATGGTAGCCCTGGCCCTCGTGGCAGCCCATGCCGCGCAGGACCGCCTCCTGGTCGGCCCCCTCGATGCCCTCGGCGATGACCTCCAGGCCGAAGCTCTGGGCCATGCCGAGGACGGCGCGGATGATCTCCGCGTCGTGCCGGTCGGTGAGCACGTCGCGCACGAAGCTGCGGTCGATCTTGAGGCGGGTGAGGGGGAAGCGCTTGAGGGAGGAGAGCGAGGCGTAGCCCGTGCCGAAATCGTCGAACGCCACCGCGACCCCGTGGGCGTGGAGCGCCCGGATCGGCTCCAGGATCGCGTCGTCGGCCTGGAGGGCGATGCGCTCGGTGACCTCGAGTTCGAGGGTGGCGGGCGGCAGCCGGTAGCGGGCGAGCGACCGCGTCACGTCCTCCGCCAGGCTGCCGGCCCGCAGCTGGGCGGCGAACAGGTTGACGGCGACCCGCAGGGGCGGGAGCCCCGCCGCGCGCCACTGCGCCGCCTGCCGGCAGGCCTCCTCGATGATCCAGCGGCCGATGGCGGCCGCCATCGGGTGGGCTTCGAGGGCGGGCAGGAACACGCCGGGCAGGAGCAGGCCGCGCCCCGGATGGCGCCAGCGCAGCAGGGCCTCCGCGCCCACCACGCGCCCCGTGTCGAAGGCCACCTGGGGCTGGTAGTGCAGCAGGAGCTCGCCGGCCGCGAGGGCGTGGCTCAACTCGTCGTGCAGGGTCCGGCGGGCGATCACCGCGCTGCGCATGGCCGGTTCGAACAGGCGGTAGCAGCGCCGTCCGTCGCGCTTGGCCTGGTAGAGGGCGAGATCCGCGTCGGCGATGAGGGCCGCGGAGTCCGTCCCGGGGTGGCCGATGGCGATGCCGAGGCTGAGACCGACGTGGAACGTGTGCCCGGAGAGCTGGAACGTCGTCTGGAAGGCGTCGAGGATCCGCATGGCGGTGGCGCCCGCCGTGAGGGGATCGCCGCAGGGGGCGAGCAGGATCGCGAATTCGTCGCCCCCCAAGCGCGCCACGGTCACGTCCGGCGGAACGCAGAGCGGCAGCCGCACGGCCACGGATTGAAGCAGGATGTCGCCGGTGGCGTGGCCGAGGCTGTCGTTCACCTCCTTGAAGCCGTCGAGGTCGAGCAGCAGCACCGTCGCCGGGCCCTGCTCCAGGGCGAGGCCGAGGCATTCGTCGAACCGCGCCCGGTTGGCGAGCCCGGTCAGGCTGTCGTGATTGGCCATGCGGACGAGCCGGGCGTCCCGGGCGCGCCACGCGCTGATGTCGCGCATCAGCGCCCCGATCCCGATCCGTCCCTCCGCCGTCCAGGTGGACATGGAGAACTCGATGGGAAAGGTCGTGCCGTCGCGGTGCTGGGCGACGAGTTCGTTGGTCCGGCCGGCGAGCTTCGAGGGGGCGCCGGTCACGAACCTGGCGAAGCGCTCGCCGTGCCGGGCGCGGAACGAGGGCGGGACGATGATCTCGACGTCCTGCCCCAGCATCGTGCCGGGCTCGTAGCCGAACAGGATCTCGGCGGCGCGGTTGACGAAGGTGATGGTGCCGCCGGTGTCCACCGCCAGGAAGGCGAAGGCCGCCGCCTCGGCGAAGCCGCGCGTGATGCCGTCCGCCCGCGCCGCGTCCTCGCGCGCGAGGTGGTCGGCGGCGAGGGCGGCGAAACCCGCGAACCGGTCGGTCTCGCCCGCGTCGAAGGGCCGGCGCGGGCGGGGGGCCCCGACGTGGAGCGCGCCGAGCCGCCGGCCCCCGGCGCCGAGGAGGGGCGTCGCGGCGTGGAAGGCCGTGGCGTCCGGCGCGTCCGGGCCCGCGAAGCCGAAGGCGGCCCGGACCGAGGGCGCCGGGCCCTGCCCGAGGGTGATCCAGGCGAGCGGCGTCCCGAGGCAGCCGGCCGCGAGCGCCGTGATCCGCGCGAGGCCGGCCTCGGCCCCGAGATCGGCCCCCGGATCGGCCCCGTCGGCGGGCGTCCGGTCGAGGGCGCCGCCCGGGGCAGAACGGGCTTCCGATGATGTGTTGAGGGACATGCGATCAGCACCGGCAACGCTCAGGCCGGCGAAGATCCTGCGAAATGTTTAGAAAATCGTTCTCCGGCGCGCCGGGCGCCCCATGCCGGAGCCGGTCGCTTCCTCGGGGGATGGCGGATCCGGGCTCCGCTTCGAGGGGGCTGGGCCTGGATCAGGCGAAGGATTTCCGCGGGTCGAACGCGTCGCGCACGGCCTCGCCGGCGAAGACGAGGAGGCTCAGCATCACCGCCACCACGAGGAAGCCCGTGAGCCCGAGCCACGGCGCCTGGATGTTGTCCTTGCCCTGGGCCAGCAACTCGCCCAGCGACGCCGAGCCCGGCGGCAGGCCGAAGCCGAGGAAGTCGAGGGAGGTCAGGGTGCCGATGGAGCCGTTGAGGATGAACGGCAGGAAGGTCAGGGTCGCCACCATGGCGTTGGGCAGGAGGTGGCGGCTCATGATGCGGATGTCGGACAGCCCCAGGGCGCGTGCGGCGCGCACGTACTCGAAGTTGCGCGCCCGCAGGAATTCGGCCCGCACGACGCCCACCAGCGATACCCACGAGAACAGCAGCAGGATGCCGAGCAGCACGAAGAAGCCCGGCTCGATGAAGGCCGAGATGATGATGATGAGGTAGAGGGTGGGGATTCCGCTCCACACCTCGATGAAGCGTTGGAGCGCGAGATCGACCCAGCCGCCGAAATACCCCTGCACGGCACCGGCGATCACCCCGATCACCGAGGAGATCAGGGCCAGGATGAGCCCGAACAGCACCGAGATGCGGAACCCGTAGATGATGCGGGCCAGCACGTCCCGGGTGGTGTTGTCGGTGCCGAGCCAGTGCTTCTCCAGCTCCGCGCACGGCTTGCCCGTACTCCGGCACTGCTCCTCGGTGAGCAGCCAGGTCGGCGGCGAGGGGGAGGGGGTCGGCAATCCGTCGATGATGGTGTCGTAGGAATACGGGATCGGCGGCCAGATCGCCCAGCCGTTGTCGGCGATCTCCTTACGGGTCTCGGCCGAGCGGTAGTTCGGCCGGGCGTAGAACCCGCCGAACTTCTCGTCCGGGTAGTCGATGAGGACGGGAAACAGGATCTCGCCCTTGTAGGAGACGACGAGCGGCCGGTCGTTGGCGATGAATTCCGCGAACAGGCTCGTGCCGAACAGGGCGCTGAAGATCACGAACGACCAGAAGCCGAGGCGGTTGCGGCGGAAATTCGCGAGCCGCCGCCGCGACAGGGGCGAGAGCCAGCCGGCGCGGGAAGGCGGCGTCACGGGCGCCGCGACGGGGGGATTGGCCACCCGATTCATCGGCTGCCCCACCCGGTCCGCCGGCGGGTCAGCCGTCGATCCGCACCGCCGTGCCCTCGATCTCGTTGGGCCGCAGGCCGCCGGTCTTCTCGAGGTGGCGGCGCAGCAGGGCGACGTTGCGGCGGTTGGCCTTGAAGGCCGCATCGAACAGGTCGCCGGCGAGGGGCACGATGCCCAGCGCCCCGTCGAACACCACGTTCGCCATCATGCGCGCCACGAGCCAGCGCGGCGCCCCGAGGCGGCGCGCCTCGTTCACCACGTAGGACGCGATGACCATGCCGGCGACATCCCCGACGATCGGCACGAGGCCCACGATGGCGTCGAGGCCGACCCGGCGGTTGAGGCCCGGAATCAGGAAGGCCGAGTCGATGAGGTGCGCCAGCGCCTCCAGGCGCAGGAGCGTCGCCTCGCGGTCGTCGGCCTTGGGCCGGAACGGTGTGGCGACACCGGCCTTCGAGAAGTCCGTGGCCGGGCGTCCGGGAATGCGCGGTGTGCTCATGACCCGGAATGTGGCCCCGGGCCTGTCCGCCCGCAAGCACCGGAGCCATCACGCGGCCCCCCGGGGCACGTCCCCGAGGCGGTCGAGGGCGGCGTCCAGGGTCGCGTCGGATTTGGCGAAGCACAGGCGCACGATGTGGCGCACGGGATCGGCGTCGTAGAACGCGCTCACGGGGATGGCGGCGACGCCGTGGTTGCGCACCAGGGTCTCGCAGAACGCCACGTCGTCGGCGAACCCGAGCGGCGCGATGTCGATGTTGAGGAAGTAGGTCCCGGCCGAGGGCAGCACGGTGAAGCCGCGCTCCGTCAGGCCCACGCCCAGCCGGTCCCGCGAGCGGGCGAAGCGGGCGCGCATGTCCGAGAAATACGAATCCGGCTTGGCGAGCCCGTAGGCCACGGCCGTCTGCAGGCAGGGCGGCGTGGTGAAGGTGAGGAACTGGTGGGCGTTTGCCACGAGGCGCAGGAGGGGCGGGGCGGCCAGGACGAAGCCGACCTTCCAGCCCGTGAGCCCGAAGATCTTGCCGGCCGACCCGATCTTCACCGTGCGGTCGCGCATGCCCGGCTGCGCCATGAGCGGGCAATGGGCTTGCCCGTCGAACACGATGTGCTCCCACACCTCGTCGCACACGGCCGTGACGTCGTGGCGGGTGCAGAACCCGGCGAGCAGCGCGAGGTCCTCACGCGCGAACACCGTGGCGCTGGGGTTGAGGGGGTTGTTCAGTACCACCACCCGGATGCGGTCGCTGAACGCCGCCGCCAGGGCCTCTTCCTCCAGCCGGAAGTGCGGCGGCGACAGGTTGACGATGCGGGGCACGCCGCCGGCCTGGCGCACCAGGGGCAGGTAGGCGTCGTAGAGGGGCGCGAACAGCACCACCTCGTCGCCGGGCGCGATGAGGGACAGGAGGGCGGCGGCCAGGGCCTCGGTGGCGCCCGAGGTCACCATCACCTCCGCCTGCGGGTCGAGGGCGAGATCCTGGTGGTGGGCGTAATGGGCCGCGATGGCCGCGCGCAGGGCCGGCAGCCCCATCATGGGCGGATACTGGTTGTCCCCGTCGAGCACCGCCTCGGCCGCCTTGCGGCGCACGTCCTCGGGGCCGGGATCGTCGGGAAAGCCCTGGCCGAGGTTGATCGCCCCGAGGTCGCGGGCGAGGCCCGACATCACGGTGAAGACGGTCGTCGGCAGGTTCGCGAAGACGGGGTTCATGCGGTCCGGTGATCACGCGGGCGACGGTGGAGGGCCCCAAGGGCGGCCGGATGCGTAGCACGGCGCCCACGCGGGGTGAAATGTGCGGTCGCGCACGTCCGTCGGCGCGGGCGGAGCACTCACGGCTGACGATTGTTGACATTCATCACCTGTGACGTAGGTTCCGGTCATGGCCGGAGCGGCAGCCGCTCTTTCGGAACTTCGCCCCCTCGTTTCGCAAGGGTGTCTGGCGCTCCGGTCCACGGGATTTCGAGGAGAAAGGCCGTCGCCCCCGCGACGGCCTTTTTTCGTGCTCCGGTCCGGCCCCCGTGGCGGAGACGCCGGCGCCTGTGGCAGACACGCAAGGCCATGCGCGTCCGCACCTGCCTTCTCCTCGCCCTCGCCACCGCCCTTTTGGGCGTGGGCCTGCGCCGCCTCGTCCCGGTCACGCCCGTGGACGCGGAATACCGCGCGGTGGTGCGGGCCTACGACCCCGCGACGCGGCCCTGACCGCTCCGCCGGATCGGGACAGCAACACGGGGGAAACGCGCGCGCCGTACTGACGTCGTATTGGCGGGCCAGAAGGGGGACCATGCCGCGCTGTCAGGGAATCGACCACGGAACCGGGACGCTCCGTCTCTCCCGTCCGGGTGCGACGCTGTCCCGTTCTGTCGGGCCGGGCGGCGTGTGCTTAAATCCGGAACGGCCGGTCCGCGCGGGCGCCCCGTCCCCTGATGCTGTGACACCATGAACGAGAATTCCCCCATCCGCACCGAGACCGCGCGCGACGTCAGGGTCCCGGGCGAGACCCGGTCCGCCCCGGCGCGGGGCGGGCGCGGCTGGCTGTGGCTCGTCCTGCTGCTCATCCTCGCGGGCGGCGGATACTACGGCTACCGCCATTATCTCGTGCCGAAATCCGAGGGCGCGACGGAGGCGGCCGGGCCGCGCGGCAAGGGGGGCGGCAAGGGCGGCCGGGGGCCCGGGCGCCACGGCGAGCCGGCCCAGGCGGTGGGCATCGCCACCATCGCGGCCGGCGACGTGCCCATCGTGCTGTCCGGCCTCGGCACGGTGACGCCGCTCGCCAACGTCACCGTGCGCTCGCAGATCAGCGGCTACCTCATGGAGGTGGGGTTTCGCGAGGGCCAGATGGTGAAGAAGGGCGACTTCCTCGCCCAGATCGATTCGCGGATCTACGAGGCGCAGCTCGCCCAGTACCAGGGCCAGCTCATGCGCGATCAGGCCCTGCTGCAGAACTCGAAGCTCGATCTCGCCCGCTTCCAGCGCCTGTCCCAGCAGGATTCCATCTCGAAGCAGAACGTCGATACGCAGGGAGCCCTCGTCAAGCAGAACGAGGGCACGGTGGCGGCCGACCAGGCCCTGGTCGATCAGCAGAAGCTCAACATCACCTACACCCGCATCGTCTCGCCGGTTGACGGCCGCGTCGGCCTGCGTCAGGTCGATCAGGGCAACTACGTCACCGCCGCCTCCACGAGCCTCGTGGTGGTGACGCAGCTCAACCCGATCTCGGTGGTGTTCACCCTGCCCGAGGACGACGTCGCCAAGGTGATGCGCCGCCTGCGGTCGGGCGCCAAGCTCGCCGTCTCGGCCTACGACCGGGGCGACGCCAACGTGCTCGCCACCGGCACCCTCGCCACCGTGGACAACCAGATCGACACCACCACCGGCACGGTGAAGCTGCGCGCCCTGTTCGACAACGCCGACGACGCCCTGTTCCCGAACCAGTTCGTGAACGCCAAGCTCACCGTCGACACCGTGCGCCAGGCGCCCATCGTTCCGACCGCCGCGATCCTGCGCGGCACGCCCGGCACCTACGTCTACCTCCTCCAGGGCGACGACAAGGTGGTGGTGCGCCCCATCACCCTCGGCGAGGCCGACGGCCCCCGCACGGTGGTCACCGCCGGGCTCAGCGTCGGCGACCGGGTCGTGGTCGACGGCACCGACCGTCTTCGCGACGGGGCGAGCGTGCGCGTCACAGACGACGGCACCCGCCCGCCGGCCGCGGCCGGGCCGACCGCCAAGCCCGAGGACGCCAAGCCCGAGGACGCCAAGCCGGAGGACGCCAAGCCCGAAGACGCGAAGGCGCAGGCCGCGAAGGCCGACGCCGTCGCCCCGGAAGGCCAGCCCCGCGAACGCCGCCGCCAGCGCCCGGCCGCGCCATGAGTTTTTTCACCGGCTCGCCACCTCCCGGCAGGGGTGGATTTCCGCCCTTGGCTCGCACGCTCACGGATCGCGGGGGCGGCGCGGGTCCCCTCTCCTGGAAGGAGAGGGACAGGGTGAGGTGTGTGGAGTCTCCGGATAAGTCACACACCTCACCCCAGCCCTCTCCTTTCAGGAGAGGGAGTCCCGCCGCGATCTCCATGGACGATGCGGACGCATCCCGGACGTTCGGCGCGGATGATGGGCCGCTGTCTGCAGGGATACGGACAGGGGTCTCGTCGTGAACCCGTCCCGCCTGTTCATCCTGCGTCCCGTCGCCACCACGCTGTTCATGCTGGCGATCCTCATGGTCGGGATGGTGTCGTACCTGAACCTGCCGGTCTCGGCGCTGCCGTCGGTGGATTACCCGACGATCCAGATCCAGACGTTCTATCCGGGCGCCAGCCCCGAGGTGATGACCTCGGCGGTCACCGCGCCCCTGGAGCGGCAGTTCGGGCAGCTCGCGAACCTGAACCAGATGACGTCCCAGAGTTCGGCGGGCGCCTCCGTCGTCACCCTGCAGTTCAACCTCGATCTCCCCCTCGACATCGCCGAGCAGCAGGTCCAGGCGGCCATCAACGCCGCCGGCAACCTCTTGCCGGCCGATCTCCCGGCCCCGCCGATCTACGCCAAGGTGAACCCGGCCGACGCGCCGATCCTGACGCTGGCGCTCACCTCCAAGACCATGCCGCTCACGGAGGTGCGCGATCTCGCCGAGACGCGGCTCGCGCAGAAGATCTCCCAGGTGGCGGGCGTCGGCCTCGTCAGCACCGGCGGCGGCCAGCGGCCCGCCATCCGGGTGCGGTTCAACGCCCGGGCGCTCGCGGCCTACGGCCTCAACATCGACGACCTGCGCACCACCATCACCAACCTCAACGTCAACACGCCCAAGGGCACCATCGACGGGCCGACCCAGTCCTACGCCATCAACGCCAACGACCAGATCCGCGACCCGAAGGCCTACGACGCGGCCATCGTCGCCTACAAGAACGGCGCCCCGGTGCGGCTCTCGGACGTGGCCGACGTGGTCTCAGGGCCGGAGAACACCAAGCTCGGCGCCTGGGCCGACGAGACCCCGGCGGTGATCCTCAACATCCAGCGCCAGCCCGGCGCCAACGTCATCGCCACGGTGGACAAGATCAAGGCCCTGCTGCCCCAGCTCCAGGCGACCCTGCCGGCGGCCATTTCGGTCGGCCTGCTCACCGACCGCACGGTCACCATCCGGGCCTCCGTCCACGACGTGCAGGTGGAGCTGGCCCTCGCCATCGGCCTCGTGGTGCTCGTCATCTTCCTCTTTCTGCGCAGCGTCTCCGCCACCCTGATCCCGAGCCTGTCGGTGCCCCTCTCCCTCATCGGGGCGCTCGCCATCATGGACCTCTACGGGTTCTCGCTGGACAACCTCTCCCTCATGGCGCTCACCATCGCGACGGGCTTCGTGGTGGACGACGCCATCGTGGTCATCGAGAACATCGCCCGCCACGTGGAGGAGGGGGATTCGCCCCTCGAAGCGGCCCTGAAGGGCAGCCGCGAGATCGGCTTCACCATCATCTCGCTCACGGTCTCGCTCATCGCGGTGCTCATCCCGCTCCTGTTCATGGGCGACGTGGTGGGGCGCCTGTTCCACGAATTCGCCATCACGCTGGCGGCCACCATCGTGATCTCGGCGGTGGTGTCGCTCACCCTCGTGCCGATGCTGTGCGCGCGCCTGCTGAAGCCCGTGCCGGCCGGGCACGCGGAGCGCCGCGAGGGCTTCGTCGCCCGGGCCGCGCGCCGCTCCATGGACGGCGTCATCTCAGGCTACGGCCGGATGCTGCGCGTGGTCCTGCGCCACCAGGGCCTGACCCTGGTGGTGACGCTCGGGACCGTGGCGCTCACCGCCTACCTGTTCGTGGTGATCCCCAAGGGGTTCTTCCCCGTGCAGGACACGGGCGTGGTCCAGGGCATCACCCAGGCCGACCAGACCGTGTCCTACGCCGCCATGGCCGAGCGCCAGCAGAGGTTGGCCGCGCTCATCCTGCAGGACCCGGACGTGGCCAGCCTGTCGTCGTTCATCGGCGTCGACGGCCAGAACGTGACCCTGAATTCGGGCCGCTTCCTCATCAACCTGAAGCCGCACGCGGACCGCACGGCCACGGCGGGCGAGATCATCGCGCGGATCAAGGCCGCGACCACGGGGGTCGCCGGCATCCGCCTCTACCTGCAATCGGTGCAGGACCTCACCATCGACACGGCGGTGAGCGCGACGCAGTACCAGGTGATCCTCGAGAACCCGAACCTCACGGAATTCGAGACCTGGGTGCCGCGCTTCGTGCGCCAGCTCCAGACCTCGCCCCTGCTGATGGATGTCGCGAGCGACCTCCAGGCGAGCGGGCTGGCCGCCTACATCACCATCGACCGGGCGACGGCCGGGCGCTACGGCATCACCCCGGCCACCGTCGACAACGCCCTCTACGACGCCTTCGGCCAGCGCATCATCTCGACGATCTTCACCCAGTCGAACCAGTACCGGGTGATCCTGGAGGCCGATCCGGCGCTCCACACCACCATCGAGAGCCTCGACCACATCTTCCTGCCGTCCTCCACGGTGGCGTCCGGCCAGGTGCCGCTCTCGGCGGTCGCCCGGGTGAGCGAGCGGCGCGCGCCGCTCCTCATCTCCCATCTCGGCCAGTTCCCGGCCACCACCGTGTCGTTCAACCTCGCGCCCGGCGCGGCGCTCGGCGACGCCGTGGCGGCGGTGGAGGCGGCGGGCAAGGCCATCGACCTGCCGCCGAGCTTCCGCGTGGTGCCGCAGGGGTCGGTGTTCGCGTTCCAGTCGGCCCTGTCGAACCAGCTGTTCCTCGTCATCGCCGCCATCGTCACCGTCTACATCGTGCTCGGCGTGCTCTACGAGAGCTTCATCCACCCGATCACGATCCTCTCAACGCTGCCCTCCGCCGGCATCGGCGCGCTGCTCGGCCTGATGCTGTTCGGCCTGTCCCTCGACATCATCGCGGTCATCGGCATCGTGCTCCTCATCGGCATCGTGAAGAAGAACGCCATCATGATGATCGACTTCGCGCTCCAGGCCGAGCGCGAGGACGGGATGAGCCCCCGCGACGCCATCTACGAGGCCTGCCTCCTGCGCTTCCGCCCCATCCTGATGACGACGCTCGCGGCCCTCTTCGCGGCGGTGCCCCTCATCGTCGGCACGGGGGTCGGCGCGGAGCTGCGCCAGCCGCTCGGCATCGTCATCGCGGGCGGCCTCATCGTCTCCCAGGTGCTCACCCTGTTCACGACGCCGGTGATCTATCTGGCCTTCGACCGCCTGGAGCGGCGCATCACGGGGCGCCGCGCGGGGGGGACGGGCAGCGTCGAGGCGCTGTCGTGAACGTCTCCGCCCCGTTCATCCGGCGGCCCGTCGCCACGGTTCTGCTCACCCTCGGCGTGCTGCTCGCCGGGATGTTCGCGTTCCTGAAGCTGCCGGTGGCGCCGCTCCCCCAGGTGGATTTCCCCGTCATCCTCGTGCAGGCGTCGATGCCCGGCGCCTCCCCCGAGACCATGGCGACCACCGTCGCCGCGCCCCTGGAGCGGCGTCTGGGGGCCATCGCCGACGTCAACGAGATGACGTCCACGAGTTCGGTCGGCTCCGTGCGGATCGTCCTGCTGTTCGGCCTCAACCGGAACATCGACGGGGCGGCCCGCGACGTCCAGGCGGCCATCAACGCGGCCCGGGCCGACCTGCCGACGGCGCTTCGCCAGAACCCGACCTACCGCAAGTTCAACCCGGCCGATTCGCCGATCCTGATCCTGTCGCTGACCTCGAACACCCTGTCGCCGGGCCAGCTCTACGATTCCGCCGCGACGGTGGTGCAGCAGAAGATGTCCCAGCTGCCGGGGGTCGGCAACGTCGACATCGGCGGCGCGTCGCTCCCCGCCGTGCGGGTCGAGCTCGATCCCACCGCCTTGTTCAACTACGGCATCGGGCTCGAGGGCATCCGGGCGGCCCTCGCCTCGGCCAACGCCAACTCGCCCAAGGGCGCCATCGAGACCGAGACGCGGCGCTACCAGCTCTACGCCAACGACCAGGGCCGGGTGGCGGCCGATTACCGCGACATCGTCGTGGCCTACCGCAACGGCGCCGCCGTGCGGCTGACCGATGTCGGCAAGGTCGTGGATTCGGTGGAGGACAAGCGCAACCTCGGCCTCGTCAACGGCAAGCCGGGCGTGATCCTGTTCATCTACAAGCAGCCCGGCTCCAACGTCGTCGACACCATCGACGGCCTCAAGAAGGCGATCCCCCAGGTCAAGGCGGCGCTCCCCGGCGACATCGACCTCATGGTGACGGGCGACCGCAGCGCCACCATCCGGGCGTCGCTGGCCGAGACCGAGGACACCCTGCTCATCGCCGTCGGCTTGGTCATCTTCGTGGTGTTCGTCTTCCTGCGCTCGGGCCGCGCGACGCTCATCCCGGCGGTGGCCGTGCCGATCTCCATCGTCGGCACCTTCTCGGCGATGTACCTGCTCGACTACAGCCTCAACATCCTGTCGCTCATGGCGCTCATCATCGCCACGGGCTTCGTCGTCGACGACGCCATCGTGGTGCTGGAGAACATCCAGCGCCACATCGAGCAGGGCCGTGCGCGGGTGGAGGCGGCGCTCCTCGGCGCCCGCGAGGTCGGCTTCACCGTCATCTCCATGAGCCTGTCGCTCGTCGCGGTCTTTCTCCCGATCCTCCTCATGGGCGGCATCGTCGGGCGCCTGTTCCAGGAATTCGCCGTCACCCTGTCGCTGGCGATCCTCATCTCCCTGGTGCTGTCGCTCACCACCACGCCGATGATGTGCGCGCTCCTCCTCAAGCCCGAGACCCACGACCCGGCCCGGCGCCCGAATGTCTTCCTGCGCGGCCTGGAGGCGGGGTTCGATTCGATGCTCGCCGCCTACGAGCGCACCCTGCGGGTGGCCCTCCGCCACCGCCGCCTCGTGGTGCTCAGCCTCCTCGCCACCGTGGGGCTGAACGTCTACCTCTACGTCATCGTGCCCAAGGGCTTCTTTCCCGAGCAGGACACCGGGCAGATGATGGGCGGCATCCAGGCCGACCAGCGCATCTCGTTCCAGGCCATGAAGCAGAAGCTCGAACAGGCCACCGCCATCGTGCAGGCGGATCCGGCGGTGGACAGCGTCGTCGGCTTCACGGGCGGGCGGGCGACGAACTCCGCCAACGTCTTCGTCGGCCTCAAGCCCAAGGCCGAGCGCGACCCCATCGAGAAGGTGATGGGCCGCCTGCGCCCGAAGCTCGCCCAGGTGGCGGGCGCGCGGCTCTACCTGTTCCCGCGCCAGGATCTGCGCATGGGCGGGCGCCAGAGCTTCGCCACCTACCAGTACACCCTCCAGGGCGACACGGCGGAGGAACTCTACGCCGCCGCCCCGAAGCTGCTCCAGGCCCTGCAGAAGGACCCGACCTTCGTCGACGTGTCCTCCGACCAGCAGGAGGGCGGCCTCGAGACCCGCCTCGTCATCGACCGGGCGACCGCCTTCCGCTACGGCCTGACCCCGGACAAGATCGACAACACCCTCTACGACGCCTTCGGCCAGCGCCAGGTCTCGACCATCTACAACCCGCTGAACCAGTACCACGTCGTCATGGAGATCGCCCCGCGCTACCTCCAGAGCCCCGACACCCTGAAGACGCTGTTCGTCTCCACCTCGGGCGGCAGGGCCCGCGGCTCGGCCACCACCAACGCCGTGGCCGGCACGGTCGCGGCGGGCGGCACCCTCAACACCAACGCGGCCGGGAATGCCGCCGTGACCGATCCGGCCGCCGCCCTCGCGGCCGATTCGGCCCGCAACGCCGCCGCCAACGCCATCGCGGGCGGCAAGGGTGGCGCTTCGTCGAGCGCGCCCGTCTCCTCCGCCAAGGAGACCATGATCCCGCTCTCGGCCTTCGCCCATCTCGAGACCGGCAACGCCCCCGTGCAGGTGAGCCATCAGGGCCTGTTCGTCGCCACCACCATCTCGTTCAACCTGGCGCCGGGCCGGAGCCTGTCGGACGCGACCCGGGTGATCGAGCGGACCATGACGGATCTGCGCCTGCCCGCCACCATCCACGGCGAGTTCGCCGGGGGCGCCAAGAGCTTCCAGGAATCCTCGTCGCGCCAGCCCCTCCTCATCCTCGCGGCGCTGGTGGCCGTCTACACGATCCTCGGAATCCTCTACGAGAGCTTCATCCACCCGCTGACCATCCTGTCGACCCTGCCGTCGGCGGGCATCGGCGCGCTCCTCGCCCTGCTGGTCTCCGGCACCGAGTTCACGGTGATCGCCCTCATCGCGGTGTTCCTGCTCATCGGCATCGTGAAGAAGAACGCCATCATGATGATCGACTTCGCCCTGGACGCCGAGCGCACCCGCGGCCTGAGCCCCGGGGACGCCATCTTCGAGGCGTGCCTCTTGCGCTTCCGGCCGATCATGATGACAACGCTCGCCGCCATGCTCGGCGCGCTGCCCCTCATCCTCGCGGGCGGGGAGGGGTCCGAACTGCGCCGCCCCCTCGGCATCGCCATCGTCGGCGGCCTCATCGTGAGCCAGATCCTGACCCTCTACACCACCCCCGTCGTCTACCTCTACCTCGACCGCCTGCGCCGGCGCGGGCCGGTTCCAGGCGCCGTGCCGAGCGCGGCCGAATGAGCGTGGGTGGTCTGGTGAGCTGGCATTCGCGAAGCAACGCTTCCCCCGCGGGGCAGGGCGATCGCTCATGGATCGCGCCGTCATTCCGGGGCGCCGGAGGCGAACCCGGAATCCAGAGCCGCCGACGGTGCAAGGCTTTGCGAAACTTGTGTTTCTGGATCCCGGGTTCCGCTGTGCGGCCCCGGGATGACGGAGCGGCGGGAGACGTCCGGTCGCTCGAAACGTCGAATGCCATCGCCTCCCCCGCCGGGGGGGGAGGGAAGGGGGCGTCGCGCCTCGCCGCCCTCGTGGCCATCGCGGCGTCGGTCTCCGGCTGCATGGTCGGCCCCGACTATTCCCGCCCCTCCGTCGAGACGCCGCTCGCGTTCAAGGAGGGCGGCGCCCGCGAGGACAGCGCCGCTTACGTCGCATCGCGAAAAGGCTGGCGCCCGGCCGCCCCCAACGACGGGGCCGAGCGTGGCGACTGGTGGCGGGTGTTCAAGGACCCCGCCCTCGACCGGCTCATCCGCCTCGTCGACGTCGACAACCAATCCTTGCGGGCCCAGGTCGCCGCCTACGAGCAGGCGCGCGGCTTCGTCGCCCAGGCCCGCGCGGCCCTGTTCCCGACCGTGATCGGCGCGCCCAACGTCACCCGCTCGCGGGTGGGCGGCTCGGAGCGCACCACCGTCTCCCTCCAGGGCCAGGCGAGCTGGGAGCTCGACCTGTTCGGCCGCATCCGGCGCAACCTCGAGAGCGAGGTGGCCTCCGCCCAGGCGAGTGCGGCCGATCTCGCCCTCGTGCGCCTCACCCTCCAGTCGGAGGTGGCCAACAATTACCTGAGCCTGCGCTACCAGGATTCGCTGCAGCGGGTGTTCGACGAGAACATCGCCGGCTTCAAGAAGAGCCTGGCGATCACCGAGAACCAGTACGCGGCCGGTGTCGCCGCGCGCTCCGACGTCATCACCGCCCAGACCCTGCTGCAGACGACGCAGGCCCAGGCCATCGCCATCGGGTTGCAGCGGGCGATCTTCGAGCATGCCATCGCCACCCTCGTCGGGCGCCCGCCCGCCGAACTGTCCCTGCCCGTGGGCCCCCTCGCCGTGCGCCCGCCCGCCGTGCCCGTCGGCATTCCCTCGACCCTGCTGGAGCGCCGCCCCGACGTCGCCCAAGCCGAGCGCACCGTGCAGGCCCAGAGCGAACTTATCGGCGTCGCCGTGGCGGCGTTCTACCCCACCGTCACCCTCTCGGCCTCGGGCGGCGTCTCGGGCCTCGCCTCCAACGGCGTGTTCTCGGCGGCCAATCAGGTCTGGTCGGTCGCCGCCGCCGGCACGGAGGTGTTCTACGACGGCGGCGCCCGCGCGGCGGCCCTGCGCATCACCCGCGCGGCCTACGACGCGGCGGTGGCGAACTACCGCCAGACCGTGCTGACGGCCTTCGGCGAGGTGGAGAACGGGCTTTCCGGCGTGCGCATCCTCGCCCGCCAGCAGGCGGCGCAGGACGAGGCCGTGGCCTCGGCCAAGCGCGGCGTCGAGATCACCCTCAACGAGTACCGGGCCGGCACCCAGAACTACACCACCGTGGTCACGGCCCAGTCCATCGCGCTCAACAACGAGATCAACGCCCTCCAGATCCGCCTCAACCGCTTCACCACCGCCGTGGCCCTGATCCGGGCGCTCGGCGGCGGCTGGGACGTGCGCAGCCTGCCCACCGGCGACGAGCTCAAGGGCACGCGCCTGCCCATCGATTCCGGACAGGCGGTGCGGACGGACGAGTGAGGCGGAGGATCGCTCCCCGTGGGACTGGTGTCAGTTCCCGTTGCGATGGACTGTTTGCGACCCAACCTCGCCGTTAGTGCAAATGCGACAGGGACCCGACAGCTGCCATTGTGTGATGTTGCGCACGCCAAGCGGGAAAAAACTATGATGATGATAATTGCAGCGCGGGCTTACGCTTAAGGTCTCCGTTGAAATGAACGCATTTCTTGCTCGACGGAAACGGCTAATCATCGCCATTGCTGGCCTGATTGGCTGCATTTTTATCTTCGAAGCTTGGTCGCGATGGATAACGGCAGAGCCTTTAAACGCACCAATCGCGCTTTTACCCGCTGGCAAAGTCGACAAAGAGTTAGAAATCCGGAGGGACTGCCTGCATTCCCTGGAGCTTGCATTCTCGAAAAAATCGCATTCCCGCGGCGAAGTGGGAACACTTGACCACACTTCCACGCCAGTGAGTTTAGGGGCGGGAAAGGATTTCGATGGCGTCAGGATCCCTGTGCAATGGTCACTCACCGATCCGTCTGGCAAACTTGTTGCCTCCGGTGAGGGCGATGCTGCAGGAAGTCACGCTTGGACCTCAACCGAATTTTTTCGTCCGGTCCTAACTGGTCTTCGCCTTTCCCATGGCCACTATCGCCTGCATGTCGCCCTTCTCCGCGATATGCCGGAGCTTGATCACATGGCTGCCAGACTGGTATTTCGATGCCAAAGTGGTGAAATTTCGCGTGTTTGGCGAGATGGTTTATTGTTATTCGGCCAGATCGTTGAGAATTTGATCGTATTGCCACTCGTATTGGTTCTTGCAGCGATCTTGATCGGACTAGAAACGAAGCATTTGGGGCCGCGTCGTATCCGCTGAGCGTCTCAGGCGTCCTTTCGATGCCTTCACGCTGATATTGATCATTTGTTGCCCGGCGAGCGTCTGGGTTCCTATTTCTGATCCCCATAGCAGACAGACTTAAATCCACCCATGACTGCCGTTCGCCTGAAAGGGCGACGATGCGGATGAAACCGGAGATCGACGCGAGACCGCGAACCATCTCGGCAGATTCGATCCCCCGCGTGACCCACCGCACCCCCACCCCGGAACGCGCTGCACTGCGGCAAGTTGACGAGCGATTTCCGCGTGCGCCTCCGCGCGCGGGGTACGGGAGAAGGCCGCGATGAGCACCGACGCCGCACACGAAACGCCGCTGCCGAGCGACAGCCCCCCGGCACCGCCCTGTACCCTGGTGATCTTCGGCGCGTCGGGCGATCTCACCAAGCGCCTCCTGATGCCGGCCCTGTACAACCTCTCGGCGGGCAAGCTTCTGTCCGAGGACTTCAAGGTCGTTGCCGTCGATCACAACGAGAACACGGATGCGGGGTTTCGCGAGAGCCTCAGCGAGACCATGCAGTCCTTCACCAAGGACACGTCGTCCGAGTTCCACCCCGACCACATCGACGCGACCGCCTGGGGCTTCGTGCGCGACCGGATCCATTTCCGGCACGGCGATTTCGCCGAGTCCGCGACCTTCCGGGATCTCGCCGGGGTGCTCACCGGCAACGTGGTGTTCTACCTCGCCGTCTCGGCCCGGTTCTTCGGGCCCATCGTCGAACACCTCGGGAAGGCCGGCCTGCTGACGCAGGCGGACGGGGCATTCCGCCGGGTGGTGGTGGAAAAGCCCTTCGGCAGCGATCTCGCCTCGGCGAAGGCGCTGAACGCGACGCTGCTGGCGCAGGGCGACGAGAGCCAGTTCTTCCGCATCGACCACTTCCTCGGCAAGGAGACCGTGCAGAGCATCCTGGCCCTGCGCTTCGCCAACGGCCTGCTGGAGCCGGTCTGGCGCGCCGGACACGTGGCGTCCATCGAGATCACCGCCGCCGAGACCATCGGCGTCGAGCAGCGCGGCGCGTTCTACGAGCCCACGGGGGCGCTGCGCGACATGGTGCCCAACCACCTGTTCCAGCTTCTCTGCATGGTCGCCATGGAGGCCCCCGACAGCCTCGCGGCGGAAGCGATCCGCGACGCCAAGAGCCGGCTCCTCGAAGCCATCCGGCCGATCCCCCCGGAGGACGCCGTGCGGGGCCAGTATACGGACGGCACCGAGTTCGGCCGCGCCGTGCCCGGCTACCGCGCCGAGCCGAACGTCTCGGCGGATTCCCGGACCGAGACCTACGTCGCCCTGAAGCTCACCATCGACACCCCGCGCTGGGAGGGCGTGCCGTTCTACCTGCGTACGGGCAAGCGCATGACCGACCGGGCGACGGAGATCGCCGTGCACTTCCGCCCTCCCGCGCAGTCGCCCTTCCTCGGCGCGTGCGCGATGGCGCCCGATACCCTGCGCCTGCGCATCGACCCCGAGCAGGGCATGAGCCTCGGCCTCAACGCCAAGCGGCCGGGCCCCGAGATGCGCCTGGGCCGCGTGGTCGCCACCTTCGAGTACGGCGACTTCTTCCACGAGAGCCCGAGCGTCGGCTACGAGACCCTGCTGTACGATTGCATGACCGGGGACGCGACCCTGTTCCAGCGCGCCGACGGCATCGAGGCGGGCTGGGCCGCCGTCGAGCCCCTGCTCCAGGCGTGGCGCGACGCGCCCGTGGCGTTCTACCCCGCCGGCAGCGACGGGCCGGAGGAAGCGGCGGCGCTCCTCACCCGCGACGGCAACGCCTGGCTACCGCTCGGCAAGGGCTGAGCGGGGACGGGCGCCCTTGCGCCCGACCTCCCGCACGGGCTTCAGCGCCGCGAGGTCGTCGTGGTGGAGGAGTTCGACGCCCGTCGCCGCCGCGAGTTTCCGCGCGGCCGGGGTGAAGCCGGCGTTCGACACCACGACGGCCATGTCGCCCGACCAGTAGCGCATGGCGGCGGCGATCTCCTGCACGGCGCCGTTGCCCACGGGCTTGCCGTAGCGCTTGCACTGGACGACGAGGCGCACGCCCGCGCGCTCGGCGACGATGTCGGCGCCCTGGTCGCCGCTCGCCCGGGTCGCGCGGGCGTTCCAGCCCGCCTCCCGCAGGCGCTCGGCGCAGAACCGCTCGTAGGCGATGCCCTCCTCGGGCGCGTCGGCCTCGTCGGGCAGGGGATGGGCGGCGGCGACGCGCTCGATGGTGGCCAGGATCGCGTCCCAGAGGGCGTCGCCCTCCTCGCCGTAGCCGCGGGCGTCCAGGGCGGGAAGAATCGTCCGTTCGGCGAAATATTCGCGTTCGCGTACCCATCCGTCATCGATGCGATTGCCGTAGGCGTCGACGAAACATTCCTGGCGCCGGCGCAGGGCGAGGGTCGCGGCGTGCCGCCGGGCGACGGTTCGGATGAGGCGGCGGATGCGGCGGGGCCGGTCGAGGCGGTGCAGCCCGATGGCCGCGAGGCACAGGCCCGTGGCGGCGAGGGCCGGCGTGCCGTAGACGAACGCGGCGGCGCCCCCGGCGAGGCCGGTCCAGAACAGGCGTGCGACGAGGCTCGACCGGCCCGGCATGGAGGGTTCCCGGCGCGGGCCCCCGGGCCGTCGGGCCGGGCTCTCGGCCGCGCCGGAGAACCCTGGCACGGGCGCCTTGCGCGATCTCTAACGCCCCCACGGGGCGGACGTTTCGGCGTGGATAACACGCGCCGGCCCCGGTCCGACGCGCCCCGGGATCCCGCGCCGGGGCCGCCGCTTCGACCGGGCCGGGCCGGTCTCAGGCGTTGGCGGCGACCCGTGGGCGGCGCCCCCGCGCGACGGGGGGCTTGGCCTCCGTGGACTTGGCCTCCGTGGACTTGTCGTCCGTGGACTTGGTGTCGGCCGCTCGCGAGTCCGCCGCGGCGGCGATCTGCTTGCGGCGCTGCTGGCCCAGGCCCATGTTCTTCGCCAGTTCCGAGCGGGCGGCCGCGTAGTTCGGCGCCACCATCGGATAGTCGCTCGGAAGGTTCCACTTGGCGCGATACTGGTCCGGCGTCATGTCGTAGCGCGTCCGCAGGTGACGCTTGAGCGACTTGAACTTCTTGCCGTCTTCCAGACATACGAGATAGTCGGGCGTGATCGAGCGCTTGACCGAAACGGCGGGGGTCAGCGGCTCGGCCTTCTCCTCCTGGGGAGACGCCGTCAGGCGTTCCAGGGTCGCGTGCACGGAGGCGATGAGGCTCGGGAGTTCGACGGCCGGCACCGAATTGTTGCTCACGAACGCGGACACGATGTCCGCCGCGAGTTCGATGTAATCCGGCATTGTCTCGTCATCCACCTTCATCGTCTAACCCCCGTTTGGCACTGTGCCCGGATTTCTGGCAGACCCGGCCGTCTTTAGCGCCGTGGTCACACGAGCAATCAAAAATCCGTGACTTGAGAGCTACTATGACGCAATAAGTCGAAGCGCAAGAGGCATGAGAATGTTCGCTGGTAATGCGAACTTTGACTACCTAAGCGAACTACCATGATGGAACGGTGTTCAACGATCTCGGGCGGACGGCGAACTATCCGGCCCCCTGCTTCCCAGACAAAATGTATTCAGTTTGCAAAACCCCACTTCCGCGTGACGTGGGAGGTGATCTCTCGATCAGCGAACCAATCTGTACGATCCCGACCACTCTGACCCTTCACCTCATCCTGAACAGTCGAATTCGAAAGCCCGAGCCGGCTCAGGGCGGGGTCGGATCGGCCTGGGCCCGCAGGCCGTAGGTCTTGAAGCGCTCCACCGTCCGGGCGATCTCGTCGTCGGGCAGGATCACGGGCGCGCCCACCTGCAGGGCGATGGCGTATTGCCGGCACAGGGCCTCCATCTCCACGGCGAGCCACAGGGCTCGTGCGAGGTCCGGCCCCGTGGCGATCATGCCGTGGTTGGCGAGCAGGCAGCCGGCGCGCCCCTCCAGGGCCTCGATGGCGAGGCGGGAGAGCTCTTCCGTGCCGTAGGGCGCATAGGGCGCGCACCGGATCGTCGGCCCGCCCACCGCCGCGATCATGTAATGCACCGCCGGGATCGTCCGGCCGCACAGGGCGAAGGCGGTGCAATAGTCCGGATGGGCGTGCACCACGGCATGGACGTCCGGCCGCCGCGCCAGGATGTCCCGGTGGAAGCGCCATTCCGACGACGGGGCGAGGGGGTGGTCCCAGGTGCCCGCGAACGTCATCGGCACGATGCTCTGCGGGGTGAGCGCCTCGGCCGGAACGCCCGAGGGGCTGACGAGGAAACCGTCGCCGTGCCGCACCGAGACGTTGCCGGAGGTGCCCTGGCTCAAGCCCAGGGTGAGGAGGTCGCGCATGGCCGCGACCACGCCCCGCGCCGCCGCCATCCGGTCCGATCCGCCCGCGGCCGCGTTGTCCCGCGAACCGTCGTCCCGCGAACCGTCGTCTTGTGAAGTGGCGTCTTGCATCGAAACGTCTCCAGGGGTTGGGTCCGGGGATAGGCGGAGCCGGATCGGTCCGCCACGGCGACACGCGAAGGTTGGGCGACCCATGAGCCGCACGTCATGAGCACCACCGCATGAGCACCTATCGGTTCGATGCCCTGCTGGCGCCCCGCACCCTCGCGGTGGTCGGCCTCGAGGGGCCCGGCGCGGCCTTGGGCGAGGCCGTGCTGCGCAACCTCGCCTGTGCGGGGAACAACCGGGCGATCTATGCGGTCAATCCGCAGAGGCATGTGAATTACGAATACGTGACATGCGTCGAAAGCATGGATGGGGCGGGGGAGCGCCTCGATCTCGTGGTGATCACCGCGCCGGCCGGGGATCTCGTCGCCTGGGTCGCCGCCGCCGGACGCCGGGGGGCCGCCGCCGCCCTCGTCCTCACGCCCGACGTGCCCCTCGACCTGTGCGCCGCCGTGCGGGCGGAGGCGCGGAGCCACGGCCTGCGCCTCCTCGGGCCCGGCAGCATCGGCCTCGCGGTGCCCCGCGAACACCTCGACGCGAGCCTGCTGGCGCGGGCGCCGGGGGCCGGCGATCTCGCCCTCGTCTCGCAATCCGGCACCGTCGCGGCCGGCATCGTCGCCTGGGCGGCCCGGCGCGAGGTCGGGTTCTCGGCGGTGCTGTCCCTGGGCACCGCCTGCGACATCGACATCGCCGATTGCCTCGACCATTTCGCCGCCGATCTCCACACCCGCGCGATCCTGCTGTCCCTCGACAGCATCCCCGACGCGCGCAAGTTCATGTCGGCGGCCCGCGCCGCCGCCCGCGCCAAGCCCGTGGTGGTGCTGCGCGCCGGGCGCCACCGGGCGCCGACCCGCCACGTCGTCACCCATACGGGCGCGCTCGCCCGGCCCGACGCCGTCTACGAGGCCGCGTTCCGCCGCGCCGGCCTCCTCAGCGTCGACAGCCTGGATGCCATGTTCGCCGCCGTCGAGACCCTCGGGCGCCAGCGCCCGTTCCCGGGCCATCGCCTCGCCATCCTCGGCAACGGGCGCGGCATCGCGGCGCTGGCCGCCGACCGCCTCGCCGACCGGGGCGGCACGCTCGCGGCGGACAACCCCGTCGAGCTCGGCATCGAGGCCGGGCCGGAGGCCTACGCCGCCGCCCTGGAGCCCCTGCTCACCGCCCCCGGCCACGACGCGGTGCTGGCCGTCCACGTTCCCACCGCCCGCTCGGGCAGCGCCGCCACCGCGACGGCCCTGGCCGAGACCGTGGCCCGGGTCCGCAGGAGCAGCCAGGGCCAGGGCGGAATGCGCAAGAAGCCGGTCTTCGTGGCCCAGATCGGCGACGACCCGGAGGCGGCGGCGGTGCTGGCGGCGGCGGGCATCCCGGGATTCGCCACGGAGGCCGACGCGGTGGACGGCTTCCTCAACCTCGTGCGCTACCGCGAGGCGCAGGACGACCTCATGCGGACCCCCGATTCCCTGCCGCGCGACTTCTCCCCCGATGTCGCCGCCGCCCGCGCCATCGTCGACCGCGCCGTCGGCGCCGGCCAGACCTGGCTCGACCCCGTCGCGGTCGCCGCGCTCCTCGCCGCCTACCGCATCGACAGCGTGCCCCTGACGCTGGCCCCCGACGCCGATGCCGCCGCCACCGCCGCCTGGGAGATCATCGCCACTGGGGGCACCGTCGCCCTCAAGGTGGTCTCGCCCGACATCGTCCACAAATCCGACGTCGGCGGCGTGCGCCTCGACCTCACGAGCGAGGCCGACGTGCGGGCCGCCGCCGCCGACATCCTCGTGCGGGCCCGGCGCCTGCGGCCCGACGCCCGCATCACGGGGTTCGCCGTCCAGCCGATGGTCCGGCGCGGCCAGCAGCGCGAACTCATCGCGGGGTTGGCCGAGGACCCCACCTTCGGCCCCGTGGTGGTGTTCGGCCGGGGCGGCACCGCCGTCGAGGTCATCGACGACCGGGCGCTGGCCCTGCCGCCCCTGGATCTACGCCTCGCCTCCGAACTCATCGACCGCACCCGCGTGGCGCGGCGGCTGGCCGCCTACCGCGACGTGCCGGCGGTGGACCGCCACGCCGTCGCCCTGGTGCTGGTCAAGATCGCCCAGCTCGCCGCCGATTGCCCGGAGGTGCGCGAACTCGACATCAACCCCCTGCTCGCCGATGCCGGGGGCGCCCTGGCCCTCGACGCCCGCGTGATGGTGGCGCCCGCCCCCTCCGGCCGGGGCGCGGCGCATCCGCGCTTCGCCATCCGCCCCTATCCGGTGGAGTGGGAGCGCCACCTCACCCTCAAGGGCGAGGCCATCGCCGTGCGCCCCGTGCGCCCCGAGGACGAGGCCCTGTTCCTCACCTTCTTCCAGTCCGTCAGCGCGGAGGATCTCCGCCTGCGCTTCTTCGCCCCCGTGCGCGACTTCAACCACGCGTTCCTGGCCAAGCTCACCCAGCTCGACTACGCCCGCGCCATCGCGTTCGTGGCCATCGACGCCGCCGGCCTCATGCTCGGCGCCGTGCGCCTCCATGCCGACGCCAACCACGACAGCGGCGAATACGCCATCCTCATCCGCGGCGACCGCAAGGGCACGGGTCTCGGCCATGCGCTGATGAGTCTGATGATCGACTGGGCCAAGGCCGAGGGGATTTCCCGGGTGGAGGGAACGGTGCTGCGCGAGAACCGCCCGATGCTGGCGGTGTGCCGGCAGCTCGGCTTCACCGCGCGGCCGGACAAGGAGGATGGCGGGGTGGTGAAGGTGTCGCTGGAGATGGAGCGGTAGGGCGGCCGTTCCGCCGGCGACCCGAACCCGTCCCGTGAGCCGATCCCCGGCCTTCTCGAACGCGGGGCGTTCGGGGATCGGGGGTTCGATCGGTCACACCAGCCAGGTCCCGGTGTAATACAGGGTCGCGATGTAGACCGCCTGGCCGTCATGGTCCCTCACCAGCACCGTGATGGCCTGGCGCTCGCCGTCCTTGGGCACTTCGTCGGCGGCGATCTCGGGGAGAAGTCTTTTCGCCTCGTGGACGGCGGCTTGAAGGCTGACGCATTCGACGCCCTCGTCGTCGCGCTGGTTGATGCCGTCGTTGATGTCGAAGAAGTAGCGAGGCATACGGCCCTCCACGCATCTGGCGGGAGCACACGAGGTCTCACTGGCGCGGAAGGCCGGACATAGAACCGCGATGCGGCCGACCTTAGCAGAGGGCGGCGGCGCTCCGATCTAACATAGGATAGCGAATCTCGTCTTCGCGGGAGGATCGGACGCTCTATCCGACGGAATGCGACCCACCCTTCGGCCTGAGATGCAGGTAGTTCGGATTGAACCCCGCGAAGGCCTGGATCGCCTCGACGTTGGGCAGGGTGACGCGCCCCCTCTGGAACACGAGCAGCCCCGTCGCCCTCAACTCCTGGAGCACCCGGTTGACGTGGACGCTCGAGAGGCCGGTCGTGTCCCCCAGATCGGTCTGGGTGAGCGGCAGCCCGTAGCTGTTCTCGGTCGCGAGTCCGACGGCCTGAAAGCGGATCAGGAACTCGCAGAACAGGTGGGCGATCTGCTGGTCGGCCGAGCGGCGCCCCATGCTCACCAGCCATTCGCGCAGGATCGCCTCGTCGACCAGGCCCGCCCAGCGCAGGGCGCGGTGCAGGACCGGGCTGCTGTCCATGAGGGAATCGATGACCGTCCGTGGAATGCGAACCACGTCGCACGCACCGAGCGTCCCGATGTTGTGGTCCATGGCGCCGAGGATCGCGACGTTGAGGTCGCAGAGATCGCCGGGGATGAGATAGCCGACGATGGACCGGCCTCCTCCCGGAAGAACCTTGTAGCGGCAGGCGAATCCGCTCTGGATCAGATGGACGTGATCCGGCGTGTCCCCTTCGGAGATGAGGTCCGTCCGGGGCGAGAACACGCGCACCGAAGCGCTCGCATGGGTGAGCGCCCTCTTGTCGGCGTCGGACAGCGAGAAGCGCGCCTCGATTTTTTGGATGAAGGGGTTGAGCAAGTGGGCTCCTGGGCAATGCCCGTGATCGGCGTTCGTCCTCAACATCCAATAAATGATAAGGTTGCTCCAAGTGATTTATTCGATCTTTGCGCAAAAAGCGTGTTTAGAGATGATGTTGCGTTGCAATTTCGTGCCGTGAATCTGGATATTCAACGTTGCCGTGCATCGGTAAATACCAAAGATGCGGATGCCGTGCCTGGATAGTGCCCGTGGGAACGGCCGCATCGGCCGCGACGACCCCGATGGATCGGCCTCGTTTCGCAGGACATCTCGGTCTCGTGCGATCGCATTCGGGGGCATCGTGCCGGATCCGCGTGCCCCGTGCGGCAACGGACCTCCGGCATTGCCCCGGACGACCGATGTCGGGCCCCGCGCGAGCGCGGCCACACCCCCGACGCATTTCGCCCGCTCTTCCTGTCGTGTCCCGGCCGTGTTCGGCGCGGCGCGGCTCGCGCGGTCCGCGCCGGCTCCGATGCACGGACGGGCCCGGACCGCCGGAGCCGGGCTTGCCGGCCGAACGCGATCCGGGCAGTCTCGAGCTTGGCCGTACGCGCCATGGATCCCGGCGGAAGCGTCTTCCCGTCGGACCCGGGCGACGCGCCGCAGGACAGGGGAAGTCCAGGATCATGACGAGGGACGATAGGACGGCCGGTGCGGTGACGGCGGGCGCGGCGGTGGAGCGTCGGACGACGCGTCTCGATCGCCGCTCGTTTCTCCTCGGCTCGGCCGCCGGTGTCGGGGTGCTGGGGCTGGCCGGCTGCGCGACCACGGACGGCCTGCTGCTGGCCGAGGCGGCGAAGGTCTACGGCCCGATGCCGGACGAGAAATTCCCCATCCCGGCGACCGACATCAGCAGGCTCGATCCGAAATACTATCGCCGGACGGTCCGGTACGAGTCCCGGGAAGCGCCCGGCACCATCGTGGTCGATCCGAAGAACTTCTACGTCTACCGCATCGAGGGCGACGGGGCCGCCACGCGCTACGGCGCCAATGTCGGCCGCGACGGGTTCCTGTGGAGCGGCGACGCCTATGTCGGGCGCAAGTCCGAATGGGCGACCTGGACACCGCCCAAGGAGATGATCCGGCGCCAGCCCGAAGCCGCCAAGTACGCCCGCGGCATGCCGGGCGGCCTCGACAATCCCCTCGGCGCGCGCACGCTCCACCTCTACCAGAACGGCGCCTACACGCTCTACACCATCTACGCCTCGAGCGAGCCGGACACGATCGGTTCGGGCATCACGAGCGGCTGCGTCGGCCTGCTCAGCCAGGACATGATCCACCTCTACGCTCGGACCCCGGTCAAGACGAAGGTGGTGGTCCTGCCGGCCTAGGCGGGCCGGCCGGTCCCCCGCCGGACGCCCGTCCGGTCCCGTCCGAGGGCGGTCATATGGAACTGCGTCGCGGCGAACCGAACGACCTGCCCTTCATCTACCGATTGGAGAAGCGGTACATGGAGGAGATCGAGGGCGATCGGCTCGCCGGCTGGTCCGACGGCCTCGAGCGCCTCCTCGCGCAGTGGGTCGCCGGCCTCCCCCGCACCACCGTCGCGCACCGGCATGGCCTCCGGGCGGGCTATCTGTTCTGGGAGGGCGTCGGCGAGAAGGCGGTGCTGGCCTCCGTCAACGTCGATCCGTCTTGCCGACGCAGGCGGATCGCCTCGGCCCTGATGGAGCGCTTCGAGGACGAAGCCCGGCGGGCCGGGTGTCGCGTGGCCGAACTCGGCTTCGTGCCCCACAATCCGGCGCGCCATCTCTACGAGAGTCTCGGCTATCGGCCGGCGGGGCTGCAGGGGCGCTACGTGCTGATGACGAAGTGCCTCCGGATCCCTCGATCCCCCGCCTGATACGGTTTCTGCTCGATCCGTATGATGGTCTCCTTCGACCGGCCGAGGTGCGGAATCGGTCTTCCTCTCGCGCGAGCGCGCTCCGGATCGTCCCGCGCCCATCACCCGCCGTGCCCCCATCCTCGACGCTGACATCGTCCGGGTTCGGGCAGGTTGTTGAGGCGCCCCGGAGGACCGGCACCGTACGATTCTTGCAATTCTTGTGGGTTCGTCCGCGAATCCTGTTTTTGTAAAAGCAGGATGCGCATGGAAAAGGATCAGATTTGCTAAATCCCCGACAAGCGCGTACAAGCTAAAAACCAGCCCAAACCCAGAGAGTTCAGCGCCTCGATTCGGAGATGGATCAGGGGTTCGATCTCGGTCATTTGGTCTGGTCGGGAGGTGGCCGCGCACGATCGCGTGGACCTCTGACATATAAGCCCGCAAGGGCGAAGGAATACGATGGCTGTCGGTACTGTTAAGTGGTTCAACGAGCAAAAGGGCTTTGGGTTCATCCAGCCGGATGACGGCGGCAACGACGTGTTCGTGCACATCTCGGCCGTCGAGCGCGCCGGCATGCGCGGCCTCAACGAGGGCCAGAAGGTGTCCTACGAGATGGAGACCGACAAGCGCAGCGGCAAGCAGTCCGCCGGCAACCTCCAGTCCGCCTGAACCACTTCGGGCCCCTGGCCTGAGATCTGAGAAGGGCCGCTCTCCGCAAACGGGGAGCGGCTTCTTACGTTTGCGGCTTCGTCCGTTTGCCGGCATCCGGCCGGCGCAAATCCAGGATCGTGTGTGAGCCAATTCAACGAAAATTCCATGACCGACCGCCTCAAGGCGGCCAACGAGGCCCGTCAGGCGGCCCTCGCGCGTTTCCGCGACCGCCCGCCCGCCGATGACCCCGCCGTGCTGGCCCGCAAGGCCGAGCGCGAGCAGATCGTCCGCGACCGCGAGATCCGGACCCGGGCCCGCGACGAGGCCCGCGCCGCCGCCGAGGCCCAGCGCGTCGCCGAAGCCGATGCCGAGCGCGAGCGTCTCGCCGCCGAGGCCATCCGCGCCGCCGAGGAGAAGATCGAACAGGCCGCCGCCGCCCGCCTCGAGCAGAAGGCCCTGCGCGATGCCCGTTACGCGGCCCGCAAGGCCAAGGCGCGCAAGTAGCACCGGCGCATCCCGGGTGTGCGCCGCGCGCCGACCGTTCCACACCGGGGATGGAACGGCGCGCGCCGCACCCCGTGCGCCGCGTTTTCCGGCGCGCAACGCCCCATGAGACGACGCGCGGCGCGCGCTTTCGCGCCGGCTCACCACGGAGTTCCCATGTCCCACAAGTTCAAGCTCGGCCAGCGCGTGCGCCGCGCCCGCCTCGGCTATGCCGACGCCAAGACCGACACGGGGGACGTCTTCGAGATCGTCCGCCTCGTCCCCGAGGACCAGACCGGCGAGCCGTTCTACCGCATCAAGTCCGGCACCGGCGAGCGCGCCGTGCGGGAGGGCGAGATCACCCTAGCGGGTTGATCCGTCTGGGGTTTTCCCTTCGGGAACTCTCAGGGGACACCCTCGCGGATCGCCCCCGGATCGGCCAGGGTGTGCAGCAACCGCGCGGCGTTGTGGGCGAACCGCAGGGTCACGGCCTTGCGCCGGGCTCCGCTCAGCGGGTGCTCGTCCGGGTCGCGCAAGATCGCGGCCCCGAACGCGTCGGCGACGATGAGCCCGGCCTCGTCCGGCGTCAGTGTCGTCGAGAGCGTCTCGGGAATCGCGAAGTAGAACCGGTCGCAATAGTCCCGGTATTCGGGCCATTTCCGGTCCGCCTTGAAGTCGGCGACGCTCGATTTGATCTCGATGATGGTCAAGCGTCCGGCCGGACACAGGGCGATGACGTCGGCGCGCCGTCCGTTGGCGAGCGAGAACTCCGGAATCGTCACGTGGCCCAGCTCCGCATACAATCGGCGCACGCCCCGCTGCACCTGAAGCGCGGTCGCCGACTGCCGGCGGTCGATGGGAAGAACGGCGTGAGCCAGGGCTGCGGACATGGATGTTCCGAATCGGGACTGGCCCCTTAAGAACCAGCCCACGCCCGGCTTGTCACCTGCGACCCCTCAGCACGTCCGGGCTTAACCCTTGAAATAACTCAGCAATCCGGCTCCCGGCGCCAGCATCACGAAGGCCCAGACCAGGGCCGACAGCACGTTCGCCACCTGGAACGGCAGGCGCTTCACCCCGAAGATCCCGGCGATCAGCGGCACCACCGCCCGGGCCGGCCCGAAGAACCGCCCGATGGCGACGCCTCCGGCCCCCCATTTCAGGCAGAATTCCTCGCCCTTCGCCACCATGGCCGGGTAGCGCGTGAGCGGCCACATGCGCTTGGCTCCCTCCTTGTAGTGATGGCCGAATTCGTAGGAAATCCAATCGCCGAGGGCCGCCCCGAGGGCCGCCGCCAGCATCACCGGCACGAACGGAATCCCCACGGTTCCCATCAGGGCGCCGATGCCGAGGAGCAGCACGGTGGCGGGCACCAGCAGGGAGAGGAACGCCAGGGACTCGCAGAAGGCCAGCACCCCGACGATGAGCGGCGTCCAGCCCTGATGCGCCTCGACGAAGGCGAGGGTCGAGGTCTTGATGGCGTCGAAGTCCATGGGTTCCCTGAGGGTGCGAGGTCGCGAAAAACGAGATAAGGGAAGGCTTTATGCAGGAGGACCGGCCCGCTTGAACATCCTCTCGATCCAGTCCCACGTCGCCTACGGCCACGTCGGTAACGCATCCGCGGTGTTTCCGATGCAGCGCCTCGGCGTCGAGGTCTGGGCGATCCACACGGTGCAGTTCTCCAACCACACGGGCTACGGCGCCTGGCGCGGCCGGGTGTTCGACGGCCCGGCCATCGAGGACCTCGTCGCCGGGATCAGTGAGCGCGGCGTGCTTCACACCTGCGACGGCGTGCTCTCGGGCTACATGGGCTCGGCCGATATCGGCACCAGTATCGTGCACGCGGTGGCCGCCGTCCGCGCCGCCAACCCCCGCGCCATCTACGCCTGCGACCCGGTGATGGGCGACACCGACCGGGGCATCTACGTCCGCCCGGGCATCCCGGAATTCATGCGCGATCAAGCACTTGGGCTCGCCGACATCGCGACGCCCAACCAGTTCGAACTCGATCATCTCTCCGGCTTGCCGTCCCGCACCCTCGACGAGGCCAAGGCGGCGGTGGCGGTCCTTCACGGCCTCGGCCCCCGGGTGGTGCTCGTGACGTCCCTCGTGACGGAGGCGACGCCGCCGGGCGCCATCGACCTCCTGGCGGGGGAGGGCGGCCAGTTCTGGCTCCTGCGCACGCCGCGCCTCCACCTCGATGTCAACGGGGCGGGAGACGCCATCGCGGCCCTGTTCCTCGTGCACTACGCCCGCACGGGCTCGGCCGCCCTGGCGCTCGGCATGGCCGGCGCCTCGGTCTACGGCCTCCTGCGCCGCACGGCGGAGGCGGGCTCGCGCGAGATCCTCACCGTGGCGGCGCAGGACGAGTTCGTCGCGCCGAGCGAGACCTTTCCGGTCGAGCCGGTCTAGGATTCAAGGCCTTGAAGGAGCTGGGGAAAATGGCACGGCGCTTCGTCACCCTCGATGTGTTCACCGACACGGCGCTCACCGGCAATCCCCTCGCGGTGGTGCTCGACGCGGACGGCCTCGACGGCCCCGCCATGCAGGCCATCGCGGGCGAGTTCAACCTGTCGGAGACGGTGTTCGTGCTGCCCCCCGACAACCCGCGCCACCGGGCGCGCCTGCGCATCTTCACCCCGAAGGCCGAGCTGCCCTTCGCCGGCCACCCGACCCTCGGCGCCGCCGTATGCCTCGCCCTGCGGGACGACCGCGCGCAGCGGACCGACGCCCTCGCTTTCGGCCTCGAGGAGGGGATCGGCACCCTCGCGTGCATCGTGGAAGTCGGCGCAGGCCGGGGGCAGGCGCGCTTCCGCATGCCGGTTCTGCCAGAATTCGTCGGCGACGGCCCCGAGCCGGAGGCCCTGGCCGCGGCCCTGGGCCTCGCGCCCGCCGACATCGGTTTCGGGCGGCACGCCCCGAGCCGGCATCGGCTCGGCCCGGACTTCCTGTTCGTGCCCCTCGCGTCGCCCGAAGCCCTGGCCCGGGCCGTCCTCGACCCGGCGGCGTTCGCGGGGCTCGGCTCGCCGGCACCCCTCTACGTCTACACCCCCGACGCGGACGCCCCCGGCCGGCGGTTCCAGGCGCGGATGTTCGCGCCCCATCTCGGCGTGCCGGAGGACCCGGCCACGGGCTCGGCGGCGGCGGCCTTCGCGGGCGTGATGATGCAGTTCGAGGCCATGGGAGACGGCACCCACGACCTCGTTCTGCACCAGGGCGCCGCCATGGGGCGCCCGAGCGAGATCCGGGTTCAACTCGGCATCGAATCCGGTGCCCTGCATGCCGTCGAGGTGGGAGGATCCGCAGTGATCGTCTCCGAGGGGACGCTCCATGTCTGAGGCCTTCCCCAAGTCTGACGGTTTCACCTTCGCGCGCCTCGACAGCCTCGAGGCCCGCCTCGTGGCCCACGACTGGGGCTGGGCCCGGGACAATGCCGACGCCATCGCGGCGCACTGGGCCGAGCGACAGGCAGCGAAGCCGGCTCTGTTCGACGGGCCGGTGCTCCTCGCCTGCGCCTGCACCGTCACCGACGGCGCCTGCACCATCGATCTGTTCGAGGCGGCGTTCTCGGAGTTCCTGGCGTTCCGCGACGGCGGCTCACCCGACCCTTCCGTCACCAACGCGTTCGCCGCCATCGTGCCCTGGTCGTGCGATGGCGCCGCCGTGCTTGGCGTGATGGGGCGCGAGTCCGCCAATGCGGGCCAGATCTACTTTCCCTGCGGCACGCCGGATCCTTCGGATGTCCGTGAGGGGCGTCACGTCGATCTCGCCGGCAGCGCGAGGCGCGAATTCCTGGAGGAGACGGGCCTGCGCGTGCCCTCGGAGGCCGCGGTGAACTGGGTGCTGGTCAGCGGCGAGCAGCAGCACGCGTTCCTGCACCCGGTGCATTTTCCCGAGGAGGCCGCGGGCCTGATCGCCCGCATGGAGGGCCATCGAAGCACGGAAGCCGAGCCGGAACTCTCCGGGTTCGTCGCGGTGCGGTCCCGCGCCGACCTCGACGCGGACCGGATGCCGGGCTTCGTCCGAGCCTACCTCACCGCGTCCTGCCGGTAGCCGTAGCGCGCCTTGGCGGCTGCGAGCAGGCCAAGGGCCTCGCGCTCCTGGCCGGCTTGGCACACGTCGGCCGCCCGACGCAGGTCCGCGCTGAAGCGCTCGCCCACGGGCGCGTTGAGGTTGCCCGTGGCGACGTCGCTGTCGACCACGGCCTGGGTGCGGGCGATGGTGGGGCCGCATCCGCTGCCCTGCGGCACGGCCGGAGCCGGCACGGTGGCCGGAGCCGCCGCCACGACGGATGGAGCCGAGGCGTTCGGCTTGCAGGCGCCGACGAGGGAGAGGGCGAAAAGAGTGGCGAGTGCGCGGCTCGCGCGGTGCGGTGACACGACGGCTTCCCCTGAATGGCACAGCTTGAACGTCGCGCGGGTTGTGCCCCCGGGACAGCGGCCGGTCAATCGCGGGACCGGCAGGCGCACCGCCGCGGAACGCGTCCGCGACGGTGCATCTGTGGATCCGTGTTCGCTCTGATTGGGACAGGCGCAGGACGGCCCCTGGAAGGAAGGCCGCCTGACGGGAAGGGCTACCTGGCCTTGTCGGCGATCGCCTTCAGCCCCGACTCGTAGATGCCCGTGATGGCATCGACGGCGACGGCGTCCGGGGCGCCCTTGGCCTTGAAGCTTCCCGTCCAGGTCACCGTGGCGCCGCCGGCCTTCGGGGCGACGGAGAGGGTCGAACTGTAGTCGCTCACGGGCAGGGGCCCCGAGACGATGGCGTAGGTGTAGGACATCTTGGCGTCGTCCCGGGCGGTCTGCGATTCGACGAGGGTACCGCCGCCCTTCAGACCGAGGGTGCGCAGGGTTTTCCCGCCGTCCGTGGATGGGGCGCATGTCTGGATGGCCGGGTGCCACTGGCCGATGCCGCAGAAGTCGCCGATTACCGACCACACCTTGGCGGGCGGGGATTGGACGTCGACGGTCTTCGTCACGTCGAGGGCGAGGCTCGGCAGCGTTCCGGCCAGAAGCGCGCAGACGGGCAGGGCGAGGGTGATCGTAAGGCAGCGTGACATGGCGGCGTTTCCCATCCGGATTTTCTTGATGTCCGACTCGCATGGAACGGTTTCATCGGTCCCACGCGGTCTGAGAGCTAGGCTTGATCCGCCACAAGGCAATGACCGGGGCGCGTCTCCGGGGCTGAGAACTGTTGTCGGACCGCTTGCTCGGGGTGTTCCGTAGACCGATCTCCGCCCTGTCGGGCGCTTCCGATACGCCGGTGCTTGTCAATCCGTCTGGCGAGGGCTAGGGAAGCCGCATTCGCAATCGTCCGGCGCGTCCAGTGCGCACGGTTGCCCATCGGGAGAGACGAGCCTTGGCCAGCGCCGGCTCCATCGTTAGCCGCACCGGCGCCGCTCACGCGGCCATGCGGTCCCGTGCGCGTGTTCCCGCGCTTCTCGTCGGTCTGCTGCTTATCCGCCCCTGAGGGCCGTCCGGGCATGCGCCTGGGCTCTCAGGGGACGCGTTTTCACCCTTGAATCCGGGCTCCGCCACGCTGCGCGAGCCGTTTCCAGGCGCCGTGTCCGCAGGGCTCCGCGCGCCGCGACAGGACCAGCTCCATGACCGCTTCCAACATGCCGACGCAGAAAGACCGCGTTCTCATCTTCGACACCACCCTGCGCGACGGCGAGCAATGCCCCGGCGCCACCATGACCCTCGACGAGAAGCTGGCGGTGGCCGACCTCCTCGACACCATGGGCGTCGACATCATCGAGGCCGGCTTCCCCATCGCCTCGAACGGCGATTTCGAGGCCGTGGCGGAGATCGCCCGCCGGGCCAAGCGCGCGACCATCGCGGGCCTCGCCCGCGCGATTCCAGCCGACATCGCCCGCGCCGGCGAAGCCGTGCGGCATGCCAAGCGCGGACGCATCCACACCTTCGTCTCGACTTCGCCGATCCACCTCGCCCACCAGATGCGCAAGAGCCAGGACGAGGTGATCGAGATCATCCTGAAGACCGTGGCCCAGGCCCGCGACCTCGTCGAGGACGTGGAATGGTCCGCCATGGACGCGACCCGCACGCCCATCGACTACCTGTGCCGCTGCGTCGAGGCGGCGATCCGCTCGGGCGCCACCACCATCAATCTGCCGGACACCGTCGGTTATGCCACCCCCGACGAGTACCGCCGGATGTTCCGTGATGTTCGCGAGCGCGTGCCGAATTCCGACCGGGCGATCTTCTCGGTGCATTGCCACGACGACCTCGGCCTCGCCATCGCCAATTCGCTGGCCGGCATCGAGGGCGGCGCACGGCAGGTCGAGTGCACGGTCAACGGCATCGGCGAGCGCGCGGGCAACGCGGCGCTCGAAGAGATCGTCATGGCGATCCGCACGCGCGGCGACGTGATGCCCTACGAGACCGGCATCGAGGCCACGATGCTGACGCGGGCCTCCAAGCTCGTCTCCCACGCGACGAACTTTCCCGTGCAGTACAACAAGGCCATCGTCGGCCGGAACGCCTTCGCGCACGAGAGCGGCATCCACCAGGACGGGATGCTCAAGCACACCGAGACCTACGAGATCATGACCCCGGCTTCGGTGGGGGTGGCCAAGACCTCCCTCGTCATGGGCAAGCATTCCGGTCGCGCCGCCTTCCGCTCGAAGCTGGAGGAACTCGGCATCGCGCTCACCGACAACCGCTTGCAGGACGCCTTCGAGCGGTTCAAAGCCCTCGCCGACCGCAAGAAGCACGTCTACGACGAGGACATCGAGGCCCTCGTCGACGAGAACCTCGCCACGGCCCACGACCGCATCCGCCTCGTCTCCCTCTCGGTGATCGCGGGCACGCACGGGCCGCAGCGCGCCACCATGAAGCTCGCCATCGACGATCGGGTGGTCACCGAGGAGGCGGAAGGCAACGGTCCCGTGGATGCGGTGTTCAACGCCATCCAGGCCCTGGTGCCACACGTGGCCGACCTCGAACTCTACAAGGTCGATGCCGTCACCGAAGGCACCGATGCCCAGGCGGAGGTCTCCGTGCGCCTCAAGAGCGGCGACCGCAGCGTCACGGCCCGGGGCGCCGATCCCGACACCCTGGTGGCCTCGGCCCGCGCCTACCTCTCGGCCCTGAACAAGCTCGAGGCCTCGGCCGTGCGCCTGCATGCCCAGTCCCCGGTGACGGCCCCGTAAGGCACTTTTAGCCGGATTCAGAAAATCGACTCCGGGGGGTGGACACCCCCGGGGGGCTTTGCTATCAGCCACCTCGTCGCGGCGGACTTGGTGGGCCGCAGCGACCGCCGCAAGGCGAGGGTGCATAGCTCAGTTGGTAGAGCAGCTGACTCTTAATCAGCGGGTCCAAGGTTCGAACCCTTGTGCACCCACCA
>Ga0182231_1000050_pt1 | contig 35839 bp, 25 predicted proteins | sample G6R1MG_29_FD_129667 | JGI IMG/M metagenome (GOLD analysis project Ga0182231, IMG submission 129667) | Miscanthus phyllosphere microbial communities from Michigan, USA - G6R2_NF_07NOV2016_LD1 MG | ecosystem: Host-associated > Plants > Phyllosphere > Phylloplane/Leaf | place: USA: Michigan...
CACCGCCGGCCAGATGGTGCAGGAGAAGTTCCCGAAGCGCATCGCCTTCAACGTCATCCCTCAGATCGACGTCTTCATGGAAGACGGCTTCACGAAGGAAGAGTGGAAGATGATGGCCGAGACCAAGAAGATGCTCGACCCGAAGATCAAGCTCACGGCCACCTGCGTGCGCGTGCCGGTCTTCATCGGCCATGCCGAGGCGGTCAACGTCGAGTTCGAGAGCCCGATGTCGGCCGAGGAGGCCAGCGCCATCCTGCGTTCGGCCCCCGGCATCCTCGTGGTCGATAAGCGCGAGCCCGGCGGCTACATGACCCCGCACGAGGCGGCGGGCGAGGACGCCACCTACATCTCGCGCATCCGCGAGGATGCCACCGTGGAGAACGGCCTCGCCTTCTGGTGCGTGTCGGACAACCTGCGCAAGGGCGCCGCCCTCAACACCGTGCAGATCGCCGAGATGCTGGTGAACCGGAAGTTGCTGCCGCGCCATCAGGCCGCCTGAGGCCCCTCCCCCGGTCCCTCGCGGACCGGTCCTTTTCGCGGTGCCATCATCACGCCGTCCCGTTCGCGGGGCGGCGTTTTGCATTCGGGGACCCTCCCGGCGGCGATGAGGGGACACCGAATGTTCTTGAATAATTTCCTATTCTGTGCATCCTAGGGTAGAACATTTCATGAACGAGGGTGTTCGCCATGCCAGCGCGCGACCGGGACGTCCGTCCCCGGGTGACGGATGATGTCGATGAGATGCGGCTTCGCCTCGCCCTCCTGACCACGCAGACGAAGCTGCTCCGCGTCCGCCACCTGATGCGGAAGTACGACCCGAATCAGCCGCGCGTTCCGGCGGGCCAGGGCGGCGGCGGGCAATGGAGCCCGGCCGGGGGTGGCAGCGGCGGCTCCGACACTTCGGGTTCGCAGACCCAGGAGCGGACGCTGCTCGACGGCGGCGGTGAGGTTCTCACCCTGCGCATTCGCTCCCGCCGCGACGCGGGGGACGAACAGCACCGGGTCATCACCCCCGACGGCGACAGCCGCCTGTTCGAGAACTCGGGCGACACTCAGACCATCCGCGACGGGCAATCCGGCGAGATCCTCTCGCGCGGAACGTTCCTGGGAGCGAGTGCGCCGCCCGATGCGACGGTGCAACCGGTCTTGCTGCCGTTCGTCGTTGCCCCCGCCGTCGCAGCCACGCTTGAGGCGGCCGCGTTCCTGTTCATTTACCTCCGGGCGCGGGAACCGCGTTTTGGGAAGGCACCCGGCACGACCGCCCTGCGCTACGACTTCGCCACAGATACGGACAAAAAATATCCGTTGATCTGGGTCGGACCGGTCGATCAGGCGACGCTCAATCAGACGTGTCCCCTCAATCGCGAGGTGCAGGCGGTGACGAACGAGGCGGCGAAGCGGCTGCGAGCTTTGAATCCGAGCTTGGACAATACAAGACTTGGCAATCTTATTCACTATGATATTGCCAGGACATTCAAGAGCCTGAATTATTCAGGTGTTCATGTTGAGCTTTCGCTCGATAGGAGCGGTATAGATGCTCATTATGGCAAGAAAGATTCGGTTCGCTTGGATCTCTTCGAGCTAACACCGGACAATATGGTGTGCATCTATGATTATAAAACCGGCAGAGAAGAGCTCACCCCTACCCGCGCTCTTTTGCTCAATAGGATCGCAAAGACTCGCTTTCCTGGATCGAAAGGTATTATCATGATGCAAGTCCGGCCTGAGATATGACAACAAAACGTCAGATCAAGTCTTTGGTTCAGCCACTTCTTGAGAGGAACGCGGACCTCGTCTTTGTCGGAAACCAAACTCTTTGGCTTCGCACGGTGGGATCGGTTGGGCGAGTGATCCGAATCGATCGCACGAGCGATGCCGACCAGTGTGTCGCGGATTGGTTTCTGACGGAATTCTTTATGCCCGGTGTCCGGACATGGGAGACGTACGGACGTTGCGGTGATCGCATCGGTCGTTCTGTTGGTTTCAAGGGTGGTTGGTACTGGTCTTGGTCCGATCCGACGATGCAGGCGGATTTCATCGCACGGGTCGAAGCGGACGCCCTGGACCGACTTCGACCCTTGGACACCGCAAGCAAATGTCTAAATTTTGCCCGCGCGCGCCCTGAAACATTTATCCGTCTCGACTCGCACTGGTATCTCATGACTGCCATCGCGCTTGGAGAACTCGACGTCGCGCGGGCGATCTGGGCGAAGACCAACGGGTTCTATCGTCCCGGCCGCATCATGGACGAACCCTTTCATCAGCTGGAATATGACCGGCTCTGCCTGATCGGCGAACCGCTGATGGCCGATGACCGGGCGGGGCTGGCCGCCCTCCTGCACCGGTGGGAGGCGGAGAACATCGTCGGCAGCCCTCTCGAACCCCATTGGGTCGCCGAGCGGTTCCCCCTGGAGGATGGCTGAGGCGGCGCGCGAAAAAGCCGGCGGCGTCGCGAGGACACCGCCGGCTTTTTACTTCGAAACGCCCTGAAGCCCCGTATCAGTCCTCGCGAACAAAGATCGTCGTGGCGAGCGGCGGAATCGTCAGGCTGATGGAGTGGCTCTGGCCGTGGCTCGGAACCGCCTCGGCCCGGACCCCGCCCATGTTGCCGACGTTGGAGCCGCCGTAGCGCTCGGCATCCGAGTTGATGGCCTCGCGGTAGAACCCCGCCTCCGGCACGCCGATGCGGTAGGTTTCGCGCACCACGGGGGTGAAGTTCGACACCACCACGGCGACCTCGCCGGCCTCGCGGCCCTTGCGGGCCCAGGCGATGACGCTGTTGTCCTGGTCGTCGGCCACCAGCCACTGGAAGCCGGCGGCCTCGGTGTCGCGGCTGTGGAGGGCCGGCACGGCGGCGTAGAGGTGGTTGAGGTCGCGGATGAGATCCTTGACGCCCCGGTGATGGGCGTCGTCCAAAAGGTGCCAGTCGAGGGACTGGTTATGGTTCCACTCCTTCTCCTGGCCGAACTCGCAGCCCATGAAGAGCAGCTTCTTGCCGGGATGCCCCCACATGAAGCCGTAATAGGCCCGGAGATTGGCGAACTTCTGCCAGCGGTCGCCCGGCATCTTGCCGAGCAGCGAGCCCTTCCCGTGCACCACCTCGTCGTGGGAGAGCGGCAGGATGAAGTTCTCCGAGAAGGCGTAGAGCAGGCCGAAGGTGAGGTCGTGGTGGTGGTAGCGGCGGTGGATCGTCTCCTTCGAGACGAAATTCAGGGTGTCGTGCATCCACCCCATGTTCCACTTGAAACCGAAGCCGAGACCGCCCGTGTAGGTCGGGTGCGAGACGCCGGGCCAGGAGGTCGATTCCTCCGCCACCGTCAGGGTGCCGGGGGCATGGGCGTAGGTCGCCTCGTTGGTCTTGCGCAGGAACTCGATGGCGTCGAGGTTCTCGTTGCCGCCGTAGCGGTTGGGAATCCACTCGCCCTGCCGGCGCGAATAGTCGAGGTAGAGCATCGACGCGACGGCATCCACGCGCAGGCCGTCGAGGTGGTAGTGCTCGAGCCAGAAGCGGGCGTTGGCGGCGAGGAAGCTCGACACCTCCGTGCGGCCGAAATTGTAGATGTAGGTGCCCCAATCCTGATGGAAGCCCTGGCGCGGGTCGGCATGCTCGTAGAGATGTGTGCCGTCGAACTGGCCGAGCCCGTGGGCATCGAGGGGAAAGTGCCCCGGCACCCAGTCGAGCATCACGCCGATGCCGGCCGCGTGCGCTGCATTCACGAAGGCGGCGAAGTCGTCGGGCGTGCCGAAGCGGCTCGTCGGCGCGAACAGCGAGACGGGCTGGTAGCCCCATGAGCCGTCGAACGGGAACTCCGTGATCGGCAGCATCTCGATATGGGTGAAGCCCATCTCCTTGACGTAGGGGATGAGGCGGTCGCCGAGTTCCTTGTAGGTGAGGTAGCGGTTGCCCTCCTCGGCCACTCGCGCCCACGAGCCGAGATGGACCTCGTAGATGGAGATCGGCACGTGGCGCGGGTCCTTCTCCCCGCGGGTCGCCATCCACTTCTCGTCGTGCCACGTCGGGGTGCTGGTCCCCTGGAGCACGGAGGCGGTCTCGGGCGGCTGCTGGGCCGCGAAGGCGACCGGGTCGGCCTTGAGGGGCAGGACCGAGCCGTCGGGGCCGCGCAGCTCGAACTTGTAGTGGGCGCCGGCCTTGAGGCCGGGAACGAACAGCTCCCACACGCCGCCGTTCTGCCACAGGCGCATGGGGTGGCGCCGGCCGTCCCAGGCGTTGAAGTCGCCGACCACACTGACGCGGCGGGCGTTGGGCGCCCAGACGGCGAAGCGGAAGCCCTGGATGCCGTCGACCTCACGGGCCTGGGCGCCGAGGATGCGGTAGGTGACGTTGCTGCCGACCTCCCGCAGGTTGTCGATGTCGTGCTGCTCCAGGGACGAGCCGAAGCCGTACGGATCGTGGCGGGTGCGCTCGTTGCCGTCCCAGTCCTCCACGGCGAGTTCGTAGAGGGGGCGGCCTTGCGATTCGACCCGGGCGACGAAGAAGCCGTCCGGGTGCTTGCGCTCGAACGGGATGCGCCGGCCCGCCGTCAGCAGGGTGGCGCCCTTCGCCTCCGGCAGCACGGCGCGCACCTCCCAGATGCCCAACCCGACCTCGTGGGGCCCCAGCACCGAGAACGGGTCGCCGTGATTGGCCGCCATGATGGCGGCCACCGCGTCGGGATGCACGCCGCGCGTCTCGGGCGCCCGCGTGCCCGTGGCAACAGGCGGTACGTTCGCGGCCCCCGGGGTTGCCGATGCGTGGCCGTTGCGGCCCGCGAACGTCTCGTCGATGCCCGTCATTCAAACGCCTCTCTTGATGTCGTCCAGAATGGTCAGAACCCCACGTGCGGGGATTTCGATCCAGTCGGGCCGGTTGTTCGCCTCGTAATCGACCTCGTAGAGGGCCTTCGTCAGGAGCGAGAGCTTCAGGAGCCGGCTCTCGGTCTCCGCATCCGTCGCGGCCCCGCCGCCGGCCGAGGCGGCCTGCCGGTAGCCGTCGAGGAACGCCGCATCGATCATGCCACGCCAGGCCATGGAGGCCCGGCGCGCCCGCTCCTCGGAATCGGCGAAGCGCACGGCGATCTCGCGGGTCACCGTCTCGGCGCCGTAGGCGAAGGAGCGCAGCATCCCGGCGACGTCGCGCAAGGGCGTCGACTTGAGGCGGCGCTCGTCGGCCGGTCGCGAGGGCTCGCCCTCGAAATCGACGATGATGAGGTCGTCCTCCGCCGCCAGCACCTGGCCGAGGTGGTAGTCGCCGTGGATGCGGGTCTTGGTGGCGCCCACCGGGGCGCGGGCCGTGAGCGCCTCGATGGCGTCCTCGACCTCGCGGCGGCGGCCGGCGAGCTCCGTGCTCGCGGCGTTGGCCGTGCGTCCGGCCAGCGCGTCGAGGCCCCGGAACGCACGCTCGGCCTGCCGGCGGGTGTCCTCGCCCAGGGCATGGAGATCCGCATGCTCGAACGGCTCGGCCGCGAAGGCCAGGTCGTCGGTCTCCACCGCGAAGGCGTTGTGCATCTCGGCCGTGCGCCGGCCGAGCAGGATCGCCCAGCGCAGGTGGGACTCGAAGGCCTCCTCCGGCGTCGGCGCCTCGCTCTCGGGGGCGAGCACCACCGTGTCGAAGTCCCGGCGCAGGCCCTCGAGCATGAGGGTCCAGGCATCGCCCTGGTTGGGCACGAACTTCTGCAGCACGGCGATGGCGGTGCGCACGCCGTCGGGATCGACGTGCTCGACCACGCCCAGGAGGGCCGGCGTGTTGTTGAAGTGCGCGGTCTCGGTGAGGAAGCGCCCGACCTCGATCTCGGGATGCACGCCGGTCTGGAGCCGCCGCAGCAGCTTGAGCATCATTTTCGAGCCGATGGCGATGGAGGTGTTGCTCTGCTCCGCGCTGAGGTTGCGCACCTCCCCGGCCTCGAAGGTGATGGCCGGGTCGAAGGCGGAGGTGGTCGAGAACACGAGCTTGCCCGTCTCGGTGGGGAGTTCCCGGCCCTCCCGCATGCCCTCCACCATGGCGACGGCGAAGGCCGGCGAGGCGGAGGCGCCGAACAGCAGGCCCGTGCGCGGACCGCGCCGGACCCGGGCCACGGCGAACGGCATCAGGGTCTCGTCCTCGCGGCCCTCGTCGACGGCCACGGGCACGAAGTAGTCCTGGCGCTCGCCGTTGGCGAGGTGGACGGCCACGCGCGGCAGGAGGAAGCGCGCCTCGCCGGTGGAATCCGTCAGGGTCGCGCTGTCGGTCACGTGCACGGACTTGATGCGCGAGCCCTTGGCGCCGAACCAGCGGCGGGTGGCGATGAAGCGCGGCGCCACCGTTCGCTCGAAGGCGATGCGCTCGCGCCCCGCCATCAGGGTGTCGATGCCGCCCGTGAGCACGAGGGTGAACAGCTCCGGCGTCTCGGGCTGCGGGCCGATGCTGCCGGTGTTGGCGGCACTCAGCGAGAACCAGTAGAAGCCGTAGCTCGGCAGGGTGAGCAGGTAGGGCAGCTCGCCGATGGCCGGGAATTCCGAGCCGCCCGTGAGCTCGATGGGCACGGCGTTGCGCAGTTCCGACAGGTCGAGCTGCACGGCCTGGGGCGCGCGCGAGAGGTTCGCCACGCACAGCACGCGCTCGCCCTCGAACTCACGGATCCAGGCCAGCACCTTGCGGTTGCTCGGATACAGGAACTGCATCCCGCCGCGGCCGAGCGCCACGGAGTTGTTGCGGATGGCGATCATGCGCCGGGTCCAGTTCAGCAGACTCGTCTGCGACTGGGTCTGGGCCTCGACGTTGATGGCGTCGAACCCGTAGATCGGGTCCTGGACGGAGGGCAGGAACAGCTTGGCCGGATTGGCGCGCGAAAAGCCGCCGTTGCGGTCGGGCGACCATTGCATCGGGGTGCGCACGCCGTCGCGGTCGCCGAGATAGATGTTGTCGCCCATGCCGATCTCGTCGCCGTAGTAGAGCACCGGCGTGCCGGGCATCGACAGGACGAGGGACTTCATGAGTTCGATCTTGCGGCGATCGTTCTCGAGGAGCGGCGCGAGGCGGCGCCGGATGCCGAGGTTGATGCGGGCGCGCCGCTCGGCGGCGTAGAACGACCACAGGTAATCACGTTCTTCGGCGGTGACCATTTCGAGCGTCAGCTCGTCGTGATTGCGCAGGAAGATCGCCCACTGGCAGCCTTCCGGAATTTCCGGGGTCTGCCGCATGATGTCGGTGATCGGGTGCCGGTCTTCCCGGGCGATGGCCATGTACATGCGCGGCATGAGCGGGAAGTGGAACGCCATGTGGCATTCGTCGCCGTCGCCGAAATACTGCGCCGTCTCCTCCGGCCACTGGTTGGCTTCCGCCAGCAGCATCCGATCGGGATAGCTCGCGTCGAGGGCGGCGCGGATCGCCTTGATGACCGTATGGGTCTCGGGGAGGTTCTCGCAGTTCGTGCCGTCGCGCTCGATGAGGTACGGGATCGCGTCGAGGCGCAGGCCGTCGACGCCCATGTCAAGCCAGTAGCGCATCACCTCGATGACGGCTTCCAGCACGGCCGGGTTGTCGAAGTTGAGGTCCGGCTGGTGGCTGTAGAAACGGTGCCAGAAATACTGCTTGGCGACGGGGTCCCAGGTCCAGTTCGACGTCTCAGTGTCGAGGAAGATGATGCGCGTGTCGGAATACGGGGTGTCGGTGTCCGACCAGACGTAGAAGTCGCGCTCCGGCGAGCCGGCGGGCGCCTCGCGGGCGCGCTGGAACCAGGGATGCTGGTCGCTCGTGTGGTTGATCACGAGCTCGGTGATGACCCGCAGGCCCCGCTCGTGCGCGGCCTCCACGAACTTCCGGAACTCCTCCATGGTGCCGTAGGAGGCGTTGACCTCGCGGTAGTCGCCGATGTCGTAGCCGTCGTCGCGCAGGGGCGACGGATAGAACGGCATCAGCCAGATCGCCGTGACCCCGAGGTCGCGGACGTAGTCGAGCTTCTGCGTCAGGCCCTCGAAATCGCCGATCCCGTCGTTGTTCGAGTCGAAGAACGACTTGACGTGGATCTGGTAGATGATGGCGTCACGGTACCATTGCGGATCGCTGCGATCGATCATCGCGTCGTTGCCTCATGCATCGAGTTCAAGGGCGTGGTCGGAGTGTGCGCGCCGGGGCCCGGACGGGGATCGCCGGGTGCGGCGGCCGTCGGAGGGATAGGCGCCGACACTGAGGCGACACCGCGACGATCGGGGCCGATCGCCGGGATTTCTGCTGACATGGGTGCGTTCAAGGCGCAACCCGGCGCGGGGCCCGCAGGCGCCAGACGATGGCCGAGCGCTCGGCCGGATCGAAGGCGATGCGGTGGGATTTGCCCCGCAGCTCGAACCGGTAGCCGAGGAGCAGATCCTCCACCTCGACGGCGCCGTCGTCGGGCTGGCCGAGCAGCCACAGGGGCACCTCGTAGGTGCATTCCTGGCGGTTCTTCGGGTCGAGGTTGACCATGGTGAAGATGCAGTTGTCGCCCTCCGGCGTGGTCTTGGCGTAGGCGATGATCGCGTCGTTGTGGGCGCCCGTGAACACGACATTGCGGAAATCCCACAGGGCCGGGTTGTCCTGGCGGATGCGGTTGAGCTTGACGATGTGCTCGCGGATGTTGCCGGGCCGGTCGTAGTCCCAGGCCTTCAGCTCGTACTTCTCCGAGTTCAGGTACTCTTCCTTGCCCGGATAGGGCGCGGCCTCGCACAGCTCGAAGCCGTTGTAGATGCCCCAGACGCTGGAGAGGGTCGCGGCGAGGGTGGCGCGGACGACGAACCCGGCCCGGCCGCTGGTCTGGAGGTAGATCGGGTTGATGTCGGGCGTGTTGGCGAAGAAGTTCGGACGGTAATACTCGCCCATCTCACCCGCCAACTCGGTGGAATACGCGATGAGGTCGGCCTTGGTGTCGCGCCAGGTGAAGTAGGTGTAGCTCTGCTGGTAGCCGGCCTTGGCGAGCTTCTTCATCATCTTCGGCCGGGTGAAGGCCTCCGCGAGGAAGATCACGTCGGGATAGCGCCCGTTGACCTCGGCGATCATCCACTCCCAGAACGGGATCGGCTTGGTGTGCGGGTTGTCCACCCGGAAGATGCGGGCGCCGAGCGCCGCCCAGCCGAGCACGATGTCGCGCAGCTCGATCCACAGGGACGGCAGGGCGCCGCCGTAGAAGTGGACGTTGGAGATGTCCTCGTACTTCTTCGGGGGATTCTCTGCGAACTTGAGGGTGCCGTCGGGGCGCCACTCGAACCACTCGGGGTGGTCCTTGATCCAGGGGTGGTCTGGCGAGCACTGGATGGCGAAGTCGAGGGCGATCTCCATGCCGTAGGCGTGGCTCGCCGCCACCAGCCGGCGGAAATCGTCCAGCGTGCCGAGGTCGGGATGCACGGCCTCGTGGCCGCCGGCCTCCGAGCCCACGGCGTAGACCGAGCCGACATCGCCTTCGAGGGCCTTGAGGGTGTTGTTCTTGCCCTTGCGGTTTGTCTTGCCGATGGGGTGGATCGGCGTGAAGTAGAGGACGTCGAAGCCGAGTTCGCGAATCTCGGGCAGGCGCCGGATCACGTCGTCGAACGTGCCGTGGCGGGTGACATCGCCCGATTGCGAGCGCGGGAAGATCTCGTACCAGGCCGAGAATCGGGCGGCGAGGCGGTCGGCGATGACCGGCACGTTGACCGGATAGCGCGAGAGGTTCACCCGGGTCGCGTAGCGGCGGATGAGGCGCGCGTTCTCAGGCATCAGCATGAGGTCGAGCTGGGCCGCCGAGCCGGTGGTCTCGGCATCGAGCGCGCTCGCCAGGGCCTTCAGGCGCTCGCGGTCGCTCCCTTGGGCTTCGTCGACCCCGTCGACCACGAAGGCGATGCCCTCCACGGTCTCCAGCTGCACATCGACGCCGGCGTCGCGCTTCTTCAGGGTGTCGCGCATCCACGACGAGAAAGCGTCGCGCCAGGCCCGGATGGTGAACTCGTAGCGGGCGTTGCGCTCAAGGGGGAAGTGCCCGCCCCAGCGGTCGTTCTCGATGAACACCATCGGGTCGGAGGCCCAGACCGACTCGCCGACGACGCGCGACAGGATTTCGGCGTCGATGATCTCGTGACCGTCGCTGAAGATGTCGGCGGTGACGTGGACGCTCTCGCCGACCACGCGCTTGACCGGCGACCGGCCCCCGTCGATCTCCGGCGACACGGCTTCGATGACCACGCGGCCCTCGCCCGTCGGCGTGGTGAGCGGCGGCTCCTTCACGACCGTCTCGCGGGAGGCGCTGAGGATGCGGATCTCGCCCGGCTGCAGGTCGACGCTGGTGCCGGGGGTGAAGGCGATGGGCGCCACGTCCGGCGTGCGGTCGGTGAATGCCCCGAGCATGCCCCCCGTGCGGGCGACGAGGGGGGCGGCATCCACCGCAACGGGCACCGTGCCGGGGTTGTGCAGCACCAGCACGGCGTTGCGGGCCGAGGCGCCGTGGCCGGTGTCGAAGCGCAGGAGCGCGACGAACTCCGCGTCGGGCGACGAGATGCGCGCCTGGGCGCCCTCGACATTGGCGGCCGGGAGTTCGGCCCGCAGGGCGTTGATGGCGGTGACGTAGGCCGAGATGTCGATGCCGGTGTTCGATTCGCGCGCCTCGGGCGTGGTCTCGACCACGTGCAGGCTCTTGGCGTAGCCCCACTCGTAGCCGATGGGCATGAGTACGCCGGCCGAGAAGAAGGCCGCGAGCGCATAGCGCGCCTTGAGGTGGCGACCGATCGCGTCCGCGTCGCCGGCGAGATCCGCCGCGAGGCGGGCCATGTCGTGGTTCTCGGGGAACGCGATGGAGGGGGCGACGACGCGCAGGCGGTCGTACTGCTCCAGGGCCCAGGGGGCCTTGAGGTCCCACCACGCGAAGCTGTTGAACAGGTAGTCGAAGCCGGCGCCCGCCGTGGCCTGCGCTTCCTCGAAGGTGCAGCCGAGGGTCTCGGCGGCGAACAGGCACTCGGGCTCCACGGCTTTCGCGGCCCCGATGAGGTCGCGCCACACGGCGGCCGGCACCTTGTAGGCGGCGTCGCAGCGGAAGCCCGCCACGCCGAGATCCTGCAGGCGGTTGACGTAGCCGGACCACAGGGCGGTCAGCTCCGTACGGCTCTTCTGCGAATGATAGTCGAGTTCCGCGAGGTCGCCCCACACCGTGCGCTTGCTCGGATCGTCCGGATCGACGGCGTAGGGGCTCTCGATGGCGCCGTCGGCGTCGCGCAGGAACAGGTCCGGGCGGTCGTTCGCCAGGGCGCCGTCGCGGGCCGTGTGGTTGACCACGAGGTCGGTCATGACCCGAAGGCCCTGGGCGCGGGCGGCGGCGCAGAAGCGGCGGATCTGCTCGTCGTCCGAGGTGCCGTCGTGGTCGCGGAAGCGTTCGTCCAACCGGTCGGTGTCCGCCACGGCGTAGAGGCTGCGCGAGCCGCCGGTCTGGTGGAACGGGTTGAGATAGACCCAGTCGAACCCGAGGCCGGCGATGCGCGGCAGTTCGGCAGTCCAGGCCGAGACCCGCCCGACGAGGAGGGGGAACAGGTTGTAGATGCGCGGCCCCTCGGCGCGGGGCGCGAGGCCCTGGGGAAGCGGCACCTTACCGGCGTCGGTCCGCTGCGTGGCGGTCGTTGCGGGGTTCGGTGCGTTCATGCGTGCTCCATGGGGGTTTGGCGTAGGTCGTTTACCCTCCCCTGTGCGGGGGAGAGTGCCTGCGGGGCAGGCGGCGGAGGGGGCGACCTTTCGGGAAGCGGCGCTCCCCTCTCCCGACCCGCTTCGCGGGCCACCTTCCCCCGCGGAGGGGGGAGGGTTTCGAGAACCGTTCAGCCCGCGCGCTTCAGGACCGCGTAGGGCAGACGCGCGAACAGGCGGTCGAGTTCGATCCGTCCGTCCGTTGCCGCGACGGTGTCCCCCGTCACGAGGTCGGTCCAGGCGCCTTCGCCGGCCACCGGCAGGTGGGTGCCGGCGAAGGCCGCGCCCGACCACACCGCATCCCCGACGAGGCCGGAGACGAGGCGCGGCACGGCGACGAGCAGATCGCCCGCGCCACTCGTCGCATCCGAACGTGTGAACGCGATGACATGATCCGCCTTTTCGCCCGTGGGCAGGACGGCCTGGTAGTCGGCCTCGGCGTAGAAGGCCGGCCGCTCCGTGCGGTCGGCGAGCAGCCGGGCGAGCGTCGCCTGCTTCACCCGGCCGTCGCTCCACTGCGCCAGGAGATCGGCCACGGCGCCGCCCTCCTCCAGGGACCGGGCCAGTGCCGGATAGTCCACGGGCCGGCGGTTGTCGGGATCGACGAACGAGAAATCCCAGAACTCCGTGCCCTGATAGGTGTCGGGCAGGCCCGGCAGGGTCGCCTTCAGCACCGTGCGGCCGAGGCCCGCGATCATGCCGAGATGGGCCAGACGCTTAGCGAAGGGCCGCATCCGCGCGAGGAACTCGGAGCCCGGCGCCACGAGCTCGGCGAACAGTGCATGGACGGCGCCCTCGTAAGCCTCGTCGACGTTGACCCAGCTGGAGCGGCGCTTCGACTCGCGCAGGGCTTTCTCGGAGTAGGCGTCGAGGCGCCCGCGGAACTCCTCGATCGCCGCCGGATCGTCGGCGTCGAGGAGTTCCAGGGGCCAGGCGCCGAGGATGGCCTGGAAGAACATCCACTGGTCGTTGGCGTCCGGCACGGCCTCGCCGTCGATGACCGTGAGGTGTGGCCCGGCGAGGTCGCGCCACAGGGTCCAGGCCTCGGCCCAATCCTCCGGCACCTCCGAGAGGGCGAGGAGGCGCGAGCGGGCGTCCTCGCCGCGCTTGGTGTCGTGGGTCGCCGTCGCGATCATGGCGTTGGGCCAGTCGCGGGCGCGGGCCGCCTGGAGGGCGTGGAAATGCGCAGCGTCGATGCCGTATTCGCCGGGGTCGCCCCCGACCTCGTTCAGCGCCAGCAGCTCCGAGAACCGGTAGAACAGGGTGTCTTCCAGGCTTTTGGCCATCACCGGGCCGGTGAGCTGCTGGAAGCGGCGGCGGAAGCGCAGGATCACCTCCGGATCGGGACGGCCCGGCCCGGTGACGTCGATGCGGCCCAGCATGGCGTCGGCGGCGAAGTCGTGCACGGAGCGGTCCGGCAGGGCGCTCCAGCGCTTGGCCTTCTTCACCGCGTTCTCGATGAGGCGGACATCCTCGTCCTCGACGTCGCTCTCGTCGAGGTCGCCCGGCAGGTAGGAGCGGTAGGTGGGAAACCGCGCGATGATCTCGATGAGCGCCCGGCGGATGGCGTTGACGGAGAAGTCGCGGGTGCGCCGGTCGGCATCGGCCACCGCCTTGAGGTCGGAGGTCATCACCTCGAGTTCCGAGGCGAAGCTGATCTCGAGGATCTCGGCCTTCGCCGCGCGGAGCATGAACTTGTACGGCTCGTCGAAATGCGTGCGTGCCTCGTAGAGGTCGCGGATCGCCGCCTGCTTGCCCTTCTCGACCAGGATGCCGTCGAGCTGGTTGAGCACGTCGTAGCCGGTGGTGCCGGCGACGGGCCAGGGCCGCAGGCGCTCGCCGGGCTCGAGGATCTTCTCCACCACCACGTAGAAGCCGGGGCCGACGGCGGCCTGAAGCGCGCGGGCATACCCTTGCGGATCCGCGAGACCGTCGATGTGGTCGATGCGCAGGCCGTCGATGCGGCCCTCGCGGATGTGGCGGAACACCGTCTCGTGGGAGCGCTGGAACACGTCCGACTTCTCGACGCGCAGGCCCGCCAGGCCGTTCACGTCGAAGAACCGGCGGTAGTTGATGTCGCTCGCCGCCACCCGCCAATGGGCGAGGCGATAGGATTGCTGCTCGAGCAGGCGGTGCAGGGGGCCGAAGCTGTCGGGGTGGCCCTTGGCGCCATTCAGAAGCCGCAGGGTCCGCCCGATGGCTTCCGCGATGGCGGGCGAGGCCGCCACGGCCTCGACGAGGCGCTCCTTCAGCTCCTCGGCCTCGGCCGGGAAGGCCCGGCGGCGCTCGGCGTTGGTCTCCTCGCCCATGAGGCGCAGGCGCTCGGAGATGCCGAGCACTTCGAGGGCCGCCGCGTCCTCGATATCGCCGAGCGCGGCGAGCGAGCGGTTGAGGATCGTCGGGTATTGCTGCGGGCAGATCGGGAATTCGTGCTCGTAGTGCCAGACGCTGAAGGCGCCCTTGTCGGCATCGAACTTGAGTTCGAGCGTCCCCTTCTCCAGGGCCTCGCCGTAGCGGTCGCCGAGGAAGGGCACCACGAGCTTGTTGTTGGCGCCGAGCCGCGACCAGTCGATGTCGAAGGCTTCCGCGTGGGGCGACAGGCCGCCCCATTCGAGCACGGAGAGCCACCACGGATTGTCGGCGCCGCCCACCCCCATGTGGTTCGGCACGATGTCGAGCAAGAGCTTCAGCCCGGCCGCGTGCAGAGCCTCCGAGAAGCGTACGAAGCCCTCCTCGCCGCCGAGTTCCGGATTGATGGTGGCGTGGTCGACGATGTCGTAGCCGTGGGTCGAACCCGGCCGCGCCTTCTGGATCGGCGAGGCGTAGACGTGGCTGATGCCGAGCTTCGCCAGATACGGGACGATCGTCTGCGCGTCCGCAAAGGTGAAGTCCTTGTGGAACTGCAGGCGGTAGGTGGCGCGGGGCGGCGGCGAAGCGAGGCGCGCCGCACCCGAGCGGGGCCCGCGCTCCTCGGCCGAGAGGGAGGCGGCGAGCTTGGCGAGCGGCCCGCCCGGCGCCGCGATGGCCTCCAGGGTCCGGTCGAGCTTGCGCCGCCAGTTCGGATAGCCCTCCGTCGAGCCCGGCACGTTGGCCTGGGACAGCTCTGAGACCACGTCCTCGTATTGCACAGCGGTGAGCATCGAGGGCGCGCGGGCGAGGTAGCGCGCCGCCGCCTCGAAGGGGGCGACCTCGGGCACGTCGTAGGTCGGCAGGAGCTGCTCGGAGGCGAGGGCCTCGGTGAGGCGGGCGCGCTCGTCCACGCGCTCGCGCCGCTCCGCCTCGGCCCGCTCGGAATCGTAGAGGCCCAGCGCCTGCCGGGTGTCGGTGTCGACGCCGCGCCACCAGCCGACGAAGGTCGGCAGATCGTGGGTGGTGATGGCGGTGAGCGCGTCGCGCGGGTAGGCGGCCGGCGGCTTGAACCGGGCCCCGTCCTCTCGCTCGAACGCGAGGATGCGGTAGCTGAGGATGCCGGCCTGCATCAGGGCGTCGGAGAAGCCCTCCGGCGCCGTGCCGAGGTCTTCCGCGATGACGAGGCACTTGGCGCGGTGGCTCTCCAGGCGCAGCACCGCCAGCATCGGCTCGAACGGCATGGCGACGTAGGCGCCGGCCCGGGCCGTGGCGCCGAGGGGGATCAGGAACAGCCGCGCGAGCTGGAAGGCGTGGTCGATGCGGATGGCGCCGGCATGGCGCATGTTCGCCTGCACGAGGGCCCGGAAGGCCGCGAGGCCGTCCCGCTCCAGTTCCAGGGGATGGAAGGCCGGCAGGCCCCAGTCCTGGCCCTTCGGGGCGAGGAGATCCGGAGGCGCGCCGATGGAGACGCCGTTGGCGAAGCGCTCGGGGTGCGACCAGACCTCGGAGCCGCCGCGATCGGCGCCCACCGCCAGATCGCGGTAGAGGCCCAGACGCATGCCGGTGCCGAGGGCCACCTCGGACGCCTCCTCGAGCTGCCGGTCGGCAAGGTATTGCAGCCAGACGTGATAGGTCACGGCGTCCGCGTGCTCGGCCGCGAAGGCCCGCACGGCGTCGGTGCCGTTGCGGCGGTAGTCCTCCGGCCAGTCGCCGAGCCAGAGGGCCCCCTGGGCCGCGAAATGTTCGGCCAGCGCTTCGAAGGTGCCGTGGGCTTCGAGGTCGGCGCCGCCCGCGGTGCGGAAGGCGGCAAAGCGCGCGTCGGTGCCGTCGCGGGCGGCGGATTCGTCCCAGAGGGCGCGCAGGACCGGCGAGAGCACGCCCCAGATGCCGGCGTGGTCGACGAGCTTGGACTCTCGCAGGGCGTCGACCCGCGCGCCCATGGACGCGAGGAGTTCGGCCGCCTTCGAGCCGACGAAGCCCGGCAGGACGCCCGGTTCGATGAACAGGGTCTCGAGGAACAGGCGCGAGGACGGGGAGTAGGGCGAGATCTTGGTGCGGTCGGTGGCGAACAGGGCGTGGACCGGGCTGAGCCCCAGGAACGAGGCGCCGCGCAGGCCGGCGTCGCGGGCGGCCCGGCCCGCATCGGCGTAGGAGCCGATGCCGAGGTTCCCGGGCGAGCGCAGGCCGTAGAGCTGGGCGGCGAGCCCCCAGTCGCGCGCGCCCTCGTCGGCGTAGGCGCGCGGACGCCAGCAACGCTGCGGGGCGGCGATGACCCAGGACTCCGCGCGGTGCTCGCCGAGGGTGGCGGTGAGGCGGTGGTAGCCGGGCGTGAGCGGCGGCAGTTCGAAGCCGGCCTGCGCCGAGGCGGGCACGGCGACGCGGCCCTCGCGGACATGGCCGCGCTCGTCGACGAGGCGCCACGCCAGGGTGCCGGCCGCCGATGCCCGCAGGGGGACCCGCGTCGCGCGGCGCGCCTCGACGGGCAGGAGCGACGGGACCAGTCCCTCGCGGACCTGCGCCACCTGCGCCAGGCTGTCGGCGATCTCGGCGTCCGTCCCCACGGGGAACCCGAGGGCGGCGATCATGCCGGCCCTGGTCTCTAGGCCGGTCTCCACGGGCTGCCCGAAGGCGTCGGTGTAGCCGGGGGCGACGCCCAGAAGATCGGCGAGGCGTTCGAGGTCGCGGCTCATCAGTTCACACCCGTCAGGAAGATGCCCGTCCAGGACGGGAGTTCGATGGTTCCGCCGGTGACGACGTCGGCGCCGTTGCACCACACGATCTGGCCGCCGCCGCGCGGCACCTGGAGCGGCGCGTCGCCGAAATTGGCGACGAAGCGCAGCCAGCCGCCGTCGTAGCGCCACGTGCACTCGACCGCGTCCGGACGCGGCAGGGCGGCCTCGGCCCCGCGATAGGCGGTCTTGGTCAGTGGCACCACGGTCTGGTGCCGGATCTGCAGGAGGTTGCGGGTGTCGGCCCATACGCCGCGATGGGGCGCGCGCTCGGCTTCCGACCAGTCGATCCGCGAGTCCGTGAAGGTCTTCGCCTCCGTCGGATCGGGGATCACGGACGTGTCGTCGGCGAACGCCGCGAAGCTCTTGAACTCGCGCCGCCGGCCCTCGCGCACGGCCTTGTTCAGCTCCTCGTCCGGCGCGAAATCCACGAAGAACAGGAACGGGGCCGTCGCCGACCATTCCTCGCCCATCCACAGCATGGGGATCTGCGGGCTGAGCAGCAATCCGGCACGGGCGAGCGCCAGTTTGGCCGGATCCGACAGGGCGCTCAGGCGCTCGCCGAGGGCCCGGTTGCCGACCTGATCGTGGTTCTGCAGGAAGGTGACGAAGGCCGAGGGCGGCAGGTGGGCGGAGGGCTCGCCGCGCGGGTGGTTGTCGAGGGTCGGGAACGGCTCGCCCTGGTAGGCGAAGCCCTCCGACAGGCAGCGGGCCAGATGGGCGACGGGCTTGTCGGCGAAGCTCTCGTAATAGCCGGCCTCCTCGCCGGTGAGCAGCACGTGCCAGCAATGATGCAGGTCGTCGGCCCATTGCGCCGTGTGCTGGACGGGCCGGCCGTCGTCCTCGCGCTCCAGCCACTTGGCCTCGTTGGCCTCGTTCTCCAGCACGAGATGGATGTGGCGGCCGGGCAGCCGGGCGCGGATCGTCTCGGCGAGTTCGCCGATGAAGTGCTTTTCGGAATCGTCCAAGATGGCATGCACCGCGTCGAAGCGCAGGCCGTCGAAGTGGTATTCCTCCAGCCAGTACAGGGAATTCTCGATGAAGAAGTCCCGCACCGTCCGGCCGCTGGTCTCCCCGTCGAAGTTGATGCCGGCGCCCCAGGGCGTCTGGTGGCGCTCGGTGAAGAAGGTCTTGGCGTAGGCGTTGAGGTAGTTCCCGGCCGGGCCGAAGTGGTTGTAGACGGCGTCGAGGAAGACCATCAGGCCGAGTGCATGCGCCTTGTCGATGAGGCGCTTGAGGTCGTCGGGGCGGCCGTAGGCGCTGTCCGGCGCGTAGGGCAGCACCCCGTCGTAGCCCCAGTTGCGGGTGCCCTTGAAGTCGGCGAGCGGCAGGAGCTCGATGGCGGTGACACCGAGATCACGCAACTCCTCGAGCTTGGCCTCCAGCCCGGCGTAGGTGCCCTCCTGCGTCGCCGTGCCGACGTGGAGTTCGTAGAGGACCGTCTCCTCCCAGGGGCGTCCGGTCCAGGCGGAATCGGTCCAGTCGAAGCTGCGCGGATCGACGACCTCGCTCAGGCCCGACACGTCGTCGGGCTGGAAGCGCGAGGCGGGGTCCGGCACCACGAGGTCCCCGTCGATGCGGTAGCCGTAGCGCGCGCCGGCCTTGACGCCCGGCAGGGTCACCCTGCGCCAGCCGTCGCCGGCCTCGGCGATCTCGTGGTCCGTCCCGTCGACCACGAGGGTGACGCTCCTCGCGGTCGGCGCCCACAGGGCGAAGCGCACCCCGTCCTTGCCCGCCTCGCCGCCGAAGGCCATCGCATGGGCTCGCCGCATTGCAGTCCGTCTTTCGTCATCACGTGAGGGGCGGTGGCTGGCCCAGCCCGCCGACCCTTCAGAAGGCCACCGGCCGCGCTCTTGTTCCATCGCTTCGAGGTAAGGCGCGCACCCGTGGCGGCAACCACACAGGGGTACCGATTTGTGCGGTGCGGAAACCGAGCCGGAGGTTCGTTCCGGCGGGCCTACCGGCCGTAGGTCGCCGGCCGGGTCCGCAGCACGTAGAGCGCGCGGGCCTCGAGGTGCAGGCGGGCGCCGGCGGGAAACAGGGTCTGGCCCTCCGGCACGGAGCCCGTCGCCCGCGTGGTGTCGAAGACGAGGCTCCAGGGGCCGTCGATGATCGGCGCCAGGGTGAAGTCGCACGGGGCCTCGGCGGCGTTGACGAGGAGGAGGAGGCGGTCGGCGTCGGGCAGATCGTTGCCGATCTGCATGCCGAAGGCCCGGCGGTCCGCGTCGGCCCAGGCGGATCCGTCCATCTCCGCGCCGCAGGGCGACAGCCAGTGCACGTCGCGCAACGGGCCGTCCTCGACGGTGGCGCCGGTGAGGAAGTCGCGCCGGCGCAGGGCCGGCTGCTCCCGGCGCAGGCGGGTCAGGTTGGCAACGAACGCGGTGAGCGCCGGATCGGGATCGGTCTCCCAGTCGACCCAGTTCGTGGCGGTGTCCTGGTTGTAGGCGTTGTTGTTGCCGCCCTGGCTGCGCGAGCGCTCGTCGCCCATGAGCAGCATCGGCACGCCCTGGGCCAGGAAGACCGTGGCGAGGATGTTGCGCTTCTGGCGGGCCCGCACCCCGAGGATCGCGGGGTCGTCGCTCGGCCCCTCGACCCCGTAATTGCGCGTGAGGTTGTGGCCGTGGCCGTCTCGGTTGTCCTCGCCGTTGGCGAGGTTGTGCTTGTCCTCGTAGGCGACGGCGTCCGCGAGAGTGAACCCGTCGTGGGAGGCGGCATAGTTGATGCTGGCCAGCGGCGTGCGGCCGGAGGCGGAAAAGATCTCGCGCGAGCCCGAGAGCCCCTGCGTGACCTTCGACAGCACGCCGGGATCGCCGCGCCAGAAGCCGCGCACGCTGTCGCGGAACTGGTCGTTCCACTCGCTCCAGCCGCGCGGGTAGGCGCCGAGCTGGTAGCCGCCCTGCCCGATGTCCCAGGGCTCGGCGATCAGCTTGATCCGCGACAGAACGGGGTCCTGCGCCACGGCCTGGAAGAAGGCGGCCTTCGCGGAGAAGTCGTGCGGCGTACGGCCGAGACTCGTGGCGAGGTCGAAGCGGAAGCCGGCGACCCCGTAGGCCGTCACCCAGTGGCGCAGGGAATCGAGGGTGAGCTGCATCACCCGGGGATGATCGAGGTCGAGGGTGTTGCCGCAGCCGGTGCAGTCGATCTCCCGGCGCGGGTCGGAGGGGTCGAGCTTGTAGTAGCTCGCGTTGTCGATGCCCCGGAACGACAGGGTCGGGCCGGAATGGTCGGCTTCCGCCGTGTGGTTGTAGACCACGTCGAGGAACACCTCGATCTCGGCCGCCGCCAGCTCCCGGATCGCCGCCTTGAGGCCGCCGATGCCGGCCGGCCCCCGGTAGCGCGGATCGGCGGCGAAATAGTTCAGCGGCGAGTAGCCCCAGAAGTTCACCAGCCCCTTGTCGACGAGGAAGCGGTCGTCGGCGAAGGCTTGGATCGGCAGCAGCTCGATGGCGGTGACGCCGAGCTTCAGCAGATGCTCGATGATCGCCGGATGGGCGAGCGCCGCGTAGGTGCCGCGCGCGGCCTCCGGCACGTCGGGGTGGAGCTGGGTGAGCGCCTTGACGTGGGCCTCGTAGATCACCGTCTGAGACAGGGGCCGCCGCACGGGGTGGACGGCCAGATCGGGCACGTCCGGCGCGGTGACGACGCCGCGCGGCATGTAGGCGGCGCTGTCGCGCTGGTCGATCTGGTCCTCGCGCAGGAGGCCGCGCCGATGGCCGTAGAGGGCGTCGTGCCAGCGGATGCGTCCCTGGATCTCGCGGGCATAGGGATCGAGGAGAAGTTTCGCCGGATTGAAGCGGTGGCCGTGCGCCGGATTCCAGGGCCCGTGGACGCGGTAGCCGTAGAGCTGGCCGGGAAACACCCCACGCAGGTGGCCGTGCCAGATGTCGTCGGTTCGGCAGGGGAGGCGGATGCGGCGGGTCTCGTGGCGCTCGCCCGGCTCGAACAGGCAGAGATCCACGGCGGTGGCGTTTTGCGAGAACAGCGCGAAGTTGACGCCACGGCCGTCGAAGTGGGCACCGAGCGGCGCGGGGACGCCGTCATCGAGGCCGATCATGCTGTCAGTCACACGCAGGTCCGCGATAGGGGTGGCCGAGCGGGCGTGGCCCGCCCGTCACGGAACGTGCAAGGTCTATTCCGCCGCCGCCGCCGCCCTGGGCGGCTCGCGCTCGATGGTGCGGAAGTTCTCCAGCTCCGTCATGAAATTGCGCGCCCACCAGTCCACGTCCTCGCGGGTCATGCGCTCCACCATCGGCTTCCAGCGCTCCAGGCGCTCGCCGCGGGGCATGTAGAGCGCCGTGCGGATGGCTTCGGCGACCTCGAAGCGGTCGTAGGGATTGACGAGGAGCGCTTCGGGCAGCTGGCGCGCGGCGCCGGCGAATTTCGAGAGGACGAGGACGCCCGGATCCTCCTCGGACTGGGCGACGACGTACTCCTTGGCGACGAGGTTCATGCCGTCGCGCATGGGGGTAACGAGGCCGACGCGGGCGGCGCGGTAGAGACCCGCGAGGACGGGGCGGGGATAGGCCTTGGTCACGTACTGGATCGGCGTCCAGTTCGGTTCGCCGAGCGCCCCGTTGATCTCGCCGACGGTCTCGTTCACCTCGCGGCTCAGATCCTCGTATTCCGGCACCTCCGTGCGGGATTTGGGCGTGATCTGGATGTAGACGACGTTGCCGCGCTGGTCCGGATTCGAGGCGAAGAACCGCTCCACCGCCTCCATCCGCTCGGGCACGCCCTTGGAATAGTCGAGGCGGTCGACGCCGATGAGGAGCTTGCGGGTGCGCAGGCCCGCCATGGTCTCGCGCACGGTGCGGTTGGCGCCCGCGTTCTCCGCCGCCTCCTTGAAGCCCGCCACATCGATGCCGATGGGAAAGCTGCGGATGCGGGTGCGGCGCCCGTCCACCATCAGGGAGCCGCCGCCGAGCGGGATCGCCCGCAGCTCGTCGATGAGGTTGCGGGTGAGGTTGTGGACGTCGGGGTCGGTCTGAAGGCCGATGAGGTCGTAGTCGGCGATGCCGCGCAGCAGATCGTTGCTCGCCGGCAGGGTGTTGAACACGTCCGCCGCCGGCCACGGGATGTGGTGGAAGTAGCCGATGGGGTTGGCGATGCCGAGGCCGCGCAGCTCGGAGGCGAGCGGCAGCAGGTGGTAATCGTGCACCCAGATGATGTCGTCGGGCTGGATCAGGTCGGCGAGCGCCCGGGCGAAGATGCGGTTGACGCGCTGGTAGCCGGCGTAATCCGAGCGGGAGAACGCGCCGAGCCCGAGGCGGTAATGCATGATCGGCCACAGGGCGCGGTTGGCGAACCCGCTGTAGTATTCCCGGTGGTCCTGGGGCGAGAGATCGACGACGGCGTATTGCACCCGCCCCCGGTCGATGAGGGTCGGCTCCGTCGAGGGGTTCTCGACGACGTTGCCGCTCCAGCCGAACCACAGCCCCTCGTAGGCCGTGAAGGCTTCCTTGACGGCGACCGCGAGACCGCCGGCCGCCACGGCCTTGCCTCCGTCCTCGGGGACTGCGACGCGGTTCGATACGATGACGAGACGTGCCACGTAAGCCGGCTCCGGTCCTCAGGGCGCTGCGCGGGAATCGCGCGCGCTCAGACTGATACAGTGGGTGAACGCGCGGAAGCCGAGCGCGATCCGTTGCCCGCAGCCAAGCGCGTTAAGACTGGTGCGGTCAAGGGGCACTCAACCCCGTCTCACGGCAAAAAACGCGCGGCGTCGGGGCCGTTCCGGAGGGCGCGACCGCCGGATTTCGGGGTTGGAATCGTCGCCACTGTCGTTCTCTCCGGCCAAGCTTCGTCCCTCTAGGGACTGTTAGCTGAACGGAGACTGACACGCCCGGTACGCCCGCTCGGAACCCTGCCTCCGCGCACGCTGTTGAAGTGCGGCAACAGCGCATCGATCCGCGCCGAGGAGTAACACCGTGACCATCAATCAACCCACAGGATCATCTGCCGCAGGATCGCTCGGCGCCGAGACGGCCGCGAATCGCGAGACGGCGGATTGGAAGGCCCTGCGCGGCGATGTCGAGGGGATCGCCGACGTGGCGGTGGAGCGCGGACGGGGCTTCGTGTCGGCGGCCCGTGGGCATGCGGAGGAGTACGTCGAGCGGCGCAAGGGCGACGCGGCCCAGTCCGTCAACGATCTCGCCCGCACGGTCCGGGATTCGAGCAAGACCTTCGAGGACCGCCCCAACATCCGCGCCTTCTTCGACAGCGCGGCGGAAGGGCTGGAGCACCTCGGCACGCAGATCGAGAACAAGAGCTTCTCGGAGTTCTACGAGGACGCCGAGGCCCTGGCCCGGCGTGCGCCCGTGGCGGTGGCCGTGGCGACGTTCGTGACCGGCTTCGTGGTGGCGCGCTTCATCAAGTCGTCGAGCGTGTCCCCGGTCCGGGATACGGATCGCGACCTGGATCTCCGCGACGCGCCGATCCGCTCCGGCACCCTTGGCACCGGGACCCTCCGTGACGTTCCGGCGCCCGGATTGCACCGCGATCACGGCATCTGAGGGCCGCGCGGATGTCGAACGGACCCAATCCCAGTATCCAGGGCCTCATCGGCGACGCCCTGCGCGAGACCAACGAACTCGCCCGCAAGGAGATCGCCCTCTTCCGCAACGAGATGACGAGCAACGTGCGCTCGCTCTTCGTCGGGCTCGGGCTCCTCGTCGGCGCCGCCGTGTTCGGCGTCGTCGCTCTCTTCGTCCTCGTGGACGCCCTGGTGAAGTGGCTCGCCACGGTGGTTCACTCGGAAGCCCTGGCCGCCCTCATCGTCGGCGGCGTGCTCCTCGTGGTCGCGGTGATCCTCGCGCTGGTCGGCCGCAACGCCATGTCGCTCTCGGCCCTCGCCCCCGTGCGGACCTCGCGTCAGGTCCGCCAGGACGCCCGCGCCTTGTCTGAAAGGGTCTCCGGATGAGCGGTTCGCTGAACGAACTCGAGAAGGACATCGAGGCGAGCCGTGCCCGCCTCGACCAGACCATCGACCAGATCCAGGAACGCCTGTCGGTGTCGAGCATCGTCGACGAGATGCTGGGCAACGCCCGCCGCACGCCCCTGAGCGGGGTCTACGACGGCGCCCTCGACGCGGTGCGCCGCAATCCCGTGCCGGTGCTGCTCATCGCGGCCGGCGTCGGCTGGCTGCTCCACCGGATGTCGTCGGACGCGGCCTCCGCCGTCGCGGCCCGACGCCGGGTGCGCCAGGTCGAGGACGGTCTGCCCGTCGTTCAGACCGGTGCCGACCGGATCTACGATCCCGATCTGCCGACGCGTCATCCCGTCAAGGATCTCGGCCAGGAAACCCAGATCTGAACCCGATCCGGCCCGCATCCGCGGCCGCCCCCTTCGAGGAACCTGCCATGACCCACTCCCCCAAGCCCGGCGACGACACCCATTCCCTGCCCGACGACATCGCCCTGCGGGCGGGCATGCCGCGCGGTCACCTCGACGAGGGTCCGTCCCGGACGGGCTCCGACGACCTTCGCGCCCGCGCCGGCGACCTGCGCGACGCGGCCCTCGAGACCGCCGACCATCTGACCAACCGCGCCGCCGACATCGCGGGGGACGTGCGCGCGCGGGTCGCCGATACGACCCAGGATCTCCGCGACCGGGCGTCTGGCGCCTACGACGAGGCCCGCGACTGGGCGTCCGACGTTCGAGACACCGGCCGCCGCCGGATCGGCGACCTCACGGAACGCGGGTCCGAGCGCCTTCGCGACGGCCGCTCGGCGGTCGAGGATTTCGTCACGGAGAATCCCCTCCTCGTCGGCGTCGTCGGCCTCGCCGCCGGTCTCCTCATCGGTGCGCTCCTGCCCCGGACGCGCCGGGAGGACGAGACCGTCGGTCCGTGGGCCGACGAGGTCCGCGACCAGGGTCTGCGCTATGCCCGCGACGTGACCCATCGGGGCCGCGAGTTCGTGGCCAGCGCCCTCGATCCCGAGAACCTTCAGGCCGCCGCCCAGCGGGCCACCGCTCCGGAGGGACCGGCGGAGCGCGGCGAGGCCCCGGCCTCGCGCCCGCACTGAGCGTCGCCTCGAACGAACGCGCACGGAAAGGGGTGGTGTCCGAAAGGGCGCCACCCCTTTATCGTCGGCCCGCCGATTCCCCGACGCGAGAAGTCGACCCTCCGTGATCCCTCCGGCGACCCGCTTGCTCTGGTGCGGCGACACGGCCCTGACCGTCGAGTTCGGCGACCGGATCGATCCGGCCGTGAACGCCCGCGTGCTCGCCCTCGATGCGAGGCTGCGCGAGGCGAATCTGCCGGGCATCGTCGAGACGGTGCCGACCTACCGCTCCCTCACGGTCCACCTCGATCCCCTCGGCGTCGATCCGCCGGCCCTGGAGGCGGTCCTGCTGGATCTCGCCGCGCGACCCGCGCCCCTCCTCCCGCCGAAGCGGGTCTGGCGGGTGCCCGTGGTCTATGGCGGCGCGTTCGGCGTGGATCTCGATGAGGTCGCCGCCCATCACGGCCTGAGCCCGTCCGCCGTCATCGCGCGCCACGCCGCGCCCGAGTACCGCGTGGTGATGATCGGCTTCCTGCCGGGCTACGCCTATCTCGACGGGCTCGACCCCGGCCTCGCCCTGTCGCGCCGGGCGAGCCCGCGTGCGACGACGCCGGCCGGCACCATCTCCATCGGGGGCGTCCAGGCCCTCGTCGCCAGCATCGCGGCCCCGAGCGGGTGGCACCTCCTCGGTCGTACGCCCGTGCGGGCCTTCTCGGCCGGGCGCGATCCGGTGTTCCTGTTCGCACCCGGCGACGGCATCCGGTTCGAGCCCACCGATCCCGCCCGCTGGGAGAGTCTCGACCGCGCGGCGGCGGCCGGCGAACCCGTCGCCGAGGTGGTGCGGTGAGGGTGCGCCTCGCCGTCCAGGCGATCACGGGCGCGGTGAGCTTCCAGGATGGCGGCCGGCGCGGTTACCAGCGCCAGGGCCTGTCCGGGTCCGGCCCCATGGACCGGCTGGCCCTGGCGGCGGCCAACGCCCTCGTGGGCAACCGGCCCGAGACCGTGGCCATCGAGTTCGGCCTCGGCGGCGGCCGCTTCCGCCTGGAGGGCGGGGATGCGTGGCTGGCCCTGGCCGGCGCTCCCTGCGCCCTGCGGATCGACGGCGCGCCGGTGCCCGACCATCGGGCGGTTCTCCTGTGCGCGGGGGCCAGCCTCGTGATCGAGGCGCCGCGCCGGGGCGTGTTCGCCTACCTCGCCGTCGCGGGCGGGTTCGACGTGCCGTGTGTCCTCGGCAGTGCCGCCCTGCACCAGCGCGCCGGCCTCGGCGGCTTCGACGGGCGCGGCCTGCGCGCCGGAGATGCCTTGGCCGTGGCGAGCGCGACCGAGGACGGCCCCCGATCCCCGGAGATCCCCGGATCCTTGGATCCCCTGCCCCTCGACACCGAGGCGCCCGTGCGGGTCGTCCTCGGCCCGCAGGCCGACCGGTTCGCCTCGGACGCCCTGGCGCTGTTCACGGACGCGGCCTTCACCGTCTCCCACCGGGCCGACCGGATGGGCATACAGCTCGACGGGCCCGCCCTCGCGCATGGGTCGGACGGCTACAACATCGTCTCGGACGCGACCGTCATGGGCTCCGTGCAGGTGCCGGGCAGCGGCCGGCCCATCGTGCTCATGGCCGATCGGCAGACCACGGGGGGCTATCCGAAGATCGCTACGGTGGTCTCCGCCGATCTCCGGCGGGTCGCTCAGCGCCGGCCGGGCGAGGCGCTCCGCTTCCGGGCGATTCCCTTAGGCGACGCCTTCGCCCTGGCGCGCGAGCATGCCGCCCTCCTCGGTGCCCTGCCGGGGGCCGCCCGGGCCCATGCGACCGCGTCCGGGGATCGCCTCGCCGGCGCCAACCTCGCGGGGGCCGCCGTCGACGCCTTCGCCGATCCCCTGTCCGAGGAGCCGTGAAGGCTCGACGGGTCCAGACCGACGCGGTATCGCAGCGCCCATGAAGATCGGCGACTGCGATATCCTCATCCTGCCGGGCTATGCCGGCTCCGAAGATGGCCATTGGCAGGCTCGCTGGGCCGAGCGCTTGTCCACCGGACGCATCGTCGAACAGGACGATTGGCACCACCCCGACGCCCCGGCCTGGCGCGCCCGCATCGTGGCGGCGGTGGCCGAGGCGACGCGCCCGGTCCTGATCATCGCCCACAGCCTCGGCGTGGTGGCGGCCGTTCAGGCGGCTCGGGACTTCCCGCCCGGAATCGTGCGCGGTGCGATCCTGGTGGCGTTCCCCGACGTCGAGACCACGCCGAACCTGCCGGCCAGCGTCACCGCCTTCGCGCCGGTGCCGCGCGATCCCCTGCCCTTCCCCGCCCTGGTGGTGGCGAGCCGCAACGACCCGTACTGCGCCTACGAACGGGCCGAGGATTTCGCGTATGCCTGGGGCGCCGTGGTGGTCGATGCGGGGGAGTCGGGCCACATCAACGTGGCCTCGGGCCATGGGCCGTGGCCGGAGGGCCTGATGCGGCTCGCCGGGTTCATGAAGACCCTCTGACGCCGTCCTCCTCCGCCGCACCGGCGGATCTGAAGAGCGATCCCGCCACGTCGGACAGGCGCGGCGCCGCCTCGCGCACGAACGGCAGGGGGCGGCAGACGGCCAGGGCCGCGAGGCCGAACCGGGCCGTCATCAGGCCGTTGAGGACGCCCTCCCCGAGCTTGGCCGAGACCTTGGCGGCGAGGCCGAGCCCCAGTGCCTGCTGGATCATGCTCTCGCCCACCGCCATGCCGCCCGTGACCGTGAGGTGGGCGAGCGCCGAGCGGGCGAGCCGCAGGAAGCCGAGGAAGCCGGGGCGCCCGCCGTAGATCGTGGCGATCTGGCGGAGCAGACGCACGGCGGCGAAGATCACGAACGCCACGTCGACGATGGCGCGGGGGCTCAGCGCCGTGACGCCCGAGACCTGCTTGGCCGCCGTCGCGATGGCCTGCCGCGCCTGCCGGTCGAGGGGCGCGAGGAGTTCGTGTTCGGCGATCCCGAGGCGGTCGTCCACGTCGAGGATGGCGTCGCCGAGGGTGTCGAGCCGGGTCCGGCCGGCGGCGAGGGCCGCGCGCCCGGCGTAGAGGCTGCTCAGGTCCCGCACCACCGCCTGCGCCGCGCTGTGGTCGCGGGCGGCCAGCGCCTCGACGGCCCGGGCGCGCAGGCGTTCGATCTGGCGCTCGCGCCAGATCCCCGAGAGTTCGCGCGCGACGAGACCGAGGAGACCGAGGCCGGCGATCCCGAGGAGAACCAGGGCCACGGCGCCGAGCCAGGGGGCGGCGCCGAAGAGATCCGCGATGAGCCGCTCGACGGACAGGCCGACGCCGAGGGACACGAGGCCGCCGAGCGCGACCAGCAGCATCGACAGCCACGGGGCACGGGATTTCGGCGCCACGGGCACCGCCGTGCCGTCTGCGGCCTCGACGATCTCGAACGGCTCCTCGACGATGCGGACTTGGGCGGGCGGACCCGGCGGCGGCACGGCGCCCTCGCCCAGGCCGACCGGTTCGGCGGCGGGGATGCGGAAGGCGCGGGGGCGGTTCGGCGGGGGCGTGGAGGTCATGCGGGCCTCAAGAGAGCTTGTCGCCGAGGAGGAACTGCATCGCCCGGTCGAGGCGAATCTGCGGCAGGTGCCCGGGGCGCCCGAGGGCGTCGGGCTTCACCAGCGGCGGGCGGAAGCGCGGGAAGCGCAAGGAGCCCGGTGGCACGGCGCCTTCCAGCACGGCTTCGGGCCGCTCGGGGAGTTCACCGGGGAAGATCGCCGCCTCGCTCAACCCGTCGAAGGTCTCGTCGCCGACGGTCTCGCCGGCTTCCGGGGTGCCCGAGACCGCCCGCAGCACCTCGGGCCCGTCGTGGATCGTGGTCTCGCGGGTGGCGCGCACGGAGGCGAGCGCCACGGTGCCGACGCGGGCGCCGGCGGCTTCCGTCCGGCGCATGGCCCTGGATACGAGGAGGCGCAGGAGGGCGTCGAGGCGGTCGTGACTCGTCTGATGGAGGTGGTCGGCCTTCGTCGCGGCGAACAGGATGCGCTCGGCGCGCGGCGCGAACAGGCGCGACAGGATGGTGTTGCGGCCGATGCGGAAGCTGAGGAGCACGGAATCCAGCGCCTCCTCCAGCTCGGCCAGGGCCGCCGGACCGGCATCGACGGCGGCGAGCACGTCGACCAGCACGATCTGGCGGTCGACCCGCTGGAAGTGGGTGCGGAAGAACGGCTCGACCACCTTGGCCTTGTAGGCCTCGAAGCGCCGCTCCATCAGGCCGGCGAGGCTGCCGGGATCGAGGGGGTCGGTGAGGTCGTCGAGGGGCGCGAAGGTGAGGGCCGGCGAGCCGGCGAGATCGCCCGGCATGAGGAAGCGGCCCGGCGGCGTGGTCGCGACGGATTCCGGCCCGGAGCGGAGCGCCGAGAGATAGGTCTTGAACGCGGTGCTGGCGCGCTCGGCCACCATCTCGTCGAGGGGGGCCTTCGGGTCGAGGCCCCTCAGGGTGTCGAGCCAGGGAGCCGCCATGGCGGCCCGGCCGCTGCGGCGGGTGCCCGAGATCGTCGCCCGCGACCACGCCGTGTAGCTCTGGTCGATGAGGGCGAGGTCGAGGAGCCATTCGCCGGGATAATCGACCACGTCGAGCATCAGGGTGCCCGGCCCCGAACGCCAGCCGCCCTTGCGCTCGTATTCGATGGCGAGGCGAAATTGGCTGATCCGATCGGTGGAGCGCGGCCAGAGACGGTCCTGCGTCAGGGCGTTGACGTGTTCCTCGAAGGGAAAGCGCGGCAGGTCGTCGTCGGGCTGGGGCACGAGGCGGGCGCGGCGCAGGCGGCCCTCGTGGGCGGGCGCGAAGGCCGGCAGGGCGTGGGCCTCCACGAGGTGGTGGATGAGGGCCGTGGTGAACACGGTCTTGCCCGAGCGGGCGAGTCCGGTGACGCCGAGCCGCAGGGTCGGCTGGATCAGGAGATCGCTCGACGCCTCGGCGAAGGCCTTGACCGCGGAACCCGCACGCGCGGCAAAGCTGTTCATGGACGACTCGACGGTGAGCGGGGGACGGGATCAGGCAGGGTGGAAGTGGCGCCGGGGCGCCCCGCTCGCAAGGTCGCGGTTCACGGAGTCGGCGCCGGCGTACCGATGGCCGCCAGGGTGCCGGCGTCGAGGCGGGCGATTGCCGCGTCCACGAGGGCCGGGCCGGCCCGCAGGGCGCCGAGCTCCACGCTCGACATGGCCAGCATCACGGCGCGCAGGGCCGGAGACGGCCGCCCGTCGGGGCCGAACAGCTTGAGGTCGTCCTCGACCCCGAGGCCGACGCTGCCGGCGATGCGCGCGGCGTAGTTGCGGATGCGGGTCTCGTCGTTGCTGCACAACGGCGCCGGCACGCTGAGGTCGAGGGGGCGCAGGCCGGCGACGAGGGGCGGAAGGGTGGCGGATTCCACCACGAACCGCTTCTGCAACTGGCTCGTCGCCGTCTCGACGGCGCGGGTCGCGTTGCCCAGGACCGCGCTCGGCTCGACGAGGAGTACGGACGGCTTGGCGAGGACGACGGAGGGCTTCACGAGGAGTTCGGAGGGCCGGACCAGGAGCCCGTGCCGGGGTGTCGGCGCCGGTTTGGCCGCCACGGGGGCCGGAACCTTCGGGGGCAGGGCCTTCGGTGCCGGTCCCGGGGGCACCCGCCCGCCCATCCGCGCCAGGGGCGACCACGGCTGGACCCTGAGCGGACCGCCCCGCGGCGCCAGTGCGCGGCGCGGCATCCCGGCCCGGGTGTTGCGGGCGAGGAAGCGCGCCCGCAGGGTTGCGCCCAGGCCGCGCGGTGCCAGGGCGCTCGGAACCCGCGTGGCTGCGGCGGCCGTCCCCCGGCACTCCGCCGGGGCCCAGCGCCGGACGATGGACAGGGCCGTGCGCCGGTTGAGGTCGCGGTAGTAGCGCCGCAGCAGCCCGGCGGCGGCATCGGCGCCGTCGGCGGCGGTGGCGAAGCCCGTATGGCCCTCCGCGTCGGCGCCGATCTCGCCGGACCAGCGCGCCGACTTGATGCACCAGTAATTGTTCAGCTTGACGCAGCGGGCGACGAAGGCCGGCTCCGTCGCGGAAAGCCGGGCCGCCAGGGCGAGGGAAGCGGGGCGTAGCGAATCCCCCGCCTCCGTGCGCCAGTTCGAGACCGCGCGATTCTCCGGCACGAAGCGCGGCGGTTCCACGGGCTTCCCCACGAAGGCCGCCCAATCCCGCGCCGGTCCGGCGACGGCCCCACGCACGGCGTCGAGGCCACCCGCGAGGGGCGGCGTCAGGCTCGTCAGGACCAGAAGGGATGCGAGGAGCACGACACTCGGGGAGCTTGACCGGGGACTGGAGAAACGGCCCGGCGCCGCGACGGTTCAGAGTGTCTCACAAAACTCCCGAACGCCGCCGGTTCCGGCCCCGAACACCACGGATCGGCGGACGTTTCGTGGGGGACATCCAATCGCGGGCGGAGGCTCGGATTCAGGCGGCGTCCTCGGCTTCGAGATCGCGGGGCGCCACGAAGCGCTCCAACCGCCCGGCTCCGGCGCGGACCTTGTCCCAGCTCTCGACCTCGAAATCGAGGACCGCCAGTCCCCCGGTGGGGAACCCCTCGGCGAGGCGATCGCGCGCCGGCTGCGAACCGGACCCGACGAGGCGAAGCGCCACGTCCTGAAGGCCGGGATTGTGCCCGACCATGAGGAGACAGCGCGCCGCATCGGGAGTCGCGCGGATGACCTTCAGGAGGGCCGAATCGGGCGCCTCGTAGATCTCCGGGACGAGGGTGGCCTCCAACCCGTCCAGGGCGGCCTGGACCGGCTCCCAGGTCTCCCGCGTCCGCCGGGCCGGCGAGACGGCGGCGTGGTCCGGCCGCAGGTTCTCGGCGACGAGGTAGCGGGCCATCAGCGGCGCGTTCCGTCGGCCGCGCGGGTTGAGGGGCCGGTCGAGGTCCCTCACCCCGGCCGGGCGGTCGGACTTGGCGTGGCGCAGGAGCAGGACACGGAGCATCGTCGATCCTTCAGTTGAAGCCCACGACGGCGTGCGGGACGTAGGGACGCTCCAGGGCCGTCATCTCCTCGGGCGTCAGGGCGAGGTCGAGGGCCGCCACGGCGTCGTCGAGGTGCGCGGCCTTCGAGGCACCGACGATGGGCACCGTGACGGGGGATTTCTGCGCGACCCAGGCGAGGGCCACCTGTGCCCGGGGAACACCGCGGGCCTCCGCGATGGCCGCCACGGCCTCGACCACGGCGCGGTCGGCGGCTTCCGTGGCGTCGTAGAGGCGCTTGCCGACGAGATCGCTGTCCTGGCGCGCGCTCGACGCGTCCCAGTCCCGGGTGAGGCGCCCGCGCGCGAGCGGGCTCCACGGCAGCACGGCGATGTCCTGATCGGCGCAGAGCGGCAGCATCTCGCGCTCCTCCTCGCGGTGGAGGAGGTTGTAGTGGTTCTGCATGGTCGCGAAGCGGGTCCAGCCGTGACGGTCGGCGAGGAACAGGGCCTTGGCGAACTGCCACGCGTACATGGACGAGGCGCCGATGTACCGGGCCTTGCCGGCCTTCACCACGTCGTGGAGCGCCTCCAGAGTCACCTCGATGGGCGTGCCGTAATCCCAGCGGTGGATCTGCAGAAGGTCGACGTAGTCGGTGCCGAGCCGCGTCAGGCTGGCATCGACGGAGGCGAAGATGGCCTTGCGCGAGAGTCCACCGGCATTGGGGCGATCGGTGAGGCCGTAGTAACACTTCGTGGCGATCACCACGTCGTCGCGGCGGGCGAACTCCTTGAGCGCCCGGCCGACGATCTCCTCGCTGGTGCCGTCGGAATAATAGTTCGCCGTATCGAAGAAATTGATCCCCATCTCCACGGCCTTGCGCAGGAGCGGGCGGCTCGCCGCCTCGTCCAGGGTCCACGGATGGGGGCCGCGCTCCGGGATGCCGTAGGTCATGCAGCCGAGGCAGAGCGGCGAGACGTCGAGGCCGGTGCGGCCGAGCTTTTTTGTTTTCATTGACCTAATGCTCCTGCTGGCCGTGAAATCAGCTTATCCTCGTAAATAAAAATAAAAAATCGCAAAAATAGTCTATCTAAGAATCAAATTGCCCTGCCGGACAGCAATCAGATTTTCTTCTGTGTTTGGATCTGGCGTCGTTGGATAGTCACCTAATTTTTCCAGCTTCCGACGGCACGGCGGCACCCACATCAATCGTGGAGAATTCAAACGCGAATGCTCCCAAACTATCCATGCGTATCCAGTAGCTGTTGAGGCTTTCGGATCAAGGCGTCCTTTCACCATCGGCACCCGTTCGGTAAATTGCGCAAATTTGGCTGGCGGATTCGCTTCAAAAAGCGTCTTGTACCGGCCAACACTTTCGATAAAAACTGTCCTTGCAAGTATTGCTACGCCAACTCTCGCGATATCTAATGATTTTATAACAAATTTTTCTGCTAAACGGAAAGGTGGATTAGTTATCACCCAGTCAAAAGATTTATCTTCATAGAAAATTTCTAAATAATCTTGAATGGATCCATAGTTATAGTCATAAGCATCGGACGAATGAACAGATGAGAAACTGTTCTGTAAAACCTTTGACATGTAGCCCCGGCCACAAGCAGGTTCCAGGCAAGTCTGTAAATTTATATCAGTATGATCATTTATAATATATCTCAAAAGCGCTCTCGTCGCCCATGGCGGAGTGGGAAAATCGTCTGGACTAGTCAAGGGCTCGAAGCGCTGCGACATAACCGCATGAGTTTTATTCTGTGGCCTGATCATGCCGAGCACTTCGTTGATTTCATGTTACCGGCGTTTTCCGTTGATCGCTTCACTAACACGGCCATGATTGACGTTAAATATTTCACCGATTTTCTGCTGAGATAATCCTGGGTTAGCCTTCTTAAAATCTCTAATTTCCTGTTTCAGATCTTCCGAGATGGGTGAGCTTGTAATTCTTGCTATGGTTCTCGGTGGCCTGCGACGCATTTCGTCTGCAAGCTTCAATAGCTCTTTCGACTCATCAGGAAAATCATCTTCGATTAAAGCAGCAATTTTGCGAACTTCACACGCAACTTGAGGAATTTTCATATTCATCCCTTCCCGCCGACTTCAGCGATTCCAAGACAGAAACCATGTGATGCTTGACTACCTAGAGTTCAAGGGCTTGGCTATAAATCTTATGGGCAAGAGACTTATCGCCCCTCCCGCCGCATCATGAAGGCGAGCTTTTCGAACAGGCTCACGTCCTGCTCGTTCTTGAGCAGCGCGCCGTGCAGCGGAGGGATCAGCTTGCGGCCGTCGCGCTCGCGCAGGGTCTCGGGGGTCACGTCCTCGGAGACGAGGAGCTTGAGCCAGTCGAGCAGTTCGGAGGTGGAGGGCTTCTTCTTTAGGCCCGGCACGGCGCGGGTCTCGAGGAACACTCGCAGGGCCTCCTCGACGAGGCGGTGCTTGATGCCGGGATAGTGGACCTCGACGATGGCCTTCAGGGTCTCGGCATCGGGGAACTGGATGTAGTGGAAGAAGCACCGGCGCAGGAACGCGTCGGGCAGCTCCTTCTCGTTGTTCGAGGTGATGATCACGATGGGCCGGCGCGCGGCCCGGATCGTCTCGCCGGTCTCGTAGACGTGGAACTCCATCCGGTCGAGTTCGGTCAGGAGATCGTTGGGGAACTCGATGTCGGCCTTGTCGATCTCGTCGATGAGCAGCACCGGCCGTTCGGCATGGGTGAAAGCCTCCCACAGCTTGCCCCGGCGGATGTAGTTGCCGATGTCGGAGACGCGCGGGTCGCCGAGCTGGCTGTCGCGCAGGCGCGAGACGGCGTCGTACTCGTAGAGCCCCTGTTGCGCCTTCGTCGTCGACTTGACGTTCCAGGTGAGGAGCGGCGCGCCGAGCCCCTTGGCGATCTCCTCCGCCAGCACGGTCTTGCCCGTGCCGGGCTCGCCCTTCACCAGCAGGGGCCGCTCCAGCACGATGGCGGCGTTGACGGCCGTGGTGAGGTCGTGGGTCGCGACGTAGTCGGCGGTGCCGGAAAAGCGCATGGGGGGGTGTCCGTTTGCGATGATACGGGGCGGACCGGCCAGACGCGGCCCTTCGTCCGATTCTTGTCTCGTTCGGGGTAGCCGGATATATGACCGGATATACCGTGGAGGCCGATCATGGACAACACGTCCCAGAAGCGGGCGCTCGGCGCCTACCGGTCGCGGCTGAGCCAGCGGGGCATCGCTCGCTTCGAGGTGCTCGGCCGTGAGGCGGACCGGGCGTTGATCCGCTCCATCGCGCGGCGTCTGACCGAGGATGGACCCGAGGCCGCGCGCCTGCGGACCAGGCTGGCCGATGTCCTGGATGCCCCGGGAGCGAAGACGGGTGGTATTCTCGCCGCCCTCCGGCGCTCGCCCCTCGTCGGGTTCGACCTCGACCTGACGCGCTCCGAAGAGGAAGGCCGCAGGATCGACCTGTGACGCGCTATCTCCTCGACACCAACATCCTCAGCAACCTCGTCAGGCCGATCCCGCCCCCAGCCCTGACCGCCTGGATGGCCGATCAGGCCGACACGGCGCTCTTCATCAGCGCCCTGACTGTCGCTGAAATCCGGCGCGGCATCCTCGAGCTGCCTGCCGGGCGCCGCCGTGACGGGCTGGATGCGTGGTTTGCGGGCGCCGAGGGGCCGCAGGCCCTGTTCGCCGGCCGGGTTCTGCTGTTCGATGGACCCGCCGGACTCGCCTGGGCTGCCCTGATGGCGGAGGGGCGGCGTCAGGGGCGCCCCCGCAGCGCACTCGACATGATCGTCGCGGCCATTGCGGAGGTCCACGCCTGCATCGTCGTGACCGACAACGAACGGGACTTCGCCGGCCTTCCGTTTTTCAATCCCATGCGCGCCGACGGGACGCGCAGGCCCGATTGACCGTGCTCACAGGGTCTTCCCGTCGTGCCACACGCAGTTCGACGCGAGGATGGCGAGGTTCACGTCGGATTTCTGCGGCTGCGGCAGGGTCTTGCCGTCCATGGCGAGGTCGATCTTGATCTCGACCTGGCCCTTGGCCTCGTTGGTGCGCCGGGAGAAGTAGCAGTATTGCTGGAACGGCTGGTCCTCGTTGGCCTTGAAGTTCCAGCCGGTGACGATCTGGCCGTCCATGTAGGGCACCTGCTTGAACACCGTGAAGGTGGTGTTCACGATGGCCTTCGAGGCGGGCGC
>Ga0182231_1000051_pt1 | contig 35382 bp, 35 predicted proteins | sample G6R1MG_29_FD_129667 | JGI IMG/M metagenome (GOLD analysis project Ga0182231, IMG submission 129667) | Miscanthus phyllosphere microbial communities from Michigan, USA - G6R2_NF_07NOV2016_LD1 MG | ecosystem: Host-associated > Plants > Phyllosphere > Phylloplane/Leaf | place: USA: Michigan...
GCCCGTCTCGGCCAGAACCTTCGTGATCGCCGCCGTCAGCGACGTCTTGCCGTGGTCCACGTGACCGATCGTGCCAATGTTGCAGTGCGGCTTCGTACGCGCGAATTTCTCTTTGGCCATCGTCTCTTTCCTGCGGCAAGCTCACACGAGCGGACGCCCGGTCAGTCGCTCGAATAACGTCATCGAGCCGGGCGAAAGACGGTGGCCCGCTTAGAGGCTCCCCGTCCTTTGATCAAGGGCTTTGCCGACAATCGGCTCCAGCGGGCACCCCTACCCGAGGAGGCGCTTGACCGGGGAGGCTTCGAGAAGGGCGCCCTTGTCGACGGCGAGGGCCTCGGCGATCTCGTCGAGGGCCTTGGCTTCCAGGGGCGAGATGCCGTCGTGGTCGGCCACATCGGCGGCGACCAGGAAGGCGGCGGTGCGCTCCGTCTCCCCCCGCTCGGCGATGCCGGCGACACGGCGCAGGTTCTCCGCCCGCCCTGCCCGGGTCCGCGCGCGGGCGATGCCGTCGTAGAGTTCGCTTTCCAGCATCAGCCGGTCGTAGCCCTTCTCGAGGATCGGATTGGCCTGGATGCCGGCGAGCGCCGTGTCGAATTCCTCGCTCGCCACTTCCCCGTCGGCGACGATGACGTTGGCGGCGGCCGAGACCATCGCCTGCATCAGGGCGGTGTCGCCCGCGTAGGCGGTGACGGTCTGGCTGAAGCGGGCGACGATGTCCTGGAAGATGTTCATGGGAGGGTGTTCTTGGAACGCTGTTCTCGGGCGGCCTGCGCGATCCCGGGGGACCTCGCCTGTTCGGGCCGGGAAGGCAAGGGGCGGCGTGTCCGATCCGGCGGATTCAGAACAGCGCCACGAGGGTCACGCCCACCACCATGAGGAGGCCCCCGACGATCCGCCACGGGGTCACCGGATGGACGGCGAAGCCGATCCAACCGAAATGGTCGAGGAGGATCGAGGTTGCGACGCCGGCGGTGACGAGGATCGCCAGGAAGGGCGCGGCGCCGATGGCCTGCGCGGCGAAGAACTGCGACAGGACGACGAGGGCGCCGAGGCATCCGCCGAACCAGGCCCAGGCCGGCACCTGCGCCGCCTGGGCGAGGCCCGGCAGGCCGAGCCGGCCGGTGACGAGGCCCGTCAGCAGCAGGGTGGTGCCGGTGCCGAGGGCCACCACGAGGCCGGCGGCGAAGGGCTGGCCGAGGCTCTTGGCCAGGGTGGCGTTCGTGCCGCCCTGGACGGCGTTGGCGATGCCGGCCACAAGCGCGAGGCCATAGAGATACCACATCGGGATCACGACTCGGTTCGGTCGATCATCGCCGGATGGAGAGCGATCACAGTTTAGATAGGGCGGTGGCGGCCGGACATGACTATTCAGGCGGGACGTGACGACGCAGCGGGCGCGCAGCCGGTCGGCGGCCGTGACCACGGGGGGCGGGATCTGCGGGGACACCTGCGCCAGGCGACGGCGCAGGCGCATCACCGCCTCGATTCGGGCTGGGCGGGGCACGACCTCGGGGAGCCCCGGGCCTATGGCGGATTCCTCGCCGCCATGGCGGCGGCCCTGGTGCCCATCGAGGCGGACCTCGCCCTGGCCGATCCCGGGGCTCTGCCGTCCGACTGGCCGGCGCGCCGGCGCAGCGCGGCGCTCCGCGCCGACCTCGCCGCCCTCGGCCTTCCGGTACCGCCGGAGCCCGCCGCGCCGCGCGCGCCGACCGGGGCCGAGGCCGCCGGCCTCCTCTACGTCCTCGAGGGCTCGCGCCTCGGCGGCCAGCTGCTCCTGCGGCAGGCCCTTGCGAGCGCCGACCCGCGCGTCCGGGACAACACCCGCTTCCTCCGGCACGGCGAGGGCCAGCGCCTGTGGCCGAGCTTCGCCGCCTGGCTCGGGGCCCGCCCCGCCGCGGACACGGACGGAGCCGTCGCCGGCGCGCTCAGGGCGTTCGCGCTGTTCGAGGCGGCTCAGGGCTCCGGGTTCTAGGACCCCCCACCCCGGCCAGGGCCTGCCGCAGGATGTCGGCGGTGTAGGGCTTCTTGACCATCGGGATGGCCCCGAGTTCAGGGGGGATCCGGAAGCTGTCGCCGTAGCCGCTGGCAAAGACGAACGGCACGCCGGAAGCCATCAGGCGGCGCGCCACGGCGAGGCTGGTCTCGGTGCCGAGGTTGACGTCGAGGAGGGCGAAGGCGGGCGGGCAGAGGTCGATGAGGCGCAGGGCCTCGTGGACCGAGCCTGCCATGTCGACGGACTGCGCCCCCAGGAGGGTGAGGATCTCCTCGGCCTCCAGGGCGATGATCATGTTGTCCTCCACCACGAGGGCCGCGCCGGACAGGCGCGCGGCTTCGGGCGCGGCGGTGCCTTCGCGGGGGACGATGGTGGCCGCGCGCGCCGGCGCGGCCCGGACGAAGGCCGCCGGGATGACGAAGCGCCCGGTCACGCCCGTCAGGACGTAGCGGATCTCGGCCTCCCCCTGCAGTTCGTAGGGGATCGAACGCTCGATGAGGGTGGTGCCGAAGCCGCGCCGGGAGGGCGCGCGCACGGGCGGGCCGCCGCTCTCCCGCCAGTCCAGCACGAGACGGCCGCCGGCATCGCGGGCCCAGGCGGCGACCACCTCGCCGGCGTCGTCCGACAGGGCACCGTACTTGACCGAATTGGTCATGAGTTCGTGGACGACGAGGGCGAGGGTCGAGAACGCCTGCGGTTCGAGGAGCACGTCGTCGCCGTCGAGGCGGACCCGCTCCGCGCGGGCGCCGAGATAGGCCGCCGCCTCGAGGCCGATGAGGTGACGCAGGGACCCCGGACCCCAATTCGTGGTGGTGATCTGGTCGTGGGCCCGGGCGAGAGCCTGGACCCGGTCGCCGAGGACGCGCGCGAACTCCTCGATGGTGCCCGTCCCCGACCGGCTCTGGGCGACGATGCCCCGGATGAGGTTGAGGATGTTGCGCACCCGGTGGTTCAGCTCGGCGATGAGCAGTTCCTGCCGCTCCTGCGCGGTCTTGCGTTCCTTCTCCGCCGAATCCGTCAGCCGCAGGATCACCTCCAGCAGGGTGATGCGCAGGGCCTCGGCGATGCGCAGATCCGCGCCGCTCCAGGGCGCCGACTGGCCGTGGACCACCTCGCGCCAGGCCTCGAAGCTCTTGCGCGGGGTGAGGCGCACGCCGTTGGGGCCGGGGTTGGCCGGCTTGTCGGGGTTGCCGGCCCAGGTGACCGTGCGGGCGATCTCGGCCCGGAAGAACACGAGGTAGTCGCGCGGGGCCCGCGAGATCGGCACGGCGAGCAGCCCCGCCGCCCGCTCGGTGAAGTCCTGGCCCGGCGGGTGGACCTTGCCGATCTCGTTCGTCGCGAAGGCGCGGCTCGTGGCCGTGCGGTTGAGGAAGCGCACCAGGCCGGTGAACTCCTCCCGCGTCGGCGTCGCGCCCCGCAGGGTGATCTCGCCGTTCACCCACACGCCGATGCCGTCGCTGGCGACGATGCCGGCGATGTCGTCGAGGAATGCGGTGATATTCTCAAGGCTGGTGCCGCCCGAGGCCAGGGCGCCCATGAGCCGGTCGTGCAGGGCGCGCGACTTGGCCTCGTAGGCCGCCTCCGCCTCGCGCTCGCGGCTTTCCAGGATCAGGGAGAACATCTGGCCGAACAGCTCCGCCCCCGTCCGGCGCTCCAGGGAGATGTGGCGCGGCGCCGAATGATGGCAGGCGAACAGGCCCCACAGCTTGCCGCCGCGCAGGATCGAGACGGAAAGGGAGGCCGCGACCCCCATGTTGCGTAGGTATTCGAGATGGATCGGCGAGACCGTGCGCAGGGTGCTCATCGACAGGTCGAGGAGTCCGCCCTCCGGATCGCGCGCCGGCAGCACCGGCACGGCCGGGGCATCGACGTCGGCGATGATCCGCAGCCAGTTGCGCTCGTACAGGGCCCGCGCCTGCTGGGGGATGTCGGAGGCCGGATAGTGCAGGCCGAGATACGGATCGAGGCCCGAGCGCACGGATTCGGCGACGACGACGCCCGAGCCGTCGGCGTCGAAGCGGTAGACCATGGTCCGGTCGAAGCCCGTGAGCGCCCGCATCTGCCGTACGGCCTCGCGGCAGAACGCCTCGAAGCCCTGGCTCTGGTGCAGGCGCCCGACCATGCCGCGCACGAGGTTGCCGGCGTTGAGGTGCTCGGACGCGCTCGGCTCGGCCTCGATGACGATGGCCGGGCCCGAGCGGTGCAGGGCGATGTCGAAGGCGGGGCCGCCCGGATAGAGGAAAATCCCGAACATCCGGTCGATGGCGTCGGGGCCGCGCAGGGATTGCAGCTGGCCGCGGATGAGATGGATCGCCTCGCCGTCGAACACGTCCGTCAGGGGCAGGCCCAGCAGATCCTCGGCGGGCGTGCCGAGCCACTCCGCCGCGTTCTGCGAGACGCGCACCACGAGCCAGTCGACCGAGACGGCCACGAGGAACCCGAACGGTTGGACCGCCCCCAGGACATGGATCGGTTCGCGGTCGCAGGACGTGAGATCGACGGAAGGGACCGCCGTCCGCTCAGGGGATGTCATCGCGAGCATTAAGTGACCGAACCGTACCGCCGACGGACATCGTCGCAGCCAAACCAACGCCCGAAGACCATGGAAGGCTGCGCTGGACGGCAGAGGGGTGGCAACGGACCATCCCCTTATGAGGCCACTTCATGCCGTTCGGCCCTGCCGGGTGCAAGGGGGGGACGGCCGATGGAGATTGCGTGGCGGCCCCGGATCTTGGCCGCCCCGTCGAGGTCGATCCGCCGTGGTCGATGCCTTCGGCGTCCGCGATCTTCCCGACGGTTCTGCGGGCCTTCTCCGGACCGGGGTCGCCCGCCGTGGGCGAGCCGGACGGGCCAGGATGTCCCCGATGCGGGTGTCGGCGCGGTCGATCAGGCCGCGCGGCGGTAGGATGCCCGAGCGTTGTCGTTGATGGCCACGAACATGCCGGCGGACGTGGTGCCCGAATCCGGTGCGTTCGACTCCGCGCGATCGGTGAGAAGGGCGAGGGCCGGACCGACGGCGACGGCGGAAAGACCGAGGAGGAACAGGGCGAGCATGGCGGTGATCCCGTCTGGCGATTGCAATGAGCCATATATTGCAGCGCACAACGAGTCTTGGTATACTAAATACAACAATGCGGTCATGCCGGACGCGCATGCCCTGGCCCGGGACACCCGTACGGCGCCGCGATCCATTGGGTTGCTTCGGTGAGGTGTCCCGCGGCCTCGCGGCACTGCCGCCTACCGGTGCGCGGGGTCGGCGAAGACCGCGAGGAACGGAAACATCTGATGCCCGCCGGCTAGGAGGATCGCCGAAAAGGTCAATCCCAGGGCCGTGATGTAGATGATCGTGAAGATGTCGGACCCGTTTCCGGGGGTGCTCAGGAAGATCATTGCGAACGGGATGCTTACGAGGGCCAGCAACACAGAGGCGTGCATCGCGTGATCTCCCGGAACCAAGGGCGTGGCCGGTCGCCGCTTCACGGTCGAGGCCCGCGTCGGACGCGTGTGGGCGACTCGCCCCGCGATGGGGCGGGACGAGTCGACGATCAGGCGTGGGCGAGGGCGCCCGCCGGGACGGCCGAGCCGTTGGCGCTGTGATGGCGCTTGAGCATCGGCCGCAGGACGGCCAGGGCCAGGAAGGCCGCGACGAGGTCCATGATCGCCACCGTGTACAGGACCGTGGCCCAGGTTCCCGTCGCCTGCATCAGCAGATTGCCCAGGGGCACGAACAGGGCGGCGAAGCCCTTGGCACAGTAGAGCACGCCGTAGATCTTGCCGATGTGCTTGGAGCCGAAGGTGTCGGCCGCGGTGGCGCTGAACAGCGAGTACACCTCGCCCCAGGCCAGGAACACGATGCCCGAGAGGATCACGAAGGCCCACGGGTTGGTGCCGAAATAGCCCAGGGCTACGATGCCGATGCCCTCCATGGAGAAGGCGATGAACATCGTCTTCTCGCGGCCGATCCGGTCCGAGATGTAGCCGAACAGGGGACGTGAGATTCCGTTCATGATGCGGTCGAGCATCAGGGCGAAGGGCAGGGCCGCCATGGCGAAGAAGTACAGGTTGACCTGGAATTCCTTCACCCCGAGGTCCTGCGCGATGACGCCGAGCTGGGCCACCGCCATCAGACCGCCGGTCACCGTGCAGGTGAACATCAGGAGCATCACGTAGAAGACCGGCGTGCGCAGGGCCTCGCGCAGGGTGTAGTCGCGCCGGCTCTGCAGCACCTTGGTCGAGAAGGTGACCTCGTGCTTGGCCGGGGCACGCAGGCCGATGGCCGCGAGTATGATGATGCCGCCCTGGATCAGGCCGAACACGAAGAAGGCCTGGGCGTAGCTGCCCTGCGCGATCATGTTGGCGATGGGAATGATCGTCAGTGCCGAGCCCGCGCCGTAGCCGCCCGCCGTCAGGCCGACGGCGAGGCCGCGCTTGTCGGGAAACCATTTCAGGGCGTTGTTGATGCAGGTGGCATAGACGCAGCCCACTCCGATCCCGCCCGCCACGGAGCCGAGATAGAAGCCCGAGAGCGAAGTCGCGTAGGAATTGATGACCCAGGCGAGGCCGGTCATCAGACCGCCGAACATCACCACCCGGCTCGGGCCGTACTTGTCGATGAAGTAACCCTCGATCGGTGTCAGCCAGGTCTGCACCACCACGAAGATCGTGAACGCGACCTGGATCGCCGCCCGATCCCAGCCGAAGGTCTTCTGGATTTCCGGGACGAACAGGGTCCAGGCGTATTGGATATTCGCCGCCGCCACCATGCAGGCGACACCGAGCACGAGTTGCAGCCAGCGATTGGTAGACGGTCTTGCCGCGATGGGGTGGACGGCGGGGGTGGCCATGAACGATCTCCCTTGTCCTGGTTCGGACACCTGACGGTTTGTCGACTGGGCGTTGAATGCCTTCTCGGTCAGGGCGAATCAGCGGGTAATGCCGACCGCTCGCCTGTTGGAATTTAGTATTTGGCATACCAGAGCAGCTGACAAGCACGATAAGTCTGGTTTCATGGCTTTTCGCGCCGTTTCCGCACCGACATCGCAATTTTCCCCGAGCGATGCGCAACATAAAGCCTGATCGCTGCCGCGAGCTACGCTTATTTGATGCGAACGTTCGCGGGTGGTGATTTCGGACGGGAGGGCGGATACGCTCGGGAGCGGCGGGCGCCGTGTGGGTGACGGCGGCCGCGCGGAGCCGCCTCATGTGAAGCGGGCCGATGCCGGTATGGAGGCTTCAGGCGTCGCCCGAGGGGCGTGCCCACGCCGTTCTTGCTTCGGGAGGAAAGAATGGAGCGGGTACCGGGAATCGAACCCGGGTATTCAGCTTGGAAGGCTGAATTGTCAACCCGAGCGCATTCGCACCGCCCAGGGTTTCGGTAACCAACCGCCCGAAGATACAGGGGAAATCGCCCTCCCAGGGTTAACCGCGGGGTTGCGGGTGTGATTCGCGTCAGGTGGTATCCCGGTGGTATCCGCCGGGAGGGACTGCATGGCCGTGAAGGAAGGACGGGGCTCGTACGCTAGGGAGCGCGTGCCACTGACCAAGGGCCACGTGAACCGGGCCCACGCGATGATCCGGAAGGGCGAGGTCCCCGGGCGCGGCCTCGACCTCGTCGACACCGAGTGCGCCGGCCTCGTCCTGCGGGTGACCCGGAACTCGGCGACGTGGCTCCGGAAGTCCAAGACGGGCACGGTGCGCATCGGCGACAGCGCGGTGATCAGCCTCGTGCAGGCCCGCGACCAGGCCGACCGCATCCGCCTCGCCGTCCCGGGGCTGCACCAGCCCAAGGCGGAAACCCGGATCTACGAGGAGGCCCTGCGCCGGACCGGCAGCGTCGAGGAGGCCCTGGACGCCGCATGGCCGGAGGAGGAGCCCGAGACGCAGACCGCCGAGGCGCGGCGCCGGGACGGGCCTTGGGTGCTCGGCGACCTGATCGACGCGTACCTCGCCTGGAAGCTGCCGAAGCTCAAGGAGGGGCGCTGGCGCGCCAGCTACGAGAGCTACCTCCGACACCCCGAGCTCGCCGGCCTGTCGATGGTCACGGTGGCCGGCCTGGACCTTGAGGTGATGCTCGGCGTCCGGCAGCGGCTCTTAGAGGACGGCGCCACGAAGCGCAGCGCGGCCAAGAGGGTCATCGGCCAGTTCCGCGACGCGATGACATGGGGCTGGCGGGAGCAGCCGCTCCGCTGCAGGCTCGTGCGCATGGAGTTCCCGTGGTGGGACCGGCTGACCGTCGACTACACGCCCGGGACGCGTGACCACGTGCCGACGGTCGAGGAGCTTGCCAGGACGCTCGCCGTCGCGGAGCGCCACCGCTCGCTCGGGCAGACCGAGCACGCTACGGGCGCGGGTCTGCTCGGGGCGCTCTGGGCCGTCGTGCTGACCGCCCAGCGTACCGGCGCGCTCGTCACCACGCGGGTAAACTCGTGCGTCCCCCAGTTCTCCAACGAATTGCCCGGCTGGACCGCTGTCGGCTGGCCGGGCGCGGTGATGAAGAATGAAATGCCCCACGGCCTGCCCATCCCGCCGGAGGCGTGGGCCGTCATCGAGCGTTACCGCCAGGAGGACGCATGGGGTCGGGAGGCGCCAAGCCCGTGGATGTTCCCGTCACGCCGCGGGGATGGGCACGTCTCCTATCTGGCGACCAACCAACTGTTGAGCCGCCTGCAGGGGCTTCGGGAGGGCAAGCGCGCCGAGGGCAAGGTCGACCTGTTCGCGCTCTACGGCATCCGCCGCTGGACACCGCACGACGTACGGCGCGGTCTCGCGACGTTCCTCGGGGAGCGGCGCCTGGGCGGGGCCGCGGCCGCCATCCTCGACCATGTCGACGGGAAGGCGGATGAGCGCGAGCGGACAGCGGCGGTGACCCGGCTCCACTACGACCGCGCGCAGCGCATGGAGCTCAAGGCCGAGGGCATGGCCCTGTGGGTCGCCGCGATCATGGAGGCCTACGAGCGGGAGCGCGAGGCTCTCGCCCGCATCCCCCTGCCGCCGGCGCGGCCGCGCACGGTCAGGAAGCCCGCGACCAGGCGGAAGGCGCTCGTTCCCGCCTAGCCCGCCGGTCCCGGCCGAGGGCCCGCGCCACGTCGGCCGGTCGCTCGGCCGAGACGAATCCAGCCCCGCCGCGGCGGCGCCCGGTCGCCTCGGCGACGTCCTCGGCCAGGGCGCGCCAGAGGGCGTCCCGCTCCTCGGCCGCCACGCTGATCGCGATGTCCTCGTACCCGTGCATTGCCCGCCTCCGCATGAGAACAAAATAGGAACAAGCGGGCGCGGGTCAACGGGGTCCCGCGTGCATTTCCATACCCGGAAGCGCCTGCGGGTATAGGAATGCACGACCCCCTCGCAGGACCACTTAAGCCTTCCTTCACCACGCCGGCGGTTCGCCCCGGCCCGAGCTTGACCGGGCGTCGCGAGCTGCGATCATCCCGATTCCCCCAGCGCCCGAGAGGCCCCCGGTGAAACGAATACGCGCCCACTCCCCGCACCAGAGACCCATCCCGGGGGCGTGACGCCGCGCGCGCAGCCTCCCTCACGGAGGCTGCTATGACCAAGAGACAACCCAATCCGGGCTTCCCCACCGGCCGCGTGCTGTTCACGGCGGACACGCATTTCGGGCACGAGGGCGCCATCGGACATTCCCGGCGACCCTTCAACGACGCGCCCGAGATGGACCGCTTGCTGGTCGAGGCGTGGAACGCCACCGTCGGGCCGAGGGACACGGTCTACCACCTCGGCGACTTCGCCCATAAGAGCTCGCCCGAGCGCTGCGCCGAGGTGTTCGCCCAACTCCGCGGGCGGAAGCACCTGATCCGCGGCAACCACGACCGGCGGCGAACCCTGGTCCTGCCGTGGGAGAGCATCCACGACCGGCTGACCATCCGCCTGTCGGGCCACAAGATCGTGCTCGACCACTTCCCGATGCGGTCCTGGGACAGCGCCTACCACGGCTCGCTGCACATGTTCGGCCACGTCCACGGGAAGTTCGAAGGGACCTCGCAGAGCTGCGACGTCGGCGTCGACGTCTGGCAGTACCGCCCCGTGACCCTGGACGAGATCCTCCTCCGGCTGGCGGCGAACCCGAACCCGCCGGAGGAGCGCCTCGGTCAGGACCCGGACGAGGACGCCGAGGACGACGACGCGGAATGAGAGAAGGGCCCCCGGATCGCTCCGGGGGCCCTTTCGGTTAGGCGGCCTCGATGTCCCGGGCGACCTCGGTGGCGTCGGCGACCCGGTCCCGTAGGAGCCGGGCGAGGACCGGCCAGACCCAATCGGGGATCTCGCGCCCCCCGTTCGACCACCGCGACACCGACCTCGGGTCGACCTCGTCCCGGGGGCCGTCCGGGTGGTGCGGCCCGAGGAGGCGGGCCATGGGGCGGCGCCAGTCGCCGTCCCCGTAGAGCGCCTCGCCGGCCCGGCGCAGGAGATCCGCGTCGCGCATCAGCGCATGCCCGGCGCGGCCGGGGCGTCGTCGTAGGCCTCGACCTCGACCTCGACCTCGGCGGCTTCCCGCTGGGCCCGGACGCGCTGGCGACCGCGGACGCGTTCGATGCGGCGACCTTCGCTGATGCCCATCTCGTGCACGCGGACGATGCGGGCGATGACGTCGGGCGGCAGGTGGCGCGACCGGCTGTCGAGGGCGAGGACCTGGACCTCGCCGAGGTCGTCGGCACGCACGATCATGCTGGGCTGCCCCCGGTAGAAGTCGAACGTGTACGGCGCCGGCAAGTGCCGGTGGATCTCCTTGGCCCAGTCCGGCATCGTCGGCAGCAGCCGGCGGCGGACGTTGGCTTGGTCCATCAGGTGCTGGATGATGTCGGAGACCGGGGTACGGCTGGTGGTGGTGTCGGACATGGTCGCGGTTTCCCTGGCGAGGAGCGGCGGTGCCTGCTCACAAGGCCAGGGTACGAATCGCCGAGCATGACACAAGCGCCCCTCGGGAAACGGGAGTGGCGGCCCCTACTGGAGCCGCCGCGATTCGGCCATCAGGCGGTCGCCCTCAGCGTCGAGGCGGGCGTGCAGGTCGACGAGTTCCGCGTGCCGGGGATGCCAGTCCGCCGTTAGGTACGCCCGCAGCCGAGCGGCACTTCCGTCGCACCGGGCCGCCCGGCGCGCGAGGGCCCGGGCGCGCTCGTGCTCCTTGGCCGGCTGCCCGTCGAGCGTGAGCGTCGTCTCGTCGAGGGGACATCTCGCCAGAACGCCGTCGAGATCGGCGACGAGGCTCGCGCCGCGCGCCTCCCGACGGGCTGCCTCCAGCGTGGTGGGGTCCGCGGTCGCGGCGATGGCCGCCGCTTGATCGGCGAGGACCTCCTGCAGCGGGGCGTCCGCGGCCGGTGCCGGGGCGACCGGCTCGGGCAGCACGGCCTCAGCCTGACTGACGACGGCGCATGCGCCGCGCACGACGGGCGGGAGCCGGGGCGGCAGGCGGAGGATGGGGCGGGTCGCGGTCATGGCTTAGCTCCACCCATCAGCATCATCAGGTCCTCGTAGTCGGGCTCACTGCAGTCGCTGCAGATCATCTCGGCCCGACGGGGCGCCGGGCCGCCGCAGACCTGGCAGACCGGCCCGGCCGCGGACGGGACGAGCCACCCCCCTTCTTCGTCCTCGACGGCCAGGGCGCTCCGCTCGTCGAGGAGCAGGAACTCGACGAGCAGGGCGTCGGAGGCCTTCGCCGATGCCTTGGCCGCGGCCCGGCGCGCCGGGTCGTGCAGTACGGCGATGTCCTCGATGAACTGGCCGGCGGCCATTTCGAGCGCGAGGGCGCCGATGCGCGCCTGTGTCTCCGCGTCGAGGAGCGCCCAGGCGAATGCCCCGACGAAGGGCGTGTGTGAGATTGCCATCAGGCTGTTCTCTCCTGGACGTGCCCGCGTCGGCTCGGCGCCGGGATGTCCAGCCGACGAGCCTGGTTGCGGATCATGTGGTCCTTGACGTGGTAGCGCTCGGCGAGCTCCGAGAACGCTTCGCAGGTCAGCATCTCGCGACGGAGCGTCTCATCGTCGGGAAGGCCCGCGCGAACCTGCATCCGGGGGTCCACGCCCAGCCGGTCGGCCTCCTGCTTGACGAAGTTCTTCGACACCCCCAACCGGCGAGCCAGCGCGTGCATCCCGCGGCCTTTGCCGGCCGTCTTAAGCAGCGCCTTGAGGGGCCGGTCCGCGGGTACCCTCTCACAGGCGTACCTGAACTGGGTGCGTACTCCGAGACGGTGGGCATGGGTGCGGACACAGGTGGTCGACAGGCGCAGGCGCTCGGCGGCTTCGCGTAGGCTGTCGGATGCCTCGATGACGCGGCGGAGCGTGCCGTCGTCCGGGGCTTTGCGTTTTCGGATCTGGCGCTCCACGGCGCTCTCCTGATGCTGGGGGATGCTCGGAATGCGAGGGGCGCCACTGCCGCCTGGCGCGCGACGTGGGCCTCAGGCCGCGGCGGCGACCTCGGCGCGTGCCGTGACGGCGCCGGGGCCCGCGTAGCCGGGATGGCGGATCTCGACGGGGAGCCAGCCGGTCGGGAGGACCGAGGCGACGGCGACCTCGACGAGCTCGCCCTTCTTCTTGTCCTTGACCCGCCGGGCGATGTCCTCGCCCAGCACCTCGCCGATGACCTGCAGGATGGCGGCCTTCGGGATCGCCTTGAAGTACGCCTCGCCGTCGAACGCGGCGCCGAGGGCCTTGGTCAGGGCGGTCTGGTCGATGGCGCCCATCAGCGCCATGGCCGACGGGCGGTCAGATGGGGCGCTGTGGTCGTAGTGCCGGAGCGACACGGCGCGCCCGGCCACCGCGGCCGCCACGTCGAGGAGCTCGTCGACCGACTTGGTCAGCAGCCCGGCCAGGACCTGGTCATACCTTGCACTCAGTTCGATCTGCGCCTTCGGGCCGCCGAGGCCGCCCAGCGTGACGTGGACCGGACCGGCCCCGCGGCTCTCGCTGAGTGTGCCCGCGAGCAGGATGGCCAGCGCCGCCTTCGGGGAGGACGGGAGGGCCGCCTGCACCGCGACCGTCGCCTGTTCGGCCAGGCGGTCGATCAGCGCCGACGACAGCCCCTGCTCCTCGGGCTCCTCCCCCGCGCCCGTGGCCGGGGTGGGCTCCTTCTTCTCGGGCACGTCGTCGGGGCGGACGACGTACTCCACGGTGGAGACCTTTCCGTCGCGCCCGAGGGACACCACCAGCCCGGACCGGGCGCGGTCCTGCAATCCCAGCGGCACGGTGCAGGCCGCCTCGATCCTGTCCATCTCGTCGTGCGCCGCGCGGATCTGCTCGTCCGTCGCGCCGTCATCGGTCTCGGCGTCGAGGAAGGCTTCGAGCTCGGTCAGGCGTGCCTGCTCCGCGTCCGTGGGCGGACGCTCGCTCGGCTTCAGGCGCGGCCACGTCCAGTGCCAGCTTCCCGGCAGGTCAGAGCCCTTCGCGACCCAGAGCCATCCCTCCTGGCGCCGGCGCACGCACTCGGCCTCCAGCCTCTCGTCGGCGAGCCTCTTCAGCAGCGGGACGTCGGAGACCGCGTCGCGGGCGCCGAACAGGTCCTCGACGATGGTGCCACCGGCCGCCTTGTAGTTCTTGGCGCCGACGTAGGAGAGGAGATGGCCGATGTCTTCGACCAGACCGAGCTCGTGCCTGATCCGCCACGTCGACCCGTCCCTCAGCACCTTCGCGAGGACGCGATCCTGATCGGCGTGAGACGCCATCGTGAACGCCTGGACCGCGATGAGGTCGATCTTCCTCGTCCGCCAGGCATCGAGCACAGCCGGGCTGACCCCGCCGAGGGCGAGGAGCTTCTTCACCTGCGCGACCGGCTGCGCGAACTTGGCGGCGATGGTCTTCTCGGCCATGCCGTTCCGCCGGAGCTCGGCATAGGCCAGCATCTGGTCGGCCTCGTGCATGGGGGCCTGCAAGACGTTGGCGGCGAGGCCCGCCTCGCGGGCGGTCCCGGCGTCCCGCTCGATGACGGGCACTTCGAAGTCAGCGGCGATCTTCCCGCCGCTGAGGAGGGATTCGAGCGCCGCGTGGCGCCGGTTGCCGTCGACGACGTAGAAGGCGTCGCCGCCGGGGACGACGACGAGGGGCTGGAGCACCCCGAGGCTGAGGATCGAGGCCGCGAGGGCGTCGAGGCCCGCATCGCGGCCGCTGATGCGGACGTTGACGACGCCCGCGGGCGCTTCGGGATGGTGACCGGGGCGGAGGCTGGAAACTGAAACCTGGCGCATTGAGCGCTCTCCTTGTCAGGGTTGGTGTTGCTCGGGACGCCACTGCCGCCTGGCGCACGACGGGGATCTCAGGGCCGGGGCGGCAGGCGCGGCCGCGGCGGGGGGACCTGGATGCGGGGGCCGCCGAGGGGCGCCGGCGGCGGGGACTGCCTCACCGGCGGGGGCGGCGCATCGGCGTCGAGGCCGGCCACGATGTCGGCGTGGGCCTCGGCGAGCGTCGCGGGGACCGGCCGGTAGTCGGCGACGCGGAGCGCTTCATCGAGGCGCCGGATCGCGCCGCGTGCGGTATTGAGGAGCTCGAACTCAACCGCGCTGACGGCCTGTTGCAGCGCCTTGCCCTTGGAGCCGTCGGCCCAGCAGGGGTGGGCTTTGACGGCGGCCATGGCCTCGGCGAGGCGGGCGCGGGTCTCGCGGGCGTCCAGGGAAACGAGACCGTCGCCGAAGGAGGTGCGGACGGTCACGCCAGCCTCCGACGGATCTCGGCGATGAGGCCGGGCAGGCATTCCGCCAGGAGAATGGCGTCCCGAAGCGCGTCGTGACCGGCGTCGCGGTCGCCGCGGCTAACGCCGAGCCGGTTGGCCAACGCGTCGAGCGTACCGGGCTGATCGGGCCAGAGCAGCTTGCAGAGGATGCGGGTGTCGACGACCGCGAGCGTCTCGCCCTGGAACGTTAGGCCATGCCGCTCGAACTCCATCTCCAGGAAGCCGACGTCGAACGGTGCGTTGTGGGCGACAACGACGCGGTCGACGACGAGACCCGTGATGTCGAGGGCGAGCCGTTTCGAGAACGGCTCCTTGGTCGCGAGCACCTCGTCCGTCAGGCCGAGCACCGCGGCTGCCTGGGGCGAGCTCGGGCGCCCCGGGTTGACCGTCGCGCGGAACGGATTGTCGTCCCCGACATCGTCGAGGCTGCAGAAGCCCGGCTCGATCAGGCGCCCGCCCAGGTAGTGGCACGGATAGAGCCCGACGCTGACGATGCGGTCGCCATCGAGTGCGTGAAGGCCGGTCGTCTCGCAGTCGATGGCGACGAGGTCGCCATGGAGTGCTTCCAGCACATTGCGAAGTTCGGGCAGGCGCTCGACGTCGACGGCGTCCTTCCCCGAGACGCGGGAGACGACAGCGTGGTGGAGCGAGCCCACGCGGGCCTCGCGGTCGGCGACGAGAGCCCGGGTCAGGGCGATCTCGCGACCGGTCAGGCGATCCATCTCGGCGCGCACGTAGGCGAGCTCGTCGGCGGGGTGCAGGGCGGCGGCTTCACTCATCGGAGGTCTCCTCGACAGGGCGGTAGGTCGGCTCCTCCCTCCGGAGCTCGAGGGCCTCCAGGATCTTCGGGCCAGGCTCAGCTTCGCCGGCGATGACGGCCGAGACGTATGACGGCGCCACGGCATGCACGCGGGCCCACGCCCGCTGTCCGCCAAGGCCCACGCAGGCGTGCATCAGGCGCTCCCGCACCGTCATGCTCGTCAGCGGCCTTGCCCCGCGTCGTCTCGGCACCACACGCTCCATGAAGTCGAACTCAGAACAATATGCGCGTGTTCAAGCCTGTTCGCAAGTAGTAGATCAATATACGAAAAAACTGCGTAAGAAAAATTAGAATACGAATTTTCTGCGTAAGCTGATTTGTCTGGAATGCGTTGTGATTACATCGCCATCATCGAAGCGAATGCTTGGCGAGGGTTGGGGGCGCGTTTATATCTGTCCGATGATCACCGCACGCCTCACCGCAGACGCTTGGCTCTGGACCGCGCATCTCGCCTCGCGGGAGCGGGGGCACGTCTGCAACGGCCGCCCGATCCGGGCCGTCCGCCGGGAGGGCTCAGGCCTCGCGCGCGCATGCGTCTACGAAGTCGACCTGCCGCCCGGGGCGCTTCTTGTCGCGACGCCGGCCGGAATGTCAGCGCCCGGCGACGGCCCATGGGGTGGGCGCCACGCCGTCCTTCGCCTCGGTGCCGACGGGAGCCTGACGCACGTGCCGATGGACGCCGCCGCCGACGAGCTCGATCCCGCCGGTGCCCTGGCCCGACGGCACCGGCGGCTCGTGCTCGCCTCGGGCCTGAATTTCTGGGCGAAGCGGATTCGGATGCCCGACGGCCACGACTACGAGGCCGGCACCGGGACGGAGTGGAGGGGGTATTGGGCCATCGTCGAGAAGACGACCCCCAAGCAGATCTGGCTACGGGGTCCGAGCCTCGCCGAAATGCAGGAGGCCGGTCTGCCAGTGGCCCCCTCCGACAGCCCCGAGGCCGTCGCCGCGGCCGAGGCGATCAGGTCGGCCGCCTGAACCGTACGTGCGCCCCTGGTCGATTTCATCGGCCTGCGGAGAATGGTTGCCGGGACCATTCAACGGGAAGGGTAACGACGATGCGCACGGTAGCGAGGATGATGATGTGGGTGCTGGCGGCGATGGCCGCGGCAACCAAAGTAGTCTGGGAAGCGGGGAAGTGGGTCGTGCGGTCGGTCTTCCCGAGCATGGCGCCCCCACCCGGCGCCGAAGTCGAGGACGCCCTGGAGCGCGTTGCGGCCGCCCCCGAATCCGCCGGGAAGGAAGCCCTGCCGGACTTGGACGTCGACGCCGGGCGCGTCGCTTTCGACTACGCCCTTTCGACGCTGTCTGGGGGCCGCCACCCGGCGCCCGACATGACCCGCTTGCCGGAGGACATCGCCCGGTGGATCGCCAAGCTCTCGGCCGCCGACTTGCAGCGGCTGACGCAGCACGGCGCCAAGCGGATCGGCGAGCACGTCCTCGGCGAGCGCCCCATCGCGGACCTGCCCCTCTGCCGGGAGGCACGGATCGGTCGCGGCTTTGCCCGGGTCGGCGACAAGATCGTCCTCGTCGGCCAGTGCGCTGCCGAGGCCCCAACCGCCCCGTCACCGGAGGACCAGCGGGCCCAGGCGTTGGAGATCCTCCAGGACCTCATCGACGACCAGCCCGAGCCGGTCGGCCTCGCGGCCTGATCGAGCGAGCCACGCCGAAACGGAAGAGGGCCGCCCTGTCGCCGGGGCGGCCCTCTCTTTTTGCCTGCGTCAGACTGCGTCAGCCTGCCGCGCCGCCTGGGCCATTTTCCCGTTGTGCCTTGCCCTGTGCACACTTGTGCGCACCACGTCAGCATCTCTGCGCACGACGTCGGGCTACGAGGGCATCCCGTCATGCCGCGCGCGTTCCCCGGAGCGTCCGGAGAGCGCCCCTCACGTCTTCGAGGCTGCCCTCGGCGCGCAGGGCCCGCATCCGCATGGCGCTGAGCTCGGCCCGGAGCCGGGCGTTGTCAGCCTCCAGGCTCTCGATGCGGTCGGCATCCCGGCGAACCCGGGCGGCGACCTTCCCGACAGCGCTCAGGTTCCGGTCGCGCTGATCGAGGGCGGCCTCCTGGCGCGCCTCGACGCGGTCCTGGTGGAGCGTGAAGGCGACCCCGGCGAGGCGCTGGAGGCCGTTGTCGAAACCCTCGGCGATGGCGTGTGCGGTCATGGCGGCCTCCCTGAATGAGGAGACGATCTCAGCTCGCCGAATCGCCCGCAAGCGCCGATTCCCGCCGTGGTAAAGGCTTCCCTGGCCCGAGCGTGCGTATTCCCCAGTTTTCGGACACCCCTGCAGCGGGTGAACGTATGAGTTGGTAGCGCCCCGTTACTTCCTGCCTTCGTAACGCGGGCGCCCCGGTTCTGTAACGGAATGTGGGGAAAGCACGTACCTCCGGTGCGCCTCAGGTCTGGCTGCCCGAGAATACTGCCCTGTCGTCCGCAGCGATGCTGTCTTGGGTCTTAGTGGCGACGTCGGCGAAGATTTTCCCTAGCACTCAGAGTTATTGAAGACCGAGATTCACAACTCACGACGCTAAAGGCGCGCAGCACATTCTTTACTTCTACGTCGAATAAATTCGCCTCAAATTCTGAGACCAGAACCCATCTTGGTTGAGTCCGTTGGCTCCGAGTTTGTGCGGCAAATGTAGTGCGCTGCGCTTTGGCTATGCAAAATCTACGCTGCGGGTTGTTGGACATGCTACGAGATTATCTTAAACACCCGTTAACCATATGGCCATCGTGCATGATAGGGTGAGTAGACAGCAAAGATTTCCTTGCGCTAAAATCCCATGTCGCCAAAATTTCCGCCCAATGGGCGGTTTAGATTTAAGATGTAGCTTAGCGTTGCCGCTCATGTTTTGGGCGGGTCCAGTCCAAGAGACTGGCGGCAGAGTACAGAACCATGCTTGATCATGAGGATGAGACCGAAGCTAGGAAGGGCACTTCCAGGAGAATACGATACAGAGCTCACGATGGTTTGCACAATGCGATAGCTATGCCTGAAGAGCCAGCAATCGAGGCGGTCATTAGAACTGAAATTGATCGCAATGAGGCGGACCACTTCACCTTCTCAAGGCGCACCGCTAGCTTTAATGGCTCAAGCGAGTGGAGCGTCGAAGCTTGGCGGAATGGTCGGTGGGTTTATAGTGCTGGCATCCAAATACTGCACGAAGATTCAATAGAAGATTAGCTTAATGTTCGAACGCCGTACTTGTGCGGCGTTCGTTTTAACTCCATACTTTTTCCGAGTAAATACTGTCAAAGGTCCGGAGCCCTTGGTCCCACGGTCTGAAAAAACTCTTGGATTGCTTGTAATTACTTAGGCCTATGATGGCAGGGTTCAAACGCCGACGGTTTCAAGGATGGCGCTAAAGGGACTGTTTCCTGTGAGGCGCGCAGTGTCGACGACGGTACGGATGGCGGCCTCGCCCTCGGCCGCCCACATGGCGCGATAGCCGTTGGTCATCTTCCGCTGCACGACAGCCGGACGCAGGAGCCGCTCGGAGCCGTTGTTGGTCGGCTCGACCTTTCCGGGATAGGCGAGCAACACCAGGAGCTGATCGCGGGCGCGGCTAATCTTGGCCTGCAGGTCGCGGGTTAGGTCACAGCGATTCGGCGTGGTCAGGATGGCGCCGAGTTGCCGATCCAGGCACCGGCGCTTGGCCGAGAGCGTCGCGGCAGCCAAGTCGGTGACGCGCTCGGCCAGGGCGAACACGCTTTCCAGCCAGAGTTGCAGGCGCCAAGGGACGGGATCGTCGCTGACTTTGACGACGCAGGCGACGTCGCGCGCCAGATGAGCCAGGGCAGGTCTGGTGCTCGGCGGCATGGCCCTGTTGGGCGGTGTAGCGGTCCGAGATCCACACCGCGGGCCGGTGCCCGTCCATCATCTCGCGCACCACGACAGCGCCGCGCGTCGGCGAGGCCGTGTGCACCACCGCGTCGGCCGAGTGGAACAGCCAATGGTAAGCGTTCGAGCCTTCGATGCACACGCCGGTCTCGTCGCAGGCGACGACCTCAGCCCGACGCAGCAACGCGATGGCCGCGTCACGGCCGGGATGGAAGCAGCCCTGCGCTTGGCGGAGCAAGTTCATCAACCCGCCCTGGCTGAGGGTGAGGCCGAATAGCTCGGAGAGCGCCGCCTGCAGTCGTTCGTACGAGAGCGCCGGTAAGGTCTTCAGGTACGTCGCCACCGCATGCAGCCGCGGACCGAACGGGGTGCCGCGCGCCGCTTCGGGCGGTGGCGCGATCACGCGTGTCCCGCAGCTCGGACAACACCCAAGCCTTAATCCCCGAGTTTTGACACGGCCTGGACCCTTTGCAGCCCCTGAGAAGGTCCACTTCTTGCCAGCTTGGTGGACGAAGACCTGAGGCCGGAACGGGTGAGATGCAAACGTTCACCGGCTACCCTATAGCGAAGTCGTTTCTTTGGATTGCGTCGATGACATTGGTACCCGTTACGCTGACCGGACGGCACGTCGAGTTGATCCCACTGTTGCCGGAGCATGCCGAAGCCCTCGCCGAGGCCGTGCGCGACGGTGAACTCTGGCGGCTATGGTACACGGCCATTCCCTCGCCCGAGGCAATGGCGGCCGAGGTTCAGCGCCGTCTCAGCCTACAGGCGGCAGGCTCCATGCTTGCCTTCACGGTCCTAGACGGCCCCGGTGGTCAGCCGATCGGCATGACAACCTATATGAACGTCGATGCTGTTGGGCCGCGCGTGGAGATCGGCTCGACGTGGTACGCCGCACGCGTTCAGCGCACTCTCCTCAACACTGAGGCCAAGCTGCTGCTGCTGGGGCACGCCTTCGATCAGATCGGATGTCTCGCCGTTGAGTTCCGCACACATTTCATGAACCACGCGAGCCGTCGCGCCATTGAGCGGATTGGTGCCAAGCTTGACGGCGTGCTGCGTCACCACCAGCGCATGGCGGATGGCACGCTCCGGGACACCTGCGTCTACAGCATCACGGCGCCCGAATGGCCTATGGTCCGCTCGCACCTACTCTGGCAGCTTGAGAAGCCACGCTAACAGCGCGGGAGAGGCGAAACGCAAGAGTGTGGTGCTTCTCCGTAGATCGGAACTCGTACTTTGACATTCACGACCCCGTCTACGCTCTCCCTAGAGAGACCGTCTTTCGGTGCGGCGCTGTCCACCTTCGGTCTCTTCGCTTTTGTGGTGACGGCATGGAGCCTCAATTGGGTCGTCCTCAAGGTGGCAGTTCATGAGATCACGCCGCTCTGGGCTGTCTCGATCCGAACCGCACTCGCGACCTTGGCGCTTTTTCCCGCCTTGATGGTAAGTGGGCATCTCCAGCGCCCGCCGCGTACCGATCTTCCTGTCGTGCTCGTGATATCCCTTTTCCACATGGTTGCCTTCGCGGCGCTCATGACGGCAGGGCTGGCACTGATCCCGGCAGGGCGCGCGATCGTGTTGGGGTACACAACGCCCCTTTGGGTGGCGCCCGCTGCCTTCATCTTCCTGAAGGAGCGCATCACCGCCCGGCAGGGAGTCGGCATCGTTGTCGGATTGATCGGCCTTCTACTTCTCTTCGGTCCGTCGAGTCTCGATTGGACGAATGGGTCCGCACTGCTCGGTCAAGGCGTGCTGATCCTGGCGGCCCTGTGTTGGTCGGTGAGCATCGTCTACACCCGCGCACACCGTTGGACGGCAACGCCGCTACACCTCATGCCGTGGCAATGCTTGGTGGCGACGGTGGTCCTTACGAGCCTCGCCCTCATCTTCGAGGGAATGCCACCCAACCTCAGCCAGATAAGCTCCCCTGCGCTGCTGGCGCTCGCCTACAATGGTGTGATTGGCACCGCACTCGGCTTCTGGGCCATGACGGTAGTGAACAGACGGCTACCCGCTGCCACTGCCTCGCTTGGCCTTCTCGCGACGCCAGTTCTTGGTATTGGGCTCTCGACCGTCATTCTTGGCGAGAAGCTTGACCCTATCCTAATTCTCTCAACGGTCATCATCCTCACGGGCATCGCACTCGGCACGACTGGACGGAAACGTCTCAGGTAGCGAGCACCGGAAAGCCAGACTGATTGCCCCCCGTTCCAGCCGCGTAGGTCATGTCTCTTAACAATAGGTCGCAGGCGGAACGTCCGCTCCAGGGCGATGGGCCAGCGTCCGCTCCCCACCCGACCCGGTCGTAGGTCATCCTCCACCAAGCTGCCCTGAAGCGAACCTTCCGAGGGTCTTTGAAGAGTCGGGACCCGTCCGTCCACTCTACGGCTGGATCGGGTGGGGAGCGGAATTTGACCCTTCGCCCTGAAGCGGACCTTCCCGTTTCGACCCAACCCGGCCGCCAGAAGCGCAGTCGGAGTTACTCCAAAGCAGCCATTCGTCAGCCTTCCGGCAACTTCGGCTCGGAGTGGGAAACGGTAGTTGGCCCCACGCCTAGAAACCGAAGTTCAGAGTCACTTTTGCAATGACCGTTGGTAAGGCAGACTACACGGCCACTAGGCGTGCAATCTCTGCCTTGGCCGCAGCCAACTCGCGGCGCAGTTCGAGTTGCGCCATCACCTGGGCGGCAAGCGCATGGAGGCCCTCGGCCTGCTCCTGGGGCAGCCCGTTCGGGCGCGGGAAGGTATCGAGCACGCACAGCGTCCCCAGCGTCAGGCCCTCCGGCGTGCGCAGCGGTGCCCCTGCGTAGAACCGGAGGTGCGGCTTGCCGGTCACAAGGCCGTTATCGTGCGTGCGCGGGTCGGCGGTCAGGTCGGGAATGACCAGCAGATCAGCCTGCTGCAAGGCATGCGCGCACACCGATTGGCTCAGCGGCGTCTGGCCTGGGCCGAACCCCGATCGCGCCTTGAACCACTGGTGGTCCTCGGCCACGAAGCTGATCAGCGCAGTGGGGGCGGCGCAAAGCAGTCGTGCCAGCAGCACGATCCCGTCGAACGTCCGTTCCGGGGCTGTACCAAGGATTCCGTAAGCGTCCAGGGCCGCCAAGCGGTCGGCATCGGACACCGGGTGGGGCGGAACAAAGCGGTCGATCATCGAGCGTAAAGACGCACACGAGCGGCGGAAGGTTTCGCGACGACCCGTTGCAAAATGCGGGCGAGCTGTTCGGCCGAGTAGGGCTTGTGCAGCAACTCGAACCCATGGTCGTTACTGCGGGCGAGCACGTGGCTGTAGCCGGACGCCAGAACCACCGGCAGGGCGGGCAACCGCTCCCGCAGGGTTTCGGCCAGGGCGACGCCGCCCATGCCGGGCATCACCACGTCGGAGAACACCACGTCGAAGCCGCCGCCGTCCACACCGAGGCGATCGAGCGCCTCCTCGGCGTTGGCGGCCCACTCGGTGACGTAACCAAGGTCCTGTAGGATCTGGGTGCAGAACCGGCCGACCTCGATGTTGTCCTCCACCACCAGCACGCGCTGCCCTGCGCCTACGGGGGACCCGAGCACGTCGACATCGCCACCCGCCGTGCTGGCCGGTGCCATCGTCTCCTCGGGCAGGTAGAGCGTGAACGTGGTGCCCTTCCCGACCACGCTGCTCACGTCCACGTCGCCGCCGGACTGTTTGGCGAACCCGAACACCTGGGACAGGCCGAGGCCGGTGCCCTTGCCAACCTCTTTGGTCGTGAAGAATGGCTCGAAGATGCGGGCGAGCTGTTCGGGCGCGATACCGCTTCCGGTATCGGTGACCGACAGCACCACGAAGGCGGCCGGGGACGCCGCATGCCCACGGATCTGTGGTATCTCCTTCCCGCAGGCGAGGCGCAGGGCCAGGCGGCCCTCACCGTCCATCGCGTCACGGGCGTTGACCGCCATGTTGACCAGCGCGGTCTCGAACTGGCTCACATCGGCACGCGCGAAGCAGGGTTCGTCAGGCACGTCCACAGTCACATGCACCCGCGCGCCGGTCACGGTGTCGAGCATGTCCGCGATCCCGCGCAGCTTGCTGCCGACGTCGAAGGTCTCGGGCTTGAGCGACTGGCGGCGTGCAAAGGCGAGGAGCTGGCCGGTGAGCTTGGCGGCCCGGTCAACGGTTTCGGAGACGGCGTCGAGGTAACGCACCTTGCGCGCCTCCGGCAGCTCCGGACGGCGCAGGAAGTCCACCGACGAGCGGATGATCGTCAGCAGGTTGTTGAAGTCGTGCGCGACGCCGCCAGTCAGTTGGCCGATCGCCTCCATCTTCTGAGACTGGCGTAGCGCTTCCTCGGCCTTTCGAAGCTCGGTAATGTCGGTCGCTTCCGGCATGATCTCGATGACGCGACCGTCCTTGTCGCGCACAGGATGCATCCCGAAGTCGTATATGCGCGTCTCGCCGTTCGGCAGAAGGAGAGATAATTCGGTCCGGACGGTTTGGCCGTCGCGGGCTGCCCAGACCGCCCCCTTCACGAGATCGCTCATGCCGGACGAGCCGGTGAACCAGGGGGTCAGCCAGAAGGGTCGGCCAATCACATCGGTCAGTTCCGCACCGATCGCTTCCAGCGCGGCCGGATTGGCTTCCAGCAGGGTACCATCGAGGTCCATGATACCCATCAACTGACGGGTCAGATCGAACACGACCCGCCGACGCGCCTGGGACGCGTCCAGAACCTTTCCTTGTGCGACGACCTCCTGAACCCGTGCAGCCACTTGCTGTTCGAGAGACACGTTCAGTTCCCGCAGGCGCTGCTCGCGCTCTCGCAACTTCTCGGTCGCCGTATGTACGTCGGTGACGTCGGTGCCTTCGACGAAGATGCCGACCACGGCCCCTGCATGGTCCCGGATCGGTTGGTAAATAAAGTCGAGGAAGCGCTGTTCGCTCGCTGCACCCGGCGTGCGTTCGAGCCAGATTTCGACGCCGCGTCCAATGAACGGCTCACCCGTAGTGTAGACGCCATCGAGCAAGTCGAAAAACGGCTGCCCAGCAATCTCACGAAGCGCTTCCCGGACTGGAAGACCGACCACGTCGCGCCCGCCGATCAGCCGCTGGTAGGCGTCGTTCGTCAGTTCGAAGCGGTGGTCCGGCTCGCGCAGCACCGCCATGAAGCTCGGGGCTTGCTGGAACATGTCGCGTAGGCGGTCGCTCTCGGCTTTCAGCGACTGGTTGAGCCCACGCAGGCTGTTCTCCAGCGCCAAGCGCTTGGTCGTTTCGGTGAGGATCGAGATGACCCCACCGATGCCGTGGGGCGCGGTGTCGTCGTCGATGGGACTGAACCCGTAGGTCCAATACGCGTTCTCAAGACGGCCTTCCCGCAGGATCGGGACGTGCCGGTCCTCGTACCACGTGTGCCCGCTACCGTTGCGGACCTTGGCGACCTCGGAGGCGATCACCGGCCAGATCTCGCCCCAGCTTTCCGAAGCCGGGCGGCCGAGCGCGGAAGGATGGCGTTCCGGTCCCGCCGAAGGCACGAAGGCGTCGTTGTAGAAGAACGTCGCGTCGGGCCCCCAGAAGATGTGCATGGGGTGATGGCTGTTGAGGAGCAGGCGCACCGCCGTGCGCAGGCCGGAGGGCCAACCCTCGGGCTCGCCGAGAGGCGTCGTGGTCCAGTCGTAGGCGCGCATCAGCGTCGCCATCTCGCCCGCCCCGGCAAGGAATTCGCGGCGACCTGACATCGGATCAGGCTCGGTCATGAGGGGGAGAGGTCCGCTGCGCTATCGCTTGCTGCGCGCTCGGGGCCTTACCCATCTCGGCGCGCTCGAACTCGCGCAGGGCGGCCCGCACGACCTCGCTGATGCTCGTGTAGCGCCCGGTGGCGACGCATCCTTGCAGGAACGTTCGTAGTTCCGGGGGCACGGAGATGGTGATGGTTTCGCGCACGGCCATGCTTGATCGGTAACACGTCCACACACTGTCCTACACGTGACACATGCGTGATCCGGCTGCGGTCCTCATACCGCCCACTTCCCCGCAGGACCGGACGTTGCGACGCGCCGACACGAGCGTCCGAGTTGGGTCGGGTGCGGGCACGGATACGTTGTCCGCTCCCTTGGATCGCCCCCGGCTGTCGACGGGTCATCGGTAACGCTCGGGTGGTCACGTTACCCGTCGGTCCTTACCCTCGCTGTGGCGCTCGTCCGATGGCGGGATCACCAAGGGAAAGCGGTGTGTCGTTCTTGGGACGCCACGAATCGATGACGTAGCCTCGGCCGGGGTGTATGCGCCTATCGCCATAGCTTCGCCTGCAAGACTGGGAGCCCCCGCGTGGAGCGAGCCGCGAACCTCACCACGGACGACTTCCGCGCCCTCGCCGACGCGCAGCCCCAAATGGCCTGGGTCGCCGAGCCGAACGGCGACATCATCTGGTACAACCAGCGCTGGTACGACTACACCGGCACCACCATCGAGCAGATGTTCGGCTGGGGCTGGCGTGACGTCCACCACCCCGATCACGTCGAGCGCGTCGTGGAACGCATCAGCGAGGCATTCCGGACCGGCGAGCCGTGGAAGGACACCTTCCCGCTCCGGGGCGCCGACGGCGAGTACCGCTGGTTCCTGTCCCTGGCACAACCCCATCGCGGGCCGGACGGGGCCATCCTGCGCTGGTTCGGGACCAACACCGATATCACCGAGCGCAAGGGCCTGGAGCGCCGGCTCGCCCGCCACGCCATCGACCTGCGCCGATCCAACGAGGAACTGGAGCAGTTCGCCTACGTCGCCTCGCACGACCTCAAGGCGCCGCTGCGCGGCATCGAGAACCTCGTCGGCTGGATCGAGGAGGACCTGGAGGGTTCGCTGACCGGCGACGTCCAGACCAACATGGAGTTGCTCAAGAGCCGGGTGCGGCGGCTCGACAGCCTGCTCGACGACCTCCTGGCCTACTCCAGGGCGGGACGGGCCGACGCGGCGATGGACACGGTCGACACGAAGGCGCTCGTCGAGGAACTCGGCGTCCTGGTCAGCCCTCCCGAAGGCTTCGCGATCACGGCGGACGATTCCTTGCCGACGTTGCGGGCGGCCCGGGCCCCGCTGACCCAGGCCTTGCAGAACCTGATCGGCAACGCCATCAAGCATCACGACCGGCCGGCCGAGGGGCACATCCGGGTCGAGGCCAAGCCTGCGGGGGACGCGGTCGAGTTCGTCGTGACCGACGACGGGCCGGGCATCCCCGAGCAGTTCCGCGAGCGTGTCTTCGGCATGTTCCAGACGCTCAAGCCCCGCGACGAGGTCGAGGGCAGCGGCATGGGGCTGGCCATCGTGCGCAAGTTGGTCGACCGCCAGGGCGGCAAGGTCTGGCTCTCCGACGGGCCCGACGGGCGCGGCTTGGCGGTGCATTTCACGTGGCCGCGCGACGGCCGGAAGGGACAGGCGGATGGGCTCGACGGTTAACATCCTGCTGGTCGACGACGACGAGGTCGACGTTCAGGGGCTCAAGCGCGCCTTCAAGAAGAGCAAGATCGGCAACCCGATCACGGTCGCCCGCGACGGCGTCGAGGCCCTGGAGATCCTGCGCGGCGAGAACGGGCATGCCAAGCTGCCGAGGCCTCACCTGATCCTGCTCGACCTGAACATGCCGCGCATGAACGGCATCGAGTTCCTGGAGGCGATCCGCGCCGACCAGGACCTGCGTTCGGCGGTGGTGTTCATGATCACCACGTCGAAGGCCGACGAGGACAGGATGCGGGCCTACGGCCACAACGTCGCCGGCTACATCGTCAAGCGCGACCCGGCCAACACCTTCATGGAAGCGGTGGCACTCCTGGAACACTACTGGAAGGTGGTCGAGTTTCCGGCATAGTCCCCATCGTGACGAACCCGACCCGCATCCTGCTGATCGACGACGACGCGGTCGACCGCGCGGCCGTGCGGCGGGCGCTCGCCAAGTCCGGCCTCGCCCACACCCTGACGGAGGCGGCCGGAGGCGAGGATGGCGAGCGCCTCGCCTCCGAGGAAACGTTCGACTGCATCCTGCTCGACTATCGCCTGCCGGGCATCGACACGTTCGCGCTCCTGAAGACCCTGCTGGCGGCCGAGGGCGAGGCGCGGGCTGTGCTGATGCTGACCGGCGAGGCCGACCCGGACCTGGCGACGCGGCTGATGCGGACCGGCGCGCTGGACTACATCGACAAGGCCGAAGTCACGCCTTCCGGCCTGGCGCGGGCGATCCGCTTCGCCGAGGCACGGCGCGCCTTCCAGGCGGAACTCGCCGAAGCCCGCCGCGAGGCGGAGGCGAAGTCGCTCGAACTCGACACGCTGAACCGGCAGAAATCGCTGCTGTTCTCGATCATCGCCCACGACCTGCGCAACCCGTTCCAGGCGCTGCTCGGCCTGTCGGAAGTGCTCGGAAAGGCCGTCGCGGCCCGCGACCCCGCCTCCATCGAGCGCCGCGCCAAGGGAATCCACGAGGCGGCGACGCAGGCCTACGCCCTGCTGGAGAGCCTGTTCTCCTGGGCGAGCCTGCAGATGGACACGCTGGCGGTCACCCTCACCGACGTCGACCTCGGCATCCTGGCCGGAGACGTCCTGAGGGGAGCCGCCGAGGCCGCCTCGGACAAGGGCCTGAGATTGGAAGCGTCCTGCGACCGCACGGTGGTGCGTGCGCAGCGGGACATGCTCGCCACGGTGTTGCGCAACCTCGTCAGCAACGCGATCAAGTTCACGCTGCCCGGCGGCAACATCACGGTCGCCGCCCTGCGTGAGGGCGACGAGGTCGAGATCTCGGTCACGGATACCGGCGTCGGCATGCCGCCGGGCAGGGTGGACGACCTGTTCAGGCTGGACCGGCGGACGACGACGAACGGGACGGCGGGCGAGCGCGGGAGCGGCCTCGGCCTGCTGCTGTGCCGGGACCTCGTCGAACGCCAGGGCGGCGTGCTCGAAGTCAGGAGCGCCGTCGACCGGGGGACGACCTTCCTGTTCCGGCTGCCCGTATCCCGCACCGCGCACCTCATATCGACCGCCACGGCATCCTGACGGTCCGATCAGGCATGGCCTCGCAGGTCGGGGTTGATGGCTTCGCCGCCGGTCGCGGGCATGCCAGCGTTGGCGTGGGGCCAGCTTACGGCCGAGGATGCGCTCGACCCGCCGGTGCAGGGGCGTCCCGTCGCCGGGCGCGCGTTCGGCGCCATCCCAAGCAGCGCGAAGCGGCGGCCGGCGAGCCCGGGAAAATCGAGTTGCTCGAAATCCGCCCGATGACGGTCTCGGCACCGGCGCGACATCGTGCCAGTGCACGTCGTCGTGAGGCCGGTGTAGCGACTGCGACACCCGAAAGCCGCGCTGTTAGAGGCTTCAGGATGGCCGCCAAGCATTCCCGACACATCGCCCTGACCGAACCGCTGATCGCGTATGTCGAAGCTCAGGTCGCCAAGGGCGAGTACACCTGCATCAGCGAGGTCATCAGGACGGCGCTGCGCCTGCTGATCGAGCGCGATGAGGCGAAGGTCGGCCGTGACGCCGCGAAGTCCGGGGTCGTCCGTGACCGCGCCTGAGGACGTTGCGCGCGATCCGAGCCGGCTCGCCGCCCTCGACGGATACGGCATCCTCGACACCCCGGCCGAGCAGGGTTTCGACGGCATCGTGCTGCTCGCCTCGCGGATCTGTCAGACGCCGGTAGCCCTCGTCAGCCTCGTCGCCGGCGACCGGCAGTGGTTCAAGGCCCGCGTCGGCTTCGACCCGTGCGAGACCCCGCTGTCGCAATCGGTCTGCGCGCATGCCCTGCGCCAGACGGGCCTGCTCGTCATCCCCGACCTGACCGCGGACCCACGGACCTGCGACAACACCCTGGTCACGGGGGAGCCGCATCTCAGGTTCTATGCCGGCGCGCGCCTGGAGACGCCCGATGGTCAACCGCTCGGGACCCTGTGTGTGATTGACGGAAAGCCCCGAGCCGAGGGACTGACGTCGGAGCAGGCCGAAGCGCTTGAGGTGCTGGCCCATCAGGTCGTAACTCAGATGGAACTGCGCCGGTCGATGACGGCCCGGGACGATGCGTTCGCGGCGCTCCGGCGCCAGACCGACCTTTTGCGGACCGTCACCGACCACGTCAGCGAGGCGGTGTTCCAGCTAGACCTCGACGGCGTGGTCACCTTCGCCAACCGGACGGCGCACACCCTGTTGGGGTGGGACGACGACGCGCTAGTCGGGCAGGATCTGCACGAGGCCGCCCACCACCATTATCCGGACGGGCGGCCATTTCCCGCCTCGGATTGCGGGTTCGTAGAGGCCATCCGGGAAGGGCGGACCCTCCGTGAGCGCGACGCCACCTTCTTCCACCGGAGCGGGGCGTCCGTCGAGGTGGTCTGCTCGAACGCCCCGGTCCTCGAAGGCGGAAAGGTCGTCGGGGCCGTGCTGACCGTTTCCGACGTCACCGACCGCAGGCTGGACGAACGACGCTTGCGGGACATGAACGCCGAACTCGAAGAGAGGGTCGCCGAACGTCAGGCGGCCGAGGCGCGTCAACGGTTCCTGCTCGACCTGACCGACACGCTTCGGGAGCAGGGCGGCCCGCGCGGGCGCATGCAGGCGGCGGTGGACGCCCTCGGGCGCCACCTCTGCGTCAGCCGCGTCGGCTACGGTTTCGTCAAGGAGGACGGTGTGTCCGTCACCCTCGGGACCGAGTACGTCGACGGCGTCGCGGCGTTGGCCGACACCTACCTGCTCGACGCGTTCGGGCCGGGCAACATCGCCAACCTCAGGAAGGGCCGGACGTCGGTCTATCCGGACGTCGAGGTCGACCCGGATACGGCCGGGCTCGGGATGGGCGCCTTCGGCATCGCCGCCATCGTCGCCGTGCCTCAGGTCCACGAGGGACGCCTGCGCTCGGTCGTCTACGTGAACCAGCGCGAGCCGCGGGCCTGGACGGCCGGCGAGGTCTCGCTGATCGAGGAGGTCTCGGCCCGGATCTGGGACGCCGTCGAGCGCGTCCGGGCGCAGGGCGCGTTGCGGGCGTTGAACGAAACCCTGGCGGCCCAGGTCGCCGAGCGCACCAAGGAACGCGACCGAATCTGGCACGTGAGCCAGGACATGCTCGGCGTGGCTGACACGAACGGTGTCTGGGTCAGCATCAACCCGGCTTGGCACCGCATCCTGGGATGGGACTACCACGACATCGTCGGCAAGACCTCGGAATGGCTCGAACACCCGGACGACCGCGAGCGGACTCGGGCCGAGGTCGCGCACCTCGCAGCCGGTGGCCTCACGCTCGCGTTCGAGAACCGGTTCCGGGCTCGCGACGGCAGCTACCGCACGCTCTCTTGGACCGCCGTGCCGGTGGAGGGGATGTTCTACTGCGTCTCCCGCGACGTCACCCTGGAGAAGGAGCGCGCCGCGACCCTGCTCCAGGCCGAGGAGGCGTTGCGGCAGTCGCAGAAGCTGGAGGCGGTCGGGCAATTGACCGGGGGCGTCGCGCACGATTTCAACAACCTGCTCACCGTCATCAAGTCGTCGACGGACCTGCTCAAGCGGCCGGACCTCGCCGAGGATCGTCGCGTCCGCTACATCGCCGCGATCTCCGACACCGTGGACCGGGCCGCCAAGCTCACCGGCCAGCTCCTCGCCTTCGCCCGGCGGCAGGCCTTGCGGCCGGAGGTGTTCGACGTCGGCCGGAGCGTCAGGGCCATCGGCGAGATGGTCGAGACCCTGACCGGGGCCCGCATCGCCGTCTCGATCCGCGTCGGCGACGAGCCTTGCTACATCGATGCGGACCCGAGCCAGTTCGACACGGCGCTGGTCAACATGGCGGTCAACGCCCGCGACGCGATGGACGGCGAGGGTCGGCTCGACATCTCGGTGGAGGCCGTGGGCGTCGTGCCGGCGATGCGCTCGCATCCCGCGCTGGTCGGCAATTACGTCCGGATCGCGCTGTCCGACACGGGATCGGGCATCCCGGAAGACCAGATCGACCGTATCTTCGAGCCGTTCTTCACCACCAAGGGCGTCGGCCAGGGCACGGGCCTCGGGCTTTCGCAGGTGTTCGGCTTCGCCAAGCAGTCGGGCGGCGAGGTCAAGGTCGAGAGCGAGATCGGGCATGGCACCACGTTCGCCCTCTACCTGCCGCGGGCGGATAAGGGCGAGGGTGGGGTCGAGGAGCCGTTGCCGGCTGATCTGGTCGTCGACGGGCGTGGGACCTGCGTGTTGGTGGTCGAAGACAACCGGGACGTCGGCACCTTCTCGACCCAGACCCTGCAGGAGCTCGGCTACGGAACCCATTGGGTCGCGAACGGCGCCGAGGCCCTGACGGCCCTGGCCGAGAAGCCCGACACCTACGACGTGGTCTTTTCGGACGTGGTCATGCCGGGCATGAACGGGGTCGAGCTCGGGCGTGAGGTCCGGCGCCTGTATCCCGGTCTGCCGGTGGTGCTGACCAGCGGCTACAGCCACGTGCTCGCGCAGGAGAGCGACCACGGCTTCGAGCTCCTGCAGAAGCCGTACTCGGTCGAGGCGCTGTCGCGCATCCTCCGTCGGGCCGCCTCGAAGCCCCGACGCCGCAGGAAGGCGGCGGGATAGGCGGATCCGGGACGGCCGGCTACGTCACCTCGGCAAAACCGCAGTCACGGCCGGGCAGCGGTAGGATCCGAGACCGGTATGACCTCGGCGGTGACCTGCGCGGGCTGGTACGGCTTGTCGAAGAAGACCGCGCGAGAAGGAAGCGCGCCCCTATCCAGGCCCTTCACGCCGGAACAGACGACGATGCGGACGTGAGGCCACCGCCGGTCGACCTCATGGGCCAGCATGAGCCCGTCCATCCGGCCCGGCATCCGCACGTCGGTGAAGAGCAGGTCGATCCGCTGCCGTTCAAGATGAACCAGGGCGTCGGCGGCATTGCTCACCTCGATCACCTCGAACCCGGCCTCGTCGAGGAGGTCGGCGGTCTGCATGCGGTGCAGCGGCTCGTCCTCCGCGACGACGGCCCGTGCTTTGCGCTGCTCTCGGTCCTGGCTCATTGCATTCGAACCGGAGACGTTCGGAAAGGTTGCGGCTATCCGCTACCGGGTGCCCTGGAATGCCGCGAGGGATGCCTCGATGCCACATCGCACGCCCGACGGCGGGTAATCCAGGTTGAGGCTCCCGCCGACCTGGGCCGCAAGGCCGCGCTCGATGAAGCGCGACCCGAAGCCCTTGCGGGTCGGTTTCCTCACGGGAGGGCCGCCGGATTCCTCCCACTCGATGCGCAGAAAAGGCTCCCCGCCGTCCCGCAGGATCTCCCACCGGATCGCGACCTGCCCATCCTCGTTGGAAAGCGCGCCGTACTTCACGGCGTTCGTCGCCAGCTCGTGCACCGTCAACGCCAGGGACAACGCCTGGTCCGAGCCGATGTCGATCTCGGGTCCTTCGAGGTGGAAGCGCCCGGGCTTGTCCGCGTGGATCAGCAGGGCGCTGCGGATGACCGCTTCGAGCCCGGTTCCCACCAGGGCGCCGCCCAACAGCAGATCGTGGGCTCGCCCCAGCGCGATCAGGCGGCCCGAAAGAACCTCCTTGGCCTCGTCGACGTCGGTGGCGCCGCGCATCGTCTGCGTGGCGATGGACTGCACCATCGCCAGCAGGTTCTTCATGCGATGCGAGAGCTCGTGGTTGACGAGCTGCTGGCGTTCCTCGGCACGTACCCTCGCGATGGCGGCGCGGGTCCGGTCCGCCACGTCGCGCACGAAGGCGAGGTCGCCCTCGGTCCAGGCATGCGGACGGTCGTGGTGGATGTAGATCATCGCCACGAGCACGCCGTGCTCGATCAGCGGCACGTTGACGAGCGAGCGGATGCCGAGCGCGGCGAAGGCGTCTCCATGCCGGTGGCTGCGTCCGTCCGTGTCGACGTCATCCAGGACTACGGTCTCGCCGCGCCTGAGGTCGTCGATGTAGGAACCGTAATCGCGGAATCTGTGCACGCCCGCGATGCTCGCATGGCCAGGGCGGCACCAGTCCGACGCGATCTCGATGGTCTCGGTCGCTGCGTTCAGCGTGCCGTAGCCGGCGCGCGTGGCGTCGAGCGTCCGCGCCATGATCTCGGCCGCGGCCAAGGCCATGGTGTCCGCCTGGTCCGTGGCCCGCAGGCGGTCGCCCAAGTCCAACAGGGCGGCCTTGGTCCGCTCACTCGCCCGCAACGCCTCCTGTGCCTCGGCCTCGCGCGCCTCGGTCAGGCCGGCCGTCGCCACGCCGGCGAAGAGGCGCGCCTGTCGCAGGTCGCGTTCGGTGAGCGCCCCCGGGACGCTGGAATGCATCTTGAGGACGCCGAGCACCCTGTCGCCGTGGGACACGGGGACGAGGACGACCGAGCGCAGGTTCACGCGCTCCGCCAGGCGCGGATCCACGCGCGGGTCGTCCAGGGCATCGGGGACGAGGATCGGCTCGTCGGTAGTGGCGCAGGTCCCGGCGAGGCTACCCGCGACCGGCAGGCGGGCGCCCAGGAACGGCGCCACCGTGCCGATGACCGCGCGATAGACCATCTCCGCGCCGTCGATCAGCTCGACGACCCCAGCCTCGGCCGCAGGGATGGCCCGCATCGCACCTGCGAGGACCGCCTGCAGGATCGTGTCGAGGTCGCCCCCGGCCGCGGCGACGGCCCCCTGTGTCTCGTTGAGGGCCTCGATCTCGTCGAGCGCGGCCCGCTGTTCCAGCAGCAAGGCGTCACGGTTCCTGACCGCCAGCCGCAATTCCAAATGGCCCATCACCTGCCGGGCCAGCGCCCGCAGGGTGGCCTTCTGGCTCTCGGACAGGCCCTCGGGACGCGGGACCGGATCGATCACGCATAGGCTGCCGAGAACTTCCCCGCCGGGCGCCCGTAGGGGCGCGCCGGCATAGAACCGGATGAACGGCGCGCCCGTCACCAGCGGGTTGTCCCGCGTGCGCGGATCCTCGCTCAGGTCGGTGATGACGAGCAGGTCCGGCTCGTTCAGCGCATGGGCGCAGACGGAACTGTTGAGGTCGGTCTCGCAGGGCGGGAAGCCGATCCGCGCCTTGAACCACTGCCTGTCCTCGGCCACGAGGCTGACCAGCGCCACGGGCGTCCGGCAGATATGGGCGGCGATCAGAACGATGTCGTCGAAACCCTCCTCCGGAGGGGTGTCGAGGATGCCATAGCCCGCCAGCACCGCGAGCCGGCCTCGATCCGTGGTGATGGGGAGGGGGAGAGCCAAAACGCGCTTTCAGGGCAGGGACATACCAATGGATCTATAGATGGGTTCGCCCCGAGAGGCACGCGCAGCAATCGTCCGCGCAGCACCGAGGTTGTGACGATGGTCGCGGTTTGATGGGGTGCCCGTCGGACGGATCGTCGCAATCCCATCGTCGACGTCCCTCGACCTCGCTTCGTGTCCATCTCCTTCGGTCCTGACTGATCCTCTCGATCGCCCGGTCCAAAGCCAGCCAAGCAGCTCATCGATAACGCAGAGATTTTTATGTGTCGCAACGTCAGAACGTTGTGCCCGCCGGACGGAAAATCATTGTCTCGACAGCAGCTGTCGGGTTCCAAGGGGCCATTCAAGTGGTTGCGCCCTTTGGTCCGCCGATGGCGCAGAGCATTCGGCCGTTCGCTCGTATGGGGCGTCCGCTTTTCCGGTTTCGCCACCCGAAACCGGACTAGCCGGAAACCACCCAACCCGATCGTTGGCCTCTGCCTCGACAGCCTGAGAGCGGACCTTCCGAGGGTCGGCAAGGGGTCGGAAGCGGCTCCGGCGGCTACGTCCGATTCTCTGCCACGTCGCTTTGGAGCGGACCAGCCGAATTCCACCCGATCAAGTCGTAGAGCGGACGGACAGGTCCGGTTCGGCACCCGTCTGTCCGCTCTACGACCGGGTCGGGTGGTTAGGCGACGGTCTGCTTTCAGCCCGAATTTTTGAAAAGCAGATGGGGTGGATGGCTCCCGCTCCGACTGACGGCATCTCGGTGCCAAGATGTGGTTGCTGTCGAAGCAGCAGCTACGCAGATGTAGGAGCCATCCCCATGGAGATCACCACCGTCGGCATCGATCTGGCCAAGAGCATCTTCCAGGTTCACGCCGTCGATGCAGCTGGGCAGGTCGTCGTTCGCAAGGCGCTGAGGC
>Ga0182231_1000053_pt1 | contig 34544 bp, 45 predicted proteins | sample G6R1MG_29_FD_129667 | JGI IMG/M metagenome (GOLD analysis project Ga0182231, IMG submission 129667) | Miscanthus phyllosphere microbial communities from Michigan, USA - G6R2_NF_07NOV2016_LD1 MG | ecosystem: Host-associated > Plants > Phyllosphere > Phylloplane/Leaf | place: USA: Michigan...
AGCAGCAGGTCGGGCTCGGAGAACAGCACGGCGGCGAGCGCCACGCGCATGCGCCAGCCGCCCGAGAAGTCGGAGCACGGGCGCCCCTGCGCCTCGGCGTCGAAGCCGAGGCCGTGCAGGATGGCCGCCGCCCGGGCCGGGGCCGAGTGCGCCTCGATGTCGACGAGCCGCGTCTCGATCTCGGCCCGGCGCAGGCCGTCGGCGTGTTCGGCCTCCGCCATCAGGCGACGGCGCTCGGTATCGGCCGCCAGCACGACGGAATGCAGGGTCTCGGGGCCGGCGGGCGCCTCCTGCGCCACGGCGCCGATCCGCATGCCCTTGGGCATCGACACGGTGCCGCCCTCCGTCGGCAGCTCGCCGAGGATCGCCCGGAACAGGGTAGTCTTGCCGGCCCCGTTGCGGCCGACGAGCCCGACCCGGGCCCGGTCCGGAATGACGAAGGTGGCGCCGTCGAGGATCAGGCGTTCGCCGATGCGGTAGGTGAGGTCGTTGACGCGCAGCATGGACGGCGTTCTGGCGCCGTGCCCCGGCCGTGGCAAGCGTCGCGCGGCGGTTTCGGACCCCGCCGGACGGTTTACCCCTCCGGTGCAGGCGACGGGATCAGACGAACTCCCAGGCGGCGGGATCGGCGAGGAGCGCGGCCACAAGAGCGTGGTTGAGGTTGTGGCCCGTATGCCGCGCGGTGACGTGGCCCAGCACGGGATGGCCGATGAGGGCGAGGTCGCCGACGAGGTCGAGGATGCGGTGGCGCACGGGCTCGTCGGCCCCCCGCATGCCGCCGATGACACGGTTGCCGAAGATCGCCGCCGTGCTGCGGATGGTCGCCCCGCGCAGGACCGGCCGCCCCGTGGCGTAGGCGTAGAGCTTCAGGGGCACGGCCCATTTCAACCGACCGAAGCTGCGGGAGGGAGCCAGCGCCGCCACGAAGCTGTCCTGGGTGATCGGGCCCTGCCAGCGCATCACCCCGAACTTCGCCAGCGCGAGTTCGCCCGCGACGCTGAACTCGTCGGCGGGCTCGATGCGCATCCTTCGCTCGCCGTCGCGCACCTCCACCGTCCGGCGCACCCGGAGCCGGAGCCGCGGCGCGGCGAGCGTCCGCCGGCCGGCCCGCGCGATGGCCGCGCACCAGGGCAGGGCGCTGCCGTCGAAGATCGGCAATTCCTCGGCGTCGAGATCCACGAAGGCGTTGTCGATGCCGAAGGCGCTCAGGGACGCCATCAGGTGCTCGACCGTCCGCACGAGGGTCCCGTCCGGTCCCCGAAGGGCGGTGCAGAGCGGCTGCGCCTCGCGCAGGTGCCAGAGGGCGGGCACGGACACGTGACCGCCCCCGAGGGCGCGCCGGAAGACGATACCGTTCCCGGCCTCGGCCGGCGAGACCCGGACCGTCGCCTTGCGGGCCGTATGCAATCCGCGCCCGGACAGGGTGAAGGCGGCGCCGAGGGTGCCCTGGACCGGGCCGGCACACGGGGCACTCGACGCGGACGGATCGCCGCCGACCTCGGATTCCGCCGAGAAAGACAGTCTAAGGCGGACGGATGGTGGGCTGGACATCGCGCAATTCCGCCCCGTACTGGCGCGCCAAGTGCCCGACGGGGATAAATCCGGCTAGCAATCCGACCTAACCTTGGCAAGCGGGCGCACGGAGTCCATCACCGCTTTGCGCCGTTCCGGAGACAAACTGGGACTCGGGCGCAACGGCGGGTTCGGTGCGTGCCTATCCACGTCCATCGCGCGGGGTGCGGCTTGACCGGTCCGTACCCGACCGTCACCATCCTCCCTCGGCATGGGCCTGCCGGATGCCGGGTCGGCAGCGATCCCCTCAAGGTCAGGATCGGGCGCAGGGCGCCACCAGGAGTTTTTCGATGAGTCGGCTGGCGACAATCCCGTTCTTCAAGGAACCGGGAATCGAGTTGTCGTCCTACGAGACGCGCTGTCACTGGCGCCGGTTCGACGAGAACGAGGTTCTGGTCGATTACGACGACGTTTCCACCGATGTGTACTTCCTCGCCTCCGGCGAGGTCCGTATCCTGAACCGGTCGCAATCCGGCAAGGAAGTGATCCTCGGCGAGATGCGCGGCGGCGCGTTCTTCGGAGAACTCGCCGCGCTCGACGGCATCGGCCGCTCGGCCAACGTCACCGCCCTGACCCGGGGCGAAGTGTGCGTGGTGCCGGCCCCGATCTTCCGCCAGATGATCTTCGCCTCGGAAGCCATCGCCGACCGGCTGTTCCGCCTGCTCGCCAAGCGCGTGCGGGAACTCAACACCCGCATCATGGAGCACGCCCTCCTCGACCTGCGCCACCGCCTCTACGCCGAACTGCTCCGCCTCTCGGTGCCGCGAACGGGCGGCGACGGCGCGCGCGTGGTGACCCCGCCGCCCTACCACCACGTGCTCGCCGCCCGCATCGGTTGCCGGCGCGAACAGGTGACCCGCGAATTCACCGTCATGGCGGCCGACGGGCTCATCGACCGCACCCGCGGCGCCCTCGTGATCCGGCGGCCGGACCTGCTGGAAGCCCGTGTGGCCGAGGCCCTGCGGGAGGACAGCTGAGCCTTGGGCGACGCCGGCTCGGTGCCCCGCCTCGGCCTGGAGGGGGTGACGAAGCGTTTCGGCGAGGGGGTCGCCGTGGCGGATGTCTCCCTTGCCCTGGCGGCCGGGGAGTTCTTCTGCCTGCTCGGGCCGTCGGGCTGCGGCAAGAGCACCCTGTTGCGGCTGATCGCGGGGTTTCGAGACGCCGAGCGCCGGCCTCATCCGGGTCGATGGCCGGGATTTGACGGGGCTGCCGCCGCACCGGCGGCCGGTGAACATGATGTTCCAGTCCTACGCCCTGTTCCCGCACAAGGACGTCGCCGGCAACATCGCCTACGGCCTCGATGGGCTCGGCTGGGCGGACAGGGCCGCCCGGGTGAAGACCCTGTTGTCCCGCGTGCGCCTGGAGGACTTCGCGAAGCGCCGGATCGAGACCCTATCGGGCGGCCAGCGCCAGCGCGTGGCGCTGGCCCGGGCCCTCGCCCGCGAGCCGGGCGTGCTCCTCCTCGACGAACCCCTCGGCGCCCTCGACCGGGGCCTGCGCGAGGAGACGCAAGGCGAGCTGCGCGCCCTCCAGCGCCGGCTCGGCACCACCTTCGTCATGGTCACCCACGATCCCGGCGAGGCGATGGCGCTCGCCGACCGCATCGGGGTGATGGACCGGGGCCGCCTCGTGCAGGCGGGCGACGCCGCCACCCTGTACGAGCGTCCCGCGACCCGCTTCGTCGCCGGCCTGCTCGGCGACGTGAACCTGATCCCCGGCCGGATCACCGGACGCGACGAGGAATGGGTCGTCCTCGAAACCGGGTTCGGCCCGCTGCGTGCCCGTGCGCCCGAAACCGTCCCGGGGCAGGGGGAGACCGTCACCCTCGCCATCCGCCCGGAGCGGGTCGGCCTGGAATCGGGAGCGGGCCCCACCGGCACGGTCACGGAGGTGACCTATCTCGGGGAGCGCGTGCGGCGGCAGGTCCGCATGGTGGACGGCACGGTCCTGCGGGTGAGCACGCCGGCGGCGGGCCATGCGCCGGCCCGCCACGCCACGGGCGACGCGGTTCGCCTCGACCTCGCCCCCGACGCCTGCCGCATCCTTCCGGCATGATGCGGCCCGGTCGCCTTCTCGCCCTGATACCGGCCCTGTGGCTCGGGGCCTTCGTACTCCTGCCGGCCCTGATCATCCTCAAAATCAGCCTGTCTTCCCCGGCCACCGCCCAGCCGCCCTACCTGCCCGTCCTCGATTGGAGCGCGGGCCTGGAAGGCTGGAGCAGCTTCCTCGAAGCCCTCGATTTCACCAACTTCGACACCCTGTCGAGCGACGCCCTCTACCGGGACGCCGCCCTGTCGTCCGTGGCACTGGCCGGCCTCGCCACCCTGATCCTGGCGGTGATCGGCACGCCCGTCGCCCACGCCATGGCGCGCGCTTCGGAGCGGACGCAGCCCCTGCTGGTCGCCCTCGTCATCGTCCCGTTCTGGACGAGCTTCCTCGTCCGCATCTACGCCTGGATCGCGATCCTCAAGCCGGAAGGGCTGCTGAGCGGCGCTCTCCTGCACCTCGGTCTCATCGCGCGTCCCCTGGAGATCCTCGGCACGCAAGGGGCGATCCTCATCGGGCTGACCTACGCCTACCTGCCGTTCATGGTGCTGCCGCTCTACGCCGTCCTGACGCGCCTCGATCCCCAGGTGCGCGAGGCGGCGGCAGATCTCGGCGCCTCGCCGGCCCGGGTGTTCTGGAGCGTGACCCTGCCGCTCGCCCGGCCGGGCCTCGCCGCCGGGGCGCTCCTGTGCTTCGTGCCGATGGTGGGGGAGTTCATCATTCCGGATCTGCTGGGCGGGTCCGACACCCTGATGCTCGGCCGCGTCCTGTGGAGCGAGTTCTTTTCCAACCGCGACTGGCCGCTGGCCTCCGCGGTGGCGATCCTCATGCTCGCCGTCGTCGTCGTCCCCCTCGTCCTCCTGCGCGATTCCGGCGCGCGGCCGGGGGAGGCGGGACGGTGAGCCCCTTCGGCCGCCTCACCTTGGGCCTCGGCCTCGCCTTCCTGTACGGGCCGATCCTCGTGCTGGTGGCCTACTCGTTCAACGCCTCGGCGCTGGTCACGGTCTGGGGCGGGTTCTCGACGCGCTGGTACGGAGTCCTGTTCGCCGACGGGCCGCTCCTCGCCGCCGCCCTCGTGTCCCTGCGGGTCGCCCTGGCGGCGGCGGCGCTGGCCACCCTGTTCGGCACCCTCGCGGCCCTCGCCCTCGATCGCGGCGGGCGTTTCCCGGGCCGGCCGGTCTTCACCGGCCTCCTCTACGTTCCCATGGTGATGCCCGAGGTCATCACCGGGCTCGCCCTGCTGCTGCTCTTCGTCGGAACCGGCTTCGAGCGCGGCCTCGTCACCCTCGTGGCGGCGCACGCCACCCTCGGTCTCGGCTTCGTCGCGGTGATCGTCGGGGCCCGGCTCAACGGCCTCGACGGCGCCCTGGAGGAGGCGGCCGCCGATCTCGGCGCCGGACCGCTCCGGGTTTTCGCCACCGTGACTCTGCCGCTCGTCGCCCCGGCGGTGGCGGCGGGCTTCCTGCTCGCCTTCACCCTCTCCCTCGACGACCTCGTCGTCGCGAGCTTCGTCGCCGGACCGGGGGCAACCACCCTGCCGATGCGGCTCTACAGCCAGGTCCGGCTGGGGGTGAACCCGGAGATCAACGCCGCCTCGACGCTGCTGGTCTGCGGTGTCACCGCCATCGTCCTCACCGCTTCCTGGCTGTCGGGACGTCCGGGACAAGCCCGATAGCGCCTCGGCCCAGGGCTCGATCCAGGACTCGGCGCGGACGTCGGACGAATCAGGGAGCGTAGGCGCGGGCCGCCGCCGGCAGGTTCGGCTTTCCGCCGGCCGCCGGGTGGCGCAGGGCGCCGGTGGCCGTGAAGCCGTTGTCGCCGTCTTCCGGGGCGGCCTTGCGGACCACGACGGCGTCCCACGGGCCGGTGATCGCGTAGCTCGGTCCCGGGCGAGTGGTCCCGTCGGCGGCGGCGCGGGGCACGAGCTGCGCCCGCGACTCGATGCGGCGCTCGGGCAGGACGACGGCGCCGCTCAGGGCCCCGGTCAGGGCGGATGTCCGCAGGGCGGCGTCGACGATCTCACCGACGCCGTCGACGACCCGCAGGGTCAGGCCGGCATGCTCGAAGGGGGTGCGGCCGTTGCGGCGGGCGAGTGCCCCGGCCGCGACGGCGCCGTTGCGGTGGACGACGTCGGCGAGATCGATCCCCGCCAGGGCGCCGCCGTCGATGGCGAGGCTCGCGCGTCCGTCGATGTGGCGCACGAGCGCGTCAGGCGTCGTTCCGGAGGCCTCGAAGGCGAAATGACCGCGTGCTCCTCCGAAAACCCAACGATCCTGGCCGAGATCGACCAGGAGGGCGCCGAGGTCGAGGCGATCGAAGGCGCCCTGGAGCCTGACCTCGGTCCTGTCCGGATCGTCCGCTCCGGGCGTGAGGCCGAGGCGCCCCTTCACCAATCCGCCCTGCAGGGTCGCCCGGCTCAGGGCCGCTTCGATGCCGCCCTGGCGCACAAGAACGCTCGCGGCCACGTCCTCGAATGCGAGGGGCCCCATCCGGGCCCGGCCGGCCGAGATCCGCAGGTCGAGGTCCCCCCCCGTGAGGGGCCGAAGGGCGAGGGTGCGGCCGTTGCGGCCGGCTTCCTCGTCGGCGTCGAGACCGAAGAGGCGCAGGGTTTCGCCGAGGAGAGGCGCGAGGTTGAGTGTGTCGGCCGCCAGGGTCGCCTGGATCGACGGACGCGCAGCCGCCAGGGACACGGAACCGGCACCCTCGAAGCGGTCCTCGCCGACGGTCAGGCGCACGCTCGGCAGGAGCAGGGTCCGCTCGCGCACCTCGAAGCGGCCCGAGAGGGCGAGGGCTTCGATCACCGGCGACAGGGCGATGTCGCCCCCCATCCAGCCCAGTGTCTCGGGCATGGATCGGGTCCGCAGGCTGACGCTGCCGGTGAGCGCCGGGCCCGCGGCGAAGGACCCCTCGCCCTCGACGGAGAGGCTGCCCGCCGGCCAGTCGGCCGTCGCGGTGAAGGGAGTACGCGCGCCGGTGGCGAGGTCGGCCGCCCGCAATCCCGAGACCGTGAAGCGGGCGGGAACCGCGTTCCACCGGAACGCCCCCGCGATGTCGACCTGCGCGCTCCAATTCGGCCAGGAGACGTTGAGATCGACGTCCTCGGCGGTCTGCACCTGTCCGTCGCGTAGGTCGCGCCCGGTCACGGTGACCCGGCTCAGGGTCAGGCGACGGGGATGGACGGCGCCCGGCTCGAGCAGGCGCGCCGCCCGTGCCCGCGCACCGGCCCACCGGACATCGTCGTCGCGGGTGGGCAGGTTCACCCGACCGCCTTCGAGGGAGGCGGTCGTCACCTCGATGCGTCCGGTCAGGAGCGCGAGGAGGTCGAACTGGAGCTTGAGGGCGCCGCCTTCGGCCAGGGGAGGGCCGTCGCCCGCCGCCGTCGGGGAGAGGCGCACGCCGCCGAGGCCGAGGCGGGGCAGGGGAAGGAGTGCGGCCTCGGCTGGGCCGGAGGCCGTCAGGACGATCCCGTACGTGCGGGCGAGCGGCCCGCCGAGGAAGGCCACCGCGCGTTCGGTGGGAACCGTCCAGGGGAGACAGCCCGCCGCGAGGCCGGCGGCCAGGACACCCAGGCCGAGGAGGGAAGCGAGACGTCGCAGCGACAGGGCACTCCGTGCGGAGGAACGCGGGCCGGACCCTTCCGGCGCGTCCAGCCGATGATCGTCGCGGGCGCCCCCACCCGGCGACGAACGCTGATGCGATTCAGATCCCTACGCGCTCCGGAGCGGTTTGTCTCCCGTGGCCGGGCTTCGTGCACCGGCCGATGTCGCCCGATGGCGGATGCCGGAACCGAGTGACACCCGCACGGACCTGTCGAGGCATGCCCTAGCCCCCGGCTGGCCATCGCGAATTGCTTGGCGTAACCGCAACGCAGCGCGATGCCGACGATGGGTGGGACCCGTCGCGGGAGACCTTTGGGGGAGGGCGTTCATGAAGAAGGTACGCAACGATGCGACGGAGGCCCTGGCCGGCCTCCTCCAGGACGGGATGACCGTGATGGCCGGGGGCTTCGGCCTGTGCGGCATCCCCGACGAGCTCATCGACGCGATCCGCGAATCGGGGGTCAAGGGCCTCACGGTGATCTCGAACAACGCCGGGATCGACGGCGTCGGCCTCGGCAAGCTCCTCGAGACCCGCCAGGTCGCCAAGATGATCTCGTCCTACGTCGGCGAGAACAAGGAGTTCGCCCGTCAGTACCTCGGCGGCGAACTCGCCATCGAGTTCAACCCGCAGGGCACCCTGGCCGAGCGCATCCGCGCGGGCGGCGCCGGCATCCCGGCCTTCTTCACCAAGACCGGGGTCGGCACCCTCATCGCCGAAGGCAAGGAGGTGCGCGAGTTCGACGGCGAGACCTACGTGATGGAACGCGGGCTGTTCGCCGATCTGTCCATCGTCCACGCCTGGAAGGGCGATACGGAAGGCAACCTCGTCTACCGGAAGACGGCGCGCAACTTCAACCCGATGATGGCCACCGCCGCCAAGGTCACCGTCGCACAGGTCGAGCACCTCGTGCAGCCGGGCGAGATCGACGGCGACGCGATCCACACGCCGGGCATCTTCATCAAGCGGATGATCCACGTGGCCATCCGCGAGAAGCGCATCGAGCAGCGCACCACCCGCAAGCGCGGCGAGCCCGCCATCCCCCCCGCCGCCGTCTGACGAGAACGCAGGAGACATCCCATGGCCTGGACCCGCGAACAGATGGCGGAGCGCGCCGCCAAGGAGCTGCGCGACGGCTTCTACGTGAACCTCGGCATCGGTATTCCGACGCTGGTCTCGAACTACATTCCCGACGGCATGTCGGTTCAGCTGCAGTCGGAGAACGGCATGCTGGGCATGGGCCCGTTCCCGTTCGAGGGCGAGGAGGATCCCGACCTCATCAACGCCGGCAAGCAGACCATCACCGAACTGCCGACCACGAGCTACTTTTCCTCCTCCGACTCCTTCGGGATGGTGCGGGGCGGGCACATCAACCTGTCGATCCTCGGGGCGATGCAGGTGGCGCAGAACGGTGATCTCGCCAACTGGATGATCCCCGGCAAGATGGTGAAGGGCATGGGCGGCGCCATGGACCTCGTGGCCGGCGTGAAGCGGGTGGTCGTGGTGATGGAGCATGTCGCCAAGGGCAAGGACGGCTCCGAATCCCCCAAGCTGCTCTCGGCCTGCGATCTGCCGCTGACGGGAACGCAGGTGGTCGATCTCGTGATCACGGATCTGGGCGTCTTCACCATCGACAAGAAGGGCGACGGCGGCATGACCCTCATCGAACTCGCCGAGGGCGTCACCGAGGACGAGATCCGGGCGAAGACCCAGGGGGCCTTCACCACCAAGCTCGCCTGAGCCGCCTCGTTTCGGGACGCCGGAGCCGGGTGCGGCCCCGGCATGGCTAAGCGCCCGTTAAGCCGCTTCGTCGAAATGTCGGCGCAGGCCGGGGACCGACCGTTCCCGGCCTGCGTTGCGTAAGACGAGGATGATCGGCAGATGGATCACGTTCCGGCAAGGATGGACAATGTCGTGCCGTTCCGGCGCGCGGCCCCCACGACCCCACCCCCGGCCGGAAGCGTGCCGCGCAGGGCCACCAACGCGACCCGGCGGGGCGACCAGCGCGCGGTGATGGATGCCGTCTACGCCACCGGCACCCTGGCGGTGGCGGCCGGCGACCGCGAGACCAAGCTCATCGCCGCCCGCCTGCAGGTCTACGGCTTCCTGACCATCGAGGAGATCGACGCGGACGGTGCCCTCCGTCGCCTGCGGCCCTCCGAGGCGATCCGCGCCCGGCCCGAGCGTCCCTGGCGTGTCACGAAGGCGACCTACGGCGCCGGCCTCGCCGTCTCGATCCCGGCCGTCGACGGCTTCCTGTTCGAGCAGCCGGCCTGAGAAACCGGGCGGGGCGCAGGCCCGCCCTTCGCCGACCCCGGACCCCGCGAAACCGCTTTTCCCGCGGCGTGACTCAACGCAGACCCCGCAGCGCCATTTCCTCCGGTGCCTGCTCCGCCGCGTCCTGGCGCGCCAGCAGGGTGGCGAGATCGACGGGGTGATAATCCCACGCGTCCATCCCGACATCGCAGGCGCGGCTCGTGTCGGGCAGGCACGCATGCGTATGCCCGTAGAGGTGGCGGGTCCCGCGCCAGAACCCCGGCCAGGATCGGTGCGGGTAATGCGACAGGAACAGGCGCCACGCCCGACCATCGGGAGCCTCGACGGAGATCCGGGCGCTCGCCTCCGGGGGAGCCGCCCATGGCAGATCCAGAACGCGGTTCGTATCGTGGTTGCCGCGGATGAGCCGCTTGGTGCCGTTGAGGCGCGCGAACACCGCCGCGCAATGCGCCCGGCTGGCCCCGGCGGCGAAATCCCCGAGGTGCCAGACGTCGTCGCCGGGGCCGACGAGCGCGTTCCAGCGGGCGATCAGAGCCTCGTCATGGGTCTCGACGGAGCCGAAGACGGTCCGGCGCCGCTCGACCAGGGGAGCGTCTCCGAAATGCGTGTCGGCCGTGAAGAAGGTTGCCATGCATGCTGCCGGGAAAGCGCCCCGGGATTCGGGGCGGCGACGTGGGTCGCCGCCCCGACATGGCACGGACCGCGCGGCCCGCAAGGCGACGGGCTGCCTCAGCGGGATCGCGCGCGGGGCTTCGCCGACCGGTGCCCCGTCAGTCGTTGACCGCCGGGATCGCGAGCGGGGGCGTCTGCTGGTGCTGCACGACGCGCCACTCCTCGTGGGAGAGGCGCCGGTAGGTCGAGGTACAGTTGGCTTCGTAGGTCTCGCCGTCCCGCGATGCCTTCGCATGATAGGCGATGACGATGAGACCCTCCTGCGGGCGGGCGATCTGGCCCTTGGAGATGTCGACGTTCGACCAGCGCGGTGTACTGGCGACGGCCTCGATCGCCTGCTTGCCGCTCATCACGAAGGGCGGGTTCGGCAAGACCATCAGGCATTCGCCATCGACCAGTTCGCGATAGTGATCCGCGTCACCGACCCAGAGGCTCTTCTCGAAAGACCAAACGCGATTGTCGTCCACGGCGCCATTCTCCCCATTCCGAGACTCGTGTTCCGGAACCTGCGTTCCGGGATGCGTAGGAGAAGCCCACCGCCGGAGGTTCGTTCCGCCATACCCGAAGGAGGGGGGGCCGGCGTTTTGCGGGCCCGTGGCGGGCCGCGCGGGCGTGTCGCGCGGATCCGGTCGAACCGGCGCGGATTGCCTGTTGGCAAGTCCGCGACTTCTCGTCCACCCCGGAACACCCTGCACCCGCGCCCGGTTGCCCAGATCCGCGCCACCGGCTGCCGCACTCCTGCGCAGCCGGGCGGGACGAGTGACGAGTGCGTATGCAGTTCCCGAGAGACGACCGCGACCATGCGTTGGCCCACGCATTCCGCGACTTCATCCGTGACCCACCGTTTCCCTGCGTCGGCGCGAAATCGGCCCTCTCGAAGGGGCAGATGAAGATCGTGGTGGCCCGCGACATCACCTCCGGCTGGGACGACATGCGGATCTATCCGGCCCTCCTCGCCTTCGCGGCGCGCTACAAGCGGGCGCCCGACCTGTTCCAGAGCTTCGCCGTGGTGTTCGAGGGGCCGGGCGACCTCGGCGAAGAGCAGTTCGAGCACCACCTGTGGGCGCGCGCCCAGTCGCTCGCCGACAAGGATTGCTGGCTCGGCCAGCCGTGGGACCAGCGCGTCGCGGCCGATCCCGAGAGCCCGCACTTCTCCCTCAGTTTCGGCGGCGAGGCCTTCTTCATCGTCGGCCTGCATCCGCGCGCGAGCCGGCCGGCCCGGCGCTTCTCCTCGCCCGTGCTGGTGTTCAACCTCCACGCCCAGTTCGAGGCCCTGCGGGCGGCCAACCGCTACGAGAAATTGCGCGCCTCGATCCTCGAACGCGACACCGCGTATGCGGGGTCGATGAATCCCATGCTGGCCCGCCACGGCGAAGTGTCGGAGGCGCGCCAGTATAGCGGCCGGGCCGTGTCCGAGGCCTGGCGCTGCCCGTTCCAGGGCCGGATGGAGGCAAGTGGAACCCGCGATGTGTGAGGCGCACGCCCATCACGAGATCGCGCCGCGCTCGGGCGTCGCCTTCACCCTCGACCGGGGCCAGCGCCTCACGGTCATCGACCCGGAGGGCGAGCAGGTCGCCGATCTCCTCGCCTACAACAGGTACGACACCGGCGAGGTCCTGTCCTCGGGGCGTACCCTCGACTACGCGAGCCGGATCTACCTCACCACGGGCGATCCCCTGTACTCGAACCGCTCCAACGTGATGCTCACCATCGTGGCCGACACCGTGGGGCGGCACGATTTCCTTCTCACGCCGTGCTCGAAGGACACGTTCCGGATCATCTACGGCGACACCGATCCGCATCGTGGCTGCTTCGGCAACCTCGCGGCGGCGCTGGCCCCTTACGGGATCGAACCGGATCAGATCCCCGTCGCGTTCAACTGCTTCATGAACGTGCCCATCGATTCCGCCACGGGCGCCATCACGGTGGAAGCCCCCCTGAGCCGGGCCGGAGACCACATCACCTTCGAGGCGCAGACGGACCTCGTGATCGGGTTGACGGCCTGTTCGGCCCTGCAATCGAACAACGGCAGCTTCAAGCCGATCCACTACCGGATCGATCCACCGGCCGGCGCATCGTCCGGATCGTGACATTCCGGCGCGCGTGAAATCCGCGCAAGGGCCTGGCCGTCGGCAACGGCGGCGCCCCCCACGCGTAGGACCTTCGTTGGGAGCCTTCGACGGCACCGCCCACCGAAGGAACGTCCCATGAAACACAAAGCCCTGCGCGATCAGGTGATCGTCGTCACCGGCGCTTCGTCCGGCATCGGTCTCGCCACCGCCCGCATGGCCGCCCGGAGGGGCGCACGCGTGGTCCTGGCCGCCCGCAGCGGCGCGGCCCTCGCCGCCATCGTGTCGGAGATCGAAGCGGGCGGGGGGCGGGCGGTCTCGGTGGCCGCCGATGTCGGCGTGCGGGCCGATGTCGAGGCCATCGCCGAGGCGGCGGTGACCGCGTTCGGCGGCTTCGACACCTGGGTCAACGTCGCCGGCACCACCATCTACGGCCCCCTGACGGAGGTCTCCGACGCCGATCACGCCCGGCTGGTGCAGACCAATCTCTGGGGGACCGTCTACGGCTCCCTCGTCGCGGTGGCGCATCTCGGCCGGCGCGGTGGCGCCCTCGTCAACGTCGGCAGCGTCGCCTCCGACCTCGCCTTCCCGTTCCAGGGGATGTATTCGGCGACGAAGCACGCGGTGAAGGGATTCACCGACGCCCTGCGGATGGAACTGCGGCACGCGGGCACGCCGGTCTCCGTGAGCCTGATCAAGCCGACTTCCATCGACACGCCCCTGCCGCGACGCGCCCGCAACTACATGGACCGTGAACCGATGCTGCCCCCGCCGGTCTATCCGCCGGAGGAAGTCGCCCACGCGATCCTGCACTGCGCCGTGCATCCCCAACGCGACGTCTTCGTCGGGGGCGCCGGCAAGGTGTTCGCGGCCGGCAAGGAATTCGCGCCCGGCGCGTTCGATCTCCTCGCGCCCGCCATCGTCGCCATGCAGAGGCGACCCGGCCGCCCACGCCGTCCGGCCGGCAGCCTCCACGGTCAGCAGCAGGACGACACCGGCCACGCGAAGGGCGATCAGCCCGGCTACGTCATGCGGACGAGCGCCTATACCCGCGCCAGCCTCCATCCCGTCGCGCTGATCGCCGGCGCGATCGGGCTCGGCCTCGCGGCGACGGCCCTGCTGGCGCCGCGTCCCGCCGGCCGGCGGTCCTGAGATGGCGCCGACCGCATCGGCCGCCCCATCCGCCGCCCGATCGTCGACGGCCGACAGGGCCGTGACGCGTCACATCGTGGACCTGGGAGAGGGTCGCAGCATCGCCTATGCCGAGGCGGGGGAAGGCCCCGCCCTCGTCCTCATCCACGGGACATTGATGACCCTGGAGGACCCTTGGCTCGCCCTAGCGCCGACCCTGTCGCGGCACTACCGCGTCATCGCGGTGGATCGCCCGGGCCACGGCCTGAGTACGCGGCGGCGCCTCGTCGATGCCTCGCCCTGGCGTCAGGCGGAACTCCTGCAGGACGCCCTGCGGGCCATCGGGGTGGAGCGCCCCCTGCTGATCGGACATTCCTTCGGAGGAGCCGTCGCGTTGTGCCACGGCTTGCGGTTCCCGGAGCGGACGGCCGGGATCCTCGCCCTCGCGCCGCTGTGCTTCCCGGAAATGCGCCTGGAGCAGATGCTCTTCGGGCCGCGGTTCACACCCGGCCTCGGCGACATCCTGGGACCGCTCCTCGCCGGAACGGCCGATCCGGCCCTTCTGCCGGTCCTGTGGCGCGCGATCTTCCTGCCGCAGATCATGCCGTCCGTGTTCGCCGAACACTTCCCCTTCGCCCTGGCGAGCGGATCGGAGCGGATGATCGCCGAGGGGGAGGATGCCGTCAGCGTCTGGGCGGCGCTGACCCGTGCGGCCACCGCCTACGCAGCCTGCGCGGTGCCGGTTCACATTCTCGGCGGCACCGCCGACCTCGTCGTCAACAACGCGCTTCACGGCGCCCTCGCGGCGCGGGTCATTCCACGGGCGCGTTTCGATTGGGTGCCGGGCGCCGGCCACATGCTCCACCATTTCCATCAGGATACGGTGCTGGCTTGCGCGGTGGACTCGATGGGCCGCCGTCGATAGCACGCGGCCATCTGGACGGTCCGAGGGTCTTCACCGGGACGACGCGGGGCGACCGGCGAGAACCTCGCGGAGCAACGGCCCCGCCGCCCGATTCGATCACGGGCTGGCGGGGCGTGCCTTACGCGACGCGAGCCGATACGCAACGTGGCTCACGGCGAGAATGCCGCCGACCGGTTAGCATCGGGTATCGCCCGAGAACCCGGCTTTCCCGAAACGGGAACGGGACCGTCCGGGCGGGCTTACGGATGCCCGGCGCGGAACTCCCCATCCCGGGAGGACCGGATCGCTCCTATCGGCTCGCGGCCGCGCCCGCCGAAGTGAGATCGAGGTAACGCTGCGTCGTCGGCGCCACGAGGGCGGCCACGGCCTCGGCCATGCCCTCCTCCTCGCGCAGGGACTTGGTCAAGGTCGCCTTGTGCGCGCCCTGGCCGGCCGCCTCCCCGATGGTGAGGAGCGAGGTGTAGGCCGCGATCTCGAAATTCTCGAAGGCCTGGTTCGCAAAGGTGTTCTTGAGGATCTCGTCCTGGGCCGGCACGTGGGCGAGCGCCATCATGTTGCCGACGAACCCGAGAAAACCCTCCTTGAGGGTCGACGGAGTCTCGCCGAGGGACGACAGGGCCTCCTCGAGGCGGTCCCTCTGGCCATGGGTCTCCTCGATGTGGCGCCGCAGGGCCGCCTCCATCGCCGGATAGTTTTCCAGGCGCTCGACCTGCCGCTCCATGATCTGGAGCGCCTGCAATTCGAGAGCATGCGTATTCTTGAGAGCCGTGACGTAGATCGCGCGGACATCGCTGGTCATCGTAAGTTTTCCTGAAAATCTTCTGCAGCCATGGCCAAGGTTTTTCGCGTCCCTTGTCCTGACAGTGCGTGATGTTCCAACAACTCCGGTCACGCCGACACGTTGCGCGTCCATCGGGAGAACCGCGATGACGCCGCGCCGCAGCCATGCCACTCGCGATGATCTTGTCGCCCCCCTGGCCTCTCCGCCGGCCCGGTCGGGGGCCGCGAGGCCCCCGACCCTTCGCGGACGACACCGGACCCGCCGGCGCCGGAACGCGGGCGCGGACGGTGCGTTGCGCTCGCACCGAATCGTCGCTCCGGAGATCTCAGTGCCACAGGGACACCCGCTCCGGCTCTGGATCGTTCGCCACGGAGAGAGTTCGGGCAACGTCGCTCGGGATGCCGCGCAGGCGGCGGGCGCGGCACGCATCGACATTCCGGAGCGCGACGTCGATGTTCCCTTGAGCGCGCTGGGTCATCGGCAGGCCGGCGCCCTCGGCCGTTGGTTCGCGGCCCTGCCGGAGGACGAGCGCCCGAACCTGCTTCTCGCCTCTCCCTATCGCCGCGCGGTGGAGACGGCCGATGCGATCCGATCCGCCGGGGGACTCGCGGCGGCGGCGGGCCCACGTCTCGTCGACGAACGCCTGCGCGAGAAGGAATTCGGCATCCTCGACCGCTTGACCCGGGCCGGCATCGAGCGGTTCCACCCCGAGCAGGCCGCGCTGCGGAGCGACCTGGGGAAGTTCTACCACCGCCCCCCTGGCGGGGAGAGCTGGTGCGACGTGATCCTGCGTCTGCGCAGCGCCCTCGATACGATCGCCCTCCACCACGACGGCCGGCGGGTTCTCGTCGTCGCGCATCAGGTGGTGGTGCTATGCCTACGGTATCTTCTCGAGGACATGACCGAGGCCGAGATCCTCGCCATCGACGCGCAGGGCGACGTGGCGAATTGCGGGGTCACCGAATACGCCTTCTCGGCGGCGGCACCGCCGGGAAACGGTCTCGCCCTGGTCCGCTACAACTTCGTCGCACCCCTTGAGGCGGAGGGGACCCCCGTTACCTCAGAACCGGACGCCGACGCCGCGCAGTAGGTTCGACCACGGCGACGGGCGACGACGGGGGGACCAATCCATGCACGCCGTCACGCCGGTCACCGAACACCTGCTCCGGGGCATGGCACCGCCGGAGCCGGGCGGAGACAGCAAGGACAGTCGCGGACGGGTGCTCATCGTGGCGGGCTGCACCGGCCTGCCCGGAGCGGTCCTGCTCGCCGCCACCGCGGCCCTGCGCGCCGGCGCGGGAAAGCTGCAGCTCGCGCTCTGCCGCGATCTCGCGATCCCGATGGGGCTCGCCGTTCCGGAAGCGCTGGTGATCGGTTTGCCGCAGACCGAGGACGGCGGCATCAGCCGGACCTGCGCCGAGGGCCTCGCGGCCCGCGCCGAGTCCAGCGATGCGGTCCTGGCCGGCCCCGGCATGGTCGAGGACGCGGATACGCAGGCCGTGGTCGCCGCGCTCGTTCGCGGCGCCGGAACCGCTTCGGTCGTCCTCGACGCCGGCGCCCTGATCGCCCTTCGCACCGAGCCCGACCTGACCCGGACGTGCGCCAGGCCCGCCATCATCACGCCGCATGCCGGCGAGATGGCCCAACTCCTCGGCCTCGACCGCGCGGCCATCGAGGCCGATCCCCTCGACGCGGCGCGGCAGGCGACGGAGCGCTTCGGAACGGTCACAATCCTGAAAGGCGGCCGGACCCACGTCGTCGCCCCCGACGGCCGCGCATGGCGCTACGAGGCCGGCCATGTCGGGCTGGCGACCTCCGGATCGGGAGACACGCTCGCCGGCCTCATCGCGGGCCTGCTCGCCCGGGGCGCCGACCCGGAGACGGCCGCCCTGTGGAGCGTGTACGCCCACGGCGAGGCGGGCCGCCGCCTCGGGCGCCGCTACGGCGGGATCGGCTACCTCGCCCGGGAGATCCCGGCCGAAGTTCCGGCGATCCTGGCCGGGGTGCTCGGGTAGGCGCGCGTCGCGCACCGGTCACGCTCCCGCCAACCGGACCCGGCAGAGAGCCCCCCACAGGTCCGCGAACCAGCCTTGTGGCGCGACCGACTTCGCGATACCCAAGACCTCAAGGGTCCTGCTCCCGTGTCCCTCCTCCGCGAACCGCTCGTTCGGTTCGCGGATCGAAAGACAGAGGCTGGATCAATGGGTTGGGCCTGTAGCTCAATGGTTAGAGCCGACCGCTCATAACGGTCTGGTTGCAGGTTCGAGTCCTGCCGGGCCCACCACTCGTTTCTTAAGCCCTTGTCGTACAATGATTTTCGGCTTTCGATCCCGCACCGGAACTGAAGGTGCGGGAGCCGCCCGTGCTTCGCGAGCCAACTTGGCGCGGTTCGCGGTGCGTGTGTAGGTAGCGCTTTCCCGGCTCCCGTCCGCCCACCCGAACAAAGCGTTGAGCTGGGATTCCGTCGCGCCCTCTTCGACGGCGCGGCGCGCGCCGGCCTTCCGGAGCCCATGCGCGGATCCCGGACACTTCGCCTCCCGGCAGGCCTTCCCAAACCAGTTACCGAACGATTCCTTACCGAAAGGCAGACCCCGTTCCGTCGCCAGGAACGTCAGTTCGCCGGTTGCCGCAGCGGCAATCGAAGCGGCGAGGGGAGGGAGGATCGGAGCGATCACCACCATCCCGGTCTTCTCCGTTCGGATCGTGAACTCGCCGTTGCGGACGTGGGGCCTGCCGAGACGCACGACATCGCCCCGGCGTAGCCCGGTGAAGAGCAGCAGGTCGAAGGCGAGCCGTTGACGGGTGCCGATCGGCCACTTCGCCTCGAACCTCTCGAGTTCCTCCTCGGTCCACGCGTGGAAGCCGTCATCGTTGTTGCCGGCCAGAAGCTTGATGCCGGTCGTCGGGTCGACCTTGACGTGGTCGGCGTCCAGGGCCCAGCGGAACAGCCCGCGCAGGGACTTCAGGAAGTTGTTGGCGGCATAAGGGGTGTCGCGGCGGCGGTCCCGGCCCGCGAGGATCGCGCGACGGTCGATCGCCGACAGCAGTTCGTCGCCCGCCGTCTTCTCCATGGCGCGGTAGAACCCGTGTCGCTGCTTGCGGGTGGCGGGCTTCAGCTCGGACCATTCGGCCGAGGCAACGTACTTCGCGATCAGCCAGGACAGCGTACCGGGCTTCGGGCCGGCGGCCGGCGCGAGCGGCTTGCCCTCGACCGCGAGGCGGTAGTCGCGCCAGAACCCCGGGCTCCCATAGGCCTCCCGCATCCGGGTCCGAGCCCCCTGGCCGACCCGCACGTACCAGACCACGGTGCCGTGGCGGGTGGTTTCACGGACCAGATGGGGCGGGCGAGGGCGAGGCATGTCGGCGGTCATAGGACCACCACGCGCTCATCGTTGGCAAGCTCGTCGGGAAGCGGGGAGTCGCCATTCTGATCGGGTGGCCGCACCGTCTCGACGGCGACGCCATCGGAGCGGACGACGACGCGCATCACCGGCAGCCCTGCGGCCTGGACGGCCCGGATCGCCCTCGCGATATCGGCCTGCGTGACGATGGCGGCGCGGCGGGGCATCAGCTGCAGCCCGTCGTGGACTGGCTCGCGGGTATCGGCGCGGCGCCGGGGTTCGCGCACCAAACCGGGTTTTCGCCCTCAGGACCGAACAGAGCGGGCACGGCATCCTCGATGGTGCGGTAGAGTTCGGTGAGGCCCCGGCATTCCCGGTCGCAGGCCTCACTGCGATCTTCGTCTGACGACAGGACACGATCCTCCGGGGCGTAGGCTTGGCCCGATAGGAATCCCTGAAACACCATGTCGAAGGCAATGAAGCCGATGTGGTCGCGTAGCGAGACCGGCAGGCCGCTCCACGCGGCGCTGAGTTCTACGGGGCCGGGCACCTTCATCGGCCGCTCCCAGGGGTAAGACCCAACCGGGGCTCGCACCCAGCCAGCGACCGGGCGATGTGCAGGAAGCCGTCCTCGGCCCAGGCCTCGCCCCAGCGGACGTAGTGGCAGGCCAGGGCGCGCAGGCCGCCGACGGTCGCCGGCAGCGTCCGCATCATCGCCCGCCGGGCTGCGGCTGCGCGTTCGCAGGCGGCGTTGCAGCTCCGCATCGACACCTCATCGGCCTCGTCGAGAGATTCGCAGGCGAGGAGGTGCGCGCCCTCAGCGGTGTTGGCCGCGTCGAGGACGGCGAAGATCGGATCGGGCCCGCCGAGATCGGAGGTCGGGCCCCCCAGCAGCATGACGATCTCGGCGATGCGGGCCTCCGCGCGGCCGTAGGCCGGTTGATAGTCCGCCGCGAACTCGGCTTCCTGGGCGAGCCACCAGCGCAGGTGCTCGATGAGGGCAGCCGCGCCTGGCCGGGTGGCGCAGGGCGTCGCCAGGACAGCATCGAGAGTGTCGTGCATCTCGCAGCAGGCGTTGAGGCTGTCGTCGCCCTCCGGCGCAACCTGGAACGCGTCCCAGGCCTGCCGGTGGTGGGCGATGACCGGGAGGATGGGATCAGGCGGCATCGCGCTCCTCCCGATCCCGCAGGCGAACGACGAGGATGTGAAGGAGGTCGCTGCACTCCGTGCGGCGGTACCGGTCGCGAGCCCAGGTGTAGGCAATGGCCGGCCAGAAGTCGCCGCGCGGCCCGCGACTGATCGTGAGTCCCTGCCGAACGGTCTGCATGACCTCCGGCTGGGCCAGCAAGGCGTCGAGCTTCGCCGTCGGCCAGATGCGCCCGCCGACATCGTGGTAGCCGGGCAGCTTGTTCGCGATCATTGGCCGGGCCCTCCGGCGTCGGCGAACAACAGCGGCTGCTTCTCCTGGGCGAGGGCCCACACCTCGACGCAGGTTTCGTGGCCCAACAGTTCGTAGGCGGCGTGGACGAAGGCCTGCCGCTTGGCGTCGACCTTCGAGGCAGCCTGCGCTTGGCTCGCACCCAGCGACGCCGACTTCTCGGCACGGCGCAGGGCGCCGATCCGTTCCTGCAGGACCGGCCGGCTCCGGCGTTTGCGCTTGAGCGCCAGTTCCGCTCGGGTCCGCCAGGACGGATCACCGGTCTCTTTGCCGAGGGCGATCTGATCCTCGATCGCCAGGATGGCCCCGTCGATCTCGGCCAGGATCGCCTGCCCCTGCGCGCTCGTCTCAATGGCGTCCACGCGGATCTCGGTGCCGTCGCGCAGGAGGATGGTGGTGACGCCCCTGATGAGGGGCGTCGGGAGATGGGAAGGAGTGCTCATGATGCGCGAACAAGTTGCGGGTCACGCCCACCCAGCACGCTCAAGGCATCCGACACGAGCGTGTAGAGGATGCCCACCTCATCATCGGCGTCCCGCCTCGCGGCTTCGGCGTCGCGGTCCCGCCATGGAATCACGCCCGCAGCAATTTCGGCTTTTGCGATCAGACCACGGGTGGTGTGTGCCTTAAGTGCTCGCGCCCGCAGCGCCGCCGCATCTTGGGCTTCAGTGGCGGTTCGGGCCGCCATGCGAAGCGCCGGGATGTCCAGTGCAAGCTCCCGACGATCTACTTCAGCGCGCCATTCATCCCAGGCCGCGATGATCGCTTCGGCACGCTTTTGGGCATGCTGGTCCACCTTCCTGTAGCCGCCGCCTGCGAGCAACTCGCCCTCCGGTTTGCCGCCGATGAAAACTCCCATCCGTGGCGTGGCTCTCAGCTCTTCGATCTGATTGAGGCCATAAGGAGCGTAGCCGTTTGCGGTCTGGTGCGGGAGTGGAAAGCCACCCGCGACGTCGTAGCCATAGACCTTCAACTCACGGGGCATCTCCGGAGCTTCGTAGGCTTCATTCGCCTCCTCTAAGCTGTCGAGCGTCCGTTTCATTTCGGCAACAAGCCCTGGCCATGCCTGGCCGATCTCGATCAATTCGGCATCAGGACCTGGAAGGGCGTTGCCGTGTAGAGCTCGGATGCGAAGAGCATGATCCCGAAGGGCGATATCGGTGGTCAGCACCTTGTCGATCGGTTCTTCGCCGAAGTACTCGATGAGCGCATTCGCCAATGACATACCCTCGGCGGCAATCTCGCGCAGCAACGACGGGGGATGCACATCGTCGCGATGGTCATCGAGGAGATCGGCAGAGTTATCGATGTCGAGCTTTGGCCTCGCGTAGTCTTTGGCGAATGCCAGAGCCTGGAGAGAGCCGATGTCCGTAGCGAGCGCTGCAGCACCAATGCGGTGTTCGCGCTCAAAAGCCAGCCGGTAGAGCATCGCGAACTCGGCCGGCTTCATCTCGCCGGCTTCCAGCGCACGTTGCAGGGTGTGGCAGGTCCACCATTCCAGGGGGGTACGCTTCAGTTCGGGATAGCCATGGGCGGCATCTCGGGCGAGCCGATCCGTCTCCGTACAAGCCGCGCGGAACAGCGCCATCGCCTCGGGCGATCCCGGCTCTGGAAACGGAGTGCGGGCCACGCGACTCAAGCCTTCACCGCCATCCGCAGGGCGCGCGTCATCGGGGGAGTTTGTCAGGAGCGCGGCGACGGCTGCGTCCAGCGCGAGGTCCTCCCCGGCATCGTCGCGAACGGCCTGCGCAGCAGACACGGGGGTGCTATCAAGGCGGGTGCCCTGTTCCATGGTTTCAGCTCCTGGGTTCGGGGTTGGCCCTCGCTGGTGTTGCAGCACTGGCGGGGGCCGCTACGTGTCGGGTGGCGCGCGGCACTGTACGACATGCCTCACAACACGAAATACACACAAACGTGTCGATCTTGTCAACAGCTTGCCCTCCATTATGGGGGAGGGACCATGGATCGGCGCAGGCGGTTTCAAATTGTGTCGAGAATTGAAGCTGTCGGGTAATCAGCAGCTTCGGGTGATGTCGACCCGATAAGCAGCTGCCTAGCGAAAAAATCGCCCGGCGGTCGCTGGCGCTTTTCTTCCCAAATATGCGTCGCGTATAATGCTTGTAAGCAAATGATTCGCAGCGAGAATTGGAATGGCGACGTACTGCGTGACATTTAGAATTGCAAACAAAGTAGTTGACGGAAAAGACTATGACACCCGTCGAAAACTGCTGCTTAACAATGCATGTGAAGGTTCTGATGGCTGGTGGGCAGAGCCAACATCTTTTATTATGGTTTCGTCTCCAAAAGATACATATGAATTTGCGAAACAAGTTACCAAAGGTCTTAGCGCTAAAATCGATTTGATATTAATCTTTGATCCGTCAGATATGTCTGCGGTTTGCTTTGGTAACGTTGAGCATCCAAGCATATTGTCTGAATTTATACCTAGCGTAAGATTTGATTAGAATGACCGCACCTTGCTTATACGCTGCTCGGAATGCAATTATTTATATCTAGTTTCTAGATAGCTTGCCAATAATGCGGTGGCAAAGGGGCCAGCTAGCTTTTGGCAGTTCGATCTCTCTTGAGGGGCTCCATGACTGCAGGCGCCAATATTCCTTCTCGGACAGTATCAGTCGACGAACAACAGCGGTGCCACTGCCGGGGCTCCCTTCGCGAAACACGCAGCTGACGTTGGGGATCGGCGGAGCCAAGGGATCAACTATCAGAGTGTCCCCTGGCTCAAATTCTGGAGCCATATCGCTGGCTGGCATATACAAGGCATACATGGCCTCACTCCCATAAACAAAACTCTGCCGAGAGAGAATCGCTTTGGGACGGTCTTTAATAACTATCAGGCCCGGCTCTATTTCGTGCGAAATTAGGAGAGGAAACTCGTTCTTGATATCTAAATTATTTGCTAATTTATTTTTGGATTTTCTCTGTGTTTTCTGGATGCTATTTTGCTCGTACATTTCGACATACAATTTCGAAAGATCATCCCCGACATGATCTCTCCGAATTTCTGCATTTCGTAGTATCTGCAATATTTTGGGAGTTGCTCTAGAGTGGGCCGTCGCCCCACTTTCAATCCGCTGTACCGTTTGCTGATTGGTGTTGACCATTTGAGCTAGATACTCTTGGCTCCATCCAGCAGCCTCCCGCAGCTCCTTAATCCGCAGTCCGATCTCTTTGGGGCTATCGTTGTCGGTCATGGCTCGTTCCGCTTAGCGGCAGCTGATCCAGAATTCCAACACGTTCGGCAACGACACGGTTGTGTGTAACACGAATGTGTGTTACCGGACAATCATGAGCTGCCCGCGAGACCACATCCTTACTGCCATCCGTTTTCACGGCTCCCAGGCCAAGCTGGGGGTGGCCTGCGGCGTTAGCCAGAACGCTATCTGGCACGCAAAAACCAAAGGGCGTGTTTCCGACCGGCTTGCGTGCGCGATACACGACGCAACAGGCGGAAAAATAGCACGCTGGGAACTTCGGCCCGATCTTTGGAGCCAGACAGGCGAGATCGGTCCCAACCCAACTCCGGGCCAAGTAAGCATCAGCCCACAACAGACGTCCGTCGATCCATATCCCCGTCACCAGTTGGTGGCGGAGGGAGCGTCATTCGAACCCGGCTCCACCTCTCCCGATCCATTTTGCTGCTCCGGTAGCACCAGCCTCGGGAGTGCTCGTAAATGACCGCCCTCGTCACGCGGACACCAGCTGCTCAAGACCAAACCCGCAAGATTATCAGCAACCCGACCGGAACTACGAACATCAGGCCGATCGCCCAATGGATGTCGTTCCGCGCCCGTTTCAATTCGTTCTCTAATTCGGCGATGCGCGCCTCCAGGGCTCGAAACCGCACCTCGTCCATTCCCGGCTCCCTCGGCCCCGTTGGTATCGCCGATGGTGGAGGGGCTGGCCCGTCACTGTCCAGCGGGGCGCAGGCCCTGTCCCGGCTCGATCCGCCACGCCTTCGTCTGGTCCGCCAGGGCGGCGAAGGCCCGGTTCAGCTCGCTCATGGCGAACGGAATGATCTCCGTGGTGGTCACCGCGTCCGCGTCGATGCTCACGGTGATGTGGATCAGGGTCGCGCCCCGGGTGCAGTCGAACGCGACGTCGTAGCTTGTGTCGCCGAGATCGGGGCCGAAGTTGCGCTCGACGCTCTCCAGTTCGATCTCGAACAGCTCTTCTTCGTTCGCCATGGGGGCCTCCTCAGCTTCGATGTGGGGCGGGCTGGGGCGCTACCGCTCCAGGCGCATCAGGGCGTTGGCGACGGCGCCGAGCAGCGTCGCCGCCGGGCTGGCGCTCGGGATACGGGATTGATCGTCGAGGCGGTTCGCCAGCCGCTCGCGCGCCGCCGGGCGGTCGCCCACCGGCACCACCGCGATCAGGTCCACCATCAGCACCGCCAGGGCGTCGCCCAGCACCTGCACCAGGGGCGGTCCGCGTCCCTCCGTGCCGGTCGGGGAGGGTAGGCCCGCCATGCTGCTGAAAGCCTGGATGCGCGACGAGGGCCTGACCGACCGCGAGATGGCCGACCGCATCGGCGACATCTCCCTGTTCATGGTCCGCAAGCTGCGGTTCCGCGAGCGGGGCCCCTCCGTCCGGGTTGCCGCCCGGATCGAGGAGCTGTCCGGCGGACAGGTCCGCGCTCGGGACCTGGAGCCGGCCAAGCCGCGCCGTTCACCGGCGGAGGCCTCGTCGTGATCGCGTCCGCTGTCTTCCCCCGAGGTCCGGCCCTGCCGTCCGCGCTCGCCCGCCAGAGCACCGCGTCCGTCAGGTCCGTCCTCGTTCCGACCGTCAACTCTGTTCCGCACCCGATGCGCTCCCTTCGCCGTGGTCGTGATTCAATCGACCACAGGAGCCACCCGAGATGTTGGGCAAGTCACCCGAGCCCTTGGGTAAATCACCCAAGCCCCGTGAGGCCGTCGTGATGACCGCAAGAGCCGAAGCGCGCACCCTCGTCGAAGCCATCGCCGGCCCGCTGCGGCTCGGCGAGAACGTGAAGGGGGCCCTGTCGCGCGTCGCGCGGGCGACCGGCCTGAACGATCGCCGGGTGCGTGGCATCTGGCACAACGAAGCCCGGTCCATCCGCTCGGACGAGATGGACCGCCTCAGAAAAGCAGCGCGCGACGCGCGCGCCACGGAGCAGGCACGTGATGAGTTCAGGGCCGTCCTCACGAAACTCACCGCCTGCGACGCGGCCCTGGGCCTTCCGGGCCCGGACGTGGCTGGCCCGGCTGATCCTGGGCTGGGCCTCCGGCCTCGCGGTGATGATCGCGCCGTGGATCAAGGATCCTGAGCCGTGATCCCGCTCACCCACGCGCAGCCGCCGCCCTGATCAGGCTGTAGCCGCCACCACCGACATTCAAGCCCTCCCGCCCGAACACGGCGCTCCCCGAATTCCGGAGCTTTGGCCGATGCCCCTTGCTGTCCTCGCTCCGCCCCGACCCGCTGTCTCAGACCTTCGCAGGAAGCTTCGCCATGGGTGAGGTGATCGATCTCAGCGCTGCGCGCGACGCCCAGATGAACACCGCCTTCGCCGAGTACGCGGCGGCGAAGAACCGGGCCGACGAGACCCTGCGCATCCTCGACATGGTGGCGGCGGCCCGGGCTTGGGAGCGGTTCATCCTCCTCGCTATCCCGGATCCCCGCGAGCGGATCGGCCTGCTCTGATGCCGTATCACGCAGGACCGGCGCGCCCGCGCGGCTCACAGGTTCAGACCTCCATGGCAGATGTGATCCCGGCGGACCTCGACACGGAGGCAGGCCTCATCGGGTGCGTGCTGACCTCGCCCGGCGTTTTCCCGCTGGTGCAGCACCTCGTTGCCCCGGAGCACTTCCACGAGCCGCTCCATGCCTACCTGTGGGACACCATTGCGGCAGTGAGCACAGCCGGCGACACGCCGAACTACATGAAGGTCCGCGCCGCCATCGGTCCAGCGGCCGCGGGCCGCGACCTCGGCGGGCGCACCCTCGTCCAGTACCTCACCCACATCACCGCCCACGGCGCCGTGCCGGCCAACGCCGAAGAGTACGCCCGGACGGTGCAACAGTACTGGCAGCTGCGCCAGCTCGCGGCGGCGACCAGCGACGTGCGCGAGGGCGGTCCCGTGATTCCCGGCCCGACGCTGGAGCGAATCTACGCCGAGGTCGACAAGGTCCGGGCGAGCTTCGTGTCCCGCAAGTCCATGAGCGCGACGCTCGCCGAGGCCGGCGAGGTGCTGGTCGCCGGGATCACCGCCGACCTGCAGGGATCGTCGGTGAAGCTCGCGAGCAGCGGCATCCTTTCGCTGGACCGTGAGATCGGCGGCGGGCCGCAGCCCGCAAACCTGATCACGGCCGCCGGCCGCACATCGATGGGCAAGTCGATCCTCGGCACGGAGATCGCCCTGGCGATGTCCGACCAGGGCTGCGCCACCCTCTACCATTCCCTCGAGATGTCCCGCCGGCAGATCGCGGCGCGCACCGCCTCCAGCGAGTTGCAGCGCCGCGGGATCCGAATCTCCTACGAGCAGATCATGCGGCGGGGCGGCCTCGACTACCGCCAGGCGGAGTTGGTCGCCGGCGTGGTCTACGAGCAGCGCCAGCAGCCCATGACGATCGAGGACGGCGGCGGGCGCACCATCGGCGACATCGCCGCCTCGTCGGACCGCCTCGCCAACGCCTACGGGCGCAAGGGCACGCCGCTGGGCTGTGTGGTGATCGACCACGCCCACATCGTGCGTCCGGCCCGCGCCTACCGCCGCGAGGACGAGGGGCTGAAGGAGGTCGCCGACGGCGCCCTCGCGCTCGCCAAGCACCTCGACTGCCCGGTCTTCCTGCTCGCGCAGTGCAACCGTGGCCCCGAGGGCCGCGAGGACAAGCGGCCCGGCCTCGCCGACATCCGCGGGGCCGGCGCGTTCGAGGAGAACTCGGACACCGTCATCTTCCTCTACCGGCCGGGCTACTACGCTGAGCGGACGCAGGCCTTCCGCGATGGCTGCCCGAACGCCCGGGACGACTTCGACCGGGTCCGGCACGACCTTGAGCTGATCATCGACAAGAACCGCGCCGGACGCCCGAACCAGACCGTGCGGGTCTGGGTCGATCCCGCGCTCAATGCCATTCGAGATCGGTGAGGGTCATGAGCGCGCTTCCCAGCCTTCCGCTGTTCACCGATGCGTTCATCGCCGACACCGGCCACCTGAGCCTGGAACAGCGCGGCGCCTACGTGATGCTGCTGATGTTGGCCTGGCGCTCGCCGGGCTGCCGCATCCCCAACGACGACGCCAAGATTGCTCGGATGCTCAGCATCAGCCCGGCGAAGTGGGCTCGGCTTCGTCCGGAGGTCATGGCGTTCTGGCATCTTGCCGACGACCATTGGACGCAAAAACGGCTCACGCGCGAGCACCAATTCGTGTCGGAAAAGGTCGAGAAAAAGCGTGCAGCCGGCAAGCAAGGCGGACGACCTAAGTCATTGGAAAACAACGATCCGGTCGAAGCATCAGGTTCTGAAAACGGAAAGCAGAATGAAAGCGAACCAAAAGCACCTACACCTACACCTATAAAAACCCCTGTAGTCCCCAGAGGGACGGACGCAGGGTTCGAGAGATTTCGAGCAGCCTTCCCCCCGAAGCACGTCAGCTTCCCAACTACCCAGGCTCGGAAACGCTACGACCAGGCGATCAAGGCCGGGGCGACCCCTGACGAAATCGAGGCTGGCGCGAAGGCCTACGCCGCCGAGCAACTTCGCATCGGCAAAGCCGGCACCGAGTACGTGAAATCGGCCGACAGCTGGCTCTACCAGCGCCGGTGGCTCGACTACGCCAAGCCGACCGGCGAACCGCTGGGCGCACCGGCGCCGAAGCCGAACCCCGAACAGGACCGCCGGCACCGCCTGCGCCTCGCCATCGACCATTTCCGCGACGAGTGGCGCCAGGGGACCGACGAGCAGTACCGGCCGGGCACGGCAGCCTGCACCACGTCGCCTGACATCGTCGAGGAAGCGCGCCTCGCCGTGGCGACCGAGCGCATCCTGACGGAACGCCCGCTGGCGACCAAGGCCGCCTGACCGATCTCCGACCCTCCCCGTTGCGTACCGAGGCACCCATGACCGTCCAAACGAAGAGCCAACGAGCGAAGGGCAAGCGCCAGCGGGAGCGGGAGCGCCGCCAGCGCAGGGAGCTGCGCCGTGCCGAGCGGCGCGAAGCCGTCGGCACCCCGGTGGCGTCCAGCGGGGTCCAGGCTGGCCCCAGCGCCCGTAGCATCGCCGATCCGATCTACGGCGTAGCCTCGCCCGTCATCGATCCGGCGCTCTGCTGGTTCATCGCCAAGACGATGCCCCGCATGGGCGACCGGGCCCTCAAGGCCCTGCAGGACGCCGAGGTGGTGACCTACCAGCCCCGCTCGACCGAGGTGGTGGTCCGCCGCGGCCGTCGCGTGATCCGCCGGACGCCCATGCTGATCCGTACGGTGTTCATCGGCGTGCGGGACCTCGCCCACCTCGACGTCGCCAAGTCCAGCGTCGGCGTGGCCGAGATCGTCTCCCGTCCCGTCGAGGACACCTCCACGGAGGGCAACATCGCCGGCCCCGTCCTGAAGCCCGCCCGGCTCGATGCGCAAGGCCTGCAGCGGTTCGTGGACGTCATCGCCAAGGGCGAATTCGTGGAGCCGGTCGGCATCAAGGCCGGACAGAGCGTGATGGTCACGACCGGGCCCTTCGCCACCTTTCCAGCGGTCGTCGAGGAAATCCTGCCGAACGATCGGCTGAAGGTTGCCGTCAGCCTGTTCGGGCGGCCGTCGCCCGTGGAGCTTGGGATCGCGGATGTGCAGGTGGGGTGACGGGAGGCCTCAAGGATAATCCCATCGCCGCCTACGGCACCGTTCCCCCTGGGGTGGAGGATACGCTGCCGTTTTAGGTGCCACTAGGATCAGGCCGCCACAGCGTCGATCGGCGGCACGCTCCACAGTCCGGTGGCACGATCTGCCGCCCTGACAATTCGCTGCGCTTCTTCAACGGGCGAGGCGACAACCCTGGTGACATGAGAAGACAATATGCCGGCGCACTCTGGCCAGCGCTTCTCAAACGCCAGGATCCCCGAGACAATTGATTGTATAAAAGCAGTCGCCAGATCGGGCCTCATCCTTAGAAGAATTTTGTATTCCTCATAGACAATATCCGTCCCCTTGATTACATCCGGGGAATGGTCGTCGGCCGAGTCAATACCCTCCCGCAGGACGCGTATGGTCGATTCCCTGACCGTGGGATCGTGAAGCATGCGGCTCAGCTTGAGCGCAAATTCCAGAATACCCTCAGGTGTTGCCTCGTCATCCATACGGCCCATAGCATCGTAATGCAGGCGCAGGAGATCAATTGCTTCTCGCATCTCCCTTTCACGCTTGGCGTGAAGCGCATGACGCGACATCAATGCAGAAAACCCAGCCGAGAGCATCGCGATGATCGCGACGCCGCCGAGAAGCAGCGAGCTAGCTGTCGTTGGCATTGGCTGACTCCTCTCCGTCAAAGAGCGTAGGCTGATTTTTATTTTTTGTCCGCTGCAATCGTCGATCCAATTTTCGGCGAACGGCCGCGCCATCCTTTCGTTCCAGGGCCTCGAAATCCAGCTCCTGTTCCCTTCGTCGCCACTCCGCCTTCCGCTCTTCCGCAAGGAAAAAGGCTCCAAAAAGTAGGGCCGAGAGCACGATCACCCAGACAGGAGGCGCGCCAGCGGCCATGCCGCCGACGCCTAGCGCCTCAAGGGTGACGATTACGATCGGCGCTGCGCCATAGGGCTTCAGCGCGCGGATGGCCTCTCGTACGGTCGCGCCCATACCTCCGGTTGGTTTCATGGGCAGAAGTGCCGAGGCGAATGGGCGGCCCCCTTCACTGCACCGCCCCACCCTCAGGCGCCTGCAGCATCCGCAGGGCCTCGGTGATGGTCTCCCGCAGGTCGGATAGTGCCTGGACCCCGAGCGGCACGCCCACCCGCTGCCCCTCCACCATTTTGAACACGATCACTGCCAGATCCTCACCCATGAGGAGGCCGAGGTTGGGCATGCAGATCGGGAGGAGGAAGTCGCCCTCGGCGCCAACAGGTAGGGCCTCGGCAGCTTGATCGGGGAGGAACGGCTTAGGATCGGGCATCGGCCATCCGCAAACTTCCATCGGTTCGACGTAGGGAATCGTTCAGCGGCCGCAGCGCGTAGGCTTTGTGTAGGACGGCTTTTTTGCAGAATCAAAACACAGCGCTTGGGCTGGCCGAGGGGCTATGACGGCGTCCACCGGTCGCGCGTTGTCGAAATAGCAACACCGCGTCGTGGCGAAGGCCAAGCTTCACCGAACCGTGACCCGAGCCCCATGCAACAATCCAGGATGAAACCGCTTGGACAGGGCGGAGCACGTCTGTGCCTTCAAATTCATCCCAGTTCCAATGAGTTTTTTGATGACCCCTCAGTTCTGGCTATGGCTCGGCTTCGCGGGCATGGCGGCAGGTGCCGCCGCAATCCTCTTTCTCGCTAAGCGGCGGACGCAGGCCGAGGAGGCGGACGGCATCATCCACGGGATCGTGCCGATCATTGCCGCCTGCTCCTACTTCGCCATGGCAACGGGACAAGGCAGCATCGTCCTCCCGGCCGGTCCCGATGCGGCCGATGTCGCGCGCCAGTTCTATTTCGCGCGCTACATCGACTGGACGTTCACCACGCCCTTGCTGCTTCTTGGCCTCGCCCGGACCGCGATGCATTCGGGAATGCGCCGGCCGGCCATCGTCTGGGGCCTGATCGGGTCCGACCTCATCATGATCGTGACTGCCCTGGCCTTCGGCCTGTCGACGGTCGCGTGGATCAAATGGACCTGGTTCGCGATCTCCTGCGGCGCCTTCCTGGCCGTGTTCTATGGAATCTTCGTTCAGTTGCGTGAGGAGAACGCTTCAGAGCGGGCCGATGTCCAAGCCGCCTTCCGGCGCAACGCTGTGTTCCTCACCGTCGTCTGGTGCATCTACCCGATCGTGCTCCTGATTGGGCAGGACGGCTTGGGTATCCTGTCGCCGACCGTGGCCCTGGCCGTTGTTGCGCTCTCGGATCTGACCGCGAAGGTCGTCTACGGCGTGATGGCGACCCTAGCAACGACTCGTGCCGTCGACCGGGACCTGGCTGAGGGCAAGGCCACACCGCTGCGTCGCGCGGCCTAATCGGTATGGCGGCTCGTGCGTCCCTTCCGGCCCTTCGAGAGCCCGAGGCTGCGAGCCGCCAGCAAGCGCGGCGTGTTGCAGGTCTCTTGCCCCTGGCCGGCACCGTCGTGGCACTCGTTCTCCTGGCCTCGGCCCATCTGCCTCGCGAAGCGTCCTGGCGCGTTGCCCTGACTGTAGTGATCGTCCTCGGCGTTCCGCATGGCGCCTTGGATGGTGCCGTGGCCGCACCGCTCCTGCGCCCGCGCTACGGCCGGGCGTGGTTCGGGGTCTTCGCGATCCCGTATCTCGGCCTCGCGGCTCTCGTTCTCCTCGCCTGGGCGGTCGCGCCCCTCCTCACCCTCGCCGGCTTCCTCGCCCTCTCGGTCCTGCATTTCGGGGAGGAGGATGCCGGTCCGGGGCGACCGTTCGAGATCTTCGTACGCGGCGGTTTGCCGATCGCACTTCCGGCCCTGCTCCGGCCCGAGGAGACTGCCGGGCTGTTCGCCGTCGTGACGCGCGTGCCGATGCCCGATCTTCCCGTCTGGTGGACGGCGGCGTCCTGGCTCTGGCTCACCCTGGCGGGAATCTGGATCATCGCGCGCCAGCGGCCACAGGGTGTGCTGATGGAAATGGCTGGCCTGGCCGCTGCCTTTTGGATGCTCCCGCCGTTGACCGCCTTCACCCTCTACTTCGTCGGGCTTCACGGCCCCCGCCACATGCGCGCCCTGGTGCGGGATCCGAACCGCGCGCCCGGCGTCAATACGATGCGCAAGGCGGTTCTCGCTTCCCTGCCGGTGTTCGGTCTCACGCTGCTGCTGGGCGCGGCTTTGTGGCCGCTCTACAGCATAGGCTCGCCCGATAGGGCCGCTACCCTCCTGATGCTTACGCTCCAGGGGCTGTCAGCCCTAACCGTTCCGCATGTGCTTCTCGATCGTCTCGCGACGCGTCGCACAGGCGACCTCCCGTGACGGCGCGGGGTGTCGACGCGACGAGAATTTTTCGCTGCCTATAATTATGCAGCTGGCATTGCGGAGAGCGAGCCCGTGTAATAGATTGTTCGCTTGATAATGTAGGCGCTGTACTCTCCCATTACGGGATCGACGTTGAGCCTCTACGGAGACGGGCGAACCCGCTTCTCCACTATGAAGGCTGGTCCTGCAGATCGTCCACCAGCGGTGGACGGTGCATCTATCCTTCTTCCGCCAGTTTCGTCGGTTAGAAAACCCCAATGCTCCGGCAGGTAAACCCAGAAAAGCTCCCCTGCCGTCGTTGTGAAAGCCCCGGGCTCAATCCGCGAAGCTCTTCGCAGCTTCATCGACGATCGTCTTTGCTGCACGGTAGAGGCTGGGACCGCCCACGCCCAGCTCCGCGGATGCCTGAACAAAGACGTTGTCGGCCTCGGTCCGCGACAGCATCCCCTTTTCGACCAGCGTCTGCATCAAGGCTGTCAGGATCACCGTCGATGCGAGCCCCATCGCACCTGGGTTACGCAGGGCTGTCTCGCTGATCGCCATTCGATTGCCTCTCAAGGTTGGGGCCGTCAAGCGTAGATGGGCGGCGCACCACGCGGGCATACCGCAATCTGGTAGCAAGAGCGCTAAACCCGATCAGCCGGCAGCGGTTGGATTGAACTCGGGCATCTCTTCTCGCTTCATCCAGAGTATGCCACCGGGCGAGTGAATGGCGTGCGCGATCTGACCCTCTGCGATTTTGGTCTTGGCGGCCGCGAGCACGTCGTCCGAGGTCTCGTGCTCATCGCGATGCCAGTCGCCCGTCGCTTCATTCGAACTGTCGCCCCAGAGAAGTACCCACATCGCTTCGCTCCTCAGTTAGGATAGAAGCGGTTCACGGCCTCGTGAGGTTCCAACAGGCGGCGCATGCCGCCCATACCGTTTGACTGTATCGACACCCACGCCCCATCCACCTCGCCGCACTCCGGTGGGCTTTGCCATGCGAGGCCACGATGACCGGTCTGACGTTCTCCGGCGACGGCCTGCTCCAGCGCTTCTCGAACCAGCTGGGCGAGCTTGGCGCCCGTGCTCCTGTCGCCCTGGCCCGCGCCCTCAACCACACCGGCACCAAAGCGAAGACGGCGGTGATCCGAAGCCTCGTGATCCAAACCGGATTGAAGCGATCGACGATTGTTCGGGCCGTGAAGGTCCAGGGCGCGCGGCACGGCAACGAGCAGTTCAAGGCCCGCAACACGGACCGGCTGACGTTCATGCTGACGACCACCGGCGGTGACATCTCGCTGAAGTTCTTCAGCCCGAAGGAGACTTGGGCCGGTGTCTCGGCCGCACCTCGCGGGCGGCGCCAGCTGTTCGCCGGCACCTTCACCAAGGGCGGCCACTTCCCCAACCGCAAGGGCCCGGTGATGGGTGGGCACGTGTTCACCAACGTGAGCATGGGCCACGCTTGGCGCGGCAAGGTGCGGCTGGAGAACTCGGGCGTCTACATCCCCGACGAGATGCTGCAGGGCGCCACCGCCGCCGCCTTCGACCAGATCATGGGGGCCGAACTCGAGGCCCGGGTGAGCCACGAGATCGGCTTCCTGATGGACATGCCGGGGCTCTGACCCTCAACGAACGAACAGTTCCACCGGCTTGCCGATCTCGGGGTTCGAGAGGGAGGCAGTCTTCGCGGGCTTGCCCTCTCAGCCCACCAACCAGTGGAGAGCCAGCATCGCCACCGCACCGACGATGGCCATGCCGAGCAGGGTGACGCTGCTGACCTGGTCGACTTTGTCGACGGTATCCCCAACCCGGTACTCGGGGTTCATCGAGGTGCTCTCGGGGCCTGCCCGGTTGGCGCTGGCGTTTACGACGTTGGTCGTGGGCCGGCCTTCAGTGGCGGCGGGATAAGTGCTGACGGTCACGGATGTCTCCTGTCTGATCAGGAGGAGCAACGTCCGGCACGCGGCAGATATCGGGGCATGGGGTGCGACTTGATCGCTGGCCATTCCCTTCGCGTCGAGCGGCAGCCCGTCTATCGGCTGCCGCTTTGCTAAGCCTCAGACGTGGTCGCGTCCGCGATGGTTCGGATCGATCCCGCCATCGATCTTGGTCTCGTTCTCGACATCGCCCTCGACGGTCGAATCCGCTGCGATGTCCTCGATGTCATGGCCGGTCAGGCCCTTGGACTGCCCGATGCTCGGATTGCCCTTGAGATCGGCGTCGGTCGGCACGTCGGTCTTCGGATGCTTGTTCGACATGGTGGCTCCTCACGGGATGGCTGGGTCGACCTGCACGGGCAGGCCATCGCCTCAGCAAGCCCAACCCGACGTCGTCCGCCCCGTTCCTGGCATTCCGGCGCTGGCGACCCTCGGCCGCAACCGGGATGGGCGGTCAGGTCAGCACCGGGATGCCGCCCCGCACCACCGCACCGCAGCAATGGGTCCTCCGGCGGACCTGGGCTGACTGCGGGCAGAGTTGCTCCCGATTTCTGGCTCCCTGCAGGTCCGATTTTCTAGGTGAACGGGCAAACGGAATGGCCGAACGCATCAGCCTGAGCGAACTCGCTCGGCGCCTCGGCCGTGCCAA
>Ga0182231_1000054_pt1 | contig 33983 bp, 24 predicted proteins | sample G6R1MG_29_FD_129667 | JGI IMG/M metagenome (GOLD analysis project Ga0182231, IMG submission 129667) | Miscanthus phyllosphere microbial communities from Michigan, USA - G6R2_NF_07NOV2016_LD1 MG | ecosystem: Host-associated > Plants > Phyllosphere > Phylloplane/Leaf | place: USA: Michigan...
CCGACGGTCGGCCGGTCGAGGTCGAACACGATGCGGGCCATGGCCGAGCCCATGAGGGCCATCTCGACGAGGTGCTCGGCGTCCGTCCCGATGGTGGCGCCGACGTCGAGCACCACGCTCTCGCCCCGCACCGTGGGCCACAGGCAGGCGATGGCCGGGCGCTCGATGCCGGCCAGTGTCTTGAGGCAGATCTTCGACATGGCCATGAGGGCGCCGGTGTTGCCGGCCGAGACGGCGGCGTCGGCCTCGCCGTCCTTCACCGCCTGGATCGCCTTCCACATGGACGATTTGCCCCGGCCGGTGCGCACGGCCTGACTCGGCTTCTCGTCCATGGCGATGGCGAGCGCCGTGTGGCGGATCTCGACGGCGCCCTTCAGGCGCGGTTCCGCCGCCACCAGGGGCGCCAGCACCGCTTCGTCGCCGAACATCAGGAACGTCATCTCGGGATGGCGCTCGCGGGCGATGGCCGCGCCCGGCACCACCGTGGTGGGGCCGTGGTCGCCGCCCATGGCGTCGAGCGAGATGCACACTCTCTGGGACATGAAAGTTCGCCGAAGGCCTCGTGATCGAGAAGACAGGCGCGCGAACGAGGGCCGGATCGGGGCGGCCTCGGTCACGGCGCGGCGGAAAATAGCGACTCGTGCCCGCCGGGCAAACGAAATCTGCCCGGTCCCGCCGAAGTCTCGTGCCCGCCGATCCCTTCGGGATGGCGGATTCGGGCTTCGCCTCGACCGAGCCGAGCCCGGATCAGTCCTTGCCGCCCTGCAGGGCCCGGAGGCCGGCGAGCGGCGCGTCCTGCGGGTCGGGCTCGGGTTCGGCGAAGGTGACGCCGGGTTTGCGCGCGTAGGGGTCGAGCCCCATGGCGAGGAACTCCGCCGTGAGAAGTCCGAAATCGACGCGTCCGTTGACGATGGCGTCGGGCACGTCGATCTCCTCGGCGTCGTGTCCCGTGGGGATCTCGCCATCGGTGAAGGTCACGTCGACGGTCTCGCGCACGGGCGCCTCGAATTCGTCGAGGCTCACGGTGCAGATCTGGGTCACCACCGCCTCGACGGAGCCCGTCACGGTGAGATTCTCCAGGGTTCCGCCGACGCGGAAGCGGCCGACGAGGTCGCGGATCGCGGGAATCCCGAAATCGGCGGCGAGCGCCGCGCACTCCTCGGCCGTCGCCGTGACGACGAAGTCGCCCTGGGCGCGCGCCATGCGATCGACCCGGATCGAGCGTGAGAGCGGTCCGACCGCCTGATCCTGTGTCATCGCGAAACTCCCGATTGGTCCGCCGGTCCGGCGGAGGTGTCGATGGCGGCGAAGCGCGGTCCGGCCTCCATCAGGGCGTCGAGGTCCAGGCCCGCCAGCAGACGGTCGCTCGCCATCACGTAGCGCGCCAGATCCCTCGCGTCGGCCGTGGCCTCGACCGCCAGGACGTTGCGGGCGAGCGCCCCGGCCAGGGCATCCGAATCCCCCGCATCGAGGGCGGCGTCGTAGCCGGCGGCCCGGCCGTAGAAGGCGGCACCGAGCTTCTTCATCCGCTTGGGCACTCCGAAATCACCGATCCCGCTCTCGCGCAAGGACGAATCGAGTTGGAGGAAGACCGCGTTGACGAGATCCTGGGCCACGTCCGCCGCCGGATCCGGCAGCCGGTTGAGCTGCCGCAGCACCAGGATCACGTGCAGGCTGAGGCATTCGAAGCGCCCCTCCACCGTATCGGGTACGCCGAGGGCGGTGTAGAGCGCGGGGACCCGCGCGGCGGCGTTGATGCGGACGTGAAGGTCCCGGATCATGCGGTCGCGGGGGCTGGTACGCCCGAACAGACGGCCGATCATGCGTGCGCCCTTCCCGTGTGGACAGCGCGCCGCGGACGGTGCGGAAGGGCCGGGTGTGGCCACGCTTGCCTTGTCAAAACCATAACCCCGGGGTACGGCAACGCATGGTCAAGGTGCAACCGTCTTCGGGCTTCCGCGGGCGTTCCGCTGCGGTGCCGGGCTGCCAGCCGCGGATGCGTTCAGTTTTCCAGCAAGATCGAGGGTGGTCGATGTCGCGCCGTTTCGTTCCGTCGCTCGCGCGCCTTGCCGTCCTGGGCCTCATCGGCACCGGGCTCGCCGGCTGCATCGGCGAGGATCTGCGCCACGGCTACCAGATCGATCAGGCCGCCCTCGCGACGGTCAAGCCCGGCATGAGCGCCGAGCAGGTGCTGACGATCCTCGGCACGCCCTCCACGGTGTCCACGGTGGGCAACAAGAGCTGGTACTACATCAGCCAGAATACCCGCCGCACGGTGCTGTTCCTCGGCGAGCAGATCGAGGACCAGAAGGTCACGGCCGTGTACTTCACCCCGGCCTTCAAGGTCGAGCGCGTGGCGCTCTACGGCCTGCAGGACGGCAAGGTGTTCGACTTCATCGAACGCTCGACCCCCACGAGCGGCGCCGACCGGGCCTTCATCTCCCAGCTGTTCCGTGGCCTGACCCGCTACGAGCCCTTCGGCAGCGGCAGGGGCGCCAGCGTCGTGCCGGGTGCCCGCGCCGGCCAGTAGGCCGCTTCCGCCCGGCACCGTCCCGCACCATCGCGGCCGCTTCCGTCCCCACGGAGGCGGCCTTTTCGTTGGGCTCGATGGCAGTCTCAGGCGGCGGCGCGGTCGCGACCCGAGGCCTTGGCGTCGTAGAGCGCCCGGTCGGCCCGGGCGATGGCCGGCAGGAGGCTGGTCTCCCCGGGTTCCACCGTCGCCACCCCCATGCTCGCGGTCCAGGCGGGCAAGTTCGGGACCGTTCCGAAGGTGCGGCGCAGCTCTTCGGCGAAGGCCAGGGCGGACAAGCGGCCGGCCCCCGCCAGGACGACGACGAACTCGTCGCCGCCGAGACGCACGACGAGGTCGCGCCCCGAGGCGCGGCGCATGGTGCTGGTGGCCAGGGCGACCAGCACCGCGTCGCCAACCGCATGCCCATGCCGATCGTTGATGGCCTTGAAGTGATCGACGTCGATGGCGACCACGGCGGTGTCCACCCCAGCGATCGCCGGGGCGTGCGCCGTGAGGCCGGCCCGGTTCAAGGCACCCGTGAGGGGGTCGCGCAGGGCGATATGGCGCAGGGCGGTCTGAGCACGCTCGCCCGGCATGGCGGTGAGGCCGAGATTGAGGACCGCGAGCAGCAACTGGTCGGACAGCATGGGAATGAGGGCCACGACGTCCGGAATCCCGCCGTCGGTGGCCAGGACGAGGATCGCCACGACATATCCCGGAACGTAGCCGAGCAGGGCGAACCCGGCGATGCGGCGCCCTCCCGACGAGGTCATACGACGCCCGCCGATGAGAATCATGCCGATGGTCAGCATGTCGAGGAGGAGGCCCAGGGTCGCGCCGATCTGGGCCGCCACCGGATGGCCCATGAGGGTCGGACCGAGGTAGCCGACGCCCGGAGCCAGGATCAACAGGATCATCCAGGGCCGGAACGGGCTCACGCCGTCGAACCGGTACACGCCGGTCAGGACGAGGACGTTCGCGAGGCCGAGGAGGCCGCACAGGATCCCGGCCACGACCGGCCGGTGGCCGACCAGCGCGAAGCCGATCAGCGTCGCGACGTAGATGCCGAAACTCGCCGCCCAATCGAGCAGGTAGGATTGCTGGCTCCTGGCCCGCCACAGGGACAGATAGACGACGAGGAACGCCGCGCTCGCCAGGATGCTGCAGAGGCGCAGGGTCGGTACGTCTGGGATCGAGAACATCGGACCGGGTGCGAGGCGGGTACGGACTCGAACAGATAGCGGAGAAGCCCTTAGGGTTGTCTTACGCGCGTGACGCGAAACATCCGGATTACGGGGCGGTCACGGCCGCTACGACGGCGTCGGGTCGCGTCAGGACCAGGGTCGGACCGTTCGCCCGCAGGGCCTCGATGCGGGTGTAGCCCCAGGCCACGGCGGCGAAATCGCAGCCCGCCGCCCGGGCCGCGTCGTGGTCGCGGATCTCGTCGCCCACATAGAGGACCGCACCGGGCGCGAGCCCGGCGCCCCGGACGAGGGCCCGCAGGCGCTTGGCCTTGCCGAACAGGGACACGCCGCAGGCGAAATCGTTCACGTACCGGGCCTCCGGGCCGAGCACGGCGGCGACATTGGCACGGGTGTTGGAACTGAGGATGGCGAGGGGCATGCCCGCCGCGTGGAGATCCGCGAGCATCGCGGAAATCCCGGGAAACAGCGCGATCTCGGCGATGTCGCGGGCGACGAGCGCGTGCATGTGGCGGCTGATGAAGGGCAGCTTCCACGGGGCGATCCCGAGATGGCGGACGATGCCGGCGGCGTCGAGGCCGCGTAGGATTTCGGTCTCCTCCGGGGCGATGCGCCGGAAGCGGTAGCGGTCGGCCACGTCGTTGATGACGCGGGCGAACCACGGGAAGCTGTCGGCGAGCGTCCCGTCGAAGTCGAACGCGACGAGGCGATAGGGGCCCTGGCTCACGCGTCGAGGTTGGCGGCGGGCACGGTCAGCCGCATGACGAGGCCGTCGGCGTTCCACGCGTGTTCGAGGGTGCCGTCGAGCTGGCCCGCGACGCTCCGCTCGGCCAGCACCGTGCCGAACCCGCGCCGCGTCGGCGGCCCGGATACGGGCGGGCCACCGGATTCCGCCCAGACGAGTTCGTAGGTGTCGCCGTCGCGGCGCCCGGTGAGCCGCACGGTGCCGGCTTCGGTGGACAGTCCGCCATACTTCATCGCGTTGGTGGCCTGCTCGTGCATGATCAGGGCGAACGCCGTCGCCGTCCGGTCGCCCACGGCGATATCGTCGCCGCCCATGGCGATGCGCTCCCGACCGTCCTGCCCATAGGCCGCCATGATGAGGCGCATGAGGCCGAAGAGAGTCTGGCCCTTCACCTTGGGCGCGCTCGCGGGCGAATGCGGGCGCACGTATTCGTGGGCGTGGGCGAGGGCGCCGAGCCTCTGGCGGAAGGCCGCGACGAAGGGACGGGCCGCCGGATCGGTCCGGGCCGACAGGGCGGCGATGCCCTCGACCACGGCGAAGATGTTCTTGATGCGGTGGGAGAGTTCCTTGATCAGGAGATCGCGCGCTTCCTCGGCCCGCTTGCGCTCGCGCAGGTCGCGGGTCACCGTGGCATAGCCGATGAGGCCACCGCGCGTGTCGTGCACGGGAAAGACGCTGTACAGGACCGGGACCCCCTCCCCCGTCCCGAAATGGCGGAAGGTGAGTTCCCCCTCCCACCAGCCCTCCCGCCGCACGGTCGGCAGAACGGTGTCCGTCACCGTCGCCCGGCATTCCGGAGCGAAATAGTCGGGGACGGCCGTGGTGCGGGCCGCTTCGTCGTCGGGGAGGCCGACGAGCCGGCGGCCGGCCGCGTTGACATGGAGCACACGGCCGTCCTCGTCGGCGATGCCGATGAAATCCTTGGAATGCTCGACGATGGCCGCGAGCTTGCGCGCCTCCTCCTCGGCGCGCTTCAGGTCCTCGATGTCCGTGCAAGTTCCGAACCAGCGCTCGATGCGGCCTTGCGCGTCCCGCAACGGCATCGCCCGCCCCAGGGTCCAGCGATAGACGCCGGTATGGTGACGCAGGCGGTACTCCACCTCGTAGGGATCGCCGGTGGCGAGGCTGTGGCGCCAGCGCGTCCAGGCACGGGCCTGATCGTCGGGATGGAACATGGCGTTCCAGCCCTCGCCATCGGTGGAACCGTAGGGCACGCCCGTGAACTCGTACCAGCGGTCGTTGTAGAAGTCGTGGAACCCGTCGGGTTTCGTGGTCCAAACCATTTGTGGCATGGCGGCGGTCATGACGCGGAAGCGACGCTCGCTCGCGGCGAGATCCGCCTCGCGCCCGGCGACCGCTTCGCGGACCTGCCGCAATTCGATGAGCGTCGCGACCTGGCGCGCCAGGGCCTCGAGGGTGTCGGCCTGAACGGAAGTCAGCCCGTCCGGCCGGGCGACCCGGTCGAGGACGCACAGGCTCCCCAGCGGTAGCCCCCCCTTCGAGCGGATGACGGCACCGGCATAGAAGCGCAGGCGATGCTCCCCGACGACGAGGGCGTTGTCCGCCGTGCGCGGATCGGCGGTGAGATCGGGAATGACCAGAAGCGGACCGTTCCGAATCGCATGGGCGCAGATGGACAGGGTGCGCGGCGTCTCCGTCGGATCGAACCCGAGACGGGCCTTGAACCATTGGCGCGTCTCGTCGACGAGGCTGACCAGGACGACGGGCGCGGCGCAGACGATCGCGGCGATGCGGACGAGATCGTCGTAGGCCGGGTCCTGACCGCTATCGAGGATGTTCGTATCCCGCAGGGCCTCGAGCCGTTGAGCCTCGGTCCAGTCCGTACCCGGGCCATTGCAGGAAGTGATCGCGGTCAAAAGCGGGTGTCCTCGTCGGCGTAGCTAGATAGGGCACCCGACAAATCCGTCAAAATCCGGTCCGGAGCGATGGCCGCGCTCCCGTCCCGCATCGCATCTCGCCCCGTCCCTTTCGGGTCCGGACAAGGGTGCCGTACACCGCGTCGGGTGGCCCTCCCTCGGGCCACCCGCGTTTCGGGCGGTCGGTGTCTCAGGCGGCCCGGGCGCCGGAGCGGACCGGATAGTCGACGTAGCCCTCGGGCCCCTGGCTGTACCAGGTCTTCTGGTCGTCCTTCGCGAGGGGCGCCCCCTCGGCGATGCGCACGGGCAGATCCGGATTGGCGATGAACGGACGGCCGTACGCGATGGCCTCGGCGTCTCCGGCGTCGAGCACCGCCTGACCCTTGGGGCCGTCGTAATCCGAGTTCAGCACGAGGGGGCCGCCGAAGGCCGCCTTGATGGTCGGGGCGACGGGCGCATGATTGGACGTGCCGAAGGTGCCCTCGGGGCCGGGCTCGCGCAGTTCGAGGAAGGCGATGCCGATCTGCGACAGGGCGGCGGCGGCGGCACCGAACAGGGCATCGGGGTCGGAATCGTCGACCCCCTGAATGGCACCGTTGGGCGAGAGGCGCACGCCCGTGCGATCGGCCCCGATGGCATCGGCGACGGTCCGGGTCACCTCGGTGAGCAGCCGGATACGGTTCTCGATGGAGCCGCCGTAGCGGTCGTCCCGGAGGTTCGATCCGTCGCGCAGGAATTGATCGATGAGGTAGCCGTTGGCCGCGTGGATCTGCACGCCGTCGAAGCCGGCCGCGATGGCGTTGCGAGCGGCCCGGTCGTAGTCGGCGAGCAGGCGGGGAATCTCCTCGACGGGGAGCGCGCGGGCCTCGGCGTAGGGCTTCTTGCCCGAATAGGTGTGGGCCGAATCCGGTGCCGTCGTGGCCGACGCCGAGATCGGCTTGGCGCCGTCGAGGAAGTCGGGATGGACGATGCGGCCCATATGCCAGAGCTGGCAGACGATCCGGCCGCCGGCGTCATGCACCGCCTTCACGATGGGCTTCCACGCCGCGACCTGCTCGTCCGACCAGATGCCCGGAGCGTAGGGCCAGCCGAGGCCCTCCTGGCTGATGCCCGTGGCCTCGGTGATGATGAGTCCGGCCCCGGCACGCTGGGTGTAGTATTCGACCATGATCGGCGTCGGCACATGGGCGCGGGTGGCGCGGCCGCGGGTGAGCGGGGCCATGAAGACGCGGTTCTTGGCTTCGATCGCACCGATGCGGATCGGATCGGACAGGTTCGGCATGAGGGGACTCGCGTTGTTTCAAGGACGAACGGAAGCCGGCGGCTTCGAACCGAAGGCCGAGCTTCGAGAGCCGTAATTGGATTGCGCGCGATACGATGTCAGGGGTGTCGCCACGCAGATCTGCCGTACCGGTGCGGCATCGCACACGCCGGATCACGGCACGCGCTTCCATCGTCGAAAGGGCCGGAACCTCGCGGCTCCGGCCCTCTCATCGCCCCGACGTGCGGTGATCCGTCAGGAATGCGCGAGGATCGCCAGCAGCAGCAGCGCGATGATGTTGGTGATCTTGATAGCGGGGTTCACGGCCGGGCCGGCTGTGTCCTTGTAGGGGTCGCCGACGGTGTCGCCGGTGACGGCCGCCTTGTGGGCCTCCGAGCCCTTGCCACCGTGGTGCCCGTCCTCGATGTATTTCTTGGCGTTGTCCCAGGCGCCGCCGCCGGACGTCATCGAGATGGCGACGTAGAGGCCGGTGAGGATCACGCCGAGCAGGGACGCGCCCACGGTGGCGAAGGCTTGGCTCTTGCCCGCGATCGCCTGGATCACGAAGAACAGCACGATGGGTGACAGCACTGGCAGGAGCGAGGGCAGGATCATCTCCTTGATCGCCGCGCGGGTGAGCATGTCGACGGCCCGCCCGTAGTCCGGCCGGTCGGTGCCCGCCATGATGCCGGGCTTCTCGCGGAACTGGCGGCGGACCTCTTCCACCACCGCGCCGGCCGCGCGCCCCACCGCCGTCATCGCCATGCCGCCGAACAGGAACGGGATGAGGCCCCCGATGAGCAGACCGACGACCACGTAGGGGTTCGAGAGCGAGAAATCGACGGTGACGCCCTGGAAGAAGCGGTACTGCGTCGGGCTCGCGTTGGCGATGAAGTAGTTCAGGTCCGAGGTGTAGGCCGCGAACAGCACCAGGGCGCCGAGGCCGGCCGAGCCGATGGCGTAGCCCTTGGTCACCGCCTTCGTGGTGTTGCCCACCGCGTCGAGGGCGTCGGTGGATTTCCGGACCTCCGGCGGCAGGCCCGCCATCTCGGCGATGCCGCCGGCGTTGTCGGTGACGGGTCCGAAGGCGTCGAGCGCCACGATGAAGCCGGCCAGCGCCAGCATGGCGGTGACCGCGATGGCGATGCCGAACAGACCCGCCAGCGAATAGGTACCGATGATGCCCGCCACGATGACGAGGGCCGGGAGCGCCGTGGATTCCAGCGAGACCGCGAGGCCCTGGATCACGTTGGTGCCGTGGCCCGTCACCGAAGCGTCGGCGATGGATTTGACCGGGCGGAAGTTGGTGCCGGTGTAGTACTCGGTGATCACCACGATGAGCGCCGTGATCACGAGGCCGATCACCGCGCAGCCGAGCAGGCCACCCGAGGTGAAGCTCACCCCCGCATTGGTGGTGAAGGTGGTGGAGAAGCTGCCGAACAGGGTGAAGTTGACGAGGGCGATGGCGCCGATGGAGAGGGCGCCGGCGGTGATCAGGCCCTTGTAGAGGGCGCCCATGATCGACTGGTTGGCCCCGAGCCTGACCGCGTAGGTGCCCGCGATGGAGGTGAGGATGCAGGCCGAGCCGATGGCCAGGGGATAGAGCAGCATCGCCTCGAGCACGTTGCGTCCGCCGACATCGGTCTGGCCGGCGAAGAAGATCGCCGCCAGGACCATGGTGGCGACCACGGTCACCGCGTAGGTCTCGAACAGGTCGGCGGCCATGCCGGCGCAGTCGCCGACGTTGTCGCCGACGTTGTCGGCGATGGTGGCGGGGTTTCGCGGATCGTCCTCGGGGATTCCCGCCTCGACCTTGCCGACGAGGTCGCCGCCGACATCGGCGCCCTTGGTGAAGATGCCGCCGCCCAGGCGCGCGAAGATCGAGATGAGCGAGGCGCCGAAGCCGAGGGCCACGAGGGCATCGATGACCTCGCGGCTGGCCGGTGCCAGCCCGGCGACGCGGGTGAGGTAACCGTAGTAGAGGGCGACGCCCAGGAGCGCGAGGCCGGCGACGAACATGCCGGTGACGGCGCCGGACTTGAACGCCACGTCGAGGCCCGCCCCCAGCGAGGTCGAGGCGGCCTGCGCCGTCCGGACGTTGGCCCGTACGGACACGTTCATGCCGATGAAGCCGGCGGCACCCGAGAGCACCGCGCCGATGAGGAATCCGATGGCGACCTTGAGGCCGAGGAAGAAGGCGAGCGCCACGAACAGTACCAGGCCGACGGCCGCGATGGTGGCGTATTGCCGGCGCAGGTAGGCTTGGGCACCCTCCGCGATGGCGCCGGCGATCTCCTGCATGCGCTGGGTGCCGGCGTCGCGGCGCAGGACGTCGTTGATCGTTACGATGCCGTAGGCGACGGCGCAGAGCCCGCCCAGGATGATCAGCAGCAATGCGGTCATTCGTACCGTCCTTGGGTGATCGCGAGATGATCGTTCGACCGTCGGGCTTGCCTTGTCCTTGTTCTTCGTCCTGGCCTGGCGCGCCATGGGACGCGACGCCCGATGGTGTGATCGCATTCCTCCCCGGAATTGCTCTCCTTGAGTGCCAAACTTCGCCGTAAAGCGCAAACGTTCGATCGCCGGACGGGCGGCGAATATTTGTGCGCCGCACCATAGCGCGAAGGTTTCACGCCCGATCACCTGTCTTCGTAGGATATCGGTATCCTCGCCCGCCCGGGTTCGGCCGTCGTCGGCGGGCGAAACTCAGGAAATCCTGGGTTTCACGCGTCCGCGTCGCGACGGCCGGCGCGCCAGGCGACGCGGGCGGCCTCCAGGCCCCAGACCATCCCGAGCATCATGTAGACGTGGCGCCACTTCTCGATGTCGATCTGGAACGCCTGGAGGAAGAACATCAGCAGGGCCGGAAACACGACCTGGCTCAGCCCCCGATACGGCGAGGGCTGGAGGCACAGGCGAAACCCGACGAACGTCGTCGTCAGCACGATCCCCAGGAAGGCGAACCCACCGAGCCAGCCGCCGTTCGCGAACCCGCCGATGTATGTGTTGTGCGGATCGAGGTCGAAGACGAGTCGCCACCGCAGGGGCCCGAAGCCGAGGGGACGGTCGACGAGCATCGGGATGCCGCGGCGCTGATTGCCGAACCGCCCGGTCTCGCCCTCGTCGTAGCTCTTGGTGACCTGGGCCCGGTCGGTGAAGCGCTCGGCGATGCTGTCGACGGAGAGAAGGCCCCCGATCAGGAGGGTGCCGGCGACCAGCGCCAGGGCGGACAGCCGCGCGATGCGCCGGCGCACGACCCGCGACGGCGTGGTGGCCCAGGTCAGACCAACGGTGAGGCCGATTCCTAGCACGCACGCGCCCCAGGACCCGCGCGAGAACGAGAGAAAGACGCAGGCCAGGATGACGATCAGGGCCGCGACGGAGAGGACGATCCGCCGCGTCTCCCCGACCAGCATTCCGCGGATGAGGTATAGGGCCGACAGGATGAGGAACGACCCGAGGAGGTTGGGATCCTGGAAGACGCCGGAGGCCCGGCCGTCCATCTTGTACAGAACGGCTTCGCCGACGACGTCGAAATAGCTGAGGATGCCGCAGATCGCGGCGAACAGGCAGCCCGCGAGATACGCCTTGAGGCCGAACGTCACGCGGCGGGCGGTGTCGCCGGAAAAGAACATCACGAAGAAGATCCCCGTGATGCCGAGATAGACGGTCTGATAGGTCCATTCGACCGGAAGTGTTTCGTCGAGATAGGGCACGAGCGAAACGAGGATCGATGCGAGATAGAGGAGCAGCAGCGCGACGATGAGGATCGTCGCGCGATGGAGCCTGATGTCGAGGAGGAACCAGAGCAGAATGGTCGGCGGCGCGAGGAAGTCGTACGGCGACGGCTTCATGAACGTGAAGCACGTGAAGAAGATGAACAGCGCGAAGAGGATGTAACCGAGGGATTCGAGCGAAGCCGACAGGGCGCGACCTGCGGGCCTTGCCGCGCCACCGTCGAAGGTGCTCCCTGCCAAGCCCGCTGCCATCGTGGTCGCCCGATCCGCCGCGAGGCGTGCGGCTGTCGCGAGTATGGAACAGCCGCGTCAGCGAAGCCTTAAAGGGGCGCCCGGCCGCGTCTCCCGGAAAACAGCCCCGCGCCTCAGGCGGAGACCGGCGAGGCCGCCCGCCGGCGGACGAGAAGGCCCTGAACGAGGCGGGTCACCGGCCTTTCGATCCAGCGGTGGATCGCCACCGCGACGGCACAGGCGGCGACGAGCGTGACGGCCACGATCGCCCAGAGGGTCGCGGGTCCTTCCAGGCCGGCCGCCTGCGCCGCCTTGCGGATCGCGACGATCACGAAGGGGTGGCTGAGGTACAGCACGTAGGAGGCATCGCCGAGGAGAAGGCCGAGACCTGCCAGCGGCGATGGACCGGCCTGGCGGCCGAGCACGGCGGCGGCGACGATGAGGGCGGCGGGCAGGCCCCAGCCGAACACCCGCGCGAAATCGTTCGGTGTCGTCCAGGTCATGGCCTGATGGGCCGAGTCGATGGGATCGACGAACAGGATGGCGAAGCCACCGACGAGGAGGGCGCCCCGCGCCAGGCCGGACAGCAGCACGCCGTTGCGGAGCAGGAGGGCGATGCCCATTCCGAATCCGAATTCGAGGACGATCGGGCGCGTCCAGAAGAACGGGGCCGCCGCGCTCGGCCCCACCATCAGCCCCGCGATCACGAGAGCGGCCAGGGTGGCGGCCACCGCCATCACCGCCCGCCCGCGCCGCAGGCCGATGAAGGCGGCGAAGAGGAGGTAGAAGAACATCTCGTAGTTCAGCGTCCATCCGAGTTCGAGGACCGGGAGCGGAACCTCGTGACCGGGTCCGTAGGCCGGCCAGAACGCGAACGACGCCAGGATGGTGGCGGGCCCGGCGGCGTCCCGGGTGGTGCCCGCGAGCCCGACGGTCACGACCATCACGTAGAGGGCGGTGAAGAACCAGTAGAGCGGCACGATCCGCGCCACGCGCCGGCCGAGGAACTCGCTCGCGGCCCCCGGCCGGCCGAACAGGCCGTCCGAGGCGTAGACCATGATGAAGCCGGAGATCACGAAGAAGATATCGACCCCCGCGCCCCAGGGGAGCAGGTGCACGCGCTCGAAGCCGCCGCCGAGCTTCTGGCTCTGCACGAAAGCGTGGTGCTGGGCGTGCCCGAAGACGACCATGAGGGCGGCGAGACCCCGCAGGACCTGCACGGAGACGATCTGCTTCATCTGTGCGCTGCCTCGGGGCGGCAGGATGCCGGCCGCGAGCGGATCATGCGGGCGCGTCGGTTAAGCCCCGATAAACCCCTTCGCCGACGCGTCGAACCCCGCCCGGCCTATCCGATCAGGGCCCGCACGAGGCCGCGAAACCGGTCACCCCGATCCTCGAAGCTCCGGAACTGGTCGTAGGAGGCGCAGGCCGGAGAGAGCAGCACCACGGGTTCGGCCGCCCCGGATGCGGCCGCGGCCTCGGCGGCTTTTGCGGTGGCGACATCGAGGGTGCCGCAGCGGGTGTAGGGCACCCGGCCCTCCAGGGTGGCGGCGAAGGTGTCGGAGGCGGCGCCGATGAGGTAGGCGTGGGCGACCCGGCCGAACAGCGGCGCGAGGGATTCGATGCCACCGGCCTTGGCCTTGCCGCCGAGGATCCAATGGATGTCGTGGAAGGCCGTGAGGGCTTTCTCCGTCGAATCGGCGTTGGTCGCCTTGGAATCGTTGACGAACAGGACGCGGCCCCTCCCGCCGACCTCCTCCATGCGGTGGGGCAGGCCGGGAAAACTCTTCAACCCGGCCAGGATGTTCCCTGGGTCCAGGCCGAGGGCGCGCACCACGGCGATGGCCACGGCGGCGTTCTGCCAATTGTGGGCGCCGCGCAGGGTGCCGATTCCGGCGAGATCGGCGCGGAGCCCATCGTTCGCCCCGAACACGACGCCGTCGCGGGCGGCGAGGCCCCCGTCCGGCGTCTGCGCCCCCACATGCACCCGCACGACGGGCCCCGTGACCGCATCGGCGATGGCCCGGCTTGGCGCGTCGTCGATACCGACGACGGCGAGATCCGAGCCTGCGATCAGGCGCGCCTTGATGGCGGCGTAGAGCTGCAGGGTGCCGTGGCGGTCGAGGTGGTCGGGGGTGACGTTGAGGAGCACGCCGATGCTGGGATCGAGGGACGGCGTCAGGTCGATCTGGAACGAGGACAGCTCGATGACGTGGACCCGATCCGGCGCGGGCGGGGCCAGGGACAGGATCGCGGTGCCGATGTTGCCGCCCATCTGCACGTCGCGGCCGGCCCGGCCCAGGATGTGGGCGATGAGGGCCGTCGTCGTCGACTTGCCGTTGGTGCCCGTGATGGCGACGAAGGGTGCCCCCGGCGCGATCCGGGCCCGCTCGCGGCAGAACAGCTCGATGTCGCCGATGATCTCGATGCCGGCGGCCTTCGCCTTGTCCACGGTCCAGTGCGGAACCGGGTGGGTCAGCGGCACCCCGGGGGCGAGGACGAGGGCGGCGAAGTCCGACCAGTCGGCGTCGCGCAGATCCGAGACGGTGAAGCCCTGATCGCGGGCCCGCGCCGCGCTCTCCGGGCTGTCGTCCCACGCGAGCACGTCGGCCCCGCCCGCCCGCAGGGCCCGCAGGGTCGCGAGGCCCGAGCCGCCGAGGCCGAACAGGGCGACCTTGCGGCCGGCGAAGGTGGTGGCGGGCGTCATCAGCGCAGCTTCAGGGTGGCGAGGCCGGCGAGCGCCAGGATCACGGCGATGATCCAGAACCGGATCACGACCTGCGGCTCCTTCCAGCCCTTCTGCTCGAAATGGTGGTGGATCGGCGCCATGCGGAAGACGCGCTTACCGGTCAGCTTGAACGACGCGACCTGAATGATCACCGACATCATCTCCAGCACGAACAGGCCGCCGACGATGGCGAGCACGATCTCGTGCTTGGTGGCCACCGCGACGGTGCCCAGCAGGCCGCCCAGCGCGAGCGAACCGGTGTCGCCCATGAAGATCTGGGCCGGCGGCGCGTTGAACCACAGGAAGCCGAGGCCCGCCCCGATCACCGCGCCGCAGACCACGGCGAGTTCACCGGTGTCGCGCACGTAGTTCACCTGGAGGTAGCCGGCGGTGAAGACGTTGCCGACGAGGTAGGCGATCACCCCGAAGGTGCCGCAGGCGATCATCACCGGAACGATGGCGAGGCCGTCGAGGCCGTCGGTCATGTTCACGGAATTTCCGGCGCCGACGATGACGAAGGCGGCGAACAGCACGTAGAACCAGCCGAGGTTCAAGAGCGCGTCCTTGAACACCGGGAACGCGAGGTGGTTCTGCAGGGCGGCCGGCGAATAGACGGCGATGACCGTGCAGGCGGCCAGCGCGATGGCGGCCTCGAGCAGCAGGCGGAAGCGACCCGAGAAGCCCTTGTGCGATTGCTTCGTGACCTTCAGGTAATCGTCGTAGAAGCCGATGGCGCCGAACCCGAGGGTCACGGCCAGCACCACCCAGACGTAGTGGTTGCGCGGATTGGCCCAGAGCAGGATCGCCACGATGGCGCCGGCCAGGATCATCAGCCCGCCCATGGTCGGCGTGCCGCGCTTCGTCAGGAGGTGGGATTGCGGACCGTCCTCACGGATGGGCTGGCCCTTCCCCTGGCGCAGGCGCAGGAGCGAGATGATCAGGGGCCCGAACCAGAACACGAACAGGCCCGCCGTGAACAGCGCGCCGCCGGTGCGGAAGGTGATGTAGCGGAAGACGTTGAGCGGCGACAGCGTGCCGCTCAGGTCCGACAGGAGATACAGCATCCAGCACCCGGCCGCGGTTTTCGAGGATCGTTCCGGGTGTGGACGAGGCCGCGGGCCTCGTCTCCCCGGCCGTGCCGGCCACCCTAGCGCGCGATCGCCTGGGGCAGGTCGGCTTGTCCGGGGTTCGCGTACCGGGCTTTGAGGGCTTCGACAATCCGGCCCATGCGGATGCTGTTGGAGCCCTTCACCATGACGGCGTCTCCGGCCCGCAGGGTGCCGAGGACGGAATCGAGGAGTTCGCTCGAGGTGGCGGCGCAGGTGCCGCGCCGGCTCATGGGGAGCGCCTCGAACAGGTGGCGCATGAGCGGACCGGCGGTGAAGACGAGATCGATCCCGGCGGCCTCGACGGCGGGGCCAAGGTCGCGGTGATGGTCCTCGCCGGCGGCGCCGAGTTCGAGCATGTCGCCCAGTACGGCGATGCGGCGCCCGCGCGGGCCGGTCTCGATGGCCGCGAGGGTGGCGAGCGCCGCGCGGATGGAGGCGGGGTTCGCGTTGTAGCTCTCGTCGACGAGGAAGGCCTCGCCCTCCCCGATCCGCAGGGCGGCGAGCGACAGGGCCGCCATGGCGAGGTCCGCCCCCAACGCATGGACCACCGCCATGACGCCGAGGGAGTTCATCGCCGTGTGGCGGCCCGGCGTGCCGAGCTGGTAGGTCACCGGAATGCCCATCACCCGGGCATCGACCACGGAAAGGTCGGGCCGCAGGACGATGCGCAGGGCCCGGACATCGGCCTCGGGGTGCTCGCCGAAGGTGACGACCCGGCCGGCCTTCGACGCCTGGGCATGGGCCAGCAGCCGCGAAAAGCTGGGATTGTCGCGGTTGAGAATGGCGGTGCCGCCGGGGCGGAGCCCGGAAAAGATCTCGCCCTTGGCGTCGGCGATGGCCGAGAGCGAGGCGAAGTGCTCGATATGCACGGGCTCGACGGTGATCACCAGGGCGATGTCCGGCCGGACCATGGCGACGAGGGGCACGATCTCGCGGGGGTGGTTCATGCCGATCTCGAACACCCCGTATTCGGCGTCCGCCGGCATCCGCGCCAGGGTGAGGGGCACGCCCCAATGGTTGTTGTAGGAGGCGATGGACGCATGGGTGCGCCCCTGCGCCGACAGCACGTGGCGCAGGGCCTCCTTGGTTCCGGTCTTGCCCACCGACCCCGTCACCGCGACGATGCCGGCCCGGGCACGGGCGCGGGCGGCGAGCCCGAGCGCCCGCATGGCGTCGAGGACCGGGTCGTCGCCCTCGCCCGAGACGGCCAGCACCGCGCCGTTCCCGGCGAACTCCGGGGCGCGCCCGGCCGCGACCACGGCGGCGCCCGCCCCACGCGACAGGGCGTCGCGCACGAAGTCGTGGCCGTCGCGGGCTGCGCCCCGAATGGCGAAGAACAGGTCGCCCGGCTGCAGGCTGCGGGTGTCGATGGACGCGCCCGTGATGGGCTTCGGGACGCCGTGCAGGGTGCCGCCGGTGGCGGCCTCGAGGGCCTCCGGCGTCCATAGGGGCATGTCGGACTGGGTCTGGGTCACGCCGCGCGCTCCGCGATGGCCGCCCGGACCACGTCGTGGTCCGAGAACGGCAGGACGGTTGTGCCGACGATCTGGCCGGTTTCATGGCCCTTGCCGGCCACCACGAGGACGTCGCCGGGGCGCAAGCCCCGCACGGCCGTGCGGATCGCCTCGGCGCGGTCGCCGATCTCGATGGCCTCCGGCGCGGCGGCGCGAATTTCGGCACGGATCGCGGCCGGATCCTCCGAGCGCGGGTTGTCGTCGGTGACGATGACGGCGTCGGCCAGACGGGCTGCGATGCCCCCCATGAGCGGGCGCTTGCCCCGATCCCGGTCGCCGCCGCAGCCGAACACGCAGACGAGGCGCCCCGTCGCGAAGGGGCGGAGCGCGGTGAGCACGCCGTCGAGGGCCTCGGGCTTGTGGGCGTAATCGACGAGGCACAGGGCACCGTTCGCCTCGCCGACGCGCTCCATGCGGCCCGGCACGCCGGTGAGGTGTTCGAGACCTGCGATGACGCCGGCCGGATCGGCTTCTCCGGCCGGCGTCGCCAGGGCGAGCCCGGCGGCCAGCAGGGCGTTCTCGATCTGGAATCCCCCGACGAGGGGCAGGCGGACGTCGTACTCGGCCGGGCCGGCGGGACCGGGGGCGACGAGCTGGAGGTGCTGGCAGAACCCCTCGGTCCGCGCCGCGACGAGGCGGACGGTCTCGCCGACGGTTCCGGTGGTGCGCAGGCTCAGGCCTCGCGCCAGGGCGGCGGCGATCACCACCTTGGCGTAGGCGCCGTCGGCGTTGATCACCGCCGGAATACCGGGTGTGGCCAGGGTCGTGAACAGGCGCAGCTTCGCCGCGAGATAGTCGTCGAGGGTGGCGTGATAATCGAGATGATCGCGCCCGAGATTGGTGAAGCCGACGGCGGAGAGTTCGACGCCGTCGAGGCGGCGCTGCTCGATGCCGTGCGAGGACGCCTCCATGGCGAGATCCGTGATGCCGTCCTCGGCCAGACGCGCCAGGGTCGCGTGCAGGGTGACGGGATCCGGCGTGGTGAGCGAACCGTAAGTCGCGCCCCGGTTCGTGACGATGCCCACGGTCCCGAGGCTCGCCGAATCGCGGCCCAGGCGCGCCAGGAGCTGGCGAACGAAATCCGTGACCGAACTCTTGCCGCTGGTGCCGGTGACGGCCAGCACGTGGGCCGGCTGGCGGCCGGAAAACCGGCTCGCCGCCAGCGCGAGGCTGCGGCGCGCGTCAGCAACATCGACGTAGGGGATCGCGGCCGGCAGATCGTCGGGACGCACCCCCTCCCCCACCACGGCCACGGCCCCGGCGGCGGCGGCCCCGGCGGCGAACCGGCGCCCGTCGGCCACCGTGCCGGGCACGGCCACGAACACGAAGCCGGGTTCGACCTTGCGCGAGTCGGCGGTCAGCCCGGACACCGGCGTCGCATCGCCGGCGGCGTCCGGGAACAGGTGCCCGAGGGTGGCTCCGCTCATCGCCCGTCCACCTGGGTGGCGTGATAGGCGCCGAGCTTCACCATGAGCGGGAACGGCTTCACCGGGGGGTCGAATTGCGGCGGCAGGCCGAGGACCGGGGCAACGCGCTCGATGACGCGGCCGGTGACCACGCCCGAGTTCCAGGCGGCCGTGGCGTAACCGCCCGATTCCGGCAGGCCCTGGGGCTCGTCCATGATGGTGACGAAGAGGTATTTCGGGCTGTTCATGGGGGCGGCGGCCATGAAGGTGGTGAACAGGCGGTTCTTCACGTAGCGCCCGTGGATCACCTTCTCGGCGGTGCCGGTCTTGCCGCCGACGTAGTAGAGCGGAATCGAGGCCTTCTTGGCCGAACCCTCGACGGCGTTGAGGCGCATGATGAAGCGCATGGCCTCGCTGGTCTCCGGCTTGAGCACCCGGGTCGCCTTCTTCAGGGCCTCCGCCTCGGTGGTCTTGAGGAAGGTCGGCACGATGAGGTTGCCGCCGTTGGTGATGGCGCCCACCGCCGCCGCCGCCTGGAGCGGCGCCACGGCCAGACCGTGACCGAACGCGATGGTGATGGTGTTGATCTCGGTCCAGCGCGACGGGACGATGGGCTCGGCGCTCTCGGGCAGCTCCGTCCGCATGCGGTCGGTCAGCCCCATCTTCTTCAGGAACGCCTTGTGGCCGGGCACGCCGATGCCGAGCGCCATCTTGGCCGAGCCGATGTTGGACGAGTGCGTGAACACCTCCGGCATGGTGATGGTGCGGTTGGTGCCGTGATACTCGTGGATCTTCTGCCGGCCCCAGTGCAGGACGCCGCCGCGCGTGTCGAAGGTCGAGTTGACGTTGAACTTGCCGGAATCGAGGGCCATGGCGAGGGTCATCGCCTTGAAGGTCGAGCCCATCTCGTAGACGCCGACGTTCATGCGGTTGATGCGGTCGGACGAGAGGGCGTCGGCCGGGTCGTTGGGGTCGAAATCCGGCAGGGAGGCGAGCGCGATCACCTCGCCGGTGGTCACGTCGAGGATCATCCCGGCGGCGGCCTTGGCCTTGAAGTGATCGACGCCCCAGGCGAGTTCGTCCCGGAGCGCGAACTGCGCCCGCAGGTCGATGGAGAGCTGCACCGGCTTCAGGTCGGTCTGCTTGGCCACGAGGCCGAACTCGTTGAGGGCCTTGTTGCCCTGCGTGTCGATGTACTTCTCGATTCCCGCGATGCCGAGGTTGTCGAGGTTGGTGATGCCGATGATGTGGGCGGCCGCGACCCCGTTGGGATAGACGCGCTTGTGGTCGGGCAGGAAGCCGATGCCCGGAATGCCGAGGCGGTGGACCTCGGCCTGCTGCTTCGGGGTGATCTCACGCTTCACCCACACGAAGCCCTTCTCCTTGCCCGTCGATCCGACGCGGGCCGAGAGCTTGGTGCGCAGGTCGTTGGCGTTGAGCTGGGGCAGGACGGCGGTGAGGAGCTCCACCGCCTCGTCCTTGTCGACGATGTTGCGCGGCTCGGCAAACACCGAGACTGTCCGGATGTCGGTGGCGAGGATCTCGCCGTTGCGGTCGACGATGTCGGGCCGGATCGCCGTGGTGGCGGAGGCGGCGACGCGCTTGTCGGAATTGTCCGTCTCGGGGAACGCCGCGAGATAGGCGAGACGCACGCCGATGGTCATGAACACGGCGGCGAAGCCCAGGCCCACGAGACCGACGCGGGCGTAGCTGCGCTCGATGGCCAGATGGAACATCGCGCGGATCAGGGCGACGACCCGGTTCGGGAGCGGCGCGGCCGCCGGCTCGACGACGGCGACGGCCTCGACCTCGGGGGACGCGGGCTCCGGAAAACTCTCTTGCGACACGGATGCTACCTCGAAGCCGTGGTCGGGGGCTTGGTCGTGGTGGTGCGGGTGGTGACGGTGCGGGTCGTGATCGCGCCCGTGGTGCGCGGCTCGTTGGCGCCGGGCTTCTCCTTCGGGGTCGCCGTGGCCGCGAGCAGGCGGCCGATCTCGTCGCCGCGGTCGGGCCGCGCCGGCAGGTCCGCGAGGCGGCCGAGATGGGCGGTGCCGATGGGCTCGAGGGCGAGGTGGCGCGCCACAGCCGCCTGGAGCCGGTCGGGCCGGGTCAGGAGCTGCCACTCGGCGCGCAGGACCGCGATGGCCTGACGCTCGCGGTGGAGTTGGGTGCGCGCCTTCGAGACCTGACCCGCCTGGTACAGGGTGTCGTACTTGATGGAGTAGGCGTAGATCGCCGAACCGATGAGGCCGAGGACCGCCAGGACGTTCAGCAGACGGATCACCGGCGCACGCTCCTGACTGTCCGCTCCGGCAGGGCCGCGAGGGTCTCGATGGCGGCCAGGGGCGCGGGCGCGGGGGCGTCCGTGCGTTCCACCGCGCGCAGCTTGGCCGAACGGGCGCGTGGGTTGGCGAAGGTCTCGGAGTCCGACGGCAGCACCGGGCCCTTGGTCACGGCCGTGAAGCTGCGGGGGGCCGGCGCGTCGAGGCTCGGCAGATGACGCGACCCTTGAGCCGCCCGGCCGCTGCGGGCCGAGAAGAACTGCTTGACGATGCGGTCTTCCAGGGAATGGAAGGTGACGACGGCCAGCCGCCCGCCGGGGCGCAGGATGCGCTCGGCCGCGTGCAGGGCCTGGACGAGTTCGCCGAGTTCGTCGTTCACCGCGATGCGCAGGCCCTGGAAGGTTCGCGTCGCCGGGTGGATACCGCTCGCCGGATCCGCCCAGACCACGCTCGCGACCACCTCGGCCAAGGCCGCCGTGGTCTCGATGCGGCCCTTGCGGCGCGCCTCGACGATGGCGCGGGCGACGGCCCGCGAGCGGCGCTCCTCGCCGTAATGGTAGAGAATGTCGGCGAGATCGCCCTCCTCGGCGTCGTTGACGATATCGGCGGCGCTGCGCCCGGCGCGCTCCATCCGCATGTCGAGGGGCCCGTCGTGACGGAACGAGAAGCCGCGCTCCGCCTGGTCGATCTGCATGGACGACACGCCGATATCGAGGACGACGGCATCGGCTTGGGGATGGCCGGCTTCGCGCACGTGGCCATCAAGGGTGCCGAAGCGCCCCGGCACGAGCGTCAGACGTCCCTGCGCCGAAGCGACCAGGGACGCGCCATCGGCGATGGCGCCGGGATCGCGGTCGATGGACACAACATGAACGGACGGATCGGCGCCCAGCATGGCGCGGGTGTAGCCGCCGGCCCCGAAGGTTCCGTCCACGGCCAGGGCCCGGCCCGGCAGGTCGAGGGCGGCGAGAACCTCGGCGAGCAACACCGGGACATGCGGCGCCCCGTCGTTCGGAGGTCTGGCCTCGCGCACGCGCTTCATCGCCCGGACTCGGCGGTACGCGGGCGAACGGGTGGAGACGGGCGCGTCGAAGACGCGACGGGGATGGAGCCGCGCATGCGTCCCTTCCATGAGCCTGGGCCGCGTCGAGGCGGCGCGGAGAGACGGGACGTCACCGGATCGGTGCGAAGCGCGACCGCTCGCAAGGACGCCGCCCCGACGGTCTCGGGATGCGTCCGTCGATCCGAAAATCGCCGTTGACGGGATGAATCGGGGTACCATGGGCCTCTGAGCGCCGTCAACGAACGGGACCGCACGGGATCGGCCCGGCTCGATCAGACCTCAGCAAGGTTAACCGAGGGTAAGTTTTTTGTTGCGGCGTGTGCGTGTTTTAGCGCGTGCCGCCGCACAGGACCTGGGTGGATCAGTCGGCCTTTAAGCCGGGTTCTGTAGGGCCCGGGCGACCCGTGAGGATCCCCCTGACGTGGCGGCCATTCCTCTGGGACGATCGTTGCCGATGCGCCTCGAGCAACCAACCCGGGCGACGGGCCTGGAGAGAAGCCTGACGGGCCGCGAGGCCCGCCGTGTCGCCCCTATTCGGTCTTGCTCCCGGTGGGGTTTGCCGTGCCGTCCGCGTTGCCGCGTCCGCGGTGCGCTCTTACCGCACCCTTTCACCCTTACCCAACATGAAGCTGGGCGGTCTGCTCTCTGTGGCACTATCCCTGGGGTCGCCCCCGCCGGACGTTATCCGGCACCGTCTCTCCATGGAGCCCGGACTTTCCTCCCCGGACGCGAGGTCCGGAGCGGCCGCCCGGCCGACTGATCCGGGGCGGATGTGCGCCGTGGATCGCCGGGAGGTCAAGGGCGGGGATGCCGTGGGACGCGCCATGCCGGGATTTTCGGCAGGCGGTTGCGGGAGCGGACGGCCTGCCCCTAGTCTCGGGGACGGGCGGGCGCCGCCTTCACGCGGCCCGCTTCCGACGGCACGGGAGGCGACCATGGCGACGGACGAGATGGCCTGGACCTTGGAGAAGGTTCAGGAACTGCGCAGTCTGGCCCGCGAGCGGGTGCCGGTCTCGGTGATCAGCCTTCGACTCAAGCGGCCCATCGAGGCCGTGTCGGCCAAGCTCGCCGAACTCGGCATCACGCCGGCCCCGGAGGTGGGGACCGACTGACGCCGGGTCCCCGCGAAGCCCCAGGGGCCGCGCGGGGGTCTTCGGGCTACGGGGTCTTCGGGCTACCAGGAGCCGGTGTTCTCCATGGAGACCCACGGCTCCTGCGGCGGCTTGGCCTCGCCCTTCTGCAGCAGCTCGATGGAGATGCCGTCGGGGGATTTCACGAAGGCCATGTTGCCGTCGCGCGGGGGCCGGTTGATGGTGATGCCGGCCGCCTGCAGCTTGGCGCAGAAGGCGTAGATGTCGTCGACCTCGTAGGCGAGGTGGCCGAAATTGCGCCCGCCCGAATAGGTCTCCGGGTCCCAGTTGTGGGTGAGTTCGATCACTGGCGCCTGGGTCTCGCGGGCGGTGGGGGCGTCGCCGGGGGCTGCGAGGAACACGAGGGTGAAGCGGCCCTTCTCGTTGTCGACACGGCGGACCTCCGTGAGGCCGAAGGTGTCGACGTAGAAGGCGAGCGCCCGGTCGAGGTCGGCCACGCGGACCATGGTGTGCAGAAAACGCATCGTCGTGAACTCTCCTGAGGGTGCGGCCTATGTGGTGGCCGGGCGGGCCCCGTCAACGGCGGGTGCGTTGCGCCCAGGCGGGAAGCGCGCCAAGAGGACGGCCGGCGACACGCGAGGCATTCATGCGTACCGAAACCCCGATCCCGATCCGGCTCGCGGACTATCGCCCGAGCGATCACCTCATCGACCGGGTCGCCCTCGACATCCACTTGGATCCGCACGCGACGCAGGTGCGCGCGACCCTGCATCTCCGGCCCAATCCGGCCGGCCGCGCGGGGGCCGCACTGGTGCTCGACGGCGAGGATCTGACCCTGCTTTCCCTCGACCTCGACGGGGTCGCCCTCGCGCCCGACGCCTACCGGATCACGGACACGGGCCTGACCCTCGCGCAGCCGCCAGGGGCGCCCTTCACCCTCACGATCCGCACGCGGATCGATCCCACCGCCAACACCCGGCTCATGGGCCTCTACCGCTCGAACGGCGTCTACTGCACCCAGTGCGAGGCCGACGGCTTCCGGCGGATCACCTATTTTCTCGACCGGCCCGACGTGATGGCCGTCTACACCACCCGCATCGAGGCCGACCGCGCCGAGGCGCCGGTGCTGTTGGGCAACGGCAACCCCGTCGAGGCCGGGGATGCGGGAGGGGGCCGGCACTACGCCGTCTGGCACGATCCCCACCCCAAGCCCGCCTACCTGTTCGCCCTCGTGGGTGGACGCCTCGACCGGCTCGGAGGCGGGTTCACCACCCGCGACGGGCGTGCCGTCGAACTCGGCATCTACGTCGAGCCCGGCAAGGCGGACCGGGCCGCCTACGCCCTCGACGCGGTCATCCGCTCCATGGCCTGGGACGAGACCGCGTTCGGCCGCATCTACGACCTCGACGTGTTCAACGTCGTGGCCGTGTCGGACTTCAACATGGGGGCGATGGAGAACAAGGGTCTCAACATCTTCAACGATCGCTACGTGCTGGCGAGCCCCGAGACGGCCACCGACGCTGACTACGCCGCCATCGAGGCGATCATCGCGCACGAGTACTTCCACAACTGGTCGGGCAACCGCGTCACCTGCCGCGACTGGTTCCAGCTCTGCCTCAAGGAGGGCCTGACGGTCTTCCGCGATCAGGAGTTCTCGTCCGACATGCGCTCGCGGGCCGTGCACCGGATCGGCGAAGTCCGCACCCTGCGGGCCCGCCAGTTCCCCGAGGATGCCGGCCCCCTGGCCCACCCCGTGCGCCCGCAGGCCTACGCCGAGATCAACAACTTCTACACGGCCACCGTCTACGAGAAGGGCGCCGAGATCGTCCGGATGCTGCGCACGCTTCTCGGCACCGAGACGTTCGCCCGCGGCATGGACCGCTACTTTTCCGAGTGCGACGGCACGGCCGCCACGGTGGAGGATTTCCTCGCGGCCTTCGCCACGGTGTCGGGACGCGATCTGTCCGCCTTCGCGCGCTGGTACGAGCGCCCCGGCACCCCCGTGGTGACCGTCGACGGCGCCTACGACGCGACCGCCCGCACCTACACCCTGGGTTTCCGGCAGGAACTCGGCGGCGAACGGGCAGCCCCGCCCCTCGTCATCCCTGTGGCGCTGGGCCTCGTCGGACCGCATGGCGTCCGCGACGAGGCCGCCTGTGACCGGGTTCAGGACGGGGTGTTCGTGCTGACCGAAGCCAGCGACAGCCTCACCTTCACGGGGGTGACGACCCCCCCGGTGCCGTCCCTCTTCCGGGGGTTCTCCGCGCCCGTGCGCGTGGTCCAAGCCATGACCGACGCCGACCGCCTCATACTGCTGGCGCACGACGCCGATCCGTTCAACCGGTGGCAGGCGGCGCAGGACGTGGCCATGGCGCGCCTCACGGCCGATGCCCGCGCCGGGGCGCCGGCGCCCGGGGGAAACGGTTTCGTCGCCGCGCTGGCCGCCTTCCTCGACGGAGAGGCGCTCGCCGATCCGGCCTATGCCGCCCTCGTGCTCACGGTGCCGAGCGAGGGCGACGTCGCCGACGCGCTCGGCGGGAGCATCGATCCCGATGCGATCCACCGGGCGCGGACCGCCCTGCGGCGCCACCTCGGGCAGGGCCTGTCCGGTCGTCTTCTGGCCCTGCGCGATGCCCTCGCGGATCCGGCCGGTACGCCGTTCTCGCCGGATGCTGCCTCGGCCGGACGCCGATCGCTGCGCAACGTCGCCCTCGACCTCATCGCCGTCGCCGACCCGCAGGCCGGGATCGGCCTCGCCCAGGCGCAGATCGCGGCGGCGACCACCATGACCGACCGCCTGGCCGCGCTCTCCGTTCTGGCGCAGATCCCGGGACCTGCGCGCGAAGCCGCCCTCGCGGCGTTCGGCGAGCGCTACGCCGACGAACCCCTGGTCCTCGACAAGTGGTTCGCGATCCAGGCGACGATCCCGGAGGAAGGCACCCTCGCGCGGGTCCGCCGTCTCCAGGATCACCCGGCCTTCGCCATGACCAACCCGAACCGGGTGCGATCCCTCGTCGGCGCCTTCAGCGTCGGCAACCCGACCCAGTTCAATCGGCCGGACGGCTCGGGCTACGCTTTCCTGGCCGAGGTGGTCGCCGCCCTCGACCTCACCAACCCTCAAATCGCGGCGAAACTGCTCACGGGCTTCGGCTCGTGGCGGATGCTGGAGCCGGAGCGGCGGGCCGAAGCGGCACGCGCGCTCGCAGCGATCGGATCGAGCGGACGCCTGTCGCGGGACGTTTCCGACATCGTCGGCCGGATGCTGAAATCCTAACAAATCCTTGTTTTCGAATAGCTATTCCACCCTTCGCGAGCTCTCCCGGGAGGCCGGGACGATCGGTGCCAGGATTAACGGAAGCATAAAAAAGCGTGGACAACTCGGCCGTTAAAATGGTGTTATGAATGCGATTCGAAGCGTGGCCTGATCGCGCTTCCACGACCCTTCATCCTCGTTGCGGAGACACACCATGCTGGAGGCGGATTCCGCTTCCCTCTCCGCGCGTGCGGATACGATTCTCGGCATTCATCGCCCCCAGACCTCCACGCACATTCGTTTCGTGCGGGCCGAAACGTGGCTGCGCGTCGCCCTGCCGGCTCTCCTGGCGGCGTTCCTCGCATGTCTGGCGACGGTGGAAAGCCTCCACCTCAACGCCCAGCGCCAGGAGACGGTCGGCCATGCGATCGCGGAGATCGATGCGCTGACCCGCCTCGTCGCGGCTTCCCTCGCCCGGACCGAGAACGACGGGACCGACCCGCAGGAGCGTCTGTCCGCCCTTCTGCCGCCCCAACTCCTGCCGGTGGGGCGCCAGGTCCTCGTCATCGGAGCCGACGACGCCATCGTCGCCGGAACGCCGCCCTGGAGCGGACGCCGCACCCTCACGGAGCATCTCGGTGAGATGCAGGCGCTCACGACCCTGGGAGCGCGGGCGGGCGTGATGTCCGTCGAACTCGCCGACGGCGCGCCGGCCCTCGCCGCGCTCCGCGACCTCCCGGGCGGACGCGGCCAGGTCGCCGTGCTGCAGCCCCTGGCGTCGGTCACCGCCGGCTGGCACGCGCGGATGCGCAACCACGTGATCCTCCTGGGGGCGGCCGCCCTCGTCATCGTCGGAACCGGGATCGCCTACGTCCTGCAGACCCGCCGGGCCTACGCGGTCGATCGGGTGTGCGAGCAGATCAAGCAGCGGCTCGATACGGCGCTGGGTCGCGGGCGCTGCGGCCTATGGGATTGGGATATCCCGCGCGGGCGGATCTACTGGTCGGATTCCATGTACGCCCTGCTGGGCTATCGGCGCGAACGCGAGTTCCTCTCCTTCGGCGACGTCAACGCCCTGGTCCACCCCGAAGACGGCGATCTCTACAGCCTCGCCCGTCATCTCGCCGCCAGTCAGTCCACCGTCGACCACGAATTTCGGATCCGGTCCGCCTCCGGCACCTGGACCTGGATGCGGATGCGGGCCGAGATCGTCCCGGACACCGTGGCCGGCGGTCGCCATCTCGTCGGCATCGCCCTCGACGTCACCGAGCAGCGCAATCTGGCGGAGCTCAACGCCACCGCCGACATGCGCCTGCGCGACGCCGTCGAGGCCATCTCCGAGGCGTTCGTCCTCTGGGATACGGGCAACCGTCTCGTCCTGTGCAATTCGAAGTTCCGCGACCTCCACGCCCTCAGCCACGAGGATGCCGTGCCGGGGCGGCGCTACGCCGAAATCATGGGGCGCGGCGTGCTGCCGCCGATCCGGCGCGAGATGCGCGAACTCGAGCATGCGGGCGCCACCGCGCGCACCTTCGAGGCCGAACTCACGGACGGGCGCTGGCTTCAGATCAGCGAGCGGCGGACCAAGGACGGCGGCTACGTCTCGGTCGGTACGGACATCACCAGTCTGAAGCGCCACCAGGAGCAGCTCGTGAGTTCCGAGCGCGAACTCATCGCGACGGTGAAGGACCTCAAGCGCTCGCGCCGGACCCTCGAACTCCAAACCCAGCAACTCGCCGATCTCGCCGAACGCTACCTCGACCAGAAGGCCCAGGCGGAATCGGCCAACCAGGCGAAATCCGAGTTCCTCGCCAACATGAGCCACGAGCTGCGTACGCCGCTCAACGCCATCATGGGCTTCGCCGAGCTCATGGAGAGCGGGGTCTACGGCGTGCTCGGCTCTCCGCGCTACACGGATTACTGTCAGGACATCCGGGCGAGCGGCGACTATCTCCTGTCGGTCATCGACGACATCCTGAACATGTCGCGCATCGAATCGCACCGGGTGAAGCTGGTCCGTCGGGAGATCGCCCTCGCGGGCGCCATTGAGGCGGCCCTGAAGCTCGTGGCAGAGCCGGCCCGGGCAAAGTCCCTGACGATCCACGTCGATCTCGTCGAAGGCCTCATGGTGCTCGCCGACGAGCGCGCCCTTCACCAGATCCTGCTCAACCTCGTGCAGAACGCCGTGAAGTTCACGCCCGAGGGCGATGGGCGGATCGTCGTCAAGGCCCGTCCCATGGGGAATGCCGTCAACCTCTTCATCGAGGATACGGGCATCGGCATCCCCAAGGCGGCCCTGCGCCGCCTCGGGGCCCCGTTCCAGCAGGTCGAGACCAACCTGACCCGGACCTACAAGGGCTCGGGCCTGGGCCTCGCCATCGCCCGCTCCATGGCCGAACTGCACGGAGGCTCCCTGCGCCTGCGTTCGCAGGAAGGGCTCGGCACCATCGTGTTCGTGCGCCTGCCCGCTCCGACGGCCGAACGCCTGCGCGATGTCGCCTTCGAGGCCTCGCAGGAGACGGTCGCATCCCTGCGCGAGGCAGCCGGAGCGACGCCACGTCAGGGCTGGATGGAGCCGACCGTCGGCTGACGGCGCCGCTCAGGCGAGACGCCGTTCGAAGAGATCGCGCACCTCGGCGCGGCGCTCGTCGAGTTGAACGAGAAGATGCGCGGCGTCCGGCAGGCCGAGGGCCACGGCCAGACGCGTGAGGGCGACCGCCGAGGCCTGGCTCGGATCCCCTTCCACCATCAATCGCTGCCAATGCAGCACGTCGTCGAACTGCCGATAGGCGGCACAGAGGCGCTCGGACTCGCTGCGCGCCAGGAGCCCGTGCTCGGCCGCCCGTGCCAGGACCTCCACCCCCGCGACGCCCGCGAGATCCGGAAAGTCGGCGCCGTGCGCGAGGACGAGGGCCTGTGCGAGGAAGTCGAGGTCGAGGAGCCCGCCGGGTGCGAGCTTGAGGTCGAGGGGACCGGAATCGCCCTTTTCCTCGGCCACCAGCCTGCGCATGGACCGCACGGCACCGTATACCTTGGATGCGTCCCGCGGTCGGGTCACCACGGCGCGGATCGTGCCGAGCAGGTCGGCGCCGAGCCCGGCATCGCCCGCGATCACGCGGGCGCGGGTCAAGGCCATGTGTTCCCAGAGTTCGGCCTCGGTCTCGTAGTAGGCTCGGACACCGCGAAGCTGAACCGCCACCGGCCCCTGGCCGCCGCCCGGCCGCAGGCGCAGGTCGACCTCGTAGAGATGTCCGCGCCGGGTCGGCACCGTGAGCGCGGCGACGAGGCGCTGCGCCAGCCTGTTGTAGGCCACCGCCGCGTCGAGGGGGCGCGGCCCGGCGCTCATACGAGATTCGGGATCGAAGTCGTAGACCACGACGAGGTCGAGATCGGATTCCGCCGTGAGCTGAGAGGAGCCGAGGCGACCAAAACCCAGCACCACGAGGCGTCCTCCCGGCACCGGCCCATGCTCGGCGAAGAAGGCCCGCGACACCTGGTCGAGGGCCGCCGCCACCACCGTATCGGCGATGGTCGCATAGGCGCGCCCCGCTTCGGCCGGGGCCAAGATACCCGAGAGAAGGCGGGCACCGGTGAGGAACCGCAGATGACGCGCGGCGTCGCGGCTGCGATCGAGGAAATCCTCGTGGTCGGTCGGGCGCCCCAGGAGTGCGTGGAAATGCGCGGCGATCCCACCGGGCTCGGATGGGGGGGCGGAGAAGTCCCGCTCCAGCACCGCGTCGAGCACGTGGGGACTGAACGAGACCGTCTCGGCCAGGCGCGGCGCGGTGCCGAGGAGGTCGGCGAACAGCAGGCGCAGGCGCTCGTTGGAGCGCAGGATGGTGAGCAGTTCGAGGGCGGCCGGCATGCGGGCGAAGGCCCGGTCCAAGGTATCGAGGGCCGAATCGGGATCGGCCGTGCCGCCGAGCGCCTGCATCAGGGCCGGGACGAGTTCGGTGAGGACCTCGCGGGCGCGGGCCGTCCGCACGGCGGGCCGGCGCCCGAAATGCCAGCCCCGTACGGTCTCGGCCGCCCGTTCGGGCTCGCGGAACCCGAGGGTGCGCAAGGTGGCCAGGGTGGCGGGGTCGTTGCCGGTGCCGCTGAAGACGAGGTCGCCCACCGCCGACGACAGGTCCGGCTCGGCCTCGAACAGCAGGGCGTAATGGGTCTGAACCCGACGGGCCCGCATCAGCAAGGCCGTTTCGAAGTCCGAGAGCGTCTCGAATCCAGCAAAGCGCGCGAAGCCTTCGAGTTCGGACGCGTCCGAGGGCAGGCGCTGGGTCTGCTCGTCGCGCACCATCTGGATTCGGTGCTCGAGGGTGCGCAGGAAATCGTAGGCCTCCGCCAGTTCGTCGCGCGCCGTGGCGTCGATCCAGCCCTCCTCGGTCAGGGCACCGAGCATCTCCACCGTGCGCCGGCCCCGCAGGGCCGGCCGGCGGCCGCCGAAGACGAGCTGCTGGGTCTGGACGAAGAATTCGATCTCGCGGATGCCGCCGCGCCCGAGCTTGATGTCGTGCCCGGCCACCGCGAGGGTGTCGTAGCCACGCACGGCATGGATCTGGCGCTTCATGGCGTGGACGTCGGCGATGGAGGCGAAATCGAAGTACTTTCGCCAGACGAACGGGCGCAGGTCGTCGAGGAAACGCTGTCCCACCGCGAGATCGCCGGCGATGGGCCGCGCCTTGATGTAGGCCGCCCGCTCCCAGTTCTGCCCGAGGTTCTCGTAGTAGAGATACGCCGCGTTGAGGGACACGGCCGTCGGCGTCGAACCCGGGTCCGGCCTCAGGCGATAATCGACGCGGTGAACGTAGCCGTCGCCCGTGCGCTCCTGAAGGAGCTTGGCGATGCCCTGCGCCAGCTTGGTGAAGAACGGCGCCGGGGCGATCCCCTCCTTCAGGGGGGCGACGGCGGGATCGAAGAACACCACGAGGTCGATGTCGCTCGAGTAGTTCAGCTCGCCCGCCCCGTGCTTGCCCAGCGCCAGGACGACGAGGCCGGACCCCATCTGGGGATCGCCCGGATCGACGGGCCGAAAGCGCCCGGCTGCCGTCGCCTCAGCCAGCAGCGCGTCGGTGGCCGCCAGCACCGACGCGTCGGCGAAATCGGACAGGGCCGCCGTCACCGTGGAAAGGGTCCACACCCCGCCGAGATCGGCGAGGGCCACGAGCAGTGCGTGCTCGGTGCGGTTCACCCGCAGGGCCCGGGCCACGGCCGAGAGGTCGCCGGCGGCCCCCGCCACGCGCTGACGTTCGATGAGATCGGCGTTCGCGCCCTCGGGGGACCGCGAAACGAGCGCGACGAACCGGGCGGGATCGCGGGCCACGGCCTGCCACAGGAACGGCGAATGCTCCGCGAGGGCGAGGACGAGCGCCCGCAGGGGCGCATCGAGAAACCCGTCCGGAAACGTCGCCGCCACATCGGCCAGACGTTCGGCGGCGGCCGCCGGGTCGACCAGGGGCGGCGCCCGTCGAAGGCGATTCCGAAGGCTGCCGGGCTCGGTCATGCGGGTTCTCCCACGGCGAGGGCCGGAAGGGTTACCACGACGGCGAGGCCAGGGGCATTGTCCTCGAGCAGCAACGTGCCTTGGTGCAGGCGCACGATGGCGGCGACGAGGCTGAGTCCGAGGCCGAAACCGGGCCGGGAGCGCGCATCCTCCAGGCGCACGAACCGGTCGAGGACGCGGCCCCGCGCCGCTTCCGGGATGCCCGGGCCCCTGTCGGCCACGACGAGGCGGATCGCCCCCTCCAAACGCTCCGCCGCGACGCGGATGCCGCCGGCGTCCCGGTTCGCGGATCCGTATTTCACCGCGTTGTCGATGAGGTTGGCGAGGGCCTGGCCGATGAGTTCGCGGCTGCCGAAGAGCCGCAGATCGCCCGTCGTCGCGATCTGGAGGGGCAGCCCCTCGTCGGCGGCCACGGCCTCGTAGAGTTCCCCGACTTCCCGCGCCGTCGCGCCGACATCGAACTCCGCCATGAGTTCGCCGGCGGACACCCCCTCCAACCGGGCGATCATCAAGAGCGCATTGAACACCCGGATCAGCCCGTCGCTGTCCTCGATCACCCCTTCCATGGCGAGGCGCAGATCGGCGACGCTGCCGGCGGAGCGCACGGCCTCCTCGGCCCGGTTGCGCAGGCGGGTGAGCGGCGTCTTGAGGTCGTGGGCGATATTGTCGGAAACCTCCCGCAGGCCATGCATCAGTTCGCCGATACGCTCCAGCATCTCGTTGAGGTTCCGGGCGAGGCGGTCGAGTTCGTCGCCGTTGCCCGCCACGGCGAGGCGCCCGCCGAGGTCGCCCGCCATGATCCGCCGGGTGGTCTCGGTCATGGCGTCGACGCGCTTCAGCACCCGGCTCGCCACGAACCAGCCGCCGACGACGCCGAGCAGGATCACGAGGAGAAGCGAGGTTCCGAAAGTGCCGCCGATGATCGACCGCAACCGGTCGCGTTCCTCGACATCGCGACCGACGACGAGGCGAAAGCCTCCCGGCAGGGTGAAGATCCGCATGATCGCGCGATGGTCGAGGCTGGACGAACCGCCACGCGCATAGGCCGCCTCGGTTTGCCCCGGCTCGGCGAGGAGCCCCGCCGGCAAGGCACCGACATTGCCGGTCACATGCTCGCCGGCCGGGGTCGTCACGAGATAGAGGGAGGAGCCCGGCTCACCCGCCCGGCGCTCGACCACCGAAATCAGGCGCCGCAGGCCGCCGGCCTTGTACTGATCCGACAGGCCGTTGATCTCGGCCTCGATGGTGGAGACCATCTGGTCGTCGAGAACGCGGGTCGCGTTCCAGGCGACGTAGCCAAGGGCCAGGAACGCGAAGGTGGTGAAGATCAGGAGATAGGCGAAGGACAGTTTGAAGGCCGTCGTACGGAACAGATTCTGCAGTTTGACGCGATCACGCCTCGGCGCGGCGTGGAGACGTCGTGATCCGTCCCGCATCACGCGCCGCGCGCCTCGTCGGCACGCAGGAGGTAGCCCGCCCCCCGAACGGTGTGGAGGACCGGACGGTCGAAGTCCTTGTCGATCTTGGCGCGCAGGCGCGACACGTGCACGTCGATGACGTTGGTCTGCGGGTCGAAGTGATAGTCCCAGACGTGTTCGAGGAGCATGGTCCGGGTCACCACCTGGCCGGCGTGACGCATGAGATACTCGAGCAGGCGGAATTCGCGGGGCTGCAGGGCGATCTCGTGGCCCGCCCGGGTGACCCGGTGCGACAGGCGATCGAGTTCGAGGTCGCCGACCCGGTAGGCCGTGGCCTCGGCGGTACCGGCGGGCGCGGCGCGGCGGCGGGCCAGGATCTCGGCCCGGGCGAGCAACTCGGAAAAGGCGTAGGGCTTGGGCAGATAGTCGTCACCGCCGGCCCGAAGGCCCTTCACGCGATCGTCGACCTGCCCGAGGGCCGAGAGGATCAGGACCGGCGTCGCCACCGCCTGTTCGCGCAGGGACCGGATGAGCGACAGCCCGTCGAGCTTCGGCAGCATGCGATCGACGATGAGCATGTCGTAATCGCCCTCTCGGGCGAGCGCGTAGCCGTCGAGGCCGTCGTGCGCGAGATCGGGTACGTGCCCGGCCTCGCGAAAGGCTTTGGCGAGGTAGGACGCCGCCTCGCGGTCGTCCTCGATGATGAGCAGGCGCATGGGCGCGGACGTTACGCCGTCGATCGACGGCGGGGAAGCGTACCCCATGCTGGCCCCCTCCCCTCTTGGAACGAGGCGAAGCATGCGAGGGCCGGCATGACCCGCCCGTGGCGGGGAGATGACGGTTTGGACAGGAAACGCACGCCCGAACGCGAACAAGCCGCCCTTTGTAGGGGCGGCCTGTTTCGGAGGGATCGTCTGGAGGGTTTGTGTTGTGTGATGTGCTGTGCAGGTCTGGCGGCGACCGACTCTCCCGTGTCTTGAGACACAGTACCATGGGCGCTGGTGTGTTTAACGGCCGAGTTCGAGATGGGATCGGGTTCTGGGCACACCGCTCA
>Ga0182231_1000057_pt1 | contig 32140 bp, 56 predicted proteins | sample G6R1MG_29_FD_129667 | JGI IMG/M metagenome (GOLD analysis project Ga0182231, IMG submission 129667) | Miscanthus phyllosphere microbial communities from Michigan, USA - G6R2_NF_07NOV2016_LD1 MG | ecosystem: Host-associated > Plants > Phyllosphere > Phylloplane/Leaf | place: USA: Michigan...
CGCGTCGCCGAGGTGCTATCGCCGACCGACAGGGTGACGGCGGGCGAGCCCCCGGTGTCCAGCTTCTGCGCGAACACGAGCAGGTTGCGGATACGGGCGCCGGCCGGCACGCGAAACAGGCGAATGACATCGCCATTCACAAGGGTCGGGCCAAGGGTGTAGCGGGCGTGCCCGGTGACGAGCTGCCCCGCAGACAGATTGGTGCGGGCGACAGGCGCCTGCGCGTTGGCATGGGTGTAAACGGCCATGACGGCTTCCTTTTTCGAAGATTGCGAGAAAAGGGCGGGGCGGGTTAGGCCCCGCCGTCAGGCTCAGGTCGGATCGACGCTGGCGTGGAAGCCGGTGGCGACGCCCCAATCGACAAGGTTGCCGTTGGCGAGCTTGAACCACGTCTTGCCGACGCCGTACGCCATCGTGATGCCGCGGCCGTCGTAGTGCTGGTAGTCGGTGTCCTCCAGGTACGTTTCCTTCGGGAGCTGACCCATCACCATGTTCAGCGCCATCTTCCCGCAGTAGAAGATCGGGGTGACGCTGATGCCGGCCGCACCCGCCCCTGCGAAAGACAGGAGTGTGTCGATCTCGGGCACCTCGCGGATGATCATCTTGTCGTAGAGGAGGTCGCCGTCGTTGAAGAGCGGGTTGTCCTTGTACCGGCCCTCGCGCGGACGAGCGTCCTTGTTCATGGCGACGATCTTCGGATCGCTCTTGAGCGACATGAAGCCGTTGGTGCCGACGAAAACGACACCGCCCTCGTAGCCGTCGTCCATCATCAGGGACGCGATCTTCGGGTTGCCGACCTGGGGCTTTTTGCCCATGGCCTTCAGCTTGTCGAGCATCGTCGTGGAGGCGATGTCGTTGGTCGCGTCGATGTTGGCGAGCGACGCGGCGAAGTTGCCGGCCACGCGGTTGCCGTTGGTGCCGCTGTTGGCGACGCCGAACAGGATGCGATCCGCGTTGGCGGCCATCCAAGCGTTCAGCTCGGCGGCAGAAGCCTCCGCCCACAGGCGCCCGTTGATGCGCCGCCCGTTGATGCCGGAGTAGCCGTTCGGGGCCGCCTCGATCGGCAGAGAGCCGAGCGCGCGGATAATCTCGTCACGCTGGAGGGTTGCGGCCCACTCGCTGAGCAGCGGCCCGGCGTAGTCGTAGATGTCGAACGACATCTTCTTCAGCTCGGCGACCGACTCCTTGACCGCGTTCCGGGCCCAATCGAGCCAGTAGCGGCAGGCGGAGTTCTGGATGGCCTCTTCCTGGCCGGACAGGAGGCCATTGCCGACGCCTGCGGCCTTCAGGGCGGACACGAGCGGGATGTTGATCTGATCGCCGCCGGTTTTTCCCTTCATGTCCCACACCCGGATCACCGAGTTGGGGCCCGAGCCCATGTAGGGCTTGAGCATGTTGCCACGCACCATTTCGCGCGTGACATCCTTTTCAAACTGAATGCCGCGATTGTTCGCAGCCGCAGTGGTGACGGCCATAGCCGTGTCCTTTCAGGGAAGGCTCGCGATTAGCCGGCTCGTCGGCCGCGCTCCGCGATGGTCTGAGCGAACACGTCCCCGACATCGCCCTCACCGGAGGCATCCCGCGAGGATGTCTGCCGATTGAGCGAGGGGAGCGTGCGTTGAGCTTGCGGAGGCGCTGCACGGCCAGGAACGCCGGTCGTAACGGGCGTCGCCATCTGGCGGTGGGCTTCCAAGGCGCGGGCCAGAAACTCCGGATTCTTGAGGAGTTCGTCCTGCTGGCGCTTGTTGTAGGCTTCGAGGCCGCCATCCCCAATGGACTGGAGAGTGCGGTCTTCGCGATACAGCCTCATTAACTCGGCATACGGCCGACGATGAGACATTATTGAGTCATAGAGCGGCCTGCTGGCCTCTGGGTTCGCCTGAACGCGCTGAGATATCCACTGCTGGGCGGCTATCACATCTGCTTGGCCAAATTTTTCAGTCGCAGCCTCGAGGCTTTCTTCAAGTCGTTCGCTTTGTCTCTCTTGCCTAAGCTTCTCTATCTCTTGCTGAACAGGAGAAAGGGCCTGGCGCATTCCAGACTGAAACCGATGGTCAAACCTCTGGTCGATGTAGCCAGCGGCATTATCGAAGTCGAACCGTTCGGCGTTCAATCTTTCAGTTTCAGCCTCGGCCTGACGCTGCCGCTCCTGCTCTTCTTTGTACCGCTTGAGTTCAGCGAGTTCGCGCTGCTCCTGCTGCCATTGACGGCGTTCGGCTTCACGCTGTTCGTTGATCTCTCGCAGGCGCCAAGACGGCACCATGGCCTCCTGAGCGCGCTCCTGCGGTGTCTGTGGCAATTCCTGCCCGTCGGGCTGCTGCGCGACGCCCTCCGGCTCCGATCCGCCCTGTGGGGCGTCCTGAGAGATCTGCGGGGCAGCATCCTGCGGGGCTCCATGCGTCGGTTCGGCTGCGTGAGCCTCCCCACCGCTGAGAGCTTCGGCAAAAGCGTCGTGTGCGCTGGCTTCCTCTGCCATCGATCGTGGTCCTTTCGCGTATCGTGCGATGACGTGTTCACCCGTTCGCCGGGCGCGGCGGCTCGCGTGTCGTGCTTGAGCAGACGTGAGGTGCGCCTGTGTCGTCGGCGCGTACGAACTCAGAAAGCCCGGACGTATCCACGGGCTAGAAAGGCGTGCACGAACCCGAGACGGCGGACGGCGAAGCGCCAAGAATGGGCGGACAGGTTCAAAGGCGACCGAACGACGGCGCACCGAAAGCGACCGTTCAGCCAAATCCAAGCCGTCACGCCGCTGCTGCCTGACCCGGCGACCTTGATGCCGAGGCTGAACCGTTCGTGCGGCATGTCAGTACGGCGACGCGGGCGGCAGCCCCGCCATGCCAGCCGAGCCCGAGGCATAAGCGCCTTCCATCACACCGAGCGGTGTCGGGACGGGAGCCATGAACTTGAGCGCGACATCGGCTTCCTCGCCGGCCGCCTTGGCGTGCTTGAGACGCACGTCAGCCTCTTGCTCGGCCAGATCCGCGATATCCTTGCCCGCGGCACCAGGGGCCCGCTGCGCATCGGCGCGAAGCTTCTCGGCACGAGCGCGGGTTTCATCCACCTTCGCAGCAGCGCCCTCGAACTGAAGGCGCTCGGCAGCCTGTGCGGCTTGCTGCTTGGCCGGATCGGGCTGCTGCGACTGCTGAAGGTAGCCGAGGATCTTGTTCTTCGTCGCCTGCGGCAGGGAAGCGAGTTCTATGAAGATCTCAGGCGGCAGCGGCTTGCCGGCCTGCGCCATGCCAGGCGCGATCGACATGAGCCCTTCCAGCGTGTCTTCCATCAGCGTGGTGTGGTCGGGGCCCTCATCCACGATGATATCCACGTCCAGCGAGCCGAGCGCGTTGATGAGCGTGGGCATTCCGGTCTGCGGGTCCGTCCCAAGGCCGTTCACCTGAAGGAACTGCGCAAGCCCGTCGTCATCCGTGACACGCACCCACCGCTCTGCGGTCCAGTACTGCTGGATGATGTTCCAGACGGCGCGGTAGACCCGCTTTTTCCAGTTCGTGTACTCGATCAGGTACGGACCGAGCTCGGAGATGCCGGCCTGCTGGAGAAGCTGGATCGCCCGGCCTGAAGCCGACGCACCCAAGCCGCCGATCAGCGCCTGATTAGGGCCGAAGTTCTCAATCTCGTTCTTCGCCTCGGTGAGCATTTCGAGGTTGCCGCGCACAAGGTCGGCGTTGTTCTCGAATGCGACCTTGGCCCCTGACGGCGTGATCAGCACCGCATCGGGGCGGTGAGCCTCGGCGCGGAGGCCGTCGATGTCGTCAACCGTGCCGTTCTCGACGGACAGCCGCCACGAGTGCAGCGCGTGGATGCCCTTGGAGCGGCGATGGTTGATCTCGTCCTGCGGTCCCTTCAGGTTACGGACGAAGCCGTAGCGGTCGTTGTCGTGATCGACATCGGCCGAGAACAGGATGAACCGGCAGAAGGGCACGCCCTTCTCGTCCACGAACGGGCTCTCGCCCTGCGCAAGTGCGAGGTCACCGCAGTAGAACTGGTAGAGCCAGCCGTCGCCGCGCTTGTACCAATGCTCCACGAGCCGAACGTGTTTGGCGCCGTTGCTGATCGCGCTCAGACGACGGTCCCGGTCGTTGTTGGCCAGCGCGTCATATCCGCCGCCGGCCGTCGCTGCAGACCGAATTTCCCGCTCGTACTCCGGGAACATGCCGATCGCGCTATCGAGCGCAATCCACTTGGCTACGCCGATGTATCGGGCGTCGGTGAAGTCCGGCCGGGTCGAGCGCGGATCATAGAACACATCGCGCGGATCGAGGTAATGGAGCGCCACATCCGCGTCGCCGCGATCTCCGGGCACAACCTCAAGCTCGATCCCGGCCAGGGGCTCGACAGCGCCGGCCTTGGCGACCGCGGGAGACACGGCCTTCCACTGATTGATGTCGAGGGCATAGTTCATCACCGCCGTGGCGATGTCCGCGCCGTTCTGCTGCTGCGGCGTGCGAGGGAAGCCCTTCGGGTCCTGGCGAAGTCGCTCGACCACGCCGACCACGCCATCGATCTTCCGCTTGATCCGGTTGTATGTGATGACCGGCTGGTTGCGACTACGAAGGATGCGAACCTCGTCCGACGTCCACTGATCGCCGTGGTAGTACCGGCGCGACTCGTCCGCCTCCTGCCGCTCGTTCAGCTTCGCGGTCTCGTAATCCGAGAGCTGCTGACGGAGAGCGGTGACGGAGAGAAAATCGATGTCGCCGCGGTCCTCGACGGGCGCGACAGGGGCGGGCGAAGCGACCACAGGCAAGCCTTACTGCGTCGGGTCCGCGGCCCACAGGTGGACCTTCACACCAGCGCCCGCATTCTGGAACACGACGTAATTGAGCAGGGCGGTGAGGTTGAGCAGCAGCCCCGGCAACGCGCGAGCCTGCTGAGCCTGAACGGTGACGGAACTGAACGTCGTGTTCGTCCCGTCCGTCGTAGAGGTCCAACCCGTGACCTGCACGGTGATCGGCAGGCCGCCCGACTCAATCATGTTGGCGATGATCGGGAAGCGTCCGGCCGGAAGCACGATCGGCCTGACGAATGTCCACGTGGCCGTGCCGTCGGAGGATGTCTCGACCCGCGTGCGCTGCACTCTGACCGCGTGAGTATGGTCGGCGCGGGCGTACTCCATGGAGTTGCCCTGCACGCTATCGAGCGCGGCAGCGGGTGGCATGGAGCCCGAAGCTGTGGGCGGCTGCGTCGGGTTCGTGCCCGACACCTGTGCCAGCGCAACGCTCGACAGCAGCAAGCCTGCGATGAGAGCCGCCATGCGCATGGTCAGCGCACCCGCGCTTGGATAAACGATGCGCCGCCGGCCGTGTAGGTCGTCAGCGACGTGGTGATGAGACAGGTAATCCCGGCAGAGTAGGCGTTCGGAGGTCCAGCGCCGTAGTTGATCGAAGCCGTAGCTCCGACCGCGCCGGCAAGGGTCTGCACGTCGACGGGCGTGATGGCCGCGCCTGACGCCGGAGCCGCCGCTGCGTTAATGCAGGCGAGATAACCCGCGGTCGCTGTCGTGTTGATGGCGTAGGCGCTGTAGAGGTTGCCTTGGCTGGCTTTGCCGACGACTGCGGTTCCGGACTGCGTGATCGCGGGCACGATGCCGACGGCGGCGAGGGATGAACCCTGTTCCGCCACAGCCTGCGACGCGCTACCGCTTCCCGCCGTGCAGAGGCTACCGCTCTGATCGGTGAAGAGCCGGCTGCCGGGCCCCACAGGGATGCTTGCAGAGCCGCAAGACGGCAACGCCTGGACGGTCTGCGCGTCAGCCGAGCCGGCAAGGGCCATGAGCCCGAGGGCTGTGGCGATGGCGAGGCGGTAGAGCATGGATGCCTCAGGCAATCCGGTTGAGGGCGTATTCGCCGGCAGGCACATCGCGCTCATTGAGTCGCGCGTTGGCTATCGCATCACTATAGTCGCGAGGGAGCGCCGCCTGATGCGAGCCGTCCGTCGCGTTGGGGGCTTGCCACGAGCGGCGCATGTCTCCGAGCGCCCGTGCGTGCGCCTCGAATTCCGCTTGGAAGCGAGCCGCCAAGTCCAGAGGAATTTCATGCCGGTTGTCGCCAGCCGAATTGACCCAACCTCCAGAACGCTCTTCCCGCAGCGCCGCGCGGATCTCCTCGCGGATCATGAGGCGCACGTCTTCGAAGTTCGGCGTGCGGGCGGCGTGCGCGGCTTCTTCACGCCGCATCGCCTCGCGCTGCGCTTCGATGGCGACCTTCTTTTCCTCAAGACTGCTGTAAGCCATCACACCCTCCACGACCCGCCGCCACTCGTGCGCTGAGCGCGGTAGCCGGTAGGTTTTGCAATCGGGACCTTCGGAGTTAGCGCCGGGCGAATGCCGCAGTTCACGGCCCACTCGCCGAAGGCGTCAGCTCCGTGGCTGTTCTCGTCGTGAAGCGGGCCCTGATAGGTCTGCATCGCGTCGTTGCGCTTGCGGGAGTAGCGGCGAAGGCGAGAGAGCCCGACGCGGACCCGAGCCGTGTTGTTGAACGAGACAATCGGCAGGACCGTGCGCACCGCGTTGATGCGCTCTGCCGGTCCTTGCGAAACGCCTGTGATGATCGGCTTGACACCAAGGCCCGTAAGCGTCTGTCGCCGGGACTTGGCGCCGGCGCCCCACTCGCGCACCTCAACATCGTGCGGGAAGTGATGGACGCGGTAGCGGAAGGGGACCACACGCCCGAGTGCCAGGAGAGCCGCGGCCCGCTCCGCGTTGTCGGGGATCAATTCCGGCATGCAGTCGCGCACGATCTGCTCCGCGCCGTCCCCGCTCACTTCGTAGTAGTCAACCGCCCAAGCCTGCCGGCCGTTGTCCTGCATGAACCAGATGGCGGTATAGTCGTCCACGCCGATGTCCCACGCCGTTTTGAGTGGGAGGTTCGGCTGATATGGGAAATCGTCGATGCGCCCTTCCCTCTCGGCATCAGCGAGCAGCTTGGCGTAGTAGGCGCCTTCTGTGACGATCTGGTAGCCGCCGCCCCAGACGTGATCCGCCATCTCCGGATCGCGGGCGCGGTCATCCTCCATTTCCTCGTGGAGGACATCGGGAAACCACGGATTATCGTACCAGTTCGCCTCGACCACGATGGCATTGGACGGGCGATGATCGCCGCGGAACAGCTTGTCTACCGCGTCCGTGTCGTGCCGAGGGTTCCAGCTGAACCAGATCTCCGAGCCCGGCTTGCGGATCGTCGGGCGCAGCATCCGGAGCGAGTGGTCGGAGAGCGATTGCGCTTCTTCCACCCACGCGATGTCAAAGCCCTCGAGCGACTTGATGTTCTCCGCGTTGTAGCTCTGCATGCCGCGGAAGATGATGAGCGAGCCGTGGGGGCCGCGGATCTCTGTGTCAAGCACCTCGAACAGGTGGCCGACGCCCAGCTTCTGGATCTTGTCGGAGAGGAGCTGCTTGACCGACTCCTTGAGGCTATTCTGCACCTCACGGATACAGGCGACACGCGTCGTGGCGCTCAAACTGCGAGCGATGACCTGCTCGGCGAAGAAATGGGACTTGCCCGACCCTCGGCCTCCGAAGACGGCCTTGTAGCGCTTAGGCGCCAGAAGCGGGAGGTACGCTTCCGCTATTTCGATCGGCAGGTCGGACAACGCGCCACTCGATAGCTTGAACCTTGATCGGACCGCCTTCACCATCGCCGTCGAGAGGCTGGGAAGGCTTACCCCACGCGCGGTCGAGGATAGCGTTCACCGCCGACATGCGAGCCGCACCGGTCTCTTCCGGATTGCGCATGATCTGCGCTGCGGTCTCGATGGCTTCCTCGGTCAGCGCACGAGCCATCTCGCGGACGTGCTGCGGGACTTTCGGGCGGCCATTGGGATTGCCCGATTGGCCAGGCTGGAAAGGCATTGTATCGGCTCTGTTACCAATTGGGATCGTCGTCCGCCGCCGGGAGTGCGAGCGGCCGGCCAAGATGCGAAGCACTCAACCGGCGACGTGACGAATGCCTCGGAATTCCGCCCTATGACGTACCCACACAGCGCCGGTTCCGAGGCGGGATGACCTGCCCTTCGTCCTGGGCTCAGGCAACGTAGCTGTGTGGGGTCTCGGTGTTACTCGCCCTTCGGCTCCTGCCCCACAACAGCGGCTTCGCTCTCGTGGGTGGTGGAGGGCTGGTTGGCCTGACGGTTGTCGGGCGCTTCGCCGTCGGCCTTCATCCACTCAACGATGCCTTCCGCAGCCTTCTTGATGTCGTCTAGGCTGTCGGACTTCTTGGCCCGCATGAGGGCAACGTTGAGCGCTTGGTTGCGCAGCATCACGGGGTCCATGGATTGATCCTCACGGCTTCAGGCGCCCACTGGCAGCGATAGCGGATGCCGGGCTCTTGGCTGCGAACGGACGCCTCGCAAGCTCTCTGCGTGGCAAAGCGCAGGCCGGTATCCCGAGCTTCTAGACCACGATGACCGTTGTAGACGGAGAGGCTGGCGACCAGCATGAAAAGACCGATCATCAAAGCCGCCCTCTAGCGCCTATCGGCAGAACGATACCCCGCCGAGACGGCGAGTTGAGCGTGACAGTCGACGGCCGAGCCGAGGGTGTCGGGATCAGACCAATGGTCAAAAGCAGTTTCAGCCGTCCGGGCGCAAACGCGAGCGCGAGTGGCCGCTTCAAGCATTTCAGCCGGATCTTCGTTGCCGATGTACGGCGCATCCATCTCAGCCAGCGCGCTCAGCGCCTCGGCGCGCCGCAGCCTTTTCGCCATATCGACAGCGCCCCTCACATTCGGGGTGTCGTCTAGGCGGGAGGAGATAGAGGCGAGGCCGGAGGGGAGCATATCAGGCAGCTCGCTCAGGGCGACGGTCGAACCGGTCGGTGATCTGGTCGCGGAACTTGTCGATGTTGCCGGCCATGAGAGGCGCCCAAGTGCCGGTCTCGCGCGCTTCGGCGACCGCCGCATCATATTCATCGAGCGCCATGAAGTGAACGCGCTCCGACTTTCGGACCCATTCAACGGCAGCCTGGATCTCAGGGAAGCCGTAGCCACACCATTGGTCCAGTTCGCTCAGGCGGAGACGCACGTAGCAGAGGCGATCCTGCGCATCCCGTGCGTCTTCGAAGATCTGCGGGAACAGGAGCTTCGCGAACCAGCGGCGCAGCATCATCTCACTCCCCCACTGCCATCCGATCGCCCTCGGGCTTTGCTCTCTTCCGTGCCGTGTCGCGCAAAGCCGTCTTAATGGCGCCGGAGCTTATCGGCCGTGCAGGAGCCGTCTGCATTGATGAAGCGAGCGGTTCCTTCGCGCATTTCGCGGCCAAGGCGCTCATGAAAGCTCTCCGAAATGTCACGCACGGCATCACTCACGGCGCGGAGGTCGTCATCCGTCGGCTCGCCGTCGAAGCTGACGATGAGCGATTTGCTGTTCTCAGCATCGCGGCTGACACCTAACAAGCGGACGGTGAGCTTCATGGAACCGCGATCCTTAGAGATCCGAGCCGCTGTGCGGGTGTTGGTCTCTCGGGTGGATTGGGAGAGGGAGGCGGGGCGGGCGGTCATCCTACCAGCCGCAATCGCAGGCCAACATAACGCCCCTGACGGCCTCTAAAGGCATGATACCCTCTTCGGCCTCGGGATCGGCTCGGAAGGGCTCGTAGGCCAGCCGGGCTTTGGCCTTCGCAAAGCCGCAGACCGACTGACCATCCTTGCCCATGTCACTGAGCAGATCGGCCATGGCATCGGCCAACGCAGCAATTTCGTGCGGCTTATGGTCGGTCATGGCGCTTGTCCTCCGAGAGGGCTTCGAACGGCCCGGCAGTGGACTAGAAGCGCCTTCCCGGGCGACGCGCTCAAAGGTTTCGTTCCATGGGCTGAGTGCAACTGCCTGCACTCCGAAACCCTTGCCGTTCGAATTCAACCCGAGACACTGGCATCAGCCTCGCGCTCGGGGTGCCGGCGGTAGAAACCGCCAACGCTTGCCATGTCCCGCCCAAGCTGTCAGGCATCGGGTGCAAAAAGGCTTGGCAGCTTGAGACGCTGACCGGAGCCTGGGCGGAGGGATGGAGCCGAGGGCTGGGATCGAACCAGCGACCGCCCGCTTACAAGGCGGGTGCTCTACCATCTGAGCTACGTCGGCGAACTGATTGGTGCGAGTGGGGCCTGGTTTGAACCCCACAATGCGATCCGGGCGCTCCATTGAAGGCCTGCCCGTCCTACGGCCACCAGATCTCAGAGCCGAAGCCCTTTCACCGTGTCACCGCACCAAACTGGAAACTCTGTGCGCTAGAGGCAATTCGAGCTTACGGAGAATGCGGTGCATTCGGCGTCGGGCCGGCACCGTCTCCGCAACTCGGACCCATTCGTGGGGCTTCTCGAAGCGCGATAGCCAAATTCGTGCATAGCACGCGGCTTGTCAAGCTGCACGACGAACAAAATTGAAGTCGAGTTCGATTGGTGTCGCTCGGCCGAAGATCTCAATCTCGACCAGCAGCCGGGATTGCTGCTCATCCACACCTTTCACCTCGCCGGCAAAGGTGGCGAACGGGCCATCCTCGATATGGACCGCATCACCCTCAGCATAGGGCGACGCCTCCACAGTCCGACGCACACCGGCCTCAAGTTCACGCCCAGCAAGGCGATTGAGAAACCGAACGTCGCCCTCGGGTAGCGACAGTGGAAGCCCCTCACGCGTCCCGAGCACAGACAGGAGCCCGTGCCGATTATGCCCTTCCACGTTCCGCTCGGACATCAGGTTGAGATGAATGGCCTGCAATCCGCCGATCGCGCCGACGAAGACGTAGCTGCGGAGCATCGGCTTCTGCACCTCCAGCCGCGGCAGATCCGTCGCCCCCCGCTTCCGCCTCATCCACATGGTGTCGCAAGGCACGTAGGAGACCAGTGGGCGGGCATTTCGGCTCAACAGGTACTCAGACGCCCGCCGAAGGCTTTCTGCCGCTCTGCGCTCATTCTGGGGCGCTGTAGCGCAGACGTACCAGCGCAGGCCCGGTGCCTCGATGTTGGGGACGACGTTTCGCTTGTCGGCTGGGATCGGCACCTCAGTCGGCAGCAAGGCGAAATGCTGCTTGGTGGCGCGAGCCCGGAAGCGGCGACCGAGCGGGTTTTTCTCCATGGCGGCTTTCCTCCGAAGACTACGGGTTGGGTGAGACGGGAACTTGAGCGGTGAGGCGCCCTGCAATGCGCACTCGCCGATCTTCGGAAATCTCAATGGTTTCCAGCGTCGCCCATGTCGTTCCGCACTTGAGGCAGCGACGACGGCGGCGGATGGAGTCGGGGGCGTCCCGACTGTCGAGGACGCGGGAGGTGGGCCAGCCGCAGGAGGGGCAGCGGATCATGCAGCCGCCCTCCGTCCAGCGTTGAACACGTCGCACCAGTCCGAGCCGAGGGCATCAGGGATCTCGACGCGCACCCTCCCCTCAAACAACGGGCGTTGCAGTCGCTTCGCCAGCGCGTAGGCCGCAGCCTGCCCGGCGAACTTCTCGTCGGCGTCCCCGAAGATCACGACTTCATCGACCCCGGCCGGCGGCAACCACTTCACGAGCATGGTCGAGTTGAGCGAGGCCCACACCGGCACGCCGAACAGCGACGCAGCGGCAAAGGCAGTCTCGATGCCCTCGGCGATCCCGAGAACGGCGCCGGGCGGGAACAGGCGCACTGCCGAACCGTCAGGGACCGTGCCCTGCATCATGCGGCGCGGAGATTCTACGTCCGCCTTCCGCCCGTCCGCGGTGAGGTACGTGCGGTGGATGTTGACGCCCTGACCGTCGAGGCCCGCCACCTTGGCAATCATGCCGGGGTGGAACGACGGCTTGTCGTCCTGATACCGCAGGCGATCCACCGTCCGAAGGCAGTCGGGTATGGACACGAGCCCGACCCTAGCCGCGAGGTATCGGGCAACCGGGTCGCCTCGCTCAACGCGCCTGGAAGCCTGCCAGAGGGCTTCTAGGCCTTTCCGGGTGTCTGCCTCGGGCCGAGGCTTCTTTGGCGCTGTAGGCTCAACGTCGCCAATCAGAGGGGCTATCCGCTCGGCCAGTTCCTTGAAGTCGATGCCGAGCACCTTCATCGCGAGGTCGGCACCATCGCCGGCCCCACAATGATTGCAGATCCACGTTCCGCGGCCTTCCTTGTCGTCGTACCGAAAGCGGGTCTTGCCTCCGCAGATCGGACACGGGCCATTCTTGCGGCCGGACAGGAAGCGACTGTCCACGCCCAGCATCGGCAGGAGGCCCGTCCACCTCCCGCGAGCACGCTCACTCAGCGGCGGCAGCATAGGTCGGCTCCTTGCGGCGATTGGCGAAGGCGATCTGCCGGGATTTGATCCACGACAGGATCTCAGGCGTCGGCTCCACGTCGGGAGCGAGCCGGTGCGCGTTCGGCCAGACACCGAACATTTCCTTGAACTTGTGGGCGGCCCATCCCTCACGGAGGCGCCGGCTCTTGGCGTAGGAACGGAGCTGCCCGAATACGAACGCCTTCTCGTCGGCCTTCGCCTTCTTCCGGATCGGTGTCATCTCAACCAGATCGCCGTCCTCGCACTGGATCTCGCTCTGGCGCTCGGGCTTGAACCCGCAGGCGGGGCACTTCGGCGTCTTAGCGGGCTTCAGGAAGTTGCAGGCAGAGCACTCCTTCGGCAGGGCCTCCGGCTTCTGGCGAGCCTCTGGCTTCTGGCGCTCGCGGCCATCGTCCAATGCGTCGTGATGGATGTCGGTGACGAAGCCGAGCCTGAGGGTCGTGTCGCTGTGGTCGAGAATCAGCGCGTCCTGTTTGCCGGGCGCCGTGCGCAGAGCCCGTCCGATGATCTGGCAGTTGCCCACGACCGTGACCTTGCCACGTCGCCGCGTGACGACGGTGCCGGTCTCCGTCTCAACGCACCAGACGCGTTCCGACGTGGCTGGCGTCACCTCGATCTGCGGACGCGGCGAGCGATTGGCCGAGGCATAGCCGCCAATATGGCGCCAATCCTGCGGCGTGATCGTGAGGTACCAGATCGGGTTCTTTCGAGCGCCGAGTTCCGAACGAAGGTGGCCGGTGAAACCATTGATCGCGGCTAGGGCCTGCAAGCGCTCTGCAAATAGGGGGCGCGCCGAACAGATGGTCCATGAGCGCGGCGTCCAATCAACGCTTGGCGACTTCATCTTGAAGCCGTCGCCATCGTGGATGCCTTGCAGCAGCGTGAGGAACTGACTGCGTGACAGGGCCATGAGGGCCGGGGCAAAGTCCTTGTCGAGGAACGGCAGCAAGTGCCGGTAGCCACTGACGCCACCCACTTCCTTGTAGGTCCGCTTCGTCGCAATCAGAGCGTGGCCCAGATTGTTTTGAGCGCGGGCGATGTTCCCATGCGCCTTGGGCTTCCCGGCCGAAATGTCGAAGCGCCAGCGGGCATGACGCTCTTGGACCTCAGCGTCCGCATCAGGCGCCGCCACACGGCTTTTCGTGTACCCGATGCCGCATCCGACAAGGCACGCCTCGATCCGCTCGATGATCTCGGGATGACGCTCCGATTGCGAGATGCTGCCGGCTGTCGCCGTCCACGTCCCGTCGGTCATCATCATGCCGATGAAATACAGCTCGGCGTCGGTCAGTGGCACGCCGGGCTGCCGGATCGTCACAGCCGTCGGCACTTTGACGCCGCCCTTGACCGGAGCCATCTCGGCCGCGGTAGCGATCCGGTAGCCCGCCTCCTTCTCGTGAGCCCCACGGAAGATCATCCGGTGCCGGTCCGTCACCCGGAAATTCGCGCGAGGGGACTGATACGTGACCCATGCCTCGGACGGGTCCATGTCGCGTTCAACGACGGCTTTGACGGGCGACCACTGGCCTTCACCCGTGGCGAGGTCGGCCAGCGTCGCGACGCAATCGCCTTCCCGAACGTCGCCCATCCCGCGCCAACCATGCGAGGTCAGCACTTCGGTCTCGCTATCGAGGCAATACAGCATCTCCGACTTCGTGGGCCGAGCGAGCACGATGCATCGCACGTCCAGATCAACACCCGTCGTCAGGCATCCCACGCTTGCGATCACACGCAGGCTACCAGCCGAGAAGCGGCGGAACATCGCCTCACGTTCGTCAGGCGACGTGTGGGAGTCGATGTAGCCGCAGTTGATGCCGGCCTTTTCAAACTCGCCCTGAAGCCGCTTGGCGTGGGCGCGATCGACAGCGAAGACGAAGGTTGGCCGGTTCTCCCCGCGCTGGCGCCAAGTCGTCACCACGTCGGCCACGAGGGCGGGCTTGTTCATCGCCTCGCCAAGGTCGCCCTCGTGGTAGTCGCCGGCAACCGTGCGAACGCCGTTGAGGTCAGGGTGCGACGGAGCATAGACCCGGAACGGCGAGAGGTAGCCGGCCTCGATCAGCTCGGCGGTCGTCGTGACCTGAATGAGGTCGTCGTAGTGCTTGCCGAGACCCTTGGTCCACGGCGTGGCGGACAGCCCAACGAACGGAATGCCCTGCCATGTCTCGGCAGCCATCCACTGACCGAGCATTTCAAACCAGCGGTGGGCCTCATCGACCACCACAACGTCGAAGGGCGGGATTGCCCGGCGCTGAAGCGTCTGAATCGACGCAACCTGAACCGGAGCTTCCGGCCGGGTCATCGGGTGCTGCCCCTGGATGACGCCGATGTCGGTGATGCCCTCCGCCCAGAACGAGCGCACCGTCTGGTCAATGAGACTGATCGCGGGAACTACGAACAGCACCCGCTTGCCCTTGGCGCGAGCGCCTTTGACGATGGCGCCGGCCAGCACGGTTTTGCCGAAGCCGGTCGGAGCTTGAAGCATCGGACGACGAGAGCCGCACATCAGCGACGAGCGGAGACCGTCCAGAGCCTTGACCTGATGAGGGTGGAGGGTGCGGCTCATCGGGCGCCCCCACCGTGCACGAGGCGGGGGAAGTCCCCGAAGGCATTCCGAGCCGCAGAGGCGGATGAGCCTTCCCCCAGCGCCTTATCCTGAACGGTTCCGGTATCCCGCGCCCTAGGAGGTTCCTTCTTACGGCTAGGAGTATCTTGTGACTGTGGTTGTGATAGCTTCTGCAATGCTCCCTTTTCGCTAGAGCATTGCTCAAGCATTGCTTCAGCATTGCTGCCCTTGGAGCTGCCCCCGGAACCGCCTCGGGAACCTCCCTTTGCGCCCGCCTTTGCTCGCTTCTCATAAGCGGCTAGGGACGTCGCCAACTCGTGCTCGATGCGCCCATGCGTCCAGCCCTCGCCGAAAAACTCAGAGAGCGTCTGGCGCATCCCGAGCCAATCCCGCATGGAACAACGGGCGATGCGGGCGAGCTTGCCGTCGTCAGAAGGCAGCCCCCCGTTCTTCCAGTAGTGCATGATCAGGAGCAGGTACGCGCCATGCTCTGCCGTCGTGAGGTGGCCCGTGTCTGCCAGATAGTCGGCGACGTAGAGGGGCATCCATGGTCTGGACATGAGAAAGCCGTTCCGAGAAGCGCTCGCGCGCTCGGTTGCAGAGAGGCGGTGGCTGACGGGAAGGCGCGTCAGGTCACGGCGGCGCACGGATTTGCGCCCTGTCCTTCGGCTTCAGATGATCTCGGAAGGTGGTTGCCTCGCTGTCGTGGTGAGGCAGGAGGCGGCGCAGTAAGCGCGCGGAGTCGTGGTGGGCCTTGGCGCGGACGCGGTTGCGGCGCTCGGCTTCCTTGGTGCCCTCGGCGTCGCTGGCGCGGCCCTGATTTGCTTCGTGGCGTGCGTGGGCAGAAAGCCCGTCAGCGAGGTCGCCGCAGCTCCTGGCGCTGTTCTCGTGCCATTCAAGCAGGCGCTCTAGGCAGCGCAGGTCATCGAAGGAGAGCGCGCCGCTCATGCCAGCGCCTCCATCCGTTTGATAGCGATATCCTTGGACGGCAGGCCCCAAGCCCGCACCATATCGCGCACGTCATCAATTGACCGAGCCACGCCGACCGGGAAGCCGCAGTCTTTCAGCCGGTCGTGAATGGCGATTTGCTCGGCCTCAAGCCGACCTTTAGGTGCCTTCACCTCGATGTATCCGGTGAAGGGCTCGCCAGCGTCCGTGCGGCCGACGATCTGGAGATCTGGCCATCCCGCCTTGGTGCCAAGCCCACGGCTCCGCCCAACTTCACCCTTCAGCATCCCGCCGTTGGGCGAATGATGGAAGATGAAGCCGTGGGGCAGCGTCGCGCCGAGGTAGCGCAGGATCTGGCGCTGCAGATCAGCCTCGGGCGTCTTGCGGGGGGCGGTAAGGCGGAAAGGACGGCTCATCCCGTCAGTCCCTCGGGTCGCTGTCCAGCAAGATCACGCAGCGCGCGAGCTGTTCGCTGCGCCTGCCGTGCCGAAGCGCTTCTCTCCTCAGGTGCCTGATGACCTTCGGCCGAGCCAAGCTGAGCGGCCACACGTTCAAGGCGGTTCGCAAGCGCCTCAGCCTCACGAAGTTGGTCACGAAGCGAGCGGTTGCGGCGCTCATGGGCCGCCCTGATGGCGTCCATCTCGGCGGCATCGATGCGCCGCGCTTCGCGCCGCCAGAGATCTTCGCAACGGCCATAGGTCATCGGCTCCTGGCGTGCGTCCCTGAGGACGGCGGAGACGGCACGAGCCGCCCGCGTGATGGCTGCTTTCACGGTGTCCCCGACCGGCCGCGGCTCGGCGAGATCCATGAGCATTCGTGAAGCTTGATTGACGTGCGTCATGCGTAAGCCCTCGGAAGGTTTTTCCGAGCCCTCGGTAAGCTTCCCCTGCATCTCGGAATCCTGACGTGTTCAGTTGAGAACACCGTCAGGGCGCCAAGGAGAGGGCGATGAGAGAGGAGGATCAGGGAGTTACGCAGGCACGGCACGAGAGCGACCAGCCGGCGGCAACCGGTGTGGACGCGAGCAGAACAGTCGAAGGAAACGACGCCACAGGCCCGGCAAGGCGAATGGCGAAGGACACGAACGACCAAGCCGGCAAGCGAGGTCGTCAGAAAATGGCCCGGCTCGTGAGGATGCACGGCGGGCTGATCATTGAGGGTGGGCGATGAAGCGAGCGGCATTACGCGGCCCCACCCGAGAGACGAGCCGAGCCGCAGAGAAGCGCAGGCTCTGGCAGGCCGTGCGACGCGAACTCTGGCAGTTGCAGGCAGGCCTGGGCTTCAGCGCACTCGTTGAGCCGCACCCGCGGTTCTTGGCTATTCATCCGTACTGGACACAGTTGGCGGCCGAGGATGAGTTTTGAGGCGGCCATCACTCTGCCGCCTCAAGGTAAGCGGGAGACGGGTCTACGCCGAGACCAACCGCATAGGCGGGCAGGGCTGCCAGCGCGTCATCACCGCCAGTTGCCGCGTCCCAAGCGTGATCTGCGCCGGGCATCCGGTCTGGCTGGAAAAGCGGCTCCCATTCCGCTTTGCGCAGGATCTTCAGGTAAAGGGCGATGGTGCGATCAGCGCCGAAGGACTTGAGCGACGCGCGGAAGTCGCCAGCGACGCCCGCGTATTTCCAAGCCTTGCAGTGCCCGTCGCTATAGCGAGAGATCGCGAGATATCCCGCCTCGAACTCGGCCAGATAGTTTGCGGTGCGGGCAAGGATGGTCATGCCCGCACCTCGGCAAGAACGCGGTTGCAAGACGCGAACAGGCGCTCCATCCGCATTGCCCGGTCGAACGACGATGGGTTCGGCTCTTTGCGCGGAACGACGTCGCGGGTGTGCACCCATGCGCAAGCCGGAGAACGACCAACCACCCGACCAATGGCCGGCGGCCTGAGCCCCTGTTTGCGCAACTCGCGCATGCGCTGGATTTCCTCCGACGAGGCGGCGAGGCTGTTTCGCGTTTTCGCCATCTCAGCGGCCCACCAGCAGGAGGGCGGCACCGACAGCGAGAAGGCAGCCGGGAATAGCGATGACAATGCCGCGCTCTTCCGGCTCAACATTGCCGGTCACTGCGGTGCGCTGTGCGAAGACGGCGGACAGTGCCGCAAACCAAAGAGAGACCATCACTGTCCCCAATGCATCGGAGGGAGGTCGATCTGTCGGACGGCAAGATGCGCCGCGTAAGCCGCGAGGCAGGCCAGCAGGAATGTGAGAGCGCGGAGCTTGCGGGAGTGGGTCATGCGCGCACCGCCGCTTGCGAGTCGGATGGCACCGGTATGAAATCGATGGCGGATACCGGCTCAGGCAGATTGGACCCTGCCGCAATGATCTCAGGCGCTCGGCGCACGGGGATGGTCCCGCGCTCCTTCCAGCCCTGCACCGTGGACGGCGCAACGCCAGGCAGGCTAGCTGCGAGCTTCCGAATGCCGCCGAACTTGGCGATGATGCGATCCGCTGGCGTCATTCGAAATGATGTACGCACATTGCGTACGAGTGTCAACGTGGAAAGCGTACGAGACGTCAGCGCATAGGCACATCATGAGTGAACTGCCTAAGCCAATCTCCGCCGCCCTCTCTGATCTCAGAGACAGGGCAAGCCTCACCATGGATGAAGTGGCGGGCGCGGCGGGCTATGCCGGTCGTTCCAGCGTTCAACGCTATTTTTCGGACGCGGGCGTGAAATCTATCTCAAACGCAGTGGCTAAAAAGCTGGCCAAGGGGATGGTCGGGAAGGGTAATCCCCCGATTTCAATCGTAGAATTTGCTCATGCCATCGGACACGCAATCGATGCAACCGACCCTGCGGCGATCAAACACGCTGAAGTTATGCTCGGATTGGGTGGCGCAACTAATCCTAAAACTTTAGCGTTAGGACCAACCATTTCGTTGGGGAGGCTGCCGGTGGTTGGTGCTTCTAACGCATCATTTTGGATGCCTAGCACCCCGTCGATTGATACGCCCGAAGATTGGCTGCGAGTTCCCGAATGGGCATCCCCGCCGCCGGATCATTATGCTTTGGGCATCCGGGGTGAGTCGATAAACAAGACGGCACAAGAGGGTCACTTCGCTATCTGCCAGCGATATGGCGGCAACCAGCAGAAGCCACCCGAGGGCAAGTTCGTACACGTCGAGCGGCAGCGGCGGGGCGAGACGGAGTGGACGATCAAGAAAGTTCGCTGGACTGCGGCGGGGCTCGGCCTTTGGCCTGACAGCACCGACGTGCGCTGGCAGACGCCCATCGCCTTCGGAGACGGCGAGGATCAGGTGACTATTTTGGGGATCGTGATCGGCTGGTACAAACCGGCATAGTGATTTTCGTACGCATTTTACGTTGACTCCGTACGCAAGTAGCGTACATTGGCTTCATCGCAGCGACGCGATGGAGCCCGCAGATGTCCCGCCAGCGCAGCCTCTCTTGGTCCTCGGCTCTCAGCAGCCTTCGCGCTGATCGCGCTTCTGACGCCGACCGCCGCACCGCGTTCGCTGCCATCCACGCCAAGAAGCTCGCCGAGGCTCAGGCCCGCGATGCTGCCCGCGCCGCTCTGACGGCTGCCAAGGCTTCTACCCTCTTCGTCTCTGGCTCGTACGACCGCGCCGCTGTGATGCGTCTGGCCCACGCTCGCGCCAAGCAGGCCCGCACTGCCGGCAGCACGGCTCGCTGGGCCGACCTGATCCGCTCCTGCCTGCGCAATGCCTGGAGCGAGGCGCGGGATCAGCGCCGCTCGGCCGCGCACTGAACACCCCTACCCGATCACCTGCCAACCCGGAGTGCGTGCCGTGCTTCACCCCCAACCAACGCCTGAGCCGCATCCGAACGCCACCGCATGGGGCATCGGCGCCGGCTTCCTTGTCCTGATCCCCGGCGGAGCGGCCATGCTCGTGATCTGCCTATTCGCTAATGGGTGGCTCTAGTCATGGCTCAGTTCTACGCGCACGTCAGTGCTGATCAGATCGTGGACGAACTTCGTGATGACGAAGAGGAGATGGGCGAGGTCATAGCCCTGATCGCCAAGCAGGTTGAGAAGCTTGATGAGGGTGATGCGGAAGGGCTGCGCCAGTTCATTCGCATGTACGCCAGCGCCAACGACTTACGCGTCTTTGCAGACACGCTGATCACGGCCGCAGCTGAGATGGAGGCTTGATCCATGGCCTCCGCCGACATCCTCCGCGCCGACCACTCGCCGCTGCCTTGGCGTTCTCGTGACGCCGCGATCTTTGATGGCTTCGACCGGATCGCGACGCTTTTTGGCGATCACTGCTCGTTTGAGACCGACCACGCCAACGCCGCCTTCATCGTCCGCGCCTGCAACGCGCACTATCAGATGCTTGAGGCGCTGAAGTGCGCTGAAGCCATCCTCGACATTGAGGATAGAGGGCCGACGCTACAGAAAGTCCGCGCCGCCATTGCTGCGGCTGAGCGGGAGGCGGGACAATGACCGTCTCTCCGAAGATCCGCGAGATGCTTGAGAGCGTCCGCGACGCGCTCGCCGAGATCATCGCCGAGACACCGTATCCGCGCCACGGCACGCCTCAGTATCGCGAGAATTGGGCCTTCGACAGTGCCTCTTGGGCCCGCGCCCAAACCGCCCGTCCCGCTCTCGAAAAGATCAACGCCGCTCTTGCTGAGATGGAGGCGGGAAAATGACGTCTGTTCCGCAATACCAAATTTCCTTGTCGTTCGGCGCTCTGTCGCCGTCGATTAAGGATCAATTGGCCGACATCGGCCTGTGCGCGCCTTCTGCTGACGTCTTTGAGAAGGTGCGCATCAGTCTCTGCACTCTGCGTATCCAGGGCTACATACCGAAATCTACGCACGACGCAGCCTGCAAAAAGCTCATTGGCGCGATCGCCAAAGAAGCTCGTCCCCTTGCTGAGATGGAGGCGCAGTCGTGAACGGTCTTCGCTTGCTCGAAACGATCCGCGATCCTCTGGCCGAGGCCCGCAAGCACTTGATGGTTGCCGAAGCTGATCTGAACGGCTTCGTCACCCGCCTCGCGGCTCGGCAGCACGTCTGCCTTCAGTCCCTCCGGGACGCCAACTCTCGCGTCAACCACTACCGGCACGAGATCGACAAGGTTCGCCTCGCTACGCTGGAAGCCGAGACGATTAACGGCCGCCGGCTCTGCACCAACGATCCCGACGACATGGGCACGGCTCTCATCGTCGCCTTGGAGCGGATAGAGGAAGCCAAGCCCGTCGTCCCCTACGGCACGGGATACCCGGAGGCGCACAGTCCATGGGGCTGATCCTCCTCCTCGCCAGCCTTCTCGGCTCGGCCGCCATCGTCGCCCTCAGTCGTCATCTCTCCCGATCCGACGACGCTCGCGACTTCGCCATCTCCTCTCACATCGCGATCGGAGAAGAGCCGTGAGCACCTGTCACCCTGATCCGTGCGCTTCGTTCGGTGAGACTGCGGACGCCCTGCGTGCTGTTGAGAACGCCATCGCATGCGCCCGCAACGAAGCGGAGCGCATTCTGGCCGGCGCCTACGATGGTCATGCCTCCGTGCATCAGGCTTTGCAGGCCACCGACCTGAAGCGCGAGATGCTGGTGATCGCAGGCTTTCTCGGCGAGGTCGAGGTGGCGACTGCTCATGCGCTCGCCCGTCCAGCTGTCGCTCTGGTGGAGGCCGCATAATGGCCGCCTCCCCTGCCCTGGCCGTCATCGGCCACAATTCGCAGAACGCCGAGCTGACGCCCTACGACGTGTCAGCCGGTCGTATCGCCGATCTCTACGTGGAAGCCCTAAATTGGTGCGACGGCTCGCCCATCGAAACCGAAGAGCAGGCCGCCGAGGTCACAAAGCTCCTCGATATGATCGGCGAGGAGATCAAGACCGCCGAGAAGCGCCGCCGCGACGAGAACAAGCCGTTCGATGACGGCAAGGCCGAGGTGCAGGCGCGCTATGGCCTGCTGATCGGCGAGACAAAGAGCGTCACGGGCAAGGCCATCCTCGCGCGTGATGCGTGCCGGAAGGCGCTGACGCCCTGGCGCGCTCGGCAGGAAGCCGAGCGTCTGGCAGCCGCTGAGGTGGCTCGGAAAGAGGCTGAGGCAAAGGCTCGTGAAGCCGCCCTCGCCTTTCAGGTGACACGTGCTGACGACCTCGAAGAGCGCGAAGTCGCCGAAACCTTGGCACAGGACGCGAAGGCCGCTGAAGCGGCAGCTCGCAAGGCTGGCAAACAAGTCGCCACTGGGCTGCGGACCATCACCCGAACCGAGGTCACAGACCGCCGCGCCTTCCTGCGGTGGGTGATGGAGAACCGCGCCGATGCCCTGTCCGGCTGGCTTCAATCCTACGCCGAGACGCTGTGCGCGCAGAAAGTGCGCGAAGTGCCGGGCGTGTCCTTCACCGATGAGAGGGTCGCTCGATGAGGACCGCCGACAAGCAGATCGCCGACATCCTCGTGCGCTTCGGCGAGCCCTTCGCGGGCAACGTCTGGCGCGTGCAGGGCACGGCGGTGATCTATCACAAGACCCTAGAGCGGATCGCCGCCCACACGAAGACGCACTTTGATCCGCCGATCCTGATCCGAAGCGAGCGTGACGAGGCCGTGATCCTCGTGACCGGCCGCATGCCCGGCGAGAAGGCCGGTGAGGAGCGGGTCGAGTGGTCAATCGGCGAGGCGCTGGTGAACGTAAATTACCGCGTCTCCGGTCGGCAGGCCGCCTACGTCTACGCCATGGCCGAGAAGCGGGCGAAGGATCGGGTGATCCTCAAGCTGATCGAGCTGCATGGCCTCGTCTATTCCGAGGAGGAGGCCGACGAGTTCCGCCAGAACCAGCCCGCCGTTATCCGAGCCGTAGATGAAGACTTCGACGCGCCGCCGCCTCCAAACTCGGACCAGACGGCGGAGCAAGAGGCCGACCTGAAACGCCGCATTGATGAGGCGGCTTCGATTAATGCCGTCACCGACCTGATGCTTGATGAGCGGACACAGGCCATTCTCAACGCCATGCCGCACGGCACCCGCGAGGAAGTGCGCGACTACGCCAAGGCACGCCTACGAGCCCTCGGCTGGCCACCGGCCAAGAAGGGGCGGGCCGCATCATGAGCGACCTGGACGGCCGCCTCTTCATCCGTCGGACGCAAGGCTTCGTGCCTGCCGACATCATGGCCGAGGAAGCCATGAACAAGGTCGCCATCGGCGCGACCGTGATGCTGACCGTGCGCCGGCCTCGCAATCCGGCTCACCACCGAAAGCTGTTTGCGCTCTTCCATGTCGTGCTTGAGCAGACTGACCGGTGGGCCGATGCGACGGTGCTGCTGGAAGACCTGAAACTCGCAACCGGGCTGTTTGAAACCCGCGTCTCGGCTCTCACTGGCATGCCCTATCCCGTGCCGGCGAGCATCAGCTTCGCGGCGATGTCGCAGTCTCGATTTGAGGACTGGTACGTCAAGGCCATCCGCGTGCTGTCCGATCATCTGGGAACGGATGTTGAGACGCTTGGCCGTGAAGTGGCTGAGGCTGCCAGCAACAGCGTGCGGAGGGCAGCATGAGTAAGGCTGCCGAACCCCGCCGCACACCTCCTGTCGGTAAGCAACTCGCCGCCGCTAAACGCCAGATCGCAGAGCTGATGAAGCGCTGCGGCATGGTCCCGGTTGAGATGCCCGTCGAAGACGTGGCCCTGGACCTGGACCACGACCCTGCCCTTGGTCTTCGTGATGTCTGCCCGAAGACTGGCCAGCATATCCCGCACCAACACGATGATCGCTACCTCGTTTTCCGGCCGGTCGCGACCCACGCCGTGAAGACCCGCGGCTCGGGCGCCACGACCAATGGCTCCGACATCGGCGAGATGCGCAAGACCCGGCAACTGGTCGAGAAGCGCGTCGAGCGCGGCGAGATCGCACCGGACGATCCGAGCATCGCGCCGTGGGCACCGAAGCCCGACCGGTACGAGCCGCCCAAGCAGAAGATCCAGGGCGCCGGCTTCCACAAGCGCAAGCCCCAGCGCCGGGCCTCAACGCCACTTGAAAAGCCGCCCGCTCCCCGCCGCCGCTCACTCTACGGAGAAGCCTGATGGCCGCCGACTTCTTCAACGATCCCGTCAAGCTCGCGGCAGCACAGGCGCGTTACGTCGCTAAAATGCATCCGCCGGCACCCAAGCCGGTTGCCGTCATCATCCCACCAGCTCCGGTTAAGCGCGACTACATCCACGTCGCCAGCAATCCTCTGCCCGTGGCCCTGACGGTCAAGCAGATCATCGCAAACGTGGCCGATGCATACGGCGTCGCCTACGAGGATGTCGTTGGCCCTCGGCGGTCGCGGAACCTGCTCCCGGCTCGGTTCGCCGCCTACTACGCCGTATCTACGGCTCGCCCAGACTTCAGTCTCAATCAGATCGCTCGCCACTTTGGCCGACGCGATCACACGACCATCCTGAACGGTCTTCGCAAGGTCCGCAGGTGCGGCATCCCCCTGCCTGTCAGCCAAGCTGCTTACTCTCGTGTGGAGGCTGCGCGATGACCATTCCGTGGATTGATCCCGTGGCGGTTATGGACCTCGTTGAAAAGGGGATCTCTCATCGCATCGTCGCTCAAACCCTTGGTATCAGTCGAACTCGCGTCGGTCAGATTGCGCGACAGTACGAACAGAACGCGGCAGATCATCGGGAAGTTAAAGGGTCATGCCCTCCCGTACCAGCTTGGGTCATCGCCGCTAAGTTGACGGAAGACTATCGCGACACGGCCCGCGACTTCGGTGAGCACGCCGCGGCTCGGCATTGCCGCGCCCTTCTAGCTGAAATGCGGAGGGTTGCAGCATGACCTCCCCTCCCACCGCGTCCCTCGTCTCCGCAGATGAGGGGAAGCTATCTCGACGGGCGCTCTTGCTCGGCACCAGCGCGGTCGCTGTGGCGACGGTTCTGCCGGCATCAGGCATGGTCGCTGCTGTCGAGGCACCTGCGTTCGACCCGATGTGGATCGTAGGCACCCCAGGCGAGTCGGATTGGGGCGCTGTTCGAGCTCCGTCCGTCGAGATGGCGAGGCGCTTCTACGCTGTCGAATATACCGGCGATGACGGCTGCGACAGCGGCCAGGAATGCTGCGAAGGGCTCTGCGAGTTCTGCATCGCATTCGATGGCTACGAAGCCCGCAGAATGCCACGATGGGACACCCGTCAATCCGCAGACATCAGCAATGCTGATTGGATCGCGGCTGACATGGAAGGGCTGTGCGATCGCTGCGGCTACGAGTGCAGCCTAGACGACGGTGCACAGGTCGTTGCCGACAAGGCCATCTGCGAAAGCTGCCTGACGCTCGCGGATTGGGACATCGTCGATCCCGAACGCGCAGCCGAGCTTCGTGCCGAGCAAGAGCCAGACACCCCCGTTTCATCCGACACCCCAACCGCCGTCTCGTCTCCTGCCGCTGAGGGGGAGAGGGCGTGATGGGCGACCTGTTTAACCTCGACGGTGTCCTGACGCCGAGCGAGCGCCGACATCTGCGCGGCGGCACCCAGCCCAACGGCTATGCGGCCCGTCCCGGCACCGCTCCGAAGAGCGAGACCTGTCGCACTTGCCAGCACCTCATTCGGGTCTGCCGGGCCAAGACCTATCGGAAGTGCGAGCTGATGCGCGCGCACTGGACTGGTGGGAAGGGCACCGATGTCCTCGCGAGCGCCCCGACCTGCCGGAACTGGAAGGCGATCGACCCCGCCCCGTCCGAGATCGAAGGAGGGCGGTCGTGAGCGCGCCGGTTCTCTTCCTCGACATCGACGGCGTGCTGAACTCGCGCGAGTGCTGGGCGAGCCTGCGTGGCCAGCGACACAAGATCGACCTCACGAAGGTCGCTCTGCTCAACGAAGTCGTCGCCACGACGCGGTGCCTTATCGTCGTGTCATCGACGTGGCGATTGGGTGTCGGCCAGGGCAAGGGCGGCTGCCGGGCCATCCTGCGAGATTACGGCCTCAAGGCCCGGTTCCGCCGCGACTGGCGCACGCCAGAGTTCCGCGCGGACGATCCGACCTTCCCCGTCCGCGGAACTGAGATCGCCTACTGGCTCAGCCGCAACGGCTCACCCTCTTACGCGATCGTGGACGACGACGGCGACATGCTGCCCGAGCAGATGCCGCGCTTCGTCCAGACCAGCTTTGAGCACGGACTGACCCGCGAGCACGCCGACCGGCTGATCGCCCTGCTGTCCCGCGCCGCATCTCCCACCCTCACCCCGGAGTCCTGACATGTCCATGACCCCCACCACCGAAGAGGCGAAGACGGCGGCTATCACCCTGACGTTCGACCCGAGCAAGCTTTTCGATGTCGTCGCCGAGGTTGGTGATGGCGGCACGTCCTTGGGAAGCCGGATCGTCGGCATCATGCTGACCGGCGGCCAAACCAGCTTCCGCGAAGACGTAGGGTTCGCCTTCTACGGCGTGTCTGCCGCGCCCGCCTCAGCCGCACCCCGCGCGGGCAGTGCTGAGAGCACGGCGGGGGAGGATGCCGCCAGGGTCATCTACGACATCTGCTTCGAGCCCGGATCAGAGCGGGGCGGCGGCATCGTTCCGACCTATGATGATGCGCGCTCATGGGGCCTCTCCGCCGCCGATCGGGCGAAACAGGCTGCAAAAGCGGTTGCCACTCCCGCCCCGTCATCGCCGGGCGTGCCGCATTCGGCTCTGCCGCCGAGGGGAACGACCCCGAACGGCTGGCGCATTGATGTGGACTGTGCGCTTCAGGGGCTTCAGGAGACGGCTCAAGACCTTCCTGAGCAGCACACCGCACAGAACCCGATTGCGGCTGCTGCGGGCATCCTTCAGGCCGTCGTGAACCATGGGTATGGCGTCTTTCCGTCATCGCCGGGCGTGCCGGATAGCGTGCGGGCGATTGCTGATCGGCTCGTAGTGGACGCCTGCGAACTGCCGGATCGCACGAGCCCCGAAGATCAGCCTGAAATGCTGCTCATCACGGGCGAGGAACTTCACGGTTTCCTGATGCAGGCGATGCAGGACGCCATCGCCGCCCACCCGGCCGGGCAGAGCACCGGGCAGGGGGCGTTCGGGGTGGCGCTTGAGCGGTTCGACGCCCACCGGTTGGCGATCTCGCAGCGCGGGCCTTCTGCGAAACGGGACGAGCTTCTGTCGGAACTCGACACGATCCGAAACAGCATGCTCCACGCCGCCAAGTCCGCCCCCGACAGCACCCGCACGGGGCAGGTGGAGACGGATGAGGCCATCATCGCGGCTCTCATTGAGTACGGCGCGGCCGAGTTTCGGGCCGGGATGCGCACGAACGACGAGGACAGCAGCTACGGCGCCAAGGAGAACGCCGAGGCGGCAGAGCGCCGTCAGGCTGCCTTTTCCGCCATCAGCGCTGCCCTCGTCGCCCGCCCGGCAGCCCCGGAAGCGCAAGGGGCGTGGAGGGAGCGTGCGGCTACCGAAATCGACGCCATCGCTCGGCAGTGGGGCACTGAAGGCGACGCCGATGGCCGAGCCTACGCAAAGACGCTGGCGGCAATCCTGAGGGCCGAGAACCCCGCTCCCCCGGCCTCCTCCGGTCAGGAGAGCGCGCGATGAGCCGCGGAACGGCTGTCGTCATGCCGGAAGACGAGTGGTTCAAGCTCTGCGCGAAGCAGTGCCGAGCCCGACGCAAGCAGTACGGCGGAACTCGCCGGGAGTGCCTAGACGAGTTCGATTGCGGCATCTGCGCTGAATGCGCCGACGATGCCCTCCGCACCGCGCCTAAGAAGTATCGGACCACGGCCGAGAACGCGGCTCGCTACGACCCCCTGCCGGGAGCCCGCCCATGACGCCTGCCGCCACCCCAGAGGCGCTGGTTGAGGCGCGCCGGATCGCAGACGAGGCCGCGAACCACCCGATGCGCGCGGCGAGCGAGTATGCCCGCCGCACGTGCGAAAACAGTCTGCAAGCCGCCACAGGCAGCGCCACTCCCGGTCCGCAGGCTGAGATCGACGCCCTGCGTCTGCTCCTGACCACCGCCGAAGCCGACCTTCAGCGGGTCACGGCCGAGAGGGACGAGGCGCAGGAGATCGCCAAGCAGTTCCATGGATCAGCCCTGGAAGCCGAGGAAGCCACCGCCGAGGCCGCCCGCCTCCGGGCCGAGGTGGAGGCGAAGGACAGGGCACGCTGGCGTCCGATCGCAACGGCGCCCACGGATCGGCCTGTCGTCGTCAGAATGAGGACCGACCGTCTGCAAGGCGGATGGTTCGTCGCCACTGTGACGCTGCCCGATCCAGACGACGATAGCCGGTTCGGCAGCTGTTCGACGATCTGGCACTACAACGGCGATACGCTGATGACCCAGTTCCGCGGCACGTGGACGGACTGGCTGGACGACGGCGGCTCAGACCGCACCGCACTCGCCCGCGCGGCCTCGGCGGGGGAGGGACGCAGCGATGGGTGATCTGGGAATTGGCGCTGATGATCTGAGCCAGCGCGCACGCGACCTGTGTCCGACCCCTGGCCGCTGCATGGCCGTCGCGGTGGGTGCCCGATCCGGGGATGCGATCGCTGCCGGCGTAGGGCGATTGTGCAGCAAGGCATCAAAGACTTCGGGCGTGCCCTTCGTAGCGCGCTTGCCCCTACCTCTGCGCCCAACCGTGAGGAGGCCGGTCGCCATGGCTGACGTAGACATGCTGAAAGCGCTTCTCGAACGGATACAGGCCACAACCGGCCCGAGCCACGACATTGATGCCGACCTCTACGCCGTTCAGGAGGGTTGGGATGGCGCGGCTTTCTGCCAGAACGGCGAGGTGCATCGGCTCAGGCTCAAGAGCTGGGAGGGCAACCGCCGCACCTACGAGGTCGAAGATGGCCAGGGCATCGACAGCCACGAGCTTCCGATGTTCACCGACAGCCTCGACTACGCGGTCGAGATGGTCGGCGCGGTACTCCCGAGGTGGTCCCTTCAACTCGGCATGAGCGAGGGACTGAAGCACCCCGTCGTCGTGATGGGCCGGTCCTATCCGACGAACCTGCGCATCGCCGTGGAGCACCGGACCGCGCCCCTGGTCATCTGCGCCGCGCTCCTCACCGCCCTCCTCGCCCAGGCCGAAGCCCCTTCCACCAGCGCAGGAGGGAAGACCGATGCGTGACGTGAAGAGCCTTGCCGCGGAGATCGAGGCGGACACGACTGCGCTTCGCCTCGCCGTCCACGCCTGGATCAGAGAGGACGCGCCGCTCTCCGTGAAGATGATGCTGCTACCAAAGCACGTTGATGCGCTGATGGCCCGCCTCGCCGCCGAGATCGCCGCCAACCAGAGCCGTGCCTTTGAGGACGGGGCGCGGAGTGCCGAGATATTCGCTCGCCGTGTTCACGCCGGCCAGACCGATAAAGGCGGCGCTCCGTACAGCGGACACCTCGGGCGGGTTGCGGCTCGCGCCCGCGGCCATGCCGAGGCGATGGGTCTCCCGCGCCAGCATGTGGAGTGGTGCCTGCAAGTCGGATGGCTGCACGACACGATTGAGGACACCTCTGTTGAGGCTGACGACCTCCTCGACGCCGGTTTCGACCCGGCTGTCGTGCAGGCGGTCCAGTTGCTCACCCGGCCGCCGGGTAAGCCCTACCTCGAATGCGTCGCCGGCATCATCGCCAGCGGTGACCGGGTCGCGATGATCGTGAAGCTCAGCGACAACGAGGACAATCTCGACCCGGCGAGGGCTCTGCCGAACGCCCCACCCGCACTCGCGGCACGCTACCAGCGGTCGGCCGAAATGCTCCGCGCCGCCCTCCAGCCCGAAGGGGAGCGGAGCGATGCGTAAGCTGACAGCATCTCAATTGGCCGCCCTGAAGTGGCTCCCCGAGAGAGGCGGCAGACATTGGGGCGGCACCAAGTTCGGCGCTCCGAATAGATGCTCACTCGGCACGCTGATCCGAGAGGGACTTGCGGCTCGCGTTGGCGTCCCGAGCATGGATCTTTACGCGATCACCGACGCCGGCCGCGCCGCCCTCGCCGAACAGGAGAAGGGCGATGCGTGAAGACCTGACCAACATGCAACGCCGCACGCTTGAGGCGCTGACCGCCGACGCAGTGTCGCCAACCAACAGCGGCATCGCCCGGCACCTCGGCATCCGCACGCCGTGGCCAGCCGCTACTGCGGACAAGCATCTAACTGCGCTCGTGAAGAAGGGCTTCGCCCGGATCAGTCGCGCCGGGCCTTATCCGATCTTTGCGCTCACTCCGGCCGGGAAAGCCGCCCTCGCCAACTCGACAGAAGGGGGATCGGATCGTGCCTAGGGAGAGGGGCGGAAACATGCCGAACTGGCCCCGGCTGATGAAGCCGACCCTTGCCGCGAGCTATTGCAGCATGTCGGTCGGCGCCTTCAAATCTCGCTGCCCGGTCGCTCCTGTGGACTTTGGCGACAAGCGCCTAGAGGTCTACGACATCCGCGATCTGGACGATTGGATCGAGACTCGCAAGAAATCGGCCGGTGGCCTGACCAGCGTCACCGACGCCCTTGCGGAGTTCAAGCGTGCGAACCGTCGCTCCCGTGAAGCATCTTAAGCGATACCGCGACCGGCATGGCAGGCTGCGGCTGTACCACCGGCCGAGCGGCACACCCATCGCTTCGGTCTATGGAACGCCCGAGTTTTTCCAAGAACTTGAGCGCCTAAACGCCAAGACGGCCCGGCAGGCAGCGAAGCCGAAGGGCACGCTGCTGATGGTGTGGGAGGCGTACAAAAAGCCAGCGTTCCTGACACTCGCCCCTGAGACGCAGAAGGGCTACGAAAAGTATTTCAAGCTTCTGGCGCCCTTCCACAACACGCCCGTTCGGGAAATCACATCCGCAACCGTCTCCGAGATCCGAGACCATCTGTTCGTCACGAAGGGTCGGCGCACGGCCAACTACGTGATGGCTGTCCTGTCCGTGGTCTTCGCTTTCGCGGTCGAAAAACGCCACGCGCACACGAACCCGGTGAAGGAGGTCAAGCGCGTCCGCAAGCCGAAGAAGGCGCCGCGCGCCAATCGCCCTTGGACAGCCGGCGAGTGCCGCGCCGTGATCGACCGTGCGCCACCGCATGTGCGCTTGCCGCTAGCGATGTGCATGTTCACCGGCATGCGGAAGCGCGACGCGCTCACGCTGACAGCCGCCGCAATCGACAAGGCCGGGCGGCTGACGTTCGAGACATCGAAGACGGATGAGATGGTATCAGTAATGCCTCATCCGCTCCTGAAGGAAGCGCTAGCCCGCCGCCCCCATCCGAACGCCAAGACTCTGTCCGTCACCATGGAGGGCCAGTCGTGGACCAGTTCGGGGTTCGATACGGTGTGGAGCCGTTTCAAGGCTGGCTTGGAAAAGGAAGGGCTCGTTGAGAAGGGGCTGACGATCCACGGGCTGCGGCACACGGTGGGCGGCTTGCTGGCGGACGCTGGCTGCGATCCCGACACGATCCGGCGGGTGCTTGGGCAGAAGACCCTTCACATGGCCCTACTCTACTCGGAGCGGGCGAAGCGAGCGCGCGACACACACGCTGCGATGGCTGATTTCGACCCCTTCAGGTTAGACAATTTTGGAGAAATCGAAATGGCTTCAATCGACGGTTAGACACTTCCAAAACGTGCTAAGTCGTTGTACTATTTGATTTGGGTAGGCGACTGTTAATCGCTTTGTCGCAGGTTCGAGTCCTGCTCGGGGAGCCAATTACTTTCCAATATACTCAGAACATTGCGCTTTTCGCTCCGAGCCCCGCATTCGGCTGGAAGGTGCGAGGATAGCGTCCTCGTTCCAGCGCCCGGCGATCCGCTCCGTGAGCTTCGCCCGGTTGGCGCCGTGCACATAAGTCGCGCTCTCCCGGCTGCCGTCCGCCCACCCGAACCATGCGTTCAATTCGGCTTCCGTCGCCTCACTCTCGACCGCGCGGCGTGCCCCCGCCTTGCGCAGGCCGTGCGCCCGGCCCGGCACGCCGGCAGCGACGCACGCGTCCCCGAATCAGTTGCCGAAGCTCTCCTTGATCATCGGCCGGCCACGCTCGCCCGCGATGAAGGTCAGATCCCCCGTCGGGCTCGCGGCAATCGAAGCAGCCAGCGGCGGCAGGATGCGAATCGTTACCTCCTGGCTGGTCTTTTCCGTAAGAATGCGGGCAACGCCGTCGCGGACATGCGGTCGGCCGAGACGCGCCGCGTCGCCCCGGCGCAGCCCCGTGTAGAGCAGGATGTCGAGCGCAAGGCACTCGCGGGTGCCGACGGGCCAATGCGCCTCGAAGCACGCGAGTTCTTCCTTGGTCCAGGTGTGAAACCAGCGGCTGCGCAAGGCGCCGCGGGGCAGAGACGACGAGGCCGCCCTGACAGCCGATCTCGTCGAGCTGGCGGCGCGGTGGGGCCGCTACCGCTATTGGAAGATCAGCGCATTGCTGAAGGCCGCCGGCTGGCTGGTCAACGACAAGCGCGTGGAGCGGATCTGGCGGCAGGAAGGCCTGAA
>Ga0182231_1000060_pt1 | contig 31572 bp, 35 predicted proteins | sample G6R1MG_29_FD_129667 | JGI IMG/M metagenome (GOLD analysis project Ga0182231, IMG submission 129667) | Miscanthus phyllosphere microbial communities from Michigan, USA - G6R2_NF_07NOV2016_LD1 MG | ecosystem: Host-associated > Plants > Phyllosphere > Phylloplane/Leaf | place: USA: Michigan...
CGGGAAACCTACAGTGTAGGTGGGCGCCGTGTTGGCCGAGTCCAGGGACAGGGCCAGGGACAGCTCCCTGGGGAGTCGATAAGGCCCCGGGGAAAGTTCTCCTGACGAACGCGGCAGCCCCGCAGGCACTATGTAGCGTCGAGCAAAGGCCGACGCCAGGGGGAATGGTGCCCTCACCCCGTCGAAAGCGTCCTCGCCAGACGCTCGACCCGGTCGGCGCAGCGGTCCAGGCCGGCGGCGATCCGGGATTCCTCCGCGCCGCGCGCCGCATCGGCCGTCTCCACCCGGGCGCGCAGGACGGCCGTCTCCGTCTCCAGGGAGGAGAGCCGGCGCCGGGTCTCGTCGAGTTCGTCCGCCTGCAGCAGCGCCGCCATCACGTGAAGGCGCATGTCGCCGATCTCGCCGAACGAAGCGCGCAGGCCGGTGATGCGCCCGTCGAGTTCCGTCGCGAGGGCGGTGAGGTGCGGTTCCTCGCCTTCGGCGCAGGCCATCCGGTATGTCTTGCCGTCGATGGTGACGTTGATATGGGGCATCGGACTAGCGGGCGGAGGTTGGGGGGGCGAGAACGCCCTCGACGGCGGCGATGGCCCGGCCGAGCCGGTGCCCGACATCGTCGGAGGCGGCCTCCACGGCCGCGAGACGCGCGCTGGCGGCATCGAGTTCGGCGCCCAGGCGTGCCCGATCCTCGCCCATGATCGCGAGTTCGGTTTCGAGATCGCTGGGATCGCGCTCGGCCGCGAACCGCTGCCCGACCGCCGCCTCCAGCCGGACCAGGGCGGTCTCGAGCCGCGACAGGGCGTCATCGATGGCCTCACTCACGAACTTGCGTCTCCCGCTGGCCCGCACCGGCGTGCGAATATCCCCCGATACCATGACGGGCCCTGCGCGGCACAGGCGGCAGCCGGCCTGGGGAGAAATGACAAACGGCCTCCGGTGCCCGCACGGGAGGCACCAGCCGCCTCGGAGCGACCTTTGCCGGGCAGATTCCGCATGCTAGAGACCGGCCGCCCGCCAGACCGGATACAGCATTCCGTGACACGTTCAGGCCCCTCGCGCGTATCGTCCGGTTCCCGGATGATCCCGAATGGCCGGATGGCGGCCGCAATTCATCGTTCGTTCAATCTGGATTCGCACAGAGCGGGCGACGGATCGAGGCTCGGCGCTTCGATCTCCATGCTGGAGGATGCCGCCGGGGCGGCGTCCGTTTAACGGAAGGGTTCACGCCGTGTCGGTGAAAGTCGCCATCAACGGGTTCGGACGTATCGGCCGCAACATCCTGCGCGCCATCCACGAGTCCGGCCGCAAGGACATCGAGGTGGTGGCCATCAACGATCTCGGCCCCGTCGAGACCAATGCCCACCTCCTGCGCTTCGATTCGATCCACGGCCGCTTCAACGCCAAGGTCGAGGTGGATGGCGAGTTCATCGTCGTCGACGGGAACCGCATCAAGGTCACGGCCGTGCGCAACCCGGCCGAGCTGCCGCACCGCGAACTCGGCGTCGACATCGCCCTCGAATGCACCGGCATCTTCACCTCGAAGGACAAGGCCAAGGCCCACCTCGACGCCGGCGCCAAGCGCGTCATCGTCTCGGCCCCCGCCGACGGCGCCGACCTCACCGTGGTCTACGGCATCAACCACCAGGCGCTCACCGCCGAGCACCACGTGATCTCCAACGCCTCATGCACCACGAACTGCCTCGTGCCGGTGGCGAAGGTGCTTAACGATCTCATCGGGATCGAGCGCGGCTTCATGACCACGATCCACTCCTACACCAACGACCAGCCGTCCCTGGACCAGATGCACAAGGACCTCTACCGGGCGCGCGCCGCCGCCCTGTCGATGATCCCGACCTCGACGGGTGCGGCCAAGGCCGTCGGCCTCGTGCTGCCGGAACTGAAGGGGAAGCTCGACGGCACCTCGATCCGCGTGCCGACCCCGAACGTCTCGGCCGTGGACCTCGTGTTCACCGCCAAGCGCGCCACCACCGTGGACGAGATCAACGGCGCCATCCGGGCCGCGGCCGACGGCCCCCTGAAGGGCGTTCTCGCCTACACGGACCAGCCCAACGTCTCCATCGACTTCAACCACGACCCGCACTCGTCCACCTTCCATCTCGACCAGACGAAGGTGATGGACGGCACGTTCGTGCGGATCCTGGCTTGGTACGACAACGAGTGGGGCTTCTCGAACCGCATGGCCGACACGGCCGTCGCCATGGGCAAGCTGCTCTGATCAGCGCAGCCTGACGGATCGTCCACTTCCCGACAGACACGATGGTGTGCCCGAGATGACAGAGACCTCCTCCACCGGACGCGACTTCATCCCAGGCACACCCTCGACGGGAACGGCGGTGACCCCCGCTCAGACTCCGCCGCCACCGGTGGTCGTCGGCAAGGGCGAGACCGCGCCCACCCCGTCTGCCGGCGGCGACCAGCTCGCCCGCATCGAGGACAAGTGCGCGCGCATCGAGGACAAGTACGCCCGCTCCGAGGCGCTGCTCTCCCGCGTCGAGGAGAAGATCGAGGGTGCCGCCGCGCGCATGAACGAGGCCGCGCGCCAGACCGATCTCGCCGCCCTGCGCAGTGAGGTCCGCGCCATCGCCGACCGCACCCGCGGCCTGCCGGGCTCCGGTGCCCTCGTGCTGACGGCGGTCATCACCGCCGTGCTCACGGTGGCGCTCACCATCGCCGCCCAGCGCTTCCACCTCGACGCGCTGATCCCGCCGCGCTGAACCGCCATCCTCTTCGCAGACATCAGGCCCCGATGACCGCTTTCCGCACCCTCGACGATGCCGGCGCCCTGACCGGCAAGCGCGTACTCCTGCGTGTGGACGTCAACGTTCCCATGGAGAACGGCCGCGTCACCGACGCGACCCGGATCGCGCGCATCGTCCCCACCATCCGGGAGATCGCCGACAAGGGCGGGCGCGTCGTGCTGCTGGCGCATTTCGGCCGGCCCAAGGGCAAGCCGGTGGCGAGCGAATCCCTGAAGCCCGTCGTGGCGACGATCGCGGAGCACCTCGGCCGCCCGGTGGCCTTCGCGGAGGATTGCGTCGGACCCGCCGCCACCGAGGCCGTCGCGGCCCTGAAGGACGGCGACGTTCTGCTCCTCGAGAACACCCGCTTCCATGCCGGCGAGGAGAAGAACGACCCGGCCTTCACCGCCGAACTCGCCGCCAACGGTGATCTCTACGTCAACGAGGCGTTCTCGGCCGCGCACCGCGCCCATGCCTCGACGGAGGGCCTCGCCCATGCGCTGCCGGCCTATGCGGGCCGGTTGATGCAGGCCGAACTCGATGCCCTCACCAAGGGTCTGGAGGCCCCGACTCGCCCGGTGATCGCCCTCGTGGGCGGCGCCAAGGTCTCGTCCAAGATCGACCTGCTGCAGAATCTTGTGGCCAAGGTGGACATGCTCGTCATCGGCGGCGGCATGGCCAACACGTTCCTGCACGCGCAGGGGCTCGGGGTCGGCAAGTCCCTGTGCGAGAAGGACTTGGCCGACACCGCCCTTCGCATCGTCGAAGCGGCGAAGGCCGCCGACTGCCGGATCATCCTGCCGGTGGACGCCGTCGTGGCGGGCGAGTTCAAGGCGAACGCGGCCCACGAGACCGTCCCCGTCTCGGCGGTGCCCGAGACCGGCATGATCCTCGACGCCGGGCCCGCCACCGTGGCCGAGATCAACGCCGCCATCGACACGGCCGCGACCCTGGTGTGGAACGGCCCGCTCGGCGCCTTCGAGCTGACGCCCTTCGACGCCGCCACCGTGGCGGCGGCCCGGCACGCGGCCGAGCGGACCAAGGCCGGCAAGCTGGTGTCCGTCGCTGGCGGCGGCGATACGGTGGCGGCGCTGAATCATGCGGGCGTGGGCGAGACGTTCTCGTACGTCTCCACCGCCGGCGGCGCGTTCCTCGAGTGGCTGGAGGGCAAGGAACTGCCCGGCGTCGAGGCCCTGCGCGCGAAGCCTTGAAGCCGCCCGACCCCGGTCGTTCCGGGGGCCGCAGGCGAACCCGGGATCGCCGGCTCCTGTTCGGCGATCATCGTCGATAGGCCGCCATCATGATGGCTGCCGTGTTGCCACGGACCTACGAAGGCCCGAAAACGCGAACGCATTTCGAAGGACGGCGCCACCCGGCGCGCTTGAGCGACCCGCCCCTGCGGCGGTCGAAACCGAGGAGAAACCCATGGCCCGCATCACCCTGAGGCAGCTCCTCGATCACGCCGCCGAGTACGAATACGGCGTGCCGGCGTTCAACCTGAACAACATGGAACAGGGCCTCGCCATCATGGCGGCGGCCGACGCCACCGATTCGCCCGTCATCCTCCAGGCGAGCAAGGGTGCACGCGCCTACGCCAACGACATCGTGCTGGCCAAGCTCATCGACGGCCTCGTGGAAGTCTATCCGCACATCCCCGTCTGCATGCACCTCGACCACGGCAGCGACGAGGCCACCTGCGCCACGGCGATCCAGTACGGCTTCACGTCCGTGATGATGGACGGCTCGCTGAAAGCCGACGGCAAGACCCCGGCGGACTACGCCTACAACGTCGAAATCACCCGCAACGTGACGAAGATGGCCCATTGGGCCGGCGTCTCGGTCGAGGGCGAGCTCGGCGTGCTCGGATCCCTCGAGAGCGGCGAGGGCGAGGCCGAGGACGGCCACGGCGCCGAGGGCGTACTCTCCCACGACCAGCTCCTCACGGATCCCGACGAGGCGGTGAAGTTCGTGGAAGCCACGAAGGTCGATGCGCTCGCCGTCGCCATGGGCACCAGCCACGGCGCCTACAAGTTCACGCGCAAGCCCGACGGCGAGGTGCTCGCCATGAACGTGATCGAGGAGATCCACCGCCGCCTGCCCACCACCCACCTGGTCATGCACGGCTCGTCCTCGGTGCCGCAGGACCTGCAGGACATCATCAACCAGTATGGCGGCCAGATGAAGCCGACCTGGGGCGTGCCGGTGGAGGAGATTCAGCGTGGCATCAAGCACGGTGTTCGCAAGATCAACATCGACACCGACAACCGCATGGCGATGACGGGCCAGATCCGGAAGATCCTCGCTGAGAACCGGGCCGAGTTCGACCCGCGCAAGTACCTCAAGCCCGCCATGGAGGCGATGACGAAGCTCTGCCGCCAGCGCTTCGAGGAGTTCGGAACTGCCGGCCAGGGCTCGAAGATCCGCCCGATCTCGGTGGCCAACATGGCCAAGCGTTACGCCGACGGGTCCCTCGATCCGAAGATCGGCGCGGCGCGCTGAGCGCCCGATCCTCCGGAAGGACACCCATGGCCGAGCCTCGCACCCGCCTCGCCCTGCTCACCCCGTACCGGGTCGAGGCGGGCGACGCCGACGCCCTCGCGGCGGCCCTCACGGCCGCCTGCGCGGCCGGCGACGTCGCCGCCGTGATCCTGCGTCTGGCCCCTGGCGACGAGCGCAGCCTCGTCAACCTCGTCAAGCGCCTGGCTCCGGCCGCGCAGGCCACGGGGGCGGCATTGGTGGTGGCCTGTCCGGGGTTTTCCGGCGATCTGGTGAGCGTCTCCGCGCGCGGCGGCGCCGATGGGGTCCATCTCGACAAGCCGAGGGACGGTGCCCTGGCCGAACTGCGCGGTCGCCTCGACGACGGGCGTATCCTCGGGGCCGGCGGCCACGAGCAGAAGCACGCCGCCATGGAAGCGGGTGAAGCCGGCGTCGACTACGTGATGTTCGGCGGCCTCTACGCCGACGGCATCGCGCCGGACGCCGCTGCGGTCCTCGACCGGACGACGTGGTGGACGGAAATCTTCGAGACCCCCTGCATCGCCGTCGCCCACGAATCGGCCCAGGTCGCGGCCCTCGCTGCGACGGGCGTTGAGTTCGTCGGGCTCGAAAGCGCCCTGTGGATGGGTGACGGAACGGACGTGGCCGCGATCCAGGCGATCGTGAACGCGGCGGAGACCGCTCCGTGAAGGGGCGCGCCCATCTGCTCGGAACGGTCCTGATGCTGATGGGACCCGGCCTCGCGCGGGCGGAGCCGTCCCCGCCGGCGACGGCCGTCGCCCCCGGTGTGAGCGCACAGACGCCGGTTCCGAAGGCGGCGACGAAAGAGATTTTCACCGCTCCGATGAAGGAGCTTCCGACGCCCTACACGCCCGGCGTGATGGGAGCGAAGCCGCTGACGTCGAACAAGGAGACGGACGTGGCGTTCGGCGCCTACCAGCGCGGCCAGTACACCACCGCCCTGCGGGAGGCGACGAAGCGGCTCGCGGCGAACTCGAAGGACGCCGCGGCGATGACGCTGCTCGGCGAACTCAACAACCAGGGCCTCGGCGTCAAGCAGGACCCGGTGAAGGCCGCCGAGTGGTACCGCCTCGCGGCGGCCCAGGGCGATGTCCACGCCATGGCGTCCCTCGGTCTCATGTCCATCGACGGGCGCGGCGGCCCGAAGGACCTGAAGGCCGGCCGGCGCTGGCTCGAACAGGCCTCCGACAAGGGTGACGCCACCGCCTCGTACAACCTCGCGCTGATCCTGCTCGGCTCCGGCACCGAGGCCGACCAGGCCAAGGCCGCGACCCTGTTCCGCAAGGCCGTCAACGGTGAGATCGGCGCCGCCCAGCACGGGCTCGGGGTGCTCTATCTCCAAGGTCGCGGCGTGCCGAAGGACCCGGCCCAGGCCGCCGAACTGTTCCGCCGGGCGGCCGACAACGGCGATCTCGCCGGCGAGGTCGAGTTCGCCATCCTGCTGTTCAACGGCACGGGGGTTCCCAAGGACGAGGGCCGCGCCGCCCGCTATTTCCTCCACGCGGCCTCGCGCGGCAACGCCATCGCCCAGAATCGCGTCGCCCGCCTCTACGCGGTGGGGCGCGGCCTGCCGAAGAACCTCGTCGAGGCGGCGGCCTGGAATCTCGCCGCCGCCGCGCAGGGGCTTTCCGACGCGTGGCTGGACCAGACCCTGACGGGCCTCAGCCCCGAGGAGCGCACCCGCGCCGAGCAGATGGGCTCCGAACGGGCCAACGTTCAGTAGGCACCCTTGTGTACTCCTGGGGATGAGGCCGGCGCCAAACGTGCTATGGCCCCCTCACCTTTCGCGTCTCCGACGTTCTTTGAATCGACCCGGACCCTTCAAGCGATGATCAGCTCACCCCTCATGACCGTCATGGTCGATGCCGTCCGCAAGGCCGCCCGTGGCCTCAAGCGCGATTACGGCGAGATCGAGAACCTCCAGGTCTCGCGAAAAGGTCCGGGCAACTTCGTCTCGGCGGCCGACCGCAAGGCCGAGGAGGTGCTGCGCGACGCCCTCATGAAGGCCCGGCCCGGCTACGGCCTCGTGCTCGAGGAATCCGGCATCGTCGAAGGCGCCGACAAGAGCCACACCTGGCACGTCGATCCGCTGGACGGGACCACCAACTTCCTGCACGGCATCCCGCATTTCGCCATCTCGGTGGGCCTCGAGCGCGAGGGCCAGATCGTCGCCGGCGTGATCTACGATCCGGCCAAGGACGAGCTGTTCGTGGCCGAGCGCGGCAAGGGGGCCTACCTCAACAACCGGCGCCTGCGCGTCTCGGGCCGCGTCGACATGGCCGATGCCCTCGTGGCCTACGGCTCGCCTTATCTCGGGCGCGGCGACCACCCCAAGCTTCTGCGAGAAGTCGCGGCCGTGATGGCGGTCAGCGGCGGCATCCGCCGGTTCGGCTCGGCGGCCCTGGACCTGGCCTACGTCGCCTGCGGCCGCTCCGATCTGTACTGGGAACGCGACCTGCAGACCTGGGACATCGCCGCCGGCATCATCCTCGTGCGCGAGGCCGGCGGCTTCGTGTCCAGCGCCGATGGTGGGGCCGAGCCCCTGGCCGCCCGCTCCGTGGCCGCCGGCAACGAGAATCTGCACGGCGATCTCGTGAAGCTCCTGCGTCGCGCCAACGCCTGATCCGCCGCTCCCACCCGAACCCCACGAAGGCCGTCGCCATGGATTCCCGTCGCCACATCGCGCTGAAGGACTCGATCCGTTCGATTCCCGACTATCCGAAGCCCGGCATCGTGTTTCGCGACATCACCACCTTGCTCAGCGATCCGCGCGCCTTCCGCCGGGCTGTGGATGCCCTGGTGCATCCTTTCGCGGGCGGGCGGATCGATCAGGTCGCGGGCATCGAGGCGCGCGGCTTCATCCTCGGCGGGGCCGTGGCACACCAGCTCTCGTCGGGCTTCGTGCCGATCCGCAAGAAGGGCAAGCTTCCCCACAAGACCGTCTCCATCGCGTATGCCCTGGAGTACGGCACCGACGAGATGGAGATCCACGTGGATGCCATCAAGCCGGGCGACCGTGTGCTGCTGGTGGACGACCTCATCGCCACGGGCGGTACGGCCTGCGCAGCGGTGAACCTCCTGCGCCAGATCGGTGCGGAAGTGGTGGCGGCCTGTTTCGTCATCGACCTGCCCGAGATCGGCGGCGCCCAGAAGCTGCGCGACCTCGACGTGCCGGTACGAACTTTGATGGAGTTCGACGGGCACTGAAAGCCGGTCGACTCATCCTTCTCCCACTCCGGGAGAAGGTCATGGCGTTTGAGTCTGTGCGACCAAATTCTTACGTGCCACACCGTCATCACGTGGCCGCGAAGCGGAATCCGGGATCCAGAACCTCACATCCCGAAAGATTTTACTTGAATTGGAGGCTCTGGATTCCGGGTTCGCTCGGCAGCGCCCCGGAATGACGGCGAGGGTCGTGGACCGTCACTTTGGTCGCGGCGCAGGAAGGAATTCGAGCCCTAAGCCGCGAGGCTCGCGAACAGGCCGCGCCCGTCGGTGCCGCCGACGAGATCCTCGACGAAGTTCTCCGGGTGAGGCATCAGCCCGAGCACGTTGAGCTTGTCCGAGTAGATACCCGCGATGGAATTCAGCGACCCGTTGCGATTGGCGTCCACCGTCAGGGCGCCCGACGCATCACAGTAGCGGAACGCCACACGGCCTTCGCCTTCGAGGCGCGCGATGGTGTCGGCATCGGCGAAGTAATTGCCCTCGCCGTGCGCCACGCACACGTCGATGACCTGATCCTTGGCGTAGGCGGTGGTGAAGCGCGTGTCGGCCCGCTCGACGCGCAGGAGCTGCCGGTGGCAGATGAAGCGGCGGTCGACGTTGCGCATGAGCACGCCGGGCAGCAGGCCCGACTCGCACAGGATCTGGAAGCCGTTGCAGATGCCGAGCACGAGGCCGCCCCGCGCCGCATGCGCCCGGACGGCGTCCATGGCCGCCGCGCGGCCCGCGATGGCGCCGCAGCGCAGATAGTCGCCGTAGGAGAAGCCACCCGGCAGGACGGCGAGATCGGTGCCCGCCGGCATTTCGGTGTCGGCGTGCCAGACCTTGACCACCTCGGCCCCGGCCTGGGTCAGGGCGCGGGCCACGTCCGCGTCGCGGTTGGAGCCCGGAAAGACGACGATGGCGGCGCGCATCAGGCGATCTCGATCGCGTAGTTCTCGACCACGGTGTTGGCGAGGAGCTTTTCGCAGGCGGCCTTGAGGGTCTCTTCGGCGGCTGCGCGGTCATCGCCCGCGATCTCGACGTCGAACACCTTCCCCTGGCGTACGCCGTCGACCCCGGACAGGCCGAACGACGTCAGCGCCGCCTCGATCGCCTTGCCCTGCGGATCGAGCACGCCGGTCTTCAGGGTGACGATGATGCGTGCTTTCATGGGGCGAACTCGGTTGCGCGTGGCGGGGCGCCCCCGCGATAATCGGGAAACGCCGCCCTGGCAACGCGTGCCCCGGTTGCGGTCAGCGGCGCGAAGCGGCCTGTCCGGCCCGCAGGGGCTCGATGCTCGTGGCCCGGCGCCAGAGCTGAAGCATCACCCAGGCGGCGAACAGGCTGAACACGACCATCAGAACGTGGCCGACGGTGTCGCCGAGTTCGAAGATGCCGGCGAGGGCCCATCCGGCCGCGATGGCGACGGCGAAGACTTCCGTGCCCACCAGCACCATCATGCTGACGATCGTGATGAGGTTGCGCGTGTTCACTGGCGTGGCGTCCCGATTGTCGTTCCGGCACCGCCATCCCTCGCGGAACGGGCGGTGCAGCGACGTAGCGCGATCCGGCGGGACCGCGCAACTTCGCATCAACGCGGCGCGCGTTTGGCCAGGATGCGCTGCAGGGTACGGCGGTGCATGTTAAGGCGTCGCGCCGTCTCCGAGACATTGCGGCTACACAGCTCGTAGACGCGCTGGATGTGTTCCCAGCGCACCCGGTCCGCCGACATCGGGTTCTCCGGCGGATCGGCGCGCTCGCCCGGCTGGGCCATGAGGGTGCCGTGGATCTCGTCGGCGTCGGCCGGCTTGGCGAGGTAGTCGAACGCGCCGAGCTTCACCGCCGTCACCGCCGTGGCGATGTTGCCGTAGCCCGTGAGGATGACGCCGCGCGCCTCGGGACGGCGCTCCTTGAGACGGGCGATGACGTCGAGGCCGTTTCCGTCGGCGAGCCGCATGTCGATGACCGCGAAAGCGGGTGCGCGGGCATCCACCATGGACACGCCTTCGGCGACGCTCTCGGCGACATGGACCTCGTAGCCACGCATCTCCATGGCGCGGGCGAGGCGTGTGGAGAACGGCTTGTCGTCATCGACGATGAGGAGGCTGCGGTCGGTGAATGCGGCGAGGGGGTCGCCGTCGCCGAGTGGAATGATGTCGGCGCCGGGCGCCGTGGTACCGGTCTGCGTCAGCATACGACGCGTCTCCCATTTTCTGTGTAAGTCTTCAGGAGCTTATATAGGCGCCGGAACGGTCCTGATCAGGGGTTGGCAGCTCTCCGTTCTGTGCATGCCGGGCGACCGCGATGCCGCGCTCGAACACGTGCCGCGCCCAGGACACGCGCACCACGGCGCCCGTCGCTGAAGGATCCGGTGCGTTCGACAGCGTGAGTTGCGCGCCCGAACGCTCGATGAGGGTCTTGGCGATGAAGAGGCCGAGCCCGAGGCCGGCGCCCGTGGTCGCGCCGGACTTCGCCCTGTCATTGCCCCGGGTGGTGACGTAGGGCTCGCCCGCGCGCAGCAGTACCTCGCCGGAGAAACCGGGCCCGTCGTCGCGCATCTCGAGCCAGACCTGCTCGTATGTCCAGCGCGCCTCGATGATCACGCGGGTCTCGGCGAAGTCGACGGCGTTGTCGACGATGTTGGCGAGCCCGAACAGGACGCCGGGATTGCGCCGGGTGGAGGGCTCCGGCCCCTCCCCCCGGCTGGTGACGTCGAGGATGATGCCCATGGCGCGCTGTGGGGCGACCAACTCCTCGACGAGATGGCTCAGACTCACGGTCTGGAGGAAGCCGCCCCCGTCGCCGTCGAGGGAGGTCAACTTCGACAGGATGCCCCGACAGCGGTCGACCTGATCGCGCAGGAGGGCGAGATCCTCGCGCACGCCCGGCGACGCGGTGGGCGCGAGCTGCCGGCTCAGTTCCTTCGTCACCACCATGATGGTGCCCAGCGGCGTGCCGAGTTCGTGCGCCGCCGCCGCCGCCAGACCGTCGAGCTGCGACAGGTGCTGCTCGCGGGCGAGCACGAGTTCCGTGGCGGCCAACGCCTGGGCAAGGAGACGCGTCTCCTCAGAGACCTTCCACGCGTAGACGCCGGTGAAGGCCGTGCCGAGGAGGATCGCGGTCCACACCCCCGAAATGTAGAGGAACGGCAGTTCGAGGCGCCCGTCGGCGAACCACGGCAGGGGCCGGTGGATCAGCGCCAGGAGGGTCGCGAGGCCGATGGCGAGAAGGCCGAGGGCCAGGGTCCGCTCGGGGGGAAGGGCGGTGGCCGAGATCAGTACGGGAGCGAGGAACAGCAGCGAGAACGGATTCTGAAGGCCGCCCGTGAGGAACAGGAGGGCCGCGAGCTGGATGATGTCGAAGGCCAGCAGCAACGCGGCGGAATCGTCGCTCAGGCGATAGCTCGCTGGAAACCGGATGCGAAGCGCCAGATTGAGCCAGGACGAGGCGGCGATGACGAGAAAGCACCAGCCGAACGGCAGGGGCAGGCCGAGACCGAACTGCGCCCCGACCACGGCCGCGCTCTGACCGGTGATGGCGAGCCAGCGCAAGCGGACGAAGGTGTCGAGCCGCAGGTGCCGGGCGTCGCGCACGAAGCCGTTGGTGCTCATGTCCATCATGTCCCTGGAAACGATAGGGCCCGGCGCCTCCACGTCCATCCCATCGCGAGCAATCGATTCGTCTCCGAGCGACTTCGACAGGATGTTTTCCTGCGCCGTCGCGGCGATCCGCAGGAGATGAATGTCCATCCCGCAGCGGGCGCATCAAAGCTCGCGGAACGTCATGGACCGAGCTTGCTGTCGCGGGTTGCGCTTTTAAAGTCTCCCATGAGGTCCCGCGGGACCGGAGCGCCGAGGGCGAAAGTCGTCGACGCTCGGGAGCCCCGGGCGAGACGCGAAGTCGAAGGCATGCCCCCGGCCGGCTCGGCACGGGAGATGCGCCGCGCCTCGTTCGCGGGGGGCGGAGCACCGTTCGGAACAGGGAGAGACACCTGTGAACCTGTCCTACTACTGGTATGAGACCGCCCGGATCATGACGACGCCGGCGCGGGTCGCCGCCGACATGGTCAGGCACAGCCTGCAGAACCCGGGCAACCCGCTGTCCTACGGGCCCTACGCCCGGAGCGTGGCGGCGGCCTGCGAGATGTTCGAGCGGATGACGCGGCGCTACGCCAAGCCCAGCTTCGGATTCACCGGCACGTGTGTGGAGGGCCGGAGCGTGCCGGTGATCGAGCGGGTGGTGTGGGAGCGCCCGTTCTGCCGGGCCGTCACCTTCGATCGGGGCTTCGTGCAAGGGCCGAGCGCGCCGCAGCCGAAACTTCTCATCGTGGCGCCGATGTCCGGGCACTACGCCACCCTCCTGCGCGGCACCGTGGAGGCGATGCTGCCGGACCATCAGGTCTTCATCACGGACTGGATCGACGCCCGCATGGTGCCGCTCGGCGCCGGGCGCTTCGATCTCGACACCTACATCGACTACCTCATCGACTTGTTCGCGGAACTCGGGCCGGACCTCCATGTGATGGCCGTGTGTCAGCCGGCGGTACCGGTGCTCGCCGCCATCGCGGTGATGGAGGCGCGCGGGCACGCCACCGTGCCGGCCTCCATGACCCTGATGGGCGGCCCCATCGACACCCGGTGTTCGCCCACCGCCGTGAACTGCCTCGCCCAGGAGCGCGGCACCAAATGGTTCGAGCGCCACTGCATCACCACCGTGCCGGTGGGCTATCCGGGCGCGTGGCGCAGCGTCTATCCAGGCTTCTTCCAGCTCTCGGGCTTCATGGCGATGAACCTCGACCGCCACGTGAACGCCCATGCCGAGATGTTCGACCACCTCGTCACCGGGGACGGCGACTCGGCCGAGAAGCATCGGGACTTCTACGACGAGTACCTCGCGGTGATGGATCTGACGGCGGAGTTCTATCTCCAGACGGTCAAGACCGTGTTCGTCGATCACGCCCTGCCCCGGGGGACGATGACGCATGCGGGCACGCCCGTGGATCTCGCGGCGATCCGCACCTGCGCGATCCTCGCCATCGAGGGAGAGAACGACGACATCTCCGGCGTCGGTCAGACCCGGGCGGCCCTCGACCTCACGCCCAATCTCCCGCCCGAGCGGAAGGCCTATCACCTCCAGCCCGGCGTCGGGCACTACGGGGTGTTCAACGGCTCGCGCTACCGGACGGTGATCGCGCCGCGCATCGCGGAATTCATCCGCGCCATGGAAGCTCGACCCGCCATCGCTCACGAACCGGCGGCCTGAGGCGCCCCGCCCCCAGCAATTCGGCGTCTTCCCGATGGCGGCGCGGTGCCGGCGCCGCTAAGCTGGTGCCATGCGATTGGCGCTGCTGCGCGGGCCGGACCCGGACCACCTCGATATCGCCCACGAGGGCGAGACCGTCCGCATCGCCCTGCGGCGGCGGCCGACCGCGCGCCGCTTGACCCTGCGCGTGTCGAGTGCCACCGGCGAGGTGGTGATGACCCTGCCGGCGCGGACCTCCCTCGCGGTCGCGCAGAAATTCGCCATCAGCCACGGCGGCTGGATCGCCCAGCGGCTGGCCAAGCTGCCGGAGCGCGTCGCCTTCGAGGCCGGCGCGGTGTTGCCCCTGCGCGGCATCCCCCATCGCGTCGTGCACCGGTCCGTGACGGGCGGCCTGACGCGCATCGAGGGGGGCCCGGACGAACCCGTGATTTCCGTCGCCTGCGAGGCCCCCCACATCGCCCGGAGGATCGGAGATTTCCTCGAGCGTGAAGCACGTCGCGACCTGACGGCGGCGGTGAAGGTCTATTCGGCCGCCATCGGGCTGGCGCCGACACGCATCACCGTGCGGGACACGCGCAGCCGCTGGGGCTCCTGCACGGCGCAGGGGGCCCTGAACTTCTCATGGCGCCTGATCCTGGCCCCGCCCGTGGTGCTGGACTACCTCGTCGCCCACGAGATGGCGCATCTCAGGGAGATGAACCATTCGGAGCGGTTCTGGAGCCTCGTCGGCTCCATCTGCCCCCACGTCGAGGAAGCGGAGCGCTGGCTCAAACGCAACGGCGCGAGCCTGCACCGCTACGGCTGACCTCGGACGTCAGCCCTTGACGCGCAGGACGCGTCGACGCGCGCCCGGCTCCTCCGGCCAGGTCGGGCGGGCATCGACCTCGCCCGGGGCGAGCGTGCGCGGAGCGACGCTGTCGCAGATTTCGCGCTGACGCAGGATCACCGGCTGCCCGAACTCGTCACGGCGGCGGATGATGCCGCCCTCGTGGCAGAAACCCGCGAGTTCGGCCGAGGAACCGCCCTGGCGTCCGCCCGGAGTGCGGGCGATGGGCCGGTGCTCGACCACAAGGGGCCCATCGCGGTTCAGGGAATGCTCGACGTAAGTCGTTTCGTCCACGGGGAGCGATCCGGCACCGGCCGGCGCCACCCCGGCGAGAATCAGAATGATCGGAAGGGCGCAGGATCGCATGGCGTTCGTCCGTGTTGAGGCGTGACCGTCTGGATTAAGGCCTGATTGTGTCCGGTGATAGTCCTCGGGGCATTCAGGTTTCCCACGGAGGCTTCATCCGCATCCGTTAAGAAAACGCTAACCCTATTCCTCAACGCCTCGATCCGGCGCCGGATCGAGGCGGGCCGCCACGCCGGGGCAGCGGCCCGATCACGTTCGCGTCAATTCAGCAGAAGGCTCTGCGGACGCGTCTCGCTGGAGAGCGTATCGCCCACGGTGAGGCCGAGGGGGCCGAGCCGCACCGGCACGGATTCTCCGTCGTGGATCGTCCCCGCCAGGAGCTGTTCGGCGAGCCTGTCCTGCACCGCCTTCTGGATCACGCGCTTGAGGGGACGGGCCCCGTAGGCCGGGTCGTAGCCCTTGTCCGCGAGCCAGTCGCGGGCCTCGGGCTCGACGTCGATGGTGATCTTGCGCTCGTCCAGAAGCTTCTGGAGACGCCCGAGCTGGATATCGACGATGGCCCCCATCTCCGACCGCTTGAGGCGGTGGAACAGGATGATCTCGTCGATCCGATTCAGGAATTCCGGCCGGAAGTGGTGGCGCACCACGCCCATCACCTCGTCCCGCACTCCATCGGTGTCGTCCCCCTCGGCCTGATTGACGAGGTATTCCGAGCCGAGGTTCGAGGTCATGATGAGGAGCGTGTTGCGGAAATCCACCGTGCGCCCCTGTCCGTCCGTCAGGCGCCCGTCGTCGAGCACCTGCAGCAGGACGTTGAACACGTCCGGATGGGCCTTCTCGACCTCGTCGAACAGCACGACCTGATAGGGCCGGCGCCGCACAGCCTCGGTGAGCGCGCCGCCCTCCTCGTAGCCGACATAGCCCGGAGGCGCGCCGATGAGGCGGGCCACCGCATGCTTCTCCATGTACTCCGACATGTCGATGCGCACGAGGGCGGTGTCGTCGTCGAACAGGAAGCCGGCGAGCGCCTTCGTCAGCTCTGTCTTGCCGACGCCCGTCGGCCCGAGGAACATGAACGAGCCGATGGGCCGATTCGGGTCCTGCAGGCCGGCCCGCGCCCGGCGTACGGCGGTGGCCACGGCCTCCACGGCCTCGCGCTGGCCGACGACGCGCTTGGCGAGCGCCGTCTCCATGGCAAGGAGCTTCTCGCGCTCGCCCTCCAGCATCTTGTCGACGGGCACGCCGGTCCAGCGCGAGACGACGCCGGCGATGTGAGCCGGCGTCACCGCCTCCTCGACCATGCCGTCGCGGCTGACGGCGGATTCGGCCGCCGCCTCGATCTCGACGAGCTGCTTTTCCAGGCCCGGCACCACGCCGTAGGCGAGTTCGCCGGCGCGCTGGTACTGGCCCTGGCGCTGGGCGTTGGCGAGTTCCGTGCGCGCCTCGTCGAGGCGCTTCTTGAGATCGGCCGCAGCCCCCAGCTTGTCCTTCTCCGCCTTCCAGCGCGAGGTGATGGCCGAGGATTGCTCCTCGAGGTCGGCGAGTTCCTTCTCCAGCCGCACGAGGCGGTCGCGGGAGGCGGTGTCGGTCTCTTTCTTCAGGGCCTCGCCCTCGATCTTCCGGCGCACGATCTCGCGGTCGATGTTGTCGAGCTCCTCCGGCTTCGAATCCACCTGCATGCGCAGCCGCGACCCCGCCTCGTCCATGAGGTCGATGGCCTTGTCCGGCAGGAAGCGGTCGGTGATGTAGCGGTTCGACAGGGTTGCGGCGGCCACCAGCGCGGCGTCCTGGATGCGGACGCCGTGGTGCTGCTCGTACTTCTCCTTGATCCCGCGCAGGATCGAGACCGTGTCCTCGACGGTGGGCTCGGACACGAAGACGGGCTGGAAGCGCCGCGCGAGGGCGGCGTCCTTCTCGACGTGCTTGCGGTACTCGTCGAGGGTGGTGGCGCCGACGCAGTGGAGCTCACCGCGTGCCAGCGCGGGCTTCAGGAGGTTCGAGGCGTCCATGGCGCCGTCGGCCTTTCCGGCCCCGACCAACGTGTGCATCTCGTCGATGAACAGGATGATCTTGCCCTCAGCCGCCGTGACCTCGGAGAGCACGCCCTTCAGGCGCTCCTCAAACTCGCCACGGTATTTGGCGCCGGCGATCAATGAGCCCATGTCGAGGGCGAGCAGGCTCTTGTCCTTCAGGCTCTCGGGCACGTCGCCGTCCACGATGCGCAGCGCCAATCCCTCGACGATGGCGGTCTTGCCCACACCGGGCTCGCCGATGAGGACGGGGTTGTTCTTGGTGCGCCGGGACAGAACCTGGATCGTGCGGCGGATCTCCTCGTCGCGGCCGATCACCGGATCGAGCTTGCCCTCCCGCGCCGCTTCCGTGAGGTCGCGGGCGTACTTCTTCAGGGCGTCGTAGGCGTTCTCGGCCGTGGCGTTGTCGGCGGTGCGGCCCTTGCGCAGGGCGTTGATGGCGCCGTTGAGGGACGCGGGCGTCACGCCAGCGGCGGCGAGGGCACGGCCGGCCTCGGAGTCCTTCTCGACGGCGAGCGCCAGCAACAGGCGCTCCACGGTCACGTAGGAATCGCCGGCTTTCTCGGCCGCCTTCTCGGCGGTGTCGAACAGGCGCACGAGTTCGCGCGTCGCCTGGGGCTGGGACGAATTGCCGGAGACCTTCGGCTGCTTGGCGAGCCAGGCCTCGACCTGCGCGAGGGCCACGCGTGACTGCCCGCCGGCCCGGTCGATGAGACCGGCGCACAGGCCCTCCGGATCGTCCAGCAGCACCTTGAGAAGGTGCCCCGGCTGCAATTGCGGGTGCCCCTCGCGCATGGCGAGGGTCTGCGCCGACTGGACGAAGCCGCGGGCGCGTTCGGTGTAAATCTCGAAGTTCATCTCTTTTCCACCTCCCCGTGTCGGTCCGGTCCCGCCCGCCCGATGCGGCACGGCCCGTCCGAAACGTCGTTCTTCGGCTCGGGTAGACCTCCGCCGCCAGAACCCCGGCGCCATTCGGCCGCCGGTGATCGGGATGTGGTGTTGCAAATACGCACCACAAGGGGGTGCGGGACGGAACGCGCGCCGGCTTACTCGCAGGTCTTGCAAGCCGCTTCGTCACCGGTTCATGGTCGGGCGATGACGAACGATCTGCGCCTCGACGCCCTGCATCGCTACCCCGTGAAAGGGCTTTCGCCCGAACGACTCGACACCGTCGATCTGGACGCGGGCGGCTACTTTCCCGGCGACCGCCTGTTCGCCATCGAGAACGGCCCGTCCGGCTTCGACGCCGCCGCCCCGGTACACCAACCCAAGATCAAGTTCCTGATGCTCATGCGCCACGAGGCTCTGGCGCGCCTCGACGCGCGCTACAAGGCCCGCACGAACGTCCTGACCATCCGCAGCGAAGGTCGCGTTGGCGCGCAGGGCGATCTCGGAACGGCGGAGGGACGGGCCGCCATAGAAACCTTCTTCCTCAGCTATCTGCCCGATGCCCTGCGCGGGCACCCCAGGGTGCTCGCCGCACCCGACGGTTTCCGCTTCACCGACTCACCGCGCGGCTTCGTCTCCCTTCTCAACCTCGCCAGCGTCGCGGCCGTCGAGACCCTGACGGGGGCCGCCGTCGATCCCCTCCGCTTCCGGGCGAATCTCCATGTCTCGGGCCTGGCGCCGTGGGCCGAACTGGACCTCGTCGGGCGCACCCTCGTGGCGCCCGGGGGTGTCGCGCTGCGCATCCTCAAGCGGACGGAGCGTTGCGCCGCGACGAACGTCGATCCGGTCACGGGCGTCCGCGATCTCGCGATCCCCCACGCCCTGTCGCGCCATCTCGGCCACACGGATTGCGGCGTCTATGCCGAGGTCGTGGCCGGCGGCAGCCTGCGGACCGGCGAACACCTCCGCATCGCACCGGCCGAGGAACCCTGAATCCGGCGGGGCCGGTCAGATGGCGTCGCGCGGGACCAGGACCACGGCCGCCGCGTAACCGGCGCGCCGGAGGTGGCGCAGGTCGGCGTGGCGCCGCTCGCAGGTGATCTTGAGGTAGCGGTCGTCTCCCCCGGGCAATCCGGCGGAGGCCGCCATGGCCTGCCCGTGCATCAGGCATTCCATCGGCGTGCGGGCGGGTGCGATGACGACGTCGAGGGCGGTTTGGCGCGAGCAGTTCTGAGCCTGCATCGTGGACACGCAGACGAGGGCGACGGACAACAGATCGGACATGACGGACCCCTTGTTCGAGAAGGCGAAGAAGGTCCGCGGATTGGCCCCGGCGTTCGAGCGACCGCGTGATTGTTGTCTGGAGCGTTCTGAACTCTTGGCTTTGAACCGGTTTCTTGGTGATGCTCACGACGAAGCATACCTTATGCCAAACTTGCGCTTCACCGATGCATCGCGCCGGGCGTGTGACGCGCCGGCCGGGGTCAGACCCGACTCTGCAGCCAGATCGGCTCGGGCTCGGTGCGCGGCAGCAGGGCCGCCACGGCGTCGAGATCGACGATGTAGTGTTCGGTGAGCCGGCGCCAGATCTCGGTGGTCGAGGCGACTTCGGTGCCGATCCGGTGCAGCGCGCTGGCGAGGAGGTTCGGATTCGTGAGGGTCTGGCGGGGTGTGAAGGGCTCGGTGTTGGACATCGGATCGGTCCCTGTGCGGCAAGGCACAAGATCGAAGATCTCGGTTAAGCCCCCGTTAAAGGGGGGCTCCGAACGCCTGAAATTCAGTCTCGTCAAATCACCATGGTCCGGCGAGACGCCGTCTGACTGCCTTCTACGGACTGGCCACTCGATCGGCAGCGGATCGGCCAGGCGCGGAACTCCGGGACGGCGGCGCGCGTCTCACAAGCCGGCGCAGCCCCCCATCCGCCGCCGGACACGCTCTCCCCGAAGGACATCATGGACACCACGCCGCTTCCCGCCTCGGCCTTCAAGGCGCCCGCCATCCTGTTGTCCGGCCCCGTGGACCAGGGAATGTACAAGGATTTCCGCCAGCAGTTCGACGCGGCCTCAGGTCAGGATTTCGTCGTCGTCGAACTCTCGACCCTCGGCGGCGATCCCGAAGTGGCGCGGATGATGGGCGAGGACATCCGCTTCGCGAGCGAGATCGATCCGCACCGTCGGATCGTTTTTCTCGGCAAGGCGGCGATCTACTCGGCCGGCACCACCTTCATGAGCTTCTTCGCGCGCCCCAACCGCTACCTGACACGCGGCACGCGCCTGATGATCCACGAACGCAAGATCTCCAAGAACCTGCACATCGACGGGCCTCTGACCACCTGCATCGCCACGGTGACGGCGGCGTTGCACGAGCTCGAATGCTCCATCGAAATCCAGAACGAAGGGTTCGCGAACCTCGTCCTGGGATCGACGGTGAGCCTCGACGAGGTCCTGAAACGTGCGCCCTCGAACTGGTACATCGAGGCCGAGGAAGCCCGGACCCTGGGGCTGATCGAGGCCGTCATCTGAGTGAACGGCCGGCGGCCTCGCCCGACGCGACGGTGCCGGGCGCAAAAATCGCCCGGCGCCTGCTTCGCAGGGTCACACGCCTGCGGTAGAAGCCCGGCGCCGTGCATGACCGCCCGGCACGCATCGAGGAACGAGCCCCACGATGAAAGACCCGTTGCCGAACGTGCACGTGCGTGCTGAAGTCCTGGTCCAGGCCCTGCCGCACATGCAGCGCTACGACCAGGAGATCGTCGTCATCAAGTATGGCGGCCACGCCATGGGCGACCGCGCCGCGGCGGAGGACTTCGCCGAGGACATCGTGCTCCTCGAACAGTCGGGGCTCAAGCCCATCGTGGTGCACGGAGGCGGGCCCCAGATCGGGCGGATGCTCGGGCGGCTCGGCATCGAGTCGGAGTTCAAGGGCGGCCTGAGGGTCACCGACGAGGCCACCGTCGAGGTGGTCGAGATGGTGCTGGCCGGCTCCATCAACAAGCAGATCGTCGGCTGGATCTCGGCCGAGGGCGGGCGGGCCATCGGCCTGTGCGGCAAGGACGGGAACATGGTGCGGGCCAAGAAGGCCACGCGCACGATCATCGACCCCGAGAGCAAGACCGAGACGGAGGTCGATCTCGGCCTCGTCGGCGAGCCCGACCATGTCGAGCGCGGCGTCCTCGACGCGGTGCTCAAGGCCGAACTGATCCCGGTGCTGGCCCCCGTCGCCTTCGGCGCCGACGGACAGACCTACAACGTCAACGCCGACACCTTCGCGGGCGCCATCGCGGGGGCGCTCCGGGCCAAGCGCCTGCTGCTGCTGACGGACGTGCCGGGCGTCCTCGACAAGGACAAGAAGCTGATTCCCGAACTCACCCTGGAGGATTGCCGGCGGCTCATCGCCGACGGCACCATCACGGGGGGCATGATCCCGAAGGTCGAGACCTGCATCTACGCCCTGGAGCAGGGCGTCGAGGCGGTGGTCATCCTCGACGGAAAGGTCAGCCACGCGGTGCTGCTGGAACTCTTCACCGATTACGGCGCCGGCACCCTGATCCGCCGGAACTGACACCGCGACCCGGCCCGCGCCCGGACGGCGGGCCGGGTCGACGTTCTCACGCGGCGACGGGCAGCGTCCCCGGGTTCGGCCGGAACGCCACGAGGGTCATGTCGTCCCGGCGCGGCTCGGCGCCCCGGTAATCGGCCAGGGCCCGCTGCAGGGCCGTCATCTGGTCGTCGAGGCTTGCGGCCCCATGCGCGGCGAGGATTTCGGCGACGCCCCGATGCCCCAGCAGCCGCCGACGGTCGCCCCCCATCTGGTCGGTGATGCCATCGGTCATGAGGTAGAACGTCGTCTCGGCCGGGACCGGGACGAGGCTCTCTTCCGCGGCGAAGTGCTCGCCCGGCCGCTGCGGATAGCCGAGGCCCTTCCGCGCGCCACGGATGCGCGTCGCGATTCCGCCCGTGACCCCGACGAGGGCAAGTCCGGCGCCGGCGAAGCGCAGGGTCGCGTTCCTCCGATCCCAGATGCAGACGCCGCAATCGAGGCCGTCGTCGGAATCCGATCCGCGCCCGTCCTGGCGCAACTGCATCCGGACCATGGCGTCGAGGGCGCGCAGGATCTCGACAGGATCGCGCAGGCGCCGCTCGTGCAGGATGCGGTTGAGGGCCGTGGCGACGATGAGGGTGAGGAAGGCCCCCGGCACGCCGTGCCCGGTACAATCGGCCACCACGACGATGCCGAGCCCGTCGATCTCCTCGAGCCAGAAGTAGTCCCCACCGACGACGTGGAGGGGTTCCCACAGGACACCGACCTCGAGACCTGTCCCGACGAGCGCCGCGCGGTCGGGCAGAACCGAACTCTGAATGCGACGGGCGTAGCCGATGCTCTCCATCACGAGACCGTTGGCCTCGGCGAGCTTGGCATGTGCCGCCTCGAGTTCGCTGAGCAGTCGCTTGGCCTCGTCGCCCGTGCGCAGCCCCTCGACCATGCGGTTGAACGCCTCGGAGATCACGTCGATCTCGTTGCTGGCGCGGAACCCGGCACCGGGCTCGACGGTGACCCAATTCTTGTGCTCGACCTGGCGCATGGCCAGGAGGAGGCGCTTGAGGGGGGCGAGCACGTGGGCGCGCACGTTGGCGTGGAGGGTCACCACGAAGGCCAGCATCAGGATCAGGCTGGTGACGAGGGCCAGCAGCGCCTGCTTCTCGGCATTGCCCCGTAGCGCCTCGGCGGAAATCGCCAGGGTGAGGTGCCCGACTGGCTTGGCGTCCTGGGGAAGGGAGAGTTCCGCTCCGGCGACGACCGTGTCCCAGGTCCGGCGACGGGGCATCTCGCCCAGCGCCATAACCACGGCACCCGCGGTGTTGCGCAGGACCACCGCCCGGAAGGCCGGATCGCGGGTGAGGGCCTGGATCTGATGACGGTAGATTTCCGGCTGGGTGCTCCAGTCCGGCCGGGCGATGGCGCTGGCGGTCAGGGCGGCGAGCAGGTTCGCCCGCTCCGTGTAGAGCCGGATCTGGTCGCTGTAGTTCACCCAGGCGATCCCGATCTGCGTCACGAGGACCACGACCGCGATGACGGGGTAGATCCGCAGGAACAGGGTGTGGGCGAGGCTGTCGAGGTCGCGTCCCCGGGCGGAGCCACGCAGGGAGCCCGGCCTCATCGTCGTGCCGGCTGTGCTGTCGGTCCGCGGCAGATCGGTGAAACCGGCGGCGTCGAGGAAATCCCGGCTGCGACGGGGGCCGGCGCCCCGCAGGGAACCGCCACGGCGGACCGGTGCGGCCTCGGCGCCGAGTGTACCCTCGGGGGTCATGGCACGGCCCGGTCGGCGGCGGGTCCAGCCGCTTCGGGGGCGCTGCGCACACGATCGCGTCCGCCGTCCTTGGCCGCGTAGAGTGCGGCGTCCGCGCGCTGCATGGCGGCTTCGAGGGCTTCCCCGGGACGGGCCTCGGCGACGCCGATGCTCACGGAAAGAACCACGGTCCCGCCCGGTGTCACGACCGAAGCCGACGCCACGGCGGCCCGCAGGCGCTCGGCGATTCCCAGGGCCGCCGGGAGGGCGGTGTCCGGCAGCAGGACGGCGAACTCCTCGCCGCCCGTGCGGCCGATGATGTCGGTCGGACGCAGGTTCGCGACGCAGGCCGCGACGCAGGCGACGAGGGCCGCATCGCCGGCCGCATGCCCGAAGCTGTCGTTGACGAGCTTGAACCGGTCCAGATCGAGCATCATGACGCTGATGGGCGCGGCCTCGACCTCATGACGCCCCCACGCGCGGACGCTCATTTCCATGAAGCGGCGCCGGGCCAGGGCGCCGGTCAGATCGTCGGTATCGGCGAGGCGGCGCAGTTCGGCCTCGAGACGCGACCGATGTTCGATCTCCTTCGACAAGGCCTCGTTGAGGGTCTGGAGATCGCGACGCTGCTCGGCGAGGCATTGATTGGCCTTCTGCAGTTCGAGCTGCATTCGGTCGCTCAGGCGCACGAGCCGGCGCTGCTCGCGGTAGCCCCGCCGGTAGGCCTGCGCCAAGGCGTTGACCCCGGCGGCGGTATCCGCGAGTCCGGCCAGCATCGCCTCGGTCCGGCGGATCACGCCCTCCTCCGCATCGTAGAGGCTGAACGCATCGGCGGCCGGACCGGGCTCCGCCTTGGGCAGCGGCTTCATGCGTGCTCCTCCACCATCTCGAAGCGGGCATGGGAGAAATCGGCGGCGAAATCCTCCCCGGCCTCCGCGATGGTCTCGTCGCCATCGGCGTAGAACCAGCGGATCGTCACCGGCCGGCCCTCGGCAGCAGCGTCCTCCAGGGTCATGAACAGGTTCATGAGCGCCTTGGCGCTCGAGGAATTGAAGTAGGCGAGGCCGACCTCGAACACGATCGGATCGGTGGCGGCACCGGCGAGGTATTCCTTCAGGGCCTGGAACAGCGGTCCGTAGAAGGCGGCGGCATCCTCTGGGTAGGATTCGCCGCGCAGCGCGAGGTGCCCGCCGATGAAATCGAAATCGACGCGGGGCGACCGCTCGGTCGCGGAGAGGGTGATGGCGTCCATCCGTCCGGCACCGCTCAAATGTAGGCTTTGAGGCAGAAGAAACTCCGCCCGTCGCCGAGTTCCTGGAAATCGTACTCGACCGGGGCGCTCGACCGGCGGGCGATCTCGATGAGGCCGATACTGCCCCCGAGGCTTCCCTCGTCAGGGGGCTGACGGAGTTTTTCCCGGTAGAAAGCCTTCAACTCGTCACCCGTCATCGTCGCCAGTTGGTCGAGGCGCCCGCGGAGAACCGGCACGTCCCGGTCTGGCACCTCGTTGCCGCACACCACGTAGAACCGCTCGGCATCGACGCCCACGACGATCATGCCGGCGCTGATCAGGCCGCCGGAGGCGGATTGCCGAGAAACCTTGTCGGCGGAGTAGCGGATGATGTTCTGAGCCTGCTCGACGAAGATGCCGAAGACACGCTTCGTGATGCCCGAATTCGTCGCGTCCTGGCCCATGCGGACCTTCAGCACCTCACCGAGGGAGAAGAGTACGTTCTCCGAGAGATCGCCGCCGAACGACAGGATCACGCCCTCACGCCGAGAGGCGTTGAATAAACCTTGGAAATCTTGGGCGAGCAATGGATTTCTCCCCACAGCTTCGGTTTAGCGATGCAAGTTCGTTACAAGTCGGTGGCGCCCTTGATAGACTTGCGATCGTATATGAGTGCTTAAACACGACATCGAACCCACTTGCTTTTGCATCGCTGACAAACCTTGAACTGTGTCTCACCCCGCATCTGACCGCACAGGCCGCATGGAGCTCTGCCGAAACAAAAAGCATCGGTGATGCAAGAAGGCGCATTCCGACGACGACGCTGGCATTCACGACTCGGCGGTGCCGTTTCGAACACCGATTGCTCAGGCCCGGCATCCAATCGCAGTGCACCATCCGGGCCATCGGGGTACCGTGGAGCTTCCTTTTTCGGCTCCATGCTCCATCTTAGCCGTACCAGCCGGATCGTCCGGCGAGCACCCAAGTCGAAGCGTCTTGTTCCTTCCCGGCGAAAGTCACTTCACCTCCGTCCGGTCGCGCGGGTTCGACCACGTCGACACCTGGGTGTTCGACCTCGACAACACGCTCTACCCGAGCGATGCGCGGGTTTGGCCGCAGGTGGACGAGCGAATCACCCTCTACGTGATGCGCCTGTACGGTCTCGACGGCCTATCGGCCCGTGCGCTGCAAAAATATTTCTACCATCGCTACGGCACCACCCTGAAGGCGCTCATGGTCGAAGCGGCCGTCGATCCGCACGATTTCCTCGATTTCGCCCACGACATCGATCATTCGACGATCAGTCTCGACGCGGCCTTGGGGACCGCCATCGCCGAGCTACCCGGCCGCAAGCTGATCCTCACCAACGGATCGCGGCGCCATGCCGAGAGCGTGGCCGCCAAGCTCGGAATCCTCGACCATTTCGAGGACGTGTTCGACATCGCCGACGCGGATTTCGTGCCGAAGCCGGAGCGCTCGACCTACGAGCGCTTCCTCCTGCGCCACGGCGTCGATCCGCGCCGTTCGGCCCTGTTCGAGGACATCGCCCGCAACCTCGTCGTCCCGCATGAAATCGGCATGGCGACGGTGCTGGTTGTGCCCCGCACCCTCGATCCGTTCCGGGAGGCCTTCGAGCAGGAGGCGGTGCAGGAAGCGCATATCGATCACATCACCAGCGATCTGGCGGGTTTCCTGGCCCAGCGCGTCCTGCCGGCGGTCCGATGACGGGCCTGTGGGGGAACGGTCCGCCGGAAGGTCCGGGCCGTGCGGAGGCCGATGGGGAGGATGACTGGGCCTGTCGTCAGGCGCCGTCCCTGAACGACATCGAGGCGCTCGCCCATGCGGCGTTCGCGAATCTGCCGGCGGCGTTCCGTGCCCTCTGCCCGGGGATCGTCATCCATGTCGAGGATTTTCCCGACGACGACACCCTCACGGAAATGGACTGCGCCAGCGAGTTCGATCTGCTGGGCCTCTTCCGGGGGATCGGCCTGGCCCAGTCCGGCGAGTTCATGACCGGCCAGATGCCCAATCAGATCTGGCTCTATCGCCGCCCCCTGCTCGACTACTGGGCCGAGCACGAGGAAACCCTCGGGCACCTCGTCACCCACGTTCTCGTTCACGAGATCGGGCACCATTTCGGCTTGTCGGACGATGACATGACCCGCATTGAGGAACGTGCCGACACCTGAGAGCGAAGGGCGAGCCTTCGAGGCCGGCGCGGTACCGGCGCCTCAGCGAGTCTCTCGGTGACCGATCTGGCTCGCCTTGGGGCGACGGGTGCGGAACTGGCCCCTCGCCACCGCGACGAAAGCCAGGATCACCACCGTCAGGGTCGTCAGCCACCACATCACCGTCAGGCCGATCCCGATGCAGGTGATCGTGAAGGCGGCCACGAAGGCCGCCATGGCGCCGGGAACGAGGACGGGCGTTCCCCGTCCGCTGCGCCGGATCGCGGAATGGAGCGCGAAGGCGGCCGCGAAGGCACCGACGATGCCGAGTTCGTACCAAAGTTCGAACAGCATCGTGGTGGGGGCATTGGCCGGCAGGAGGTTGACGATCCGCCCCCGCAACGCCGTTTCGAAGCCGTGTCCCGTCACGAGACGCAGGGGCTCCGTGGTGACGATCTTCTGCCAGGTCTTGAGCGATAGGGCACTTGGCGAAGCCGGGCCGAACACGGCCGAGGCGACGGGGCGGGCCAGGAACGGCAGCAGGGGTGCCGCCACGAGAAGGGCCACCGCGCCGAGGCCGGCGACGCGGACGCCGAGGGCCGGCCGCAGACCGGTGAGGGCGAAGGCCGCCGCGCCGACGGCGAGGGCCGCGAGCTGAAGCGCATTGGGCGAAACCACGAGGGCGGCCGCCACGAGAACGGCGAGACCGAGGGCTTCGAGATCGCGCCCACGCGAGCGCAGCCACGCCACGGCCGGCCAGACCAGGAGCGCGAGGAGCGTCAGGCCCCGATCGAGGGTCCCGTCGATTTCCGTCGGGGTGCCCGGTAGGCGGTGTCCGAACAGACCGAGCAGGATCGCCACGAGGGCGGCGGCGGCCGTTCCCACCGGCAGCAGATAGAGGTTTGCCGAGCGCATCCGCTCCGGCAGGGCGAGGTAGCCCGCGAAGGTCAGGAGGATCGTCGCGATCAGGTTGAGCAACCGCTCGGCCGCCAGATCGAGGAACGGCGTCCAGACCAGGGACAGGGCCGCCCACAGGATGACGAGGAGCCCGGCGAGGAAGGCCGGCATGCGCAGCAGGCGGCCGGCGGCAGGCCTCCAGGGCGCGGACCTGCCATCGATGGCACTGGCGAGCACCAGGAGGACGACGGCGATGGGCGCCAGGATGACCGCCGCGCGACGCCCCATCTGCGTCGTCACCGGCACGATGACGAACAGGCCGAAGAACCCGATGCGCCGCAGCAGCGCTGCGGCATCGAGGGCCGGGTCGACGGGAGGGTGGGACGCACGCGCCATGATTGCGACTGTCGACCGTGGACGGGCGCGACGAGTTCGCCCGCGCGCTACGGCGCCAGTCGTAGTGCACTCGTTCGGAGCGGGCTGTAGAGGCCGTGCAACACCTGTGCCCTGGTGGACACGATTCGAACCCCGACCGGGGTCGCGAACCGCCGAGGGACCTTAGGGTGGTGTCCACGCCGGATCAGCGTCATGAGCCCAACGCTTTGCCATGGGCCCCGAGAGTCTCTTCGCCCCCCGGGATTTTCTTCGCCCCGGGATTTTTTTGGCGCGGTGAGTTCCCTGGCTGGTCCACCTGGCCAAGAGTTACGACGCTCGCAGACAGCCTCCTCGGAGAAGACCGAGTGTCCGGAAACGATCTTGGGGGATGCCGTTGCAGGCTGCTTGACAGTCCGGGCGGCCGAACATAAACCCCCGACACCGCAGCGGAGACGAGGCGGGACGCCACGCGGGCGTAGCTCAGTTGGTTAGAGTGCCGGCCTGTCACGCCGGAGGTCGCGGGTTCGAGTCCCGTCGCCCGCGCCACTTCCAGTATGTTTTTTCGAAGATCGTGTTTCGGTGACAGGGCAACCTGTTCGAGACGGGCGATCGATCGCGCCACGCGGGCGTAGCTCAGTTGGTTAGAGTGCCGGCCTGTCACGCCGGAGGTCGCGGGTTCGAGTCCCGTCGCCCGCGCCATTTTTTCATCCCCCCATTTCGGCTTCTCGTGCAAGGACTTCGGGTCCTCGGGCGGTCTGTCGCCCAAGGCGGCGACGTTGCGCCGGCTCGCTTTCGCATGAGAGAATCCTAAGCTCATCGAACGCAACCGGCCGCAAGACGCTCGTGTCTTCGGCCCAGGCTTGCGGAGGGTGAACGATGCCGGGGTTCTTCTTCCTCTACTTCACAGCCTGCATGACCAACTCGCCGGACACCTGCGAAGCGCGGCGGCTCGCCCTCGACGTCGCCGATGCGCGCGCCTGCCAGCACGTGGCACAGCCGCAGCTGGCGCGGTGGGTCGGGACGCATCCGGACTATCGCATCACCGGGTGGCGCTGTGGTGCGCCCCTGCGTGACCCGGGCACGCGGATCTGAACGGGGCCGTGCCCCGCATGCCACGCCGGCGGGTGAACGGATCGGCATGGCGGCGATGCCGTGGTTTCGCCGCATGGGGACCGGAAGGGCTGGGGCCCGATCCAGAACGCGCCCGACGAGCCAATGCACAAGAGCCCCCTCAGCGCCCTCGCTTCCCTCTGCGCCGCATTGCTCACAGGGGCCTTGGCCGGTTGCGGGGCCTCGACGCTCCTCGGGCCGGATACGCCGACCAGCGCCGTGATCCTCGACGAGCAGGCGGCGGCCGCCGCCATCTCGCGCTACCGAGCCCAGCATGGGCTCGGACCGGTGGTGATCGATACGAGCCTGATCCGCGCCGCTTCGTATCAGGCGGCATCCAACGCGAAGGCCGGCCGCCTCAGCCACGAGATCGGCGGCACCTTCCCCGCACGCATGGCGGAGGCGGGTTTCGGCCGGGCCTACGCGGCGGAAAATCTCAGCGCGGGCTCGAACACCTTCGATGAGGTTCTGGCACGTTGGAAAGCGTCGCCTGAGCACAGCAGGAACATGCTGATGCCGCAGCTCAAGCGCGTCGGCATCGCCCGCGTCGACGCGCCGGGCACCCGCTACAAGCGCTTCTGGGCCCTGGTGCTGGCCGGCGGCTGAGCGCCGTCAGTCCTCGGCGGTCTCGGCTTCGGCCAGACCGTCCTGCAGGGTTCGGATGATGGTTCGCATTTCGGGGATCATCGCGATCGCCTTGGCGATCCGCTGCGCCTCGTCGCGGGTCATCAGGCCGGTGGCCGAACGGGCTTCCTCATCGTCCGAGAAGTAGGTCCAGGCGACGGCCGCACCGGCGGCGTCCTCGACGCAGAAGCTCTCCGCCTTCTCGACGACGAGCCACGGAGTGGGAAAGCCGCGTGGTTCGGTCATCTCGGATCATCCGGTGCTGTCGCTTGGACCGGACGAGCCGTGGTGGGCGGTGACGGGCTCGAACCGCCGACCCTCTCCGTGTAAAGGAGACGCTCTACCAACTGAGCTAACCGCCCGGACGCGCCGTTTCGTAGCGAAGCGGCCGTCGGCACGCAAGCCATGGCGCCCTCGAAGACGAAAGGCCTCGGAGTTTCCTCCGGGGCCTTTCGTTTCCCGTGACCTCAGTGCGCGATGACCGTGGCGGCCTCGTCCTCGCCGATCACCGGGCGGACCGGCGGGGCCGGCTCTTCCCACTCGATGGGCTCCGGAACCCGCACCAGCGCATGCTTCAGGACCTGATCCATCCGCGAGACCGGGATGATCTCCATCCCGTTCTTCACGCTGTCGGGCACCTCGGCGATGTCCTTGGCGTTCTCCTCGGGAATCAGCACCGTCTTGATGCCACCGCGCAGCGCCGCCAGGAGCTTCTCCTTGAGGCCGCCGATGGGCAGCACCCGGCCGCGCAGGGTGACCTCGCCGGTCATCGCCACATCCTTCTTCACGGGGATGCCCGTGAGGGTGGAGATGATGGCGGTGGCCATGCCGATGCCGGCGGACGGGCCGTCCTTCGGGGTCGCCCCCTCCGGCACGTGGACGTGGATGTCCCGACGCTCGAACAGGGGCGGCTCGATCCCGAAATCCACGGCCCGCGAACGGACGTAGCTGGCCGCGGCCGAGATCGACTCCTTCATCACGTCGCGCAGGTTGCCCGTGACCGTCATCTTGCCCTTGCCGGGCATCATGACGCCCTCGATGGTCAGCAGCTCGCCACCCACCTCGGTCCATGCCAGACCCGTGACCACGCCGACCTGATCCTCCTCGTCGATCTCACCGTACCGGAATTTCGGCGGCCCCAGGAACACGGGCAGGTTCTCCTCGGTGACGGCCACCGCCTTCACCTTGGTGATGAGGATCTCCTTGACCGCCTTCCGGATCAGGTTGGAGATCTCGCGCTCCAAGTTGCGCACGCCCGCCTCCCGCGTGTAGCGGCGGATGAGCATGAGCAGGCCGGAATCGTCGATCTGCCACTCCTTGGCGTCGAGGCCGTGCTTCTTCACGGCACCCGGGATCAGGTGCTTGCGCGCGATCTCGAGCTTCTCTTCCTCGGTGTAGCCGGCGATGCGGATCACCTCCATGCGGTCCATCAGGGGCGCGGGGATGTTCAGCGTGTTGGCCGTCGTGACGAACATCACGTTCGACAGATCGTAATCGACCTCGAGATAGTGGTCGTTGAAGGTCGCGTTCTGCTCGGGGTCGAGAACCTCGAGCAGGGCCGCCGAGGGGTCACCCCGGAAGTCCATGCCCATCTTGTCGATCTCGTCGAGGAGAATGAGCGGGTTGGAGGTCTTGGCCTTGCGCATGGACTGGACGATCTTGCCGGGCATCGAACCGATATAGGTCCGGCGGTGACCGCGGATCTCGGCCTCGTCCCGGACGCCGCCGAGGGACATGCGGACGAACTCGCGCCCCGTCGCCTTGGCGATGGACTTGCCCAGCGAGGTCTTGCCGACACCGGGAGGACCGACGAGGCACAGGATCGGGCCCGTGAGCTTGTTGGCCCGCTGCTGCACGGCCAGGTACTCGACGATGCGTTCCTTGACCTTGTCGAGGCCGAAATGGTCCTCGTCGAGCATCACCTGGGCACCGAGAAGATCCTTCTTCATCTTCGAGCGCTTGCCCCACGGAATGCCGAGCATCCAGTCGAGGTAGTTGCGCACGACGGTGGCTTCCGCCGACATGGGCGACATCTGGCGCAGCTTCTTCAGCTCCGCCACCGCCTTGTCGCGGGCCTCCTTGGTGAAC
>Ga0182231_1000061_pt1 | contig 30077 bp, 27 predicted proteins | sample G6R1MG_29_FD_129667 | JGI IMG/M metagenome (GOLD analysis project Ga0182231, IMG submission 129667) | Miscanthus phyllosphere microbial communities from Michigan, USA - G6R2_NF_07NOV2016_LD1 MG | ecosystem: Host-associated > Plants > Phyllosphere > Phylloplane/Leaf | place: USA: Michigan...
CATGTCGTAGGGCTTGTTCGGATTGTCGGGGATGAGCGTGTCGAGGCTCATGTCGAGGCGCAGGGGATCGTCGAAGCTCTCGATCTCCGGCACGCCGTCGATGTTGTTGGCGGGCAGGAAGTCGACGAGGCGGCGGACCTGCAGGAGCGCCTCGACGTCGTTCTCAAACGAGCCGTCGGCGATGGAGGACTTGGTGGTGTGGACCTTGGCGCCGCCGAGTTCTTCCGCCGTCACCACCTCGTTGGTCACGGTCTTCACCACGTCGGGGCCGGTGACGAACATGTAGCTCGTGTCGCGCACCATGAAGATGAAGTCGGTCATGGCCGGCGAGTAGACGTCGCCGCCCGCGCACGGTCCCATGATGACGGAGATCTGCGGGATCACGCCCGACGCCGCGACGTTGCGGCGGAACACCTCGCCGTAGCCGCCGAGGGCCGCGACACCCTCCTGGATGCGGGCGCCGCCGGCGTCGAAGATGCCGATGATCGGGGCGCGCATCTTCAGCGCCATGTCCTGGACCTTGACGATCTTGGCCGCGTGCGTCTCCGACAGGGAGCCGCCGAACACCGTGAAGTCCTTCGAGAACAGGAACACCGTGCGGCCGTTGATGGTGCCCCAGCCGGTCACCACGCCGTCGCCGGGGATCTTCTGCTTCTCCATCCCGAAATCTGTCGAGCGGTGCTGCACGAACATGTCGAATTCCTCGAACGACCCGTGGTCGAGGAGGAGTTCGATGCGCTCGCGCGCGGTCAGCTTGCCGCGCTTGTGCTGGGCCACGACGCGGTTCTCACCGCCGCCGAGGCGGGCCTGGGCGCGACGCTCCTCGAGCCGTTCGAGAATGTCCTTCATGCGGGGAACGCCTTGCCTAGAGAGAGATGACGGGACCCGCGCCGCGGTGATGTCCACGGCCACGGTTTGAACCGCCCTTAGCACGCGGCGCTTTCAGCGAAAATGGATTTCAATCCCGGCGCGCGAGGCGCCCGCCGTCACCGCGCGACGGCGGCGAGACGGGCGGCCGCCTCGAATTCCGCCGTGCGCAGGGCGTGGCGCGCCGCCGCCTCGGCATCCAGGCCCCACACGCTCGCCTGATAGGTCTCGTCCACGTGGGCGGCGGCCCAGGCGTCCGCCGGGGCGAGGTGCCCGTGCAGCACGGCGAGCGCCAGGACGAGGGAGCCCGTGAGGGTGGTCAGCGTGTGGAGCGCCGCCAGCCGGAACGGACCCTGCGTCGCCGCGATGGCCCGCCGCAGGGCCGCGACGGTGTCGTCGGGCTGAGTGACGTGCATCACGCCCTCGCCGAGGATGAAGCGGGCGCCGAGGGCCTCGCGCGCCCAGGCCAGCACGGGGTCCCAGGCGGCGGATTGGGCGGCGACGAGGCGGTCCGGATCGCCGGCCCGGTAGGCGAGGAGATCGGTGCCGGCATAGGCCGAGAGGTCGTCGATCACCGCGTCCCGCCGGGGGGCGACGCCGTCGATGGCGGTGTTGGAAAGACGCGTCAGCGGCATGGTCGCGGGATCGATCACCGCTCCTTGCGCCTCCCACTCCGCCGCCACGGCCTCGGCGAGCCCCCGGGTCGGCAGCACCAGGGGATTGCGCGCGGGCGTGTGGGCGGGGCGCCCGTCGAGGGTCAGGCGCAGGCCGCCCTCCGCCTCGGCGAGGCCGGCCGCCGCGTAGAAGCGCTTCGGCAGGGCCGGCTTGCCGGGCCCGCGGGCGGAGGCGGTGGGGTCCGGGCGGGGCGCATCGCCGCCGCCGAGCCAGTCGGAGTGGGTGTCGTCGCTCATGGGTGCCGGGATAGCTCATCGGCGCGGCGCCCGCGAGACCCGTCGCCCCCCTGGATCACGGGATCAAGGGAGTACGGGCCCGGGAAACAGCGCGCCGAGGGCGGTCGCGCTCTCCACCACCGTCGATGCGCCGGACCCGAACAGGGCCCCGACCGGGTGGTAGCCCCAGGCGACCCCGATGGCGACGGCGCCGGCGCTGACCGCCATCTCCATGTCGTACGTGGTGTCGCCGATCATCACCGTGGTTTCGGGCGTGGCGCCGGCCTCCGCCATGGCCTGGCGCAGCATGGTGGGGTCGGGCTTCGAGGGCGCGTCGTCGGCCGATTGGGTGGTGGAGAACCAGCCCTGCCAGCCATGGGTCTCGATGAGCCGGTCGACCCCGCGCCGGGCCTTGCCGGTGGCGATGCCGAGCTGGACGTCGCTGCGCCCGTGCAGGCGCTCGATGAGGGCCTCCATGCCGGGGAACAGCGGTTCCTCGTAGTTCGGATCAAGGCGCAAGGTGTTGAAGGCGTTCCGGTAGCTCTCGGAGAGGCCCTCCACCGGCCCGTCGTCGCCCACGAGGCGCCGGAACGCCTGCGGCAGGGACAGGCCGACGACGGAAAGGGATTCGGCCCGGCTCGGCGCCGCGAGCCCATGCTCGGCGAAGGCGAGGCCCTGGGCCGCCACGATGAGGTGCTGGCTGTCGATGAGGGTGCCATCGACGTCGAAGACGATGAGCGTCACGGGGCGGCGCCCGTCACGGCTGGCGCGCCGGCGCGCTCTGGGGCTGGCGCGGGCGCTCGTAGCCGAGCTTGCACCGGATGAGGAAGCGGCGGCGCGCCCCGCCGCGCAGGCCGCGGGCATGGGCCTGACGGTTGCAGCTCGCGTAGGACGCCCGGGGCCGCCGCCCGGCCGCCGTGCCGCGCCCGCCCGGCGCGGGGGCTGCCTGCGCCGGGGCGGCCTGCCCGGGGGCCGCCTGGTTCGGGTTCGCCTGGCCGGGATTCGTTTGGCGCGAGGCCGGAGCCGATTGCGGTGTCGCGGCCTGATTCGGGTTGGTGTGGCCGGGATTGGTCGGGCGCTGCGGCGTGGGCGACGGAATCGCCGCGTCCGGGCGCGCCTGCGGCGTCTGCGCCAGCGCGCCGGACGTGAGGGTCAGGACGGACAGGGACAGGAGCGCGCTACAGGCGACAGTCGCGGGGTTCATGGACGTGACCTTCGAGACGGCTTGCGAAACGGCCCGCGGGCCAGCTTGGCGGTGAGGTGCCGCCGCTATGCGGCGGGACCTCCAGGTTGCACGGAAGGATAAGGCATGCGGTCGGATTGCCAAGGTCGCCGGGTGCGGCACCGTCGCTTCGTCCGTCGTCCCGGTCCGTCCGCCTTCAGGCCTCGGGCGCCTCGACGATGGGGTCGTAGCGCGCGGCGTCGAAGCCGAGGAGGTTCCAGCTCTGGGCCATGTGCGGCGGCAGGGGCGCCGTCACGTCCACGGGCTTGCCCGTGCGCGGATGCGGGATCACGATGCGGCGCGCCAGCAGATGGAGCCGGTTCTGGATGCCGCCGGGCAGCTCCCAGTTCTCGATGCTGAAGTACTTCGGGTCGCCCACGATGGGATGGCCGATATGGGCGGCATGCGCCCGCAACTGGTGCGTGCGCCCGGTCACCGGCTTGAGGGACAGCCACGACAGCTTCTGGGCCGCGTTGTCCACCATGGCGTAGTAGGTCAGCGCGTGCGCCGCCCCCTCGTCGCCGTGCTGGGCCACCCGCATGCGGGCATCGGCGTCCGTGGGCTCCTCCTTGGCGAGGTAGGTCGAGATCCGGCCCTGCGGCACCCGCGGCACCCCGGCCGTGAGGGCCCAGTAGACTTTTCGCGCCGAGCGCGAGCGGAAGCTCTTGGCGAGCGTCGCGGCCGCGAGCCGGGTCTTGGCGACGATGAGGCAGCCGGCGGTGTCCTTGTCGAGGCGGTGGACGAGGCGCGGCTTCTGCCCATCCGGGCCGGCCAGGGCTTCAAGCAGGCCGTCGACGTGCCGCACGGTGCCGGAGCCGCCCTGGACCGCGAGGCCGAAGGGCTTGTTGAGGATCATCATCTCGGCATCCTCGTAGAGGATCAGCGAGCGGATGAAGTCGGCATCGGTGGCGTCGCGCTGGGGGCTGCGCGGACGCTCGCCGACGGCATCGAGCTTGAGCGGCGGCACCCGCACGCTCATGCCGGGCAGGAGCCGGTCGCTGGGCTTGGCGCGCCGGCCGTCGACGCGCAGTTCGCCCTTGCGCACGATGCTCTGGACGCGGGTGAAGGGCAGCTGCGGGAACCGGGTGGTGAGGAAGCGGTCGATCCGCATCTCGGCCTCGTCCTCCTCGACGACGAGGGTCTGGACCCCCGATGCCAGGGTGGCGGACGCCGCCGCCCGCTGTTCGCGCCGGGTCGGCCCCTCCACGGGCGCGGCCGTCTCGGGGCGCGGCGCGCGCGCCCGGCGCGGAGCTTCGTCCGTTGCTCCCTCGGACTTCGGCGGCCGGGGGCTGCGGATGCGGCTCGGCAACTCCTGCTCATCGCGGTGTTCGGCTTCCGCGTCCGGGGCGTCGCCGGGGCGCCAGGGCGCGCGCTTGTCGGCCTCGCCGCGCATCGCCGCCGCCCGCTGGGCCGCGTCGAGGGCGCTGGTGCGCGGCCCCGTGCGTTCGCGGTCGGGATCCTTGGCGTTGCGGAACGGACGCTTGCCGCCGAACCCGCTTTTCGCGCCGAACGGACTCTTGCCGCCGGGGCCGGGACGCTTGTTCGCTCCGGTCCCGGAGCCCTTGCGTCCGGCGCCGCCGCGTGAAGGTGGTCGTGTGGTCATGCCCCGCTCGTACCACCGGCACCCGCCGGGGCATAGCGCGGGCGGCGCAAGGCCCCGGCGGCCAACAGGAAATCAGGCGGCGCGCCGGGCCGCCTCGATGGTGAGGCCGGTGCCGACGGAGCCGAAGGTGTCGCCGTCGACGATCCGGGCGTTGGGCACGGCGGCCGTCAGGGCCGCGCGGACATGCGGCAGGCCGGTGGAGCCGCCGGTGAGGAACAGGGCGTCGATCCGGTCAGCCGTCAACCCGGCCTGGTCGAGGCAGCGGCCGACCCGCTCGGCGATGCGCCGGGCGAGTTCGTCCGTGTGGGCGACGAGGCCGGTCCGGTCGATGTCGGCGACGAGCCCGCGCTCCACCCAGGCGAGATCGATGCTGCCGCGCCCCGCATCCGAGGTGGCGATCTTGGCTCCCTCGACCTCCATGGCGAGCGAATGGCCGCGCTCGGCCTCCACCACCGTGTAGAGCCGGTCGAGGAGGTCCGGCCGCTGCGCGTCGCGGCGGACCTCCTCGATCTCCCGCAGGGTCCGGGCGTTGTAGAGCCGGTTGATGCTCGACCACGTGGCGAGGTCGTGGAAATAGGCGTTGGGCACGTTGATGTCGCCCCGGCTCATGGGGCTGCCGAGGCCCAGCAGCGGCATCACCGTGCCGAGGCTGAGGCGCCGGTCGAAATCCGTGCCGCCGATGCGCACACCGTCGTTGGCCAGGATGTCCTCCGCCCGCTCCGTCTTGGCGTGACGCTCGGGCGACAGGCGCACGATGGAGAAGTCCGAGGTGCCGCCGCCGATATCGGCGATGAGGGCGATCTCCTCGGCGCGGACCTGCTGCTCGTAGTCGAGGGCCGCCGCGATGGGCTCGAACTGGAAGGAGACGTGCCGGAACCCGATGCCCTGCGCGATCTCCCGCAGGGCGTCCTCCGCCCGGGCGTCGCCCTCCGGGTCTCCGTCGACGAAGTGCACCGGGCGGCCGTGCACCACCGTGTCGAGGGATTGGCCGGTGGCGGTCTCCGCCCGCGCCTTCACGGCGGCGAGGTAGCGGCCGATCACGTCGCGGAACTTGATGCGCTCGCGGCCGACGGGGGTGGTCTCCTCGAGGAGCGAGGAGCCGAGCACGGATTTCAGGCTGCGCATGAGGCGGCCGGGCGTGCCCTCGACGTATTCCGCCATGGCGGCGCGGCCGACGAAGGCGGTCTGGCCCGGCGGGAAGAAGATCGCGCTCGGGATCGTGACGTGCCGGTCCTCCAGGGGGACCAAAGCGGGCGCCTGCCCGGTGACGAGGCCGAGGGTAGTGTTCGAGGTACCGAAATCGAGGCCGCAGGCCGCCATGGAGGGTCTCCGGCGATGGGTCGGGAGGGCTGGGCCGGCTCCCCTACAGGCTCGCCCCGCCCGGGTCCATCGCCATTTTGTGCAACGCGGCGACGCGGTGCCCCGGCTTCGGTCCGCGCTCAGCCCTCCTCGCCGCGCCGCTCCCGCCGCAGGCGCTCCCAATGGGCGAGGCGGTCGGTGTAGCGCTGCTCCATGCCCCGGTCGGTCGGCGCGTAGAAGTGCTGGCGGCCGAGTTTCTCCGGCCAGTAATCCTGGCCTGAGAACGCGTCCGGCTCGTCGTGGTCGTAGCGGTAGCCCTCGCCGTAGCCGATCTTGCGCATGAGCTTGGTCGAGCCGTTGAGGATCGTGCGCGGCGGCGGCAGGGAGCCGTGCTCCTTGGCCACCCGCGTCGCGGCCTTGTAGGCCTCGTAGACGGCGTTCGATTTCGGCGCGCAGGCGAGGTAGACGGTCACCTGGGCGAGCGCCAGCTCGCCCTCCGGCGAGCCCAGAAAATCGAAGGCGTCCTTGGCGGCTGTGGCCACCACCAGGGCCTGCGGATCGGCGAGGCCGATATCCTCCACGGCCATCCGCACGAGGCGGCGGGCGATGAACAGGCGGTCCTCGCCCCCGTCGAGCATCCGGCAGAGATAGTACAGGGCCGCATCGGGATCGGAGCCGCGCACGGTCTTATGCAGGGCGGAGATGAGGTTGTAATGGCCCTCCTGGCTCTTGTCGTAGATCGGCGCCCGGCGCTGGATGATCCTCTGCAGGTCTTCGGCATCGAAGACCTCGCCCGCCTTGGCCGAGCGCCAGACTTCCTCCGCCAGGGTCAGGGAGGCGCGCCCGTCCCCGTCCGCCATCCGCACGAGGACGCCGCGCGCCTCCTCGTCGAGGGGCAGCGGCCGGCCGGTGAGGGCTTCGGCGCGGACCATCAGCTTGGCGATGGCCGCGTCGTCGAGCGCCCGGAACAGCAGGACGCGGGCGCGCGACAGGAGCGCGGCGTTGAGTTCGAAGGACGGGTTCTCGGTGGTGGCGCCGACGAGCGTCACCGTGCCGTCCTCCATCACCGGCAGGAAGGCGTCGAGCTGCGAGCGGTTGAAGCGGTGGATCTCGTCCACGAACAGCAGGGTCCCCTGCCCCAGGGTCCGGCGCTGGCGCGCGGCCTCGAACACCTTCTTCAAATCGGCGATGCCGGTGAAGATCGCCGAGATCTGCTCGAAATGCAGGCTGGTCTCGTGGGCGAGCAGCCGCGCCACGGTGGTCTTGCCGGTGCCGGGCGGACCCCAGAACACCAGGGACCCGAAGGACTTTCCGGCGAGCAGCCGCGTCAGGGCCCCGTCCGGCCCGGTGAGATGCTCCTGCCCCACCACCTCGGCGAGGGTCTGGGGGCGCAGCCGGTCGGCGAGCGGGCGCGGCGCGGCGTTCTGGAGGCCGGCTGAGGCGAAGAGATCGGACATCGGCGCATCAAGACGCGGGGGGACGGGCTTCGCAACCCGGAACGCCACGCGAACCCCGACACCGGGATTCGCGCCGGCCGTTATCCCCCGAACACCGAGGTCAGCACCTCGCCGCCGCGGTTGATCGAGACCTCCCACATGTTGAGGCTGTTGCGGGTGATCCGCTCCAGATCCTTGGTGGTCGAGATCGGCGCGCCGTTGATGGCGACGATGATGTCGCCCTTCTGCAGGCCGGCCCGGGCCGCGATGGAATTCTCGTCGACGCCCGCCACCGCGACGCCCTCGGCCGGCAGATCGACCTGGATCTCCTCCGCCACCGCCGGCGAGGTGTTGACCAGGGTGGCGCCGAGGAACGGCGAGCGGGTGCGGACCTTGAGGGTGTCGCGGGGCCGCGTCTCCGGCGCGGGGCCGAGCTTCACCGCCACGGTGGTGCGGCTGGTGCCGCGCAGGATGCCGAACTTGGTGGTGCCGGTGAGCCCCTTCAGGGCGAAGCGGTAGCCGAAGGCCTCCGGGTCGTCGACGGTCTTGCCGTCCACGCTGAGGATGAGGTCGCCGCGCTTCAGGCCGGCTTCTTCGGCGGGGCTCTTCGGCTGGAGACTGGCCACGAGGACGCCGGTGGGGTGGTCGAGGCCCATGCTGTCGGCGATGTCGGGGGTCACGCTCTGGACCCGGGCGCCGAGCCAGGGCCGGCGCACGGAGGTGGCCCCGCCCTTCGCGGTCTCCACGACGGCGCGCACCATGCTCGCGGGAATCGCGAAGCCGATGCCGTGGCTGCCGCCCGACTGCGAGTAGATAGCGGTGTTGACGCCCACCAGACGTCCGTTGAGATCGACCAGCGCCCCGCCGGAATTGCCCGGATTGATCGCCGCGTCCGTCTGAATGAAGAACTGGTAGTCCGACGAGCCGACCTGGGTGCGGGCGAGGGCCGAGACGATGCCCTGGGTCACCGTCTGGCCAACGCCGAACGGGTTGCCGATGGCCATGACGAAGTCGCCGACTTCGAGGGCCTCCGAATCGCCGAACGGCATCGCCACGAGGCCCCCCGTCGGGCTCTTGATCTTGACGACCGCCAAGTCGGTGCGCGGATCGCGCAGCACGATGGTGGCCTCGAACTCGCGCCGGTCCGCCAGGGCGACACGGACCTCGTTCATGTTCTCGATGACGTGGTTGTTGGTGATGACGAGGCCGGATTCATCGAGGATGACGCCCGAACCGAGGGACTTCTGCGCCCGCTCGCCCGGGGCGCCGCCCCGGCCGCGACCGCCGCCGTTCTCGCCGAAGAAGCGGCGCATGAACTCGTCCATGGCGCTGCGGCTCGCGCCCCGCGTCTCGGTGTGGGACGCGTAGACGTTGACCACGGACGGGGCGGCCCGCTTCACCACCGGCGCGAACGAGAGATGCACCTGCCCCTTGGTCTGGGGCACCGTCTTGTCGGTGGCGTCCGGAAACCTGTCGGGGGCAGCCTTGTCCGGTGCGGGCCTGTCGGGGGTCTGGGCCATCTGCGCCAGGGCCGGCCCGATGGCGAACCAGGCCACCGCGAGGGGGACGATCGTCAGGTGCGAGCGCGGCATCGAGGACTCCCGGGGAAACGGACCGCATCGCCCGCCACCGGCAAGCGGCGGTGGGGGGCGATGCGGGGATGTCGGGATATCTAGACGCCCGGAGGGTTCCGCGCGAGGGGCCTCGGTCAGGCCCGGCCGATCCCCGCCACCAGACGCCCGGCCCGGCGGGCCAGCACGTTGAAGCAGGCGAGCGACGCGTCGGCGGCCCGCTGCATCTCGTCGACTTGGATACGGATGGCGTCGGCCGGCGTCCGGGCGCTCGACAGGGAGTGCCAATGCGCCACCGCCGCGCTGCCTTCGTTGCGCAGGAAGGCCAGGACGGTGGCGTTCGCCTCCGTGATCTCGCCGATCACGTCGAAGGACGTCACCGTGGCATGCCGGATCGCGTCCGGCGTCGGGACGACGGCCGCGAGGGCGGTTTCCACGGCCGGAGCGGACACCGGAGCCGCAGCGACGGGAAGCGCCGCGATGGCCCGGTCGACGCTGTCCGAGGGGGTTTCGAGGGCCTCGGGCGGCTGCATGACGGGGGCCGGCTCGGCTTCCGCGGCGACCTCCGGGCCCTCCGGGGTTGCGGTCGGCTCCGCTTGCGCGGCCGGCTCGTCCGTGGCCGCTGCGGTGGAGGGCTGCCCCGCGCCGGCTTCGAGGGCGTCGACGGACACCGTCTCCAAGAGGGCGTCGTGGACCGTCGGCGTGTGGACGTCCACCGCCAGGGATTCCGTGGCCTCGGCCGGGCCCGCCGCGGCGGGCGCCGTGGGGGTTTCCGTGTCCGATGCGGAGGCCGCGTCGGGGTGATGAGGTTCGGTGACCATCTGAGCCCTCTCCGGATTGCGCCGCACCGCGCTCGACCGCGCGGGCGGCCCCTTACGCCGTTTCACCATGGCCATCGTCTCCTCGATCCATTCGGGCTCATCCTACCCGATCCGGCGCGCCCTGCCGAAATCCGGCCTTCCGGCCGGTGTCGCAGGGGCGCGCCGTGGGGGCGAGGCGACCCGTGTCGCCCCAGCGGGCTCAGGCCGACGGCCGAAGGGTGGTCTGCGCGAGGGCGCCGAGATCCTTGGCCTGGGTCTGCAGGCTGGCGATCTGGCTGCGGACGAATTCGGACTGGAGCTCGAAGGCCTCGCGCAGGTCGCGGGTGCGCACGAGCTTTTGGGCGAAGTCGAACGTCGCGGTGGCGTTCTCCTGGGCATGGTCGAAGCTCTTGGCGATGGCCGTCTGCATCGACTCCTGCACGGTCTTCGACTGGCTCTGGAGCTGCTCGGAGGTCTTGATCGCGGTTCCGATGAGGTTGCCGACGGCACTGCGGGCCTGATCGACGCTCTTCTCGGCGAAGGCGCGCATCTCGGTCGGGATCTCGAAGGTCTGGCCGGTCATGGCGTATCTCTCTCTTCGGGGAGCGCGCTACGAATCGTCGCGCCGCGAGAGCTATATGTTGCAGTGCAACATAAACGTCAAGACCGTACAGGAACGAAAATTCAGGCCGGGCCAAAGGTTACGGCGAGGCTACGCCCAGCCGTCGCGTGCCTCAAGCCGCGCGGCCGATGCCCGTCCGAACCCCGAGGATACGGGCGTAGACGTCGCCGAGGGCTTCGGCATGGGCCGCCAGCGTGGTCGGCGCCGCCCAGTACCGCTCGCTCGCCGCCCGTCCGAGGGCCCGCACCCCCGAATCGTCGGACAGGCGCCGCATGGCCCCGGCCAGGGCTTCCACCTCCGGCTCCACGACGAATCCGGTCACGCCATCGACGATCCGCTCGGCCGCGCCCGCCCGGACGGAGGCGATCACCGGGACCCCGTGGGCGAGGGCCTCGTAGACCGTGAGCGGGCCGGTCTCGTACCAGCGCGACGGCGCCACGAGGGCGCGTGCCCGGGCCCGCACCGTCTCCCAGACGGCCTCGGGGCTGCGCCAGCCCAGAACCTCGACCCGGGCCCGCGCACGCAGCTCCGCCTCCAGGGGACCGGCGCCGATGAACAGGGCCGGCAGGCCGGCCCGGGCGGCCGCCGCCGCCACGAGATCGGCCCCCTTCTCCCGGGTGAGGCGGCCGACATACACCACGGCGTCGCCCCGCGCCGGATCGGCCGGCCCGGTGCGCGCCACCCGCACGGGGTTGTCGACGCGGTGGTGGGTCAGGTCGAGATGCCCGAGGAGGCCGCCCATCCGCGCGACACCGGCGTCGCAGACGTGGATCACGTCGAGGGACCGGCCCCGCAGGGCGGTGCGCAGGACGGCGTTGCGCCCGACCCGCACGAGCTTGTGCAGGCGGCTGCGTCCGTCGCAGCGGGCGGCGAGGCAGGCCGGCGACAGGGGGGTGAGCGCGCAGGGGGCGGCGCGGTCGAAGCGATAGTACACCCCGTTCGGACAGGCCATGAAGTAGTCGTGCAGGGTCACGACCACGGGCAGGCCGCGCGCGAAGAGAACCGGGAACACGCTCGGCGACAGGCTGCGCGTCCATTGGTGGAGGTGCACGAGGTCGGGCCGCACCGGCAGGGCGTCGAGGGCGGCGCCGAGGCGGGTGGCCGACGGCCCGTCCCAGACGCCCGAGAGGGCGGCCCGGTGTGCCGGCCTGTCCCAGATGTCGGCGTTGTTCAGGGTCAGGCGGGCGATGCCCGGATGGTCGAGGAGGGCGTCGGCCGGTCCGTCGATGGCCTGGACGTAGGTGACCGCGTGCCCGGCTTCGGCCAGCCCCCGGGCGGATTCCACCGCCACCTTCTCGGCGCCGCCACTCGCCACGGCGAATTCGGCCAGGATCACGATGTGCATGCCGCCCCCTGCGCGCCGCTTCCGGAGAGAAGATCCGATGCCGGGGCGAGTTTACCGGGGATCAACGCACGAGCGGTAAACGTCTTCGACGGATCCCGATCGACGGAAAGCGCCCGCCATGCATGCCGTTCTCGTCGTCGATCACGCCTTCATCAACGGAGGACAGGCCAAGGTCGCCCTCGATGCCGCCCTCGGCTTGCGGGCGCGGGGCCACCGGGTCACGGTCTTCGCCGCCGTGGGCCCGGCCGATCCGCGCCTCGCGGCCGCCGGCATCCGGGTGGTGTGCCTCGGCCAGGACGACATCGCGTCGACGAAGAACAAGCTCGCCTTCGCGGTCCAGGCGATCTGGAACGCCACGGCGGCGCGACGCCTCGCGGCGGAACTCGCGGGCCTCGATCCCGCCGACACGGTGGTCCACGTCCACGCCTTCGCCAAGGCCCTGTCGCCCTCCATCGGGGTGAGCCTGCGGGCGTCCGGCCTGCCGCTCCTCTACACCATGCACGAGTTCTTCCTCGTCTGCCCCAACGGCGGCTTCTACGAGTATCCGGCGCAGAGCATCTGCCACCGCACGCCCATGTCCCGGGATTGCCTGACCACGAATTGCGACGCCCGCTCCTATCCCCGCAAGCTCCTGCGGGTGGTACGCCACGCCGCCCTCGACCACGTCGCCGGGATGCGCCGGCTGTTTCCCCACATCGTCACCATCAGTGCCCTGCAGGAGGCGGTGATCCGGCCGCACCTGCCGGCCACCACCCTGTTCCACCGGGTCGACAACCCCATCGCCGTCGCGGAGGCGCCGCCGCGCTCCGGCCTGCCGGGGGATTTCCTGTTCGTCGGGCGGATCTCGACGGAGAAGGGCGCGCCGGTCTTCGCCGAGGCCGCGCGCCGGGCCGGGGTTCGGCCGGTCTTCGTCGGCGACGGCCCCGCCGCGGCGGATCTGGCCGCCCGCTACCCGGAGGCGGTGATGCTCGGCTGGAAGGACGAGGCCGGCGTCCATGCCCTCATGCGCGAAGCCCGCGCCCTGGTGTTTCCGAGCGTCTGGTACGAGGGCCAGCCGCTCACGGTCTACGAGGCCCTGGCCTGCGGCGCGCCGGTGATCGTCAGCGATGCCTGCGCCGGCCGGGAGGCGGTGGAGGACGGCGAGACCGGGTTCTGGTTCCGCTCGGGCGATGCTGAAGCGCTCGCCGCCCACCTCGTGCGGCTCAAGGACGACGCCCTCGCCGCCCGGATGAGCCGGGCCGCCCACGCCCGCTACTGGGCCGCCCCCCTCACCCTCGACGCGCATCTCGACCGGGTGACCGAGGTCTACGAGACGGTCCTGCGCGAAGCCGCCGCCCCCGCGCCGGTCCGTGGCCGGCCGGCACCGGGCGCGCCCCGCGTCGCCGTGCCCTGAGGGATTCGGCGGGTCGTGGAGCCGGGCGGAGGGCACCCGCGTTGAGTCGCGACAGGCGCGGCCCCGATGCCCCGCCGCGCGAACGAAGGAGGGCCTCATGGCCGAGGACACCAAGATTCCGGAGACCGAGACGATCTCCACCACGGGCCAGCCCGTTCCGAAGGGGTCCGACAAGAGCCGGCCCGAGAACCAGCAGGGCGAACTCAGCGAGCGCCTCGACGAGGCCCTGGAAGAGACCTTTCCGTCGAGCGACCCCGTCTCGGTGAAGATCACCAAGTAGGTCTTTGTGGTTCGTGAAACGAAGAACGCCGGGGCCATGGGCTCCGGCGTTCTTCGGTCTCGAACTCGGCGGCGCCGCTCCCGGAAGGAGCGACGCTGATGAGGCTCAGGCGGCTTCGAGGAGACGCCGGGCGATGACCTGGGCCTGGATCTCGGCCGCGCCTTCGAAGATCGAGAGGATGCGGGCGTCGCAGAGCACGCGGCTCACCGCGTATTCGAGGGCGAAACCGTTGCCGCCGTGGATCTGCAGGGCGTTGTCGGCCGCCGCCCAGGCGACGCGAGCGCCGAGCAGCTTGGCCATGCCGGCCTCGAGGTCGCAGCGCTTGCCCTCGTCCTTCTCGCGGGCGGAGAAGTAGGTGAGCTGGCGGGCGATGTTGATCTCCACCGCCATCATGGCGATCTTGTCGGCCACGCGCGGGAAGTTGATCAGCGCCTTGCCGAACTGCACCCGCTCCTCGGCGTAGCGCAGACCCAGATCGAGGGCGTTCTGCGCCACGCCGATGGCGCGGGCCGCCGTCTGGATGCGGGCCGATTCGAAGGTCTGCATGAGCTGGGTGAAGCCCTTGCCCTCGACTTCGCCGAGGAGGTTGGCCGCCGGCACGGCGAAATTGTCGAAGGCGAGTTCGTATTCCTTCATGCCGCGATAGCCGAGCACGTGGATCTCGCCGCCCGACAGGCCCTCCACCGGGAACGGCTCGGCGTCGGTGCCGCGCGGCTTCTCGGCGATGAGGAGCGAGAGGCCCTTGTGGCCCTTCTCCTCGGGCTTGGTGCGCACGAGACAGGTCATGATGTCGGCGCGCACGGGGTGGGTGATCCAGGTCTTGTTGCCCGAGATCCGCCAGGTGTCGCCGTCCTTCACCGCCTTGGTGCGCAAGCTGGCGAGATCCGAACCCGTGTTCGGCTCCGTGAACACGGCGGTGGGGAGCGTGTCTCCGGACGCGATGCCGGGGAGGAAGCGGTGCTTCTGCTCCTCGGTGCCGCCGCAGAGAATCAGTTCGGCGGCGATCTCCGAGCGGGTGCCCAGCGACCCGACGCCGATATAGGCGCGGGACAATTCCTCGGAGACCACGCACATGGAAATCTTCGGCAGACCCATGCCGCCGTATTCCTCAGGGATGGTCAGGCCGAAGACGCCGAGTTCGGCCATCTTGGTGACGATCTCCATGGGGATGTAGGCGTTCTGGCTGTGCCACTCGTGGGCATGCGGCACGACCTCGGCCTGGCCGAAGCGGCGCATCTCGGAGCGGATCGCCTCCATGTCCTCGTCGAGGCCGGACTTGCCGATGGTGGCCGAGCCGCCGTTGTCGCGGATGCGGGCGACGAGGGCCGCGCGGTTCTCGGGCGTGTTGCCGTCGGCGATGAGCGCCTCGACGGCGTCGGTGCGGAACTGGGCGACCTCGCGGGCGCCGAGACCGAGGGACCCGGTCGGGCGCACCATCTCGCCCTGGCTCATGGGGATGCCGGAGAACATCTGGTCGAGGTATTCGCCCAGGCCGATCTTCACCAAGAGGGCTTCGGTCTCGCCGAACTCGCCCGTCTCCGTGAGGCGGGCGGCGTAGGCACCGAGCTCGCGCACGCCCTCGGCGTAGGTGGCGATCCAGGCCAGGCCGTGGGTGGCGTGCTGCTCGATCTCCATCTTCTCCGCCGAGATCTTGCCCTCGGGCGAGAGCACGCGGGTGCGGACCCGGCGGGTGGCCTCGGCGACGAGCGCCTTGGCGGCCTCACCGGCCTCGCGGGCGAGGCTCAGGAGATCCTGCGGTTCGGTGGTCGCGACGGGGGAAGCGGACATGCGGCAACTCTTTCCAGAAGAGAGGATGGGTTGCCGCTCATTATAGGCAGGTTCGGCGGGCCTGTAGAGGCGTCTCGCCGCAGAGTGGCACTTTCCCGCCTGAATTCATTATTTTTCGAGAGAAAAGCCGGGTCTTCTCTTGGCCGCCGACGCGATCTCCAATTTAATTGCCGGTCGCGTCAAAGAAAAACATCAGCCCCGGCTCGCGAGGGCGACGCCGGCGGCGGCCAGCACCATGCCGGCGAGCTGAATCGGCACCAGGATTTCGCCGAACAGGCCGTAGGCCATCAGGGCCGAGACCGGCGGCACGAGGAACAGCAGGGAGGCGACGCCGGCCACGGCGCCGCGCCGGATCAGGAGCAGAAGCAGCAGGATCCCCGCCACGGAATTGACGAGGACCGACCAGGCGAGGCCGAACCAGGCCGGCAGGGTGGCGTCGAACCGGCCGGTGCCGATGAGGAGCGCCACGGGGATCGCCAGGGCGGATGCGCCGACGAACTGGATCGTGGCGTTGGACAGGAGATCGGCCGCCCCGCCCCGGCTCTTCTGCCACAGGGTCCCGGTGGTCATGGCGACCATGGCGGCCAGGCACGCGGCGAGCGCCGGCAACGGGATGCCGGAAGTGCCACCCGCTCCGACCTTGGGGGCGAGGACCAGGGCGGCGCCGGCGAACCCGAGACCGATTCCCGCCCAGCGGCGCGGGCTCACCCGCTCGCCGAGCACCGGTCCGGCGAGCAGCGCCGTGAGCAGGGGCTGGAGGCTGCCCACCAGGGCGGCGATGCCGGCGGGCAGGCCGTTCTGGACCGACCAGAACACGCCGATGACGTAGATGCCCTGCATCAGGATGCCGGCCACAAGGGCGTCGGCCCAGTCCCGGCCACCGCGCGGCCAGCGCGCGCCGAGGGCCGTGGCGAGGAGCGCCAGCACACCGGCGACGCAGACGACGCGCAGGGCCACGAAGGTCACCGCATCGGCGTGGGGCGCCACGAAGCGGGCGGCCACGAAGCCCGTGGCCCAGATGAGCACGAAGACGGCGGGCACGGCGGCCGTGGGGGCGGTCGAGGGTCTGGCGGTCATCACGGTGGCGCAGGCACCACAGTGACGCGCGGAACACAACCCGCACCGGGGGGACCGCGCCGCATCGATGCGTTCCTGCGTTGCGCGACGGCGCGGCCTCGCGTTTAGAAGACGGCCGATCCGTCGTTCGAGGAGAAGCCCGCCCCCGTGAGCCGCCTGAGCAAGCCCCTCGAGATCGCGAACGTCGCCGCCCAGCGCTTCATCGCCCACGACGGCTGGGCCATCGCCAGCCACATCGCGCTCTCGATTCTCATCGCGCTGTTCCCGTTCCTCATCCTGCTCGCCGCGCTCGCCGGCCTGTTCGGCACGAAGTCGCTCGCCGACGAGGCCGGGGTGCTGATCTTCGACGCGTGGCCGCGCGAGATCGCGAAACCCGTGGTCAACGAGATGCACCGGGTGCTCACCGAGCAGCGCGGCGGCGTGCTCACGGTCGGCGCCGTGCTGGCCCTGTACTTCTCCTCGGCCGGCGTCGAGAGCCTGAGGGTCGGGCTCAACCGGGCCTACGGCCTGCGCGAGCAGCGGCCGTGGTGGCTCACGCGCCTCGAATCCATCGCCTACGTGATCTGCGGCGCCCTCGCGATGCTGGCCTTCGCCCTTCTCGTCGTCCTCGGGCCCCTGATCTGGCGCAACGTCCTCAACGTCGCCCCCGGGCTGGAACCCCTGAGCCTGACGGTGGCCATCGGGCGCATCGCCATCACGGCCTTCCTGCTCGTGGGCGTGCTGGTGATCGCCCACAAGTTCGTCGCCACGGGGCGGCGCTCGTTCCTCGCGGTGATTCCCGGCGTCGCCGTGACCCTGCTGCTGTGGTTCCTCGCCGGCCTGGGCTTCGGCTACTACCTCGACCGGTTCTCCAACGCCTACGTCTCCACCTACGGGAGCCTGGCCACAGCCATGGTGGCCCTCGTGTTCCTGTACTGGCTCGCGGCGATGTTCCTGTTCGGCGGGGAGATCAATGGCACCGTGATTGCAGCGCGCCGGGTGCGGCTCCAGGCGCGGATGCGGGAGAAGCAGGCCCGGGCCCACGGCGTGTAGGGCGTCGGCCGGGGCTTCGCTTCATCCGCGCGGGGGGCGCGCGATGACATGCGCGTGTGACCTGCGCGGCCTATTCTCCCCCCTCTGGGCCGGGCATAGGGCGAAGGCCGGCGCGGCGGCCGGCCGGAGAGGGCTTCCATGCGGATCAGGTTCGGTTGCGAGATGGGTTACGAGTTCCCCCATCCGACTCCGCTGATCGCCCGGCTCAACACCTATCCGGTCGACGGCCTCGCCGCCGTCCCGCCCGACCGGCTGCGGGTCGACCCGCCGGTGCCGGTCAGGACGTTTCGCGACGTGTTCGGCAACCGCACCGTGCGCTTCACGGCGCCCGCCGGGCCCGTCACCTTGAGCGTCCACGCCGAGATCCCCGACGACGGCGCCCTCGATCCGATCGTGTCCGACGCCGTGGAGCATCCGGTGGAAAGCCTGCCGGAGGAGGCCCTGCCCTTCCTCGTCGCGAGCCGGTACTGCGAATCCGACCTCCTGTCCGGCGAGGCCTGGGACCGGTTCGGGCATCTCGAACCCGGCTGGTCGCGGGTGCAGGCGGTGTGCGACTTCGTGCACAACCACATCACCTTCGGCTACGCCTTCTCCCACGTCGATCGCACGGCGGCCGATGCGCTGGCGGGAGGGCGCGGGGTGTGCCGGGACTACGCCCACCTGTTCGTCGCGTTCTGCCGGGCCCTCAACATCCCGACCCGCTACTGCACCGGCTATCTCAGCTTCATCGGCGAGCCCGAGCCGCACGGTCCGGGCGACTTCGCCGCCTGGACGGAATGCTACCTCGGCGGCGCCTGGCACGTGTTCGATCCGCGCAACAACGCCCCGCGCCGGGGCCGCATCCTGGTCGCGCGGGGGCGGGACGCCGCGGACGTGCCGCTCACCCACACCTTCGGCGGTAACCGATTGACGAAGTTCCGGGTCTGGGCCGAGGACGCGGCGCTGCCGCATCGGGACTGACCGGATCGGTCGCCGATCCCCTCCCCCGTCAGGGGGAGGGAGGCGGATCCGTCACGCCGCCAGGGCCATCTCCACCGGCTCCTCGGCCGCCATGAACTGCGCCCGGGCCAGGTCTGCGAAGCGGCCGTTCTGGGCGACGAGTCCATCGAAGGTGCCCGCTTCGACGATCCGGCCCTCGTGGAAGACGAGGATGCGGTCGGCGTTGCGGATGGTGGCGAGGCGGTGGGCGATCACGAAGGTGGTGCGGCCCTCCATCACGGCTTCCAGGGCGCCCTGGAGCTTGCGCTCGGTGGTGGCGTCGAGCGCCGAGGTCGCCTCGTCGAGGATGAGCACCGGCGGGTTCTTCAGGAGCGCGCGGGCGATGGAGAGGCGCTGGCGCTCGCCGCCGGAGAGCGACCGGCCGCGCTCGCCGATCACCGTGTCGAGGCCGTCGGCCTGCCGCGCCATGAACTCCGTCGCCTGGGCGCGCTCGAGGGCGTCGATCATCTCGGCGTCGGTGGCGTCCGGCCGCCCGACGAGGAGGTTCTCGCGGATCGAGCGGGCGAACAGCATCGGCTCCTGGAACACCACGCCGATGTTGTGGCGGAGCGACGACAGGCCGATGTCGCGGATGTCGGTGCCGTCGATGCGGATGGCCCCGTGGTCGGGGTCGAAGGCGCGATGCAGCAGGCCGAGGGTCGTGGACTTGCCGGAGCCGGTGGTGCCCACGAGGGCGATGGTCTCGCCGGCTTGCGCCGTGAACGACACGTCTTCCAGGGCCTTGCGGCGCGCGGTGTACGAGAAGCCGACGCCGTCGAACGACACGGCGCCCTCGAAGCGGGCGACCTGGGCGGCGCCCGGACGGTCGTGGACGGCCGGGGCGGTGTCGAGGATCTCGAAGTACTCGGCGATCTTGGGCATCTGCTGGAACAGGCCGTTGATGCAGGTGGCGACCTGATCGAGGCGCGAGACCAGCATGGTGGCCAGGCTCATGAAGGCCACGACCTCGCCGACGCTGGCCTGGCCGTGCTGGTGCAGGGCGATGCCGGTGATGAAGATCGCGGTCATGGTCAGGGTCGCCGACGCGCGGGTGGCGACGTTGGCGAGCGCCCACCACGACAGGACCGGGATCTGGGCGGCGAGGAGATCGCGGATGATGCCGTGCATCGCGTCCTTCTCCGCCTTGGCGCGGGTGAAGGACTGGATGACCGCGACGTTGCCCAGCGCGTCCGAGGCGTGCTCGGCCAGACCCGACTGATACGCCTCGACCCGGCCCTGCAGGGTCTCGGTGCGGCGCATGACCAGGGTGGTGAGCACCGTGAAGGCGAGCACCAGCACCACGAGGATCGAGCCGAGCTGCCAGTTCACGAACAGGGTCATGGGCAGGAGGACGGCCAGGGACACGAAGGCGACGAAATGGTCGCGGAAGAACCCGAGCCACAGCCAGAACATGCCGTTCGAGCCCTCCAGCATCGCCTTGAGGACGCGGCCGGAATGGTTCGACGAGTGGAAGGCCAGCGGCAGTTCGAGAACGTGCTCGAAGTAGTTCGCCATGGAGGACAGGCGGTTGCGGTGGGCCAGCCGGTCGGCGTGGAGCGCAATGGTGACGCCCGCCGCGATGGTGAACAGGCCGAAGGCCACCCAGGCGCCGATGAGGGGGGCGAGGGTCGTGAAGGCGTTGGACTTGGCGTTCAGGTGCGTCAGCTGGTCGATGATCCGGCCCATGAGCAGGGGCTCGGCGAAGGCCGCGACCGCCAACGCGACGTTGGCGGTGGCCAGGACCGCCGCCAGGCGCTTGTCCGCCCCGAGGAGGCCCATGACGCGGGCATAGAGACGAATCAACGACATGATACCGTTCGCTCCGAGTGCCGATCCTGGCGCGGCCCCGCATGGGGTCGAAGGCGCCGTGACGCGTCGCCGGTCCGGCCTGCGCCCGCCTCCTGCGGGGTCGGCCAAATCCTTGACGTGACGCGCTTATGGCGTTCGCTCCCTGAACGGCGAATGACACGATCGGCCACGCTGTGCGAGGGCTTTTACGGTTCGTTCACGCTGAATCCGCCAACGTGGGGACGGCGCCTCGTCCCGTGGCGCCCTCGCGGCCTCAGGCGGCCGCCGAAGGCTCGGTGATCATGGACCTCGCAACCGGTATCGGTCTCCTGGGCGGCTTCGCCGTCGTCTTCGTGCTGATCATGATCGACGGCGGCAACTTCGCCGCGTATTTCGACAAGCACGCGGTGATCGTGATCTTCGGTGGCGCCACCGCTGCCACCATGATGCGCTTCCCGTTCTCGACGATGATGCACGGCCTGCCCATGGGCCTGCGCTACGCGTTCTCGATGCGCGCCATCAAGCCGCGCGACCTCATCGAGGAGATCACCAAGATCGCCGACGTGGTGCGCAAATCCGGTCCCATGGCCCTGGAGAGCATGGAGATCTCGGATCCGTTCCTGGCGCAGGGCGCCCGCTACATCGCCGACGGGTACGACCGGGACTTCATCCGCGACACCATGGAGCGGGACCGCGACAACTTCCTCATGCACCTCGACGAGGGCTCGAAGATCTACCGGGCCTTCGGCGACTGCGCGCCGGCCTGGGGCATGATCGGCACGATTCTCGGCATGGTGACCATGTTCGCCAACATGTCCGATCCGTCGAAGCTCGGGCCCGCCATGGCCACCGCGCTGCTCGCCACCCTCTACGGCGCGCTGATCGCCAACATGATCACCCTGCCGCTCGCCGACAAACTCCACGTCAAGCTCGAGGAGGAGGACGTGTCGCGCTCGCTCATCATCGACGGCATCCTGCTCATCCGCGACTCGAAGAGTTCGTCCCTCGTGCGCGAGATGCTGATCGCCTACCTGCCCCACAACCACCGCGACGAACTCGCGGCCGAGCCGGCCTGACGGGCACGGGAGGGAACGCGCCGTGGCCAAGAAGAAGCGCGGCGGGGCGCATGGCGGCCACGGCTGGTTCGTGACCTTCGCCGATCTGATGGCGCTCCTCATGAGCTTCTTCGTGATGATCGCCGCCTATTCGACCCAGGACCAGAAGAAGATGCAGGCGGTGGCCGGCTCCATGCGCGACGCCTTCGGCGTCAACAAGGAATCGCGCTTCGCCGGCATCATCGAGAAGGACGGCCTGCCGGCGGCGAACTTCGTCAAGCACAAGCGCGACATCCCGCCCGAGCAAGCCACCGACCACACCAATCCGCCCGACGTCGAGGGACTGGCGGAGGACGGCGCGCCCGATACCGGCCTGCCGGAGGCGTTCGGCCTGGCCGCCGCGAGCCTGCGCCAGGCCCTGCAGGACATGCCGGAGATCGCCGAGGCCTCGAAGAACGTCATGGTGACGCCCACCGTGAAGGGCCTCGACATCGCCATCGTCGATCAGGACGGGGCCTCGATGTTCCCGGACGGATCGAGCCGGCCCAACGACCGCACCCGGCGGCTGCTGGAGCGCCTGGCCCCGACCCTGCGCAAGATGCCCAACCGCATCGCCATCGCGGGCTTCACCGCCTCGGAGCGCCCCGGCGCGCGCGCCGCCGTGCCGCCCTGGGAACTCTCGGCCAACCGCGCCATCTCGGTGCGCGAGATTCTGGCGGGCAGCGGCGTGCCCGACGACCGCTTCGCCTCGGTGACGGGCAAGGCCGACACGGAGCCCCTGTTTCCCGACAATCCGTATCTCGCCGCCAACCGCCGGGTGACGGTGACGCTCCTGTCGGAGGCGCCCGCGGTCTCGCGGAAGATGAAGTTCCCCTGACGCCCGGGCCCTACTTCGAGACCAGCAGCGCCCAGTAGACCCGGTACTTCGAGTTCGGGGCGTAGGCCGTGGCGATGCCCATGCGGGTGGCGTCGGGCGCCAGCATCACGGCGTTGTGGGCCGGGCTGTCGCGCCATCCCGAGAAGGCCTCCGCCAGGGTGTGGTAGCCGGCCGAGAGGTTGGCGCCGGCCGACGGGTGGCCGAGGCGCTCCATGGCGACGCGTACGGTCTGGGCCCGGCTCGGCCGGTCGGCCGCCGCCATGGCGGCGGCCTCGGCCTCGGCGAGCTTCTGCAGTTCGGGGTCGAGGGCGAGGGCCGTGCCGCCGGAGCGGGCGCGGTAAGCCGAGATCATGTCCCGGGCGGTGGCAGCGTCGACCTGCGCCGATGCGGTGGTCATCGGCCAGTACAGGCTCGGCAGGGCCGTGGCGGTCTCCATGGGCCGCTGCGTGGCGCAGCCCACGAGCGTCGCCGCCAGGCCGATCCCGAGACAGACCCCGCGCATCCCTGAAAATCCCTGGACCACCCGCTCACCCCTTCGGCGTCTCGGCCTCCCGCCGGCCCGCCCATCCGTTGGCCTCGCCCCTCGGCTCCGCGAACGAACCGGCGATCCGGCCCATGGCCTCCTGGAACGGCTCCAGCCCCTGCACGACGACGTTGCTGGAGGCCGGACCCATGGCCGGGATCATTCCGACCTCCGACAAGGCCTTGAACACGGCAAAGTTCAAATCGTTCTGCACCTTCAGGCCGAAACTCACGTCGACGATCATGGCGATGAGCTCGAACTCGAGGAACGGATCGCCGATCTTGCGGAACACCACCCGGGGGGCGGGTTCCTTCAGCACGTCCGGATGGGCGCTGGCGCAGGCCACCAGCATCTCGGCGGCCCGCACGGGATCCTGGTTGCGCAGGACGTTGACGGTGATGGACACCCGGCCGGTGCGGTCGCCCCGGACCCGGTTCTTGACGATGCCGGAGATGAGGTTCGAGTTCGGCACGATCACGGCCGAGCGGTCGAAGGTCTGGATCTCGGTGGAGCGCACGGAGATGCGCTTCACGATGCCCTCGCTGTCGCCGATGAGCACCTGGTCGCCCACCCGGATCGGGCGCTCCCACAGGAGGAGGAGCCCCGACACGAAGTTGTTGACGATGGACTGCAGGCCGAAACCGATACCCACCGAGAGGGCGCCGGCCACGATGGTGAGCTTCTCCAGGCTCAGGCCGAGATACGAGAACGCGAGCGCCAGGGTCAGCAGGAAGCCGCAATAGCCCGCGATGGTCGAGATCGAGTTGCGCAGGCCCGCGTCGAGGTCGGTCGCCGGCAGGTAGGTGTTCTCGAGCCAGCGCTGGATCGCCCGGGTGACGGCCATGCCGAGCACGAGCAGGCCGATGGCGAGCGCGATGGTGGAGAGGGAGATGGTGACGTCGCCGACCTTGAACCCGAAGAAGGCGCTGCGCACGGAGGTGAACACGTCCGTGGAATCGAGCCCCCACGGCGCCAGCGCCAGCAGGGCCGCGACCAGGATGAGCACTACGCGGGCGAAGCCCGAGGCGAGCACGGCGATCTGGTTCAGGGAACGCTTGCGCAGGCCGGTGTTGGCCTGGAGCGCCGTGGCGATCCTGGTGTCGTCGCGCAGGGTTCCGCCGATGAAGGTGTCGGCGCTGCCGATGAACAGGAACAGCAGCACGAACAGGCTCGCGGTCCAGACGAGCTGATCGATGAGGAAGGTCGCGAACGCGACGTAGCCGACGACGGCCGCCGCGCCGATCACCGCCACCGCCGCCCAGCCGAGGAGGCGGGCCGGCCCGCCGATGCCGGTGGCGGTCTCCGGTGCCACGTAGGGCCCGAAGCACGCCTCCTCCTTCTCCGCCGTGTCGGCGAAGCGGTGCAGGCCGATGGCGAGGATGAGGGCGGTGGCGAGGGCGCCGATGCCGCGCGTGGCGATGGAGATGGGCAGGGCCGCCGAGATCGCCGAGTTCAGGGCCTCGACGGATTTCACCACCGTGATCACCACGGCGATGCTCACCGCCAGGGTGGTGATCCGCGAGGCGGCGGCATCGGTCATGGTGGTGGTGCGCCAGGACGGCTTTTCCGGCGACAGGAGGGCGTCGGCCAGGGCCTCGACGAAGGCGATGAAGGCGAGGCCGACGAGGATCGCCCCGGCCACGGGCAGCAGCCGCATGGGCAGGAGGTTCGTGACGTCGAGAGCGTAGTAGACGGCATAGCTTCCCAGCACCGCCGGCACCGTGCCGAGGAGGAAGACCCGCCAGGCGGCGAGCAGCTTCTTGCGCTGGGACGGATCCGTGGCCTTGGCGTCGCGGCGCCCGAGGCGCGGGGCGATGTTGCGGCGGCCGAAATACAGGGCGATGGAGATGCCGAAGGCGACGCCGAGGAAGAGCAGGTTGCCGAGGGTGCCGTTGCGCGCGAACAGGTCGGCGGTGTCGGAGACCGCGTTCTGGAGCGCGCGGACGTCGCGCGGGATGTCGGCGGCGAACCGCATCCACAGATCCGGGGTGACCAGGGCGGTGGAGCGCTCGAACAGGCCGCGGGTGAAGGCGGCGCGGCGCTTGTTGGTCACCTGATCGACGATCTGGTCGCTCTGGACGAGGAGGGATTTCGCCAGGCGCTGGGTCTCGTCGATCTCGGCGACCGCCTGCTCGCGCTCCGTGCGCTCACGGGCGACGTCCTCGCCCTCCGCGCCTTCCTTCGGCTTCGGGCCGAGCTGCGTCAGGCGCTCCCGGGCCGCGTCGAGGCGCGGCGTGGTGAGGTCGATGACGTGGCGGATGCGGTCGGCGATGGCATCGACGCCGTCGCGCGCCCGGCTGAGGTCGCCGCTGCCGACGTTCTGGCCGGCGAGGATTTTTTCGCGCTGTTCGAGATCGTCCTTGGCCTTGTCGAGGGTATCGCGGACGGTCTTGATCTCCTCCGACACCACGGGCTTCGGCGCCGGGGGCTTCGCGGGCGCGGGCGGCTGGGCGGCGGGCGCCGCAGGCTGGGCGGGCTGAGCGGGCGCCGCAGGCTGAACTGCGGGCGCCGCGGGGGCCGCCTGTCCGAATGCGGCGCCGGGGGCGAAGCCCACGAGGCCGATCCATCCCGCCGCCAGGACCCGACGGAGACGCGCCCGGTGCCCGGTGCCGCCGGGGATGCGACGCCCCCACCCCTCGGTGGGCCGGTGAGCGGTTCGGGCGTTCGTCTCGTGCAAGGTGCCGTCCTTCGTGGCGCGGCCCCCGCCCGCTCGGCATCGCGACGCGGGCCTGCGCAGCGGGATCGCACGAACGAGGCCGGGGCCATCGGGGTCGGGAGCCGCCGCAATCGCCGAGCAATGGGGCGAAAGGCTGACCGTGCCCCGCCGTGGGCTCGGTCTTGGGCTCGGTCTTGGGCCCGTTTGTGGGCATGGCGTCGCGCGGGCGCGGGGCGACCTTCACAAGCGTGTCACGCTGATATTAGACTAACCCGTGATGGACTCTGCCTTTTCGTATCGGTGCGAGAGGGTGGTGACGGTCGTCCGCGTCGGGAGACGTTGCCACCAGCCGGGCGTTTTCGCCCGATGCGACCGCTTTTGGCCGAAGCCCTCCCCGATCGCCGCCCCGCACGCGCCGCCGCGACGGCCCGTCCCGTGCGGGCCCGGCCATGGGGCGCGCCGGCCCGGATTCCGAAAACGCCTGATCTTTCATCCGACAGGGGCAGCGCGCCGGGCGATTCCCGCGCGTTGTCCCCGTGTCGACCCGCCGAGAGGGGTGCGCCATGCTGGATCTCCAAACGCTCGTGCTGAACGCCGATTACCGGCCGCTGTCGTACAATCCGCTCTCGCTCTGGTCCTGGAAGGACGCCTTCACCGCCCTGTTCCTCGACCGGGTCACCCTGGTGGCGAGCTACGACGTCGAGGCGCGTAGCCCGAGCCGGTCCCTGCGGGTGCCGAGCGTCGTCGCCCTCAAGAGCTACGTGACCCTGGCGCGCAGCCCGGCCTTCACCCGCTACAACATCTACTTGCGCGACACCTTCTCGTGCCAGTATTGCGGCCTGCGTCTGCCGTCCGGCGGGCTGACCTTCGACCACGTGGTGCCGCGCTCGCGCGGCGGCCTGTCGAGCTGGGAGAACGTCGTGGCGGCCTGCTCGCCGTGCAACTTGCGCAAGGCCAACCGCACGCCGGCCGAGGCCGAGATGCCGCTCCTCAACGAGCCGCACCGCCCCACCCGGCACGAGCTGCACCGCCGCCAGCCGGAATTCGACCACCGGCAATACCACCACACCTGGGTGGACTACCTCTACTGGGATTCCGAGCTGGAGAGCTGACCCGGCCTCAGAACCGGCGCGGCGGCTCGTTGTAGAGGGGAAGGTTCAGGGAGCGCGGCACCCGCGCCACGGGCACAGGCGGGGGCGGCGGCAGATAGGTGGGATCGCGATAGGCGATCTCGGGCGGCGGTAGCGGAGGATGGCGAACCGCATGGGGATAGCCGCCGGCACCCGCATGCGTTGCGCCACCGGACACCGCCCACGCGATCGAGAAGAGGCCGAGGCGAAGCATCTTGGGCGGTCCCGGTTCGTGGGAGGGGGATCGGTCTGGCGAGGGGCCGGTCGGCTTTCAGAACTTCACGCCCAATGCGCTTCGGATCGTGTGAAGTTCCATCTTGTGGTCGCCGAATCGACCAAACCAGACGTACTGGTATTCGCCACGAAGGAAGATATTCTGGGTAATGGCGTAATCTACGCCGGCGCCCAAAGCTGCACCGAGGGCATATTTTTCCTTGATCGTACCACCCGCGAGCGAGAGACCGCCGATCCGGTTCGTCCGCTGCAGATCCGTATATTCACCCGTTACGACCTGGACGTTGTTTCCGACATTGGCCCGTCCGATGGCTACACCGCCGGTGAAATAGGGCATGAAAGGTCCGAATATCGCGCCACCGCGAACGCGGATCGTGGCGTAATCCTGCAGAGCGGCTTGCGATTTGGTCGCGACAAAGTAATTCGCATAGGTGCCGTTGCTCAACTGGACATAGCGAGCGATGGAGTCTTCGGATCTCGATTTCTGATTGAGGCTGGTGTAGTCCGCTTCGACACCAACGACCGTCTCATCGAACTGATAGTTGTATCCGAAGAAGCCGCCGAACGAGAGGCCGTGGCCGACCCCGGGGCGTAGGGTGTTGGCTTGCGAGACGTTGAATTGCTGCTCGATCGCCGTGCTCCGAAGCATCTGAGCGAGATCCGAGCGTCCGGCCTTGCCGAAATTGAAATCCGTGTTCGTGTAGCCAGCATGGCCACCGACATAAACACCGTTCCAGTCGATGTCCGGCGCCGCCGCCTCGTAGTCCGAGCCGCGCAGGACCCCGTAGTCGAGGTCGGCCGCGCCCGCCGTGGAGCCTGCACCGAGGAGGAGCGTCGTCAGGAGTGCGAGGGTCGGGGTCCGCATCGATGTCGTCCTCAAGGCGTCAGATCGACGGGACTTTGACTGAGCCTGTTTACAAATGTGTACTTGGGTAACCTTAACAGAGCGTTGCGGCGCCTGTGATCGGCGGCGCCTACTCGTACGGGTTTCCGCTGCTCCACACCACGGGCAGGCCCCGCAGGCTCGGAAGTCCATCCGAAAAGGCATAGCGCAGGCCGATGCGAACCTCGTTGGCCGCGAGATCCTTCAGGCTGCTGCCGAAGCGGTAGGCGTCGACGCCGGATTCGGCGCGTCCGAGGGAAACGTAGCGGTAGCTCGCATCCAGGCTGAAGCCGGCCCCCAGCGCGTAGGCGACGCCGCCCGTCAGCGACCAGGCGAGGTTGGTGACGGAGCGGTTGGGCCGGACCACGGCCGGGCGGGCGCCCGCGCCCGGTCCGCCGTCGCAGGCGTCGATGAGGCAGGTGGTCTGGGTGTAGCCCCGGCGGAAGTCCGTCTGCGCGAAGCCGATGCCGCCGCCGATATACGGCGTCAGGCCCCACCAGGTCCCGAGGTCGGCATAGACGTTGACGAGGCCGGTGAGCACGCCGAGGCGTCCGGCCTCGACGTTGTAGCCCGTGAGGAAATTGGTGCGGGACGAGTAGGCGCTGTAACGCGTGGCCTCGCGCTGGTCGAAGGTGGCGTCCACGCGCAGCCAGGGGGCGATGCGGTAACCGACGCCGCCGCCGTAGCCGGGTTCGGGGCTCAGGGTCCGCCGCACCAGGGGCGGCATGCCCGGATCGCTCGGATCGGGCAGGGTCGCATCCGTGGGGCGCAGCGGCATGCTCTCGGTGAAATCGGCACGCAGGTACCAGCCGCCGCCGATGGCCACGGGCGCGGTCTCGCGCGGCGGCGGCGGCAGATCGGCCCCCCGCGCGGGCGCGAGGGCCGAGAGCACCATCAGGCCCAGGGCCGAGCCGGCGGCTGCGCCGCCCCGCCGGGGAGCGCGATGCGAAGGGCGCGTCTGCTGTCTCATGCCGTCTCCGAACCTTTCGCATCACGTCCCGGCCGGCCCTCGCCCGTGAAGGCGGGCGTGGGTATCGTCCTGAAGGCGAGTATCGGCGCGGAAGGTTAGGGGCGGATTAAGCTTAACCGGATTCGCGGGGCAGGGTCTGTCGTCACGAACGAAGACGGCGCGACCCCGGGAGGGTCGCGCCGTCTTCGTCCCATATCCCGAGGGGGCGGGGTCAGTATTTCCGGACCAGAGGAGCCGGCTCCGGCTGGTAGTCGGCGATGACCGGCGCGGCGACGACACCGCCGAGCAGCCAGCGCATGCCGATGCGGACATCGTGGGAGGTGACCTCCTTGAGGCGGTACGAGGCGCCGCCGCAGCCCGGATCGTTGAAGCAGGTCACCGAGCCGGTGCCGACATGGCCGAGGTTCATGTAGCGGTAGCCGAGTTCGAGCTTGAGGTTCGGCGTCACGCTGTAGCCGAGGCCGGCCATGGCCGCCCAGGCGAGATTCGTGGTGCGCTTGGTGGCGGCGATGCCGAAGCCGCCGGCGGCCGAACCGGCCCCGGTGTCGTTGAAGCCGCTCACCGTGTGGAAGGCGGAGCCGACGCCGCCGCCGATGAAGGGCGTCACGCCGTACCAGGTGCCGAGATCGATGTAGCCGTTGGCCATGGCGACCACGGTGGAGAGGTTGCCCTGGTCGTAGTCGATGCCCTTGGCCGGGACGCCGTTGCCGTAGGGCAGATCGAACTTCTCGACGAAGGAGAAGCGGCCGCCGCCCCGGTATTCACCGGTGATGTCGCCGCGCAGGAAGCCGTTGAACTGGTAGCCGACACCGCCGCCGCCGAAGAACTGGTCGCCCATGCTCTTCTGGTGGATCTCGTAGTGCGGCGGCAGCGACTTGCCCGGCACGGTGGTCACCACCTTCTCGTAGCTCGCCGCGCCCACGCCGACATCGCCGCGCAGGTACCATCCGCCGCCGATCTCGACGGGCGGCGGCAGCGGCTCGGGCGGCAGGGGGGGAAGCAGGTCGGCGGCGTATCCGAGGCTGGGCGCTCCCACGCTCGCAAGGAGCGTGAACGAGCGCGCCAAGGCAGACAGCTTGGAGCGGCGCATGGAATTCAGTCCTTCATTCGACCGTTTGCCGGGAGCGATCGGGCGCCGGCTCGGATGACGAAGGCATGTTTGCCGCAACGAAGTTAAATCCGGCTTAACGTTAAATGTTAGCCTTGTCGGGTGGTAACGACGCGCGGCGCGGGCGAGGCCGGAATCGGGACCGGGTGTCCCGCCCCGGTGCATCCGTCACCGCACTGGGCTAGAGGTCGAGGCATGCGCCCCGAGGATGTCCGTGCCCTTGCCCTGCTGCTCCCCGGCGTGACCGAGGCGGCGCATCGGGGACATCCCGATTTCCGCATCGGCGGCCGGATCTTCGCCACCCTGTGGGTCGAGGAGGAGCGGGTCGTGCTGAAGCTCGACCCCGCCGATCAGGAACGGGTGGTGGCCGAGGCGCCGGACCTGTTCGCCCCGATGCCGGGGGCATGGGGACGGCGGGGCTGGACCAACCTCGACCTGTGGGCGTGCGAGGAGGACGTGCTGCGCGACGCCTTGCTGGCGGCGTGGCGCAACCCGGCACGGGCGGCCCTCGACGGGGATTGAATCAGACGGCTTCCTGTACCTGAGGGCTTGCTGTGGTTTGATACAGCCTGGGCGTCTGGCGATCTTACGGTTTCCAGGTCCACCCCGATGACATACGCCGTGTCGTCGGGGCGCGGTCGTCAAACGGC
>Ga0182231_1000062_pt1 | contig 29985 bp, 23 predicted proteins | sample G6R1MG_29_FD_129667 | JGI IMG/M metagenome (GOLD analysis project Ga0182231, IMG submission 129667) | Miscanthus phyllosphere microbial communities from Michigan, USA - G6R2_NF_07NOV2016_LD1 MG | ecosystem: Host-associated > Plants > Phyllosphere > Phylloplane/Leaf | place: USA: Michigan...
GCAGGCCCGCATGACCGCCGCGGCGTCCTGATCGTCCACCAGGGCGAGGAGAAGATGCTCCAGCGTCGCGTATTCGTGCCGCCGCTCGCCGGCGAGCGCCAGGGCGCGGTGGAGAGCTTGTTCAAGGCTGCGAGAGAAGCTGGGCAAAGCGTGGCCTCTGTGTGGGGGTGCCTATTTCTTTTCCATAACGCACTGGAGAGGATGTTGGTGTTTGCGCGCGAAGTCCATCACCTGCGTCACCTTGGTCTCGGCGACTTCGTAGGTAAATATGCCGCATTCGCCGACACCGTTCTGGTGCACGTGCATCATGATCTGGTAGGCGTCTTCTTGAGACTTGTTGAAGAACTTCTCCACGACGTGAACGACGAATTCCATCGGCGTGTAGTCGTCGTTGAGCAGCAGCACCCGATACAGGCTCGGACGCTTCGTCTTCGGCTTGGTTCGGGTAATGATCGCGGTCCCGGACCGGCCATCGTCGCCATTGCCGGGATCGTCGGGGTTCGCCGCAGCCCGCGGCGGTACCGAATAGGTCTCACCTCTCGGACCGCGGAAAGCCTCCCGCGCGGGTGTCGTGGCTGTGCCCTTCAGCAGGACGTCGGACATCTGAATCGCATCGACCCCATGAGGCGGCCCCGTGCTCGCGAAACGGCCTGTGTCGCGAACTCTGCGAGCCGTGAGAGCAATCTATAGGGCGTGGGGCGACTTCGCCAGTCGGCTGCGCGCACTTGTCCGTCAGTCGGCCGCGCACGCACGGCGATGCCCCGCGCGTCGTGGACGCACGGGGCTTGGAGCCGTTGGATTCGGGAAGGGTGGTCAGACGGTGGCGGACAGCTTCGCAGCGGTGCCCGGAGGCTTCATCGTCTCCGCGAGGCCGGAGTAGAGAGCGTGCATGGTCTGCGCCTGGGCCACGAGACGCTCGTAGGAGCCCTTGAGGTAAGCGGCCTGAATCTCGAAGGCGGCCTGCGGTGTGCGAGCGGCGGCGAGCTTCTTCAGGGTGACGGTGCCCTCGGCGAGGGACTGTCGGGCGAAATCCGCCCATTCGATGCCGGCGGTCTGATTCGCCCTGGCCACGGCCGACACCCCCTTCATGAGGGTGCCGAGGTCGGTTTGGCCCCGGGAGCCGGCCTTGTGGAGGGCGGAGGTCTTTTCGAAGGCTTGGCTCATCATGTTCATCGTCGGCACTGCCCCCAGCGGGCCCCCTGGCGTCGAAATCGATAGACCGCGAAGAGCGGCCTGCCGCACGTGGAGCGCCGGCCCTCCGAATTTGTGCAATGCACAATCAAACGTCAAGTCCGGTGATGCACCGCAGCATGATCGGCCAAATCCGCGATTCCCCATTAACCCGGCCGTAACTGCATCCCCCTAGCCTGATTGACAGATGTTACGGGGTGACGGCGGCGTTGTCGCCTCCCCGTCCTGATGTTGCGGTGCAAGCCGGCCCTGTGCCGTCCTTGCCGAGGCGGTGAGTCGTGATGCGTAGCGTTCCCAACTCTGCGATGGCCAGCCCCGTGCGGACGTCCCATCCGGGAAGGACGCGTTCCCTCACGGCCCTGATCGCCGCAGCAGCCGTCCTCACCGCCATGGCGTCCCCGGCCGAGGCCAAGCGCCACCAGCGGCGCGGCGGCGGCGGCTACAGCCCGCCCTACGCGGCGATGGTCATCGACGTGAAGACAGGTCGGACCCTCCACGCGGTCAACGAGGATTCCCTGCGCCACCCGGCGTCCATCACCAAGGTGATGACTCTCTATATGCTGTTCGAGCAGCTCGAGCGCGGCCGCTACACCCTCGAATCGCCCCTCACCATCTCGTCTTTCGCCGCCTCGCAATCGCCGTCGAAGCTCGGCCTGCGCCCCGGCTCGACCATCTCCGTCGAGGACGCCATCAAGGCCATCGTGACGAAGTCGGCCAACGATGTCGCCTGCGCCATCGGCGAGAACATCGCGGGCGGCTCCGAGGCGCGCTTCGCCGAGATGATGACGGCCAAAGCCAAGGCGCTCGGCATGAGCCGGACGAACTACGCCAACGCCTCGGGCCTTCCGGATTCGGAGCAGATCACCACGGCGCGCGACCTCACGATCCTCGCCCGCGCCATCCAGGACCGGTTTCCCCGCTACTACCGCTACTTCCAGACCCGCTCGTTCGCCTTCCGGGGCCGGGTGATTGGCAACCACAACCGCCTGCTCGGCAACGTTCAGGGCGTCGACGGAATCAAGACCGGCTACACCCGCGATTCCGGCTTCAACCTGATGACGGCGGCCCGTCTCGACGACCGCCAGATCGTCGCCATCGTCCTCGGCGGCAAGTCCGGCGCGAGCCGCGACAAGATCATGGCCGATCTCGTGCGCGCAAACCTGCCGCGCGCCTACGCCGGCAGCCGCCAGACGCCCGCGGTCGTCGAGGTCGCCGAGCGCGCCCGTCCGGCCGTGGTGGCCGACGGCGCCTCCCGCACCCGGACCCAGGTCGCCTCGGCCGACGACGAGGATGTGGAGACCACGGCCTCCACGGCCCGGGAGCCCCTCGACATCTCCCCGAACCGGGCGACGACGACCCCCGGCTCCGCCGGCGTCAGGGCCCGCCTGCCCGCCACCGCGCAGGCCTATGCTCCGGTCGCCCCCGCCTCACCATTCCCGACGGCGGTGAAGAGCCCGGCCCGCCTCGCCTCGGTCGATGGCGCCCGCACGGAATCCGCGCCGAAGACCGTTTCGGGAACGAAGGTGACGCCGACCGCCTGGGTGATCCAGCTCGGCGCCATGGACGACGAGGACAAGGCGAAGTCCATGCTGAGCGAGGCGCGCAGCCGCGCCGGCGGCTCGCTCGCGAAGGCCGCGCCGTACACGGTGAAGGTCGAGCACGGTGGCGCCACCCTCTACCGCGCTCGGTTCTCCGGCTTCTCCGAGCAGGATTCGGCACAGGATGCCTGCAACGCCTTGAAGCGCAACGGATTCAGCTGCTTCGCCACCCGGAGCTGAGCCCATCCGAGTAGCGACCGGCCGCGTTTCGGCCGGTTCCCGACGCGCCGCCCGTTACGACGGCGCGCGATACCCCGGCCCGTCGTGCCGGTGGACGACCCTTGTCCCATCCCCCTGGCACGCGCGTGGAGTATCAGCGATGTCGGTTCGTCAGCCTGTCCCGGGCCGCGTTGACGCGCGCCGCCTGCTCGGCCGTCCCCCCCTGGTCGGGATGGAGCCGCTTCATCAGCGTCCGATGCGCGACGCGGACGTCCTCCAGGGACGCCCCGCGCTCAAGCCCCAGGATCTCATAGGCCTGCTCCTGCGTCATCGCCCCTGGGTCCGCCGAGCGGCGCGCCCCCGGGTCGGCATCAGCCTCAGCGTATTCACGCCGGCCGGTGTTCCTGCGGTCGAGATCCGCCTCTCGGCGGGGCTCACGGCGAATCCGTCGCGATAGGGCGGACCAGCGGCGGCGCAGACCTCCGGTGCCGTCCAGCAGCCAAAGGCCCGCCACCACCAGGATCACCGCGAGCTCGGGGCGGCCCCGGGCCAGGATCAGCCCGGCCGTGGCGAGGGCGGCGTAGCCCCCGATCCGCCGCAGCAGCCGCGTCGTCGCGGCGGGCGAACGGCGCAGGGCGTTGCGGCCGAGCCACCACAACAGCAGGAGGCCGAAGCCCGCGAGAAGCAGGGTCATCGGGCGGCGCCGTATTCGGCGCTCACCCGGCCCCCGATGCGCAGGCGCACGCCCCCGACATCGCGAAACCCGCCCGCATCGGGCGTCCGTGCCTCCGGCGCGGTGGAGCAGCCCGGCCGGTCCGGCAGGCGCACGCCCTCGGGAGCGTCCTGCGGGCAGAGCGGACGGGCTGCGCGCGGCCGTGTCCCCTCCCCTGCCCAGGCACCGGCATCGAGGAGGACCACGGCGCAGAACGCCAGGAGGCGAAGGCTAGGATGCATCGGACACTTTCAAGCGGATGCGGCGAGTGTCTCTCACAAAACTCCCGCCGCACCAGTGCGTACGAAGCAAAAACCGTCCACGGTCGAGCGTCTCGCGAGGCGGGCGCAGACCCTTCGCCGATCGAAAGGTCGTGCAGCGCGACGCGCCGCCGCAGCCCGTCAGCGCCGCGCCTCGGCCACATCCGTCGTGGTCACGCGGACGCGGCGGGTGCGACCGTCGCGCTCGACCGTGAGGTCCAGGGCTGCGTCGACGCCCGCCGTCGCCATGGCGGCCGTGAGATCGGCCAGGCGATGGATGGGCCGATCGCCGGCCGCCACGATGATGTCGCCGAGGGCGCCCGTGCGCGGATCGACGCCGCGCAAGCCGGCTTGCGCGGCCGGCGAACCATTGACCACCCGCACCACCACGACCCCGTCGATCCCGAGGCGCGCGGTGACGGATTCCTGACCGGCGATGATGCCGATACCGGGGTTGCGCGTGCGCCCGTTGCGGATGAGTTCCGGCACGACGCGATTGACCACGTCCACCGGGATGGCGAAGCCGATGCCGGCGCTCGCCCCGGAGGGCGAGAAGATCGCCGTGTTGACGCCGATGAGGCGCCCGGCCGAATCGAGGAGGGGCCCGCCGGAATTGCCCGGGTTGATCGCCGCGTCGGTCTGGATGACGCCCGAGAGTTCGCGACCCTCGGCCGTCGGGAGGCGGCGCTGGAGGGCGCTGACCACCCCGGTGGTGAGGGTGTGATCGAGGCCGAACGGATTACCGATGGCATAGGCCGACTGGCCGACCTTGAGGTCGGCGGAGGTGCCGATGGCGAGGGGCGGCGGGGGCGTGGTGCGGCCGAGCCGGAGCACGGCGAGGTCGTAGCTCGGGGCCGTACCGACGATACGGGCCGGCACAACTTCCCCGGAAGAGAGACGAACCGAGACGGAGCCGCCCGCCTGTGCCGCAGCGGCCACCACATGATTGTTCGTGACGATATGCCCGCCCGCGTCCCAGACGAAGCCCGTCCCCGTCTGCGATCCGCTGCCTTCCTCTCCTCCATCCTCGGATTCCACACCGAGGAGCGCACGCCCCTGAGCCGCGGCCTGCGCGAAGACATGGACCACGGAAGGGCTCGCTTGGGCGAACAGCGCCACCGTGGCGGCTTCCCCCGGTGCGAGATCACCACGGGCCGTGACGGCCCGCGGGGTGCGTGCCGCGAACAGGAAAGCGGTCACGTAGGGCTGCGCCACGAACAATGCGAGCAGCACGAGCCCAGCCCCCGCCGCCATCCGCACGAACCGATCCGCCATCACCATCCTCTTCGCCAAAATGGGAAAACCCATTTGTTGCACTGCGGCATTAACCGCTCGGTGACTCCTGTGCCGTCAACTGATGGCCAAGGGCGGGAACGGACAGGGTGTGTCAGCACACCGTTCAATCCCGAGCCGATGGCTACAGTCCGTCTATAGGGCGAACCAAGAGAAGACCGAGATTCCGACAGACCTGTATCGCTGAAGCAGCACCGGACGGAGCGAGGCTCGTACCATCGTTCTGACCCTGCGTCGAAACGGAGGCAACCTTCGGGATTGCGTCCGAAAAGATCGCAAAGCCGCCCCAGAGATGCTGCCATTGCCGACCACTCTTCCCAGCGGCCGTTCATATTGACCTCCCTATAGAGGACGAGATCGGACAGCCGACATCGTGGGGAGCAACCCTCTCGATCAAGGAAAAGGACCCATGGAAACCGAAGCTCTCGAACGTCCCGCGGACCTCACCATCTGGCGGACCGCTCCCGTCCCGGCCCCCCTCGCCCAGCCCGAGCGCTACGATACCCTGCGCGAGGCCATCAAGGCCGCCGCCGGCGCCCTCACGGACCCGGCCAAGCAGCCGTGGATCATCACCGAGGAAGGCGAAATCCTGTCGCCGAACTGGATCCGCACCTACCTCAACTGAGACGACCGACGACGCTGCCGGCCCCCTCCAGGGGCCTGTCTTCCCCGCGAGCCGACCGCCGGATGTCCCGCGGCCGGCTCACGAGGGTGACGAGGACGTACGAGACGATCATCAGAAGATACCACGCCCCGAACTTCCCCCACGGGACCACCGCCCAACCGACGTGCTGGTTGGGGTAGAGCCAGATGCGGCTCGCGGTGCCGATGTTCTCGGCGATCCAGATGAACAGGGCCACGAGCAGGAAGCCGACGACGAGGGGCATCCGCCGATGGACCCGCCAGACCTTGAAGTAGACGAAGGTCCGCCCGAACAGCAGCACCGACAGGGCCATCAGGGGCAGGCGCATGTCCCACACGAAATGATGCGCGAAGAAGTTGAGATAGATGCCCGCCGCCAGCGGCAGGGTCAGCCGCAGGGGCGGATGCCGGATGAATCGGAAGTCGAACAGCCGCCACACGCGGGCGATGTAGGAACCGATGCTCGCGTACAGGAAGCCGGTGAAGAGCGGGACGCCGGCGAGGCGCAGGACGCTCGCCTCCGGATAGACCCACGATCCGACGGCGGTCTTGAACAGCTCCATGACGGTACCGACCCCGTGGTAGAGGGCGATGACCTTCGCTTCCTCCCAGGTTTCCATCCGCAACCCGAGCAGAGCGACCTGGATCGCGACCACCGCCAGCGTGAGGGCGTCGTAGCGGCTGAGGGGAGCGTCCTGAGGATAGAACAGGTAGCTCGCGATCAGCAGCGCGCAAATCAGGCCGCCGAACAGGCAGGCCCAGGCCTGCTTCACGCCGAACCTGAGGAACTCGTAGCAACCGGCGACGATGGGACCACGGGCGAGCGCCCAAGCGCCGAGCCGTGCCTCCGCCGCGATGAAGCGGGCGAGCGGCGGCCAGATCCGCGCGGCGCTGCCAACCATGCCCAGCCTCCAAACGCGGTCCTCCGAGGGACCACCGGATATCGAAGCGGCGGCCAGAAAAAAAGGCCGCTCCGAAGAGCGGCCCGAAGTCTAGGGAGGAAACGCCCAAGAAGGGCAGCGGGAGCGCGACGCCATCGCGCTCCCGCAACGCACAAACTAGTGTGCGGCGCACCAAAAGCAAGGGGATTCGTCGAGGCGGCTCGGGTTTTCGCACGGGCCGATCGCCGAAGGGACTGCCCCGGCCAATCAGGCGCGGGCTAATCCTCGGCGAGGAGCCGGGCAATTTCGGTCCGCAGCGGGCCGCCGAGGTCCTTGCGCTCCAGGGCGTAGGCCAGATTGGCCGTGAGGAACCCGAGTTTCGAGCCGGTGTCGTAGGTCCGGCCCTCGTAGCGCATACCGAAGAAGTCCTGGGCCTGCGCCAGCTCGATCATCGCGTCGGTGAGCTGGATCTCGCCGCCCGCGCCCTTCCTGCCATGCGAGAGCACCTCGAAGATCTCCGGCTGAAGGATGTAGCGACCCGAGATGATGAAGTTCGACGGTGCGGTACCCTGCTTGGGCTTCTCCACCATGCCGGTGATCTCGAAGGTCTGGCCGAAGGTCTGGCCGACGCTGACGATGCCGTACTGATGGGTCTCCTCGGGGGCGACTTCCTCCACGGCGATGACGTTCCCGCCATGGCGCTCGTAGGCCGACAGCATCTGCTGCATGCAGCCGCGGCTGAGCATGTCCGGCAGGAGTACGGCGAAGGGCTCGTCGCCGACGATCTCGCGGGCACACCATACCGCATGACCGAGGCCGAGGGGCTCCTGCTGGCGGGTGAAGCTGGTTTGGCCGGCGCCCGGCAGATCACGCTTCAGATCGTCGTAGGCGGCCTGCTTGCCACGCTCGAGCAGCATCCGGTCGAGCTCGAACGAGATGTCGAAATGGTCCTCGATCACCGCCTTGCCGCGCCCGGTGACGAAGATGAAATGCTCGATACCGGCTTCGCGCGCCTCGTCGACGACGTGCTGGACCACCGGGCGGTCGACGACGGTGAGCATCTCCTTCGGCATCGCCTTGGTCGCCGGAAGGAAGCGGGTCCCGAGGCCAGCGACGGGAAGGACGGCCTTGCGAATCGGTTTCATCGAGCGGGACCCGGTATCGAGTGGGGTGGGACGAGCCTCGGAGGCGCCGCACGACAGCATTCCGAGATCGGTCGGACAGCGTGACCGTAAGACGGCATAACCGATGCGAAGGATTTACGATATATCGGGTGTCCTCGGTCCTAAGCAGGTTCGCATCGGCCGGCCAGCGCTTCACGCCGCTTCGGTGTTGGATGAGTCGCAGGTATTCCATGCGGAACCGGCGACCACTCTTGCGCAATCTGCTTGGGAATGTCGTTCATGGCTGTTCTGGTGACGGGTGGTGCGGGCTATATCGGCAGCCACATGGTTCTGGCCCTGCTCGACGCGGGCCACGACGATGTCGTGGTGCTCGACGACCTCTCGACGGGTTTCGACTGGGCCTTGCCGCCCGAGGTGACGCTCGTCGTCGGCGACGTCTCCGACCAGGCACTGGTGGCCGGGATCATCCGCGAACACGGCATCGACGCCCTGGCGCATTTCGCCGCGCGCATCGTCGTCCCCGACTCCGTCGCCGATCCGCTGGGCTACTACCTCGCCAACACGGTCAAGACCCGCGCCCTCATCGAGACGGCCGTGCGCGAAGGCGTCCGCCACGTGATCTTCTCGTCCACGGCGGCCGTCTACGGCGAGCCCGATGTCGTGCCCGTGCCCGAGGACCTCGCGACGGCGCCGATCAATCCCTACGGCCGCTCCAAGCTCATGAGCGAGTGGATGATCGCCGACGCCGCCCGGGCGCACGGCTTCACCTACGTGATCCTGCGCTACTTCAACGTCGCGGGTGCGGACCCGCGCGGCCGCACCGGGCAATCGACGCCGAACGCGACCCACCTCATCAAGGTGGCGACGCAGGCCGCCCTCGGTCAGCGCAGCCATCTCGACGTCTACGGCACCGACTACCCCACGCCGGACGGCTCGTGCCTGCGCGACTACATCCAGGTATCCGATCTCGCCGAGGCGCACCGCGTCGCCCTCGACCATCTGCGCAGCGGCGGCGAGAGCCTGACCCTGAATTGCGGCTACGGCCAGGGATACTCGGTCCTCGACGTCGTCGAGGTGGTCAAACGCGTCTCCGGCAAGGACTTCGAGGTTCGGCTCTGCCCGCGCCGGCCCGGCGATCCGGCGCGGATCATCGCCCAGGCCGACCGCATCCGCAGCCTCGGCTGGACCCCCCGCCACGCCAGCCTGGAAGGGATCGTCGGCCAGGCGCTCGCCTGGGAGGACGCCCTGACGAAGCGCAACCGCACGTGACGGGTCCGCGCCTCGCCCTCGCGCTCCTGCTCGCGGCCTGCGGCACCGCGCGATCCGAGCCCGCCCGGCCCGGCCCGAGGCTGCCCGCATCCGCGAAGGCCCCGGCGTCTTCGGACCTTCGCGCGTTCATCGACGCCCTGCGCCCCGACGCCCTCGCCCGAGGTGTCTCCGCGACCACCTTCGCGGCCGCCTTCGACGGCGTGACCACGCCCGACGCGGATGTCCTGGCACGCACCCGGCGCCAGGGCGAGTTCGCCCGCCCGGTCTGGGAGTATCTCGTCGGCGCGGTCTCCCCGGGTCGCATCGCGCGCGGACAGGCTCAGGCGACGCGGCTCGCCGCCACCCTCGCGGCCATCGAGGCGCGGTTCGGTGTGCCGCGCTGGATCGTCCTGGCGTTCTGGGGGGTCGAATCCGACTTCGGCGCCAGCGCCGGCACGGTGCCGACGGTCCGGGCCCTCGCGACCCTGGCCCAGGCCGGGTTTCGCGGCACGCTGTTCCGGGACGAGCTCCTGGCGGCCCTCACGATCCTGGAACGCGGCGACATCGCTCCGTCCGGAATGAAGGGCTCATGGGCCGGGGCCATGGGGCAGGTGCAGTTCCTGCCATCGAGCTTCCTCGCGCATGCGGTCGATCTCGACGGGGACGGTCATCGCGACATCTGGGGTTCGCAGGCCGACGCCCTGGCCTCCGTCGCGAATTACCTGAAAGCCCTCGGTTGGAACCCGGCCCTCTCCTGGGGCTACGCCGTCGCCCTGCCGCCGGACTTCGACCTGACCGCCTACCGGGCCGACCTGTCGGATTTCGCCAGGCGCGGCGTGCGCCGAATCGATGGAGCCCCCCTCCCGACGTCGGGAAACGCCAGCCTGTTCCTGCCCGGGGGACTCGGGGGACCGGCCTTCCTGATCACCGACAATTTCGAGGTGGTGCGGGCCTACAACACCTCCGATTCCTACGCGCTCGCCGTCGGCCACCTCGCCGACCGCCTCGCCGGCGGACCGCCCCTCGTCGCGCCCTGGCCGAGCGATGCCGCGCGCCTCGACAAGGCCGGTCTCCAGGCCCTTCAGACGGAGCTCGCCGCCCGCAAGCTCTATGCGGGGGACGCGGACGGCCGGGCCGGACCGAAGCTGCGTGAAGCCGTGCGCCGCTATCAGATCGAGCAGGGACTCACCGCAGACGGCTACGCGACGCCCTCTCTCCTCGCTCACCTGAAGAGGCGTCCCTGACGCCGCGGCCGTTGCTCTTCGACCAGGACGCCATCCTCAGCTATGGTACGGTCGTCCCATCGGCTCGCCGGGTTTTCGAAAGAGGTTTTCCATGACGGTGCCGGCACCGCGCGCGCCCTGGTCGTCTCTGGTCGGCCTCGTCCTGCTTCTCGGCGCTCCCTTACCCGCCGCGGCGCAATGGGGTGATTCCTACGACGCACCGTCGCGAAGGGCGCGGGAGTACTACCGCGACGACGGCGGCTACGGGGCGCGGCAATCCAACCGCCGCTACGCGCCGCCGCCCCAGGAAGCGCCGCGCCAGTTCTACTGGCCGTGGGAGGACCGCCCGCAACAGGCACAGCCGGCGCCGACCCCGACGGTCCGTCCCACGCCCCGGCCGCGGACGCCGACCTATGCGGACGATCCCCGTGCGGTCCGGCGCAAGCCGCGTCCCGCACCGGTCGTCGCACAGCCCAAGCCGGCCGTGGTCAAGGCCGAGCCCACCAAGCGGATCGCCGTGTTCGGTGATTCCCTGGCCGGCTCCCTCGGCACCGGACTCGCCGACGTGTTCGAGGACAACACCGAAGTCGGCATCGTCGACCGTTCACGGGCCGACAGCGGCCTCGTACGCAAGGACCTCGTGGATTGGCCCAAGGCCGTCGAGGACACCCTCAAGAGCACACCCAAGGTCGCCTATGCCCTCGTGATGGTCGGTGCCAACGATCGCCAGCCGATCCGTGACGGCGACCAGACCATCGAGCCGTTGAGCGAGCGGTGGCGCACCATCTACGGCGAGCGGGTCGAGGCCCTCGTGAAGGTGTTCTCAGATCACAAGATCCCGTTGATATGGGTCGGCGTACCGCCGATGCGGAGCGAATCCCTCAGCAAAGACCTCGCCGAGATCAACGACATCGCCCGCGAGCGTGTCACCAGAGCGGGGCAGACCTATATCGATATCTGGCCCGGCTTCGTCGACGACCGCAACCGGTACACCGCCACCGGACCGGATCTCGATGGGCAGGAAGCGAAGCTGCGGGCCGGCGACGGCGTTCATTTCACCAAGGCCGGTGGGCGCAAGCTCGCGCACTTCGCCGATGTCGAGTTGAAGCGGATGATGGGGACGAGCGCGACACCGGCCGTGCCGGTCGCGACGGCGCCCGCCGTTCCGGCCGAGGGCGAGGTCCCGCGTCTGGACGATGCGGCGGCCATCGATCGTCAGATCACCGCGATGCTGCCGAGCCTGCCCGAACCACCCGGCATCCCGGCCCTGCCGGTCAAGCCGGCCGCCGGGCCGGTGGTGCCCCTGGGAAGAGCTGAGATCGCGCCCGGCGGCACCCTCGCCAGCGGTCGCCCCCGCGACGCCGATCCATCCGGCAACGTCGAGCGGGCGCTTCTGCGCGGTGTGGCGCCCGTCACGCCGCCGGGACGGGCCGACGACTTCCGCTGGCCGCCGGGCTGACCCGGCAGGGCGGCTTCTCTCAGCGGGGTAGGACGCTGGCCCCCATGAGCGCTTCGTCGATGGCTCGCGCGGCCTGCCGGCCCTCGCGGATCGCCCAGACCACGAGGGACTGGCCCCGGCGCATGTCACCGGCGGCGTAGATCTTCTCGTTGGAGGTCCGGTAATCGACGGTGTTGGCCGTGACGTTGCCGCGCTTGTCCATGGTCACCCCCGATTCCTCCAGCAGGCCCTTTCGGACGGAGCCGGCGAAACCGATCGCGAGGAACACGAGGTCGGCGGGCAGGGTGAACTCGCCGCCGGGAATGGGCTGGCGCTTCTCGTCGACACGGGTGCAGACGACGCCCGTGAGCTTGCCCTTCTTGCCCTCCAGGCGGAGGGTCGCCGCCTGGAACTCGCGTTCGGCACCCTCGGCCTGGCTCGACGAGGTCCGCATCTTCGTCGGCCAATACGGCCAGACCGACAGCTTGTCCTCGCGCTCCGGAGGGCGCGGGCGGATGTCGAGCTGCGTCACCGACAGGGCGCCCTGACGGAACGAGGTGCCGACGCAATCCGACGCCGTGTCGCCGCCCCCGATGACAACGACGTTCTTGGCGGTGGCGAGGATCGGCAGTTCGCCGTTGCCCGGCATCGGCTCGGCACCGACGCGCCGGTTCGATTGGACGAGGAACGGCATGGCGTAGTGCACGCCGACGAGATCCTGGCCCGGCAGCTGCGGGTTTCGCGGGTCCTCGGCTCCACCGGCGAACAGCACGGCATCGTGCTCGGCCGTGAGTTCGTCGAGCGGCTTCGTCACCCCGACGTTGACGCCGTAGTGAAAGCGGACCCCTTCCGCCTCCATCTGCTTCACGCGCCGGTCGATGTGGCGCTTCTCCATCTTGAAGTCGGGAATGCCGTAGCGCAGCAGGCCGCCGGCCTTCGGCTCGCGCTCGAAGACATGAACCTCGTGGCCGACGCGGGCGAGCTGCTGCGCGGCGGCGAGACCCGCCGGTCCGGAGCCGATGACGGCGACCTTCTTGCCGGTGCTGTGCGAGGCCGGCTCCGGCTTCACCCAGCCGGCGTTCCAGGCCCGGTCGGCGATGGCCTGCTCGATGGTCTTGATCGCCACCGGCTGGTTCTCGAGGTTGAGCGTACACGCCTCCTCGCACGGCGCCGGGCAGACGCGACCGGTGAATTCCGGGAAGTTGTTGGTAGAATGGAGATTGCGCGCCGCCTCCTCCCAATCGGACTGGAACACGAGTTCGTTCCAGTCTGGAATCTGATTGTGGACCGGGCAACCGGTATCGCCGTGGCAGAACGGAATGCCGCAGTCCATGCAACGGGCCGCCTGCTTCTTCAGGTCATGCTCGTCGAGGGGCAGCGTGAATTCGCGGAAGTGCCGCACACGGTCGGCGGCGAGCTGATACTTCTGCTCCTGCCGGTCGAATTCGAGGAAACCCGTGACCTTGCCCATAACCTAAAGCCCCACCTGACGTCCGTCTCTCGCGCGAAGCGGAGACCCAATCCTCTGCGCGGATGCGCGCTAACGTTCGAGCCAATTCTCGACGCGCAACCCCGGCACACGCGAGAACTCACCGACATTGTCGGTCACTATGACACTGGCGTCACAAAGCGCGTGCGCCGCGATCAGCAAATCGTTTGCCCCGATCGGTTGCCCGACCCGTTCGAGATGTCGACGAACCTCCCCGTACACGCGATCGGCAGGAGTCGTGTACGGGGCAACGTCGATGACCCCAAGCACTGCCTCGACCTGTCGGGACAGCCGCTCCGATCCTCGTTTCGCCGCGCCAAACCGAAGTTCGGCCGCGACGATGATGCTCGTGTAGACGTTGGCTTCGCCGATCTCGCCAATCTTCTCTGCCAGCGGACCTCTCGGGTCTCGAACGAGGCCCGAGAGGATGTTCGTGTCGAGGAGATAGCGCACCTAAAGACCGACCGGCTCGGGCGGGCGATCCTCGATGACCGGCCAGTCCTCGTCGATGGTCTCTAGGACCGAAAGGGTCTGCAGCAGCAAGGGCCGGGTGAGGGGCGATAGCGTCAGACGTCCGTTCTCGATCTGCAGCAGCGCTTCCTCACCCGGTAGGGCGAACTCAGCCGGGATTTCGATGGCTTGCTCTGCGCCCTTGCGATGGAGCCGTACACGTCGCTCGATCATACGACACTCCCTCCGAGCCGCTTCATCTCCATGTGGCCTCGGCGACCCATCGGGGCCTACTCCGCCGCCACCGGCATCCGCGCCTGCTCCATCTCGCGAAGCGCGCGGCGGTACTCCACCGGCATCACCTTGACGAACTTGGTGCGATAGCCGGCCCAGTCGTCGAGAATCTCCTTCGCACGCGGGGAGCCCGTGTACTTCAGGTGGTTGGTGATGAGCTGGCTCAGGCGCTCTTCGTCATGCCCCGACATGTCGGCGAGGATGTCGACGCGCCCCTTGGTCTCGAGGTCTCCATCCTGGTGGAAGCGACGCATGAGATCGTCCTCCTCCTCGACGGGTTCGAGGTCGACCATGGACAGGTTGCAGCGGGCAGCGAACGAACCGTCCGCGTCGAGCACGTAGGCGATGCCACCCGACATGCCGGCCGCGAAGTTGCGACCGGTCTCTCCGATCGAGACGACGACACCACCGGTCATGTACTCGCAGCCATGGTCGCCCATGCCCTCGACCACCGCGATGGCGCCGGAGTTCCGCACCGCGAAACGCTCGCCGGCCGAACCGCGGATGTAGCACTCGCCTGCGATGGCGCCGTACAGCACGGTGTTGCCGGCCATGATCGTATGCGCAGACGGTGCCCGCAGGGCGTCGGACGGACGGATGATGAGCTTGCCGCCCGACAGACCCTTGCCGACGTAGTCGTTGGCGTGACCGGTCAAGACGACCGTGACGCCCGCCGCGAGCCAGGCGCCGAAGCTCTGACCGGCGGTGCCGGAGAGATTCACCCGGATCGTGTCGTCGGGCAGGCCCTCGTGGCAGTAGCGCTTGGCCACGGCGCCCGACAGCATGGCGCCGGCGGTGCGGTCCGAGTTCTTGATCACCTCGTCGACGACGACGACAGCCCCGGTCTCGAGGGCGGCCTGCGCCCCGGCGATCAGGCGCCGGTCGAGGACGTCGTCGATGGGGTGCTTCTGCTTCTCCGTATGCCGGATCGCCACGTGCTCGGGCACCTCGGGGCGATGGAACAGCTTCGAGAAGTCGAGCCCCTTGGCCTTCCAGTGCGCGATGACCTCGAGGGTGTCGAGGTAGTCGGCCCGGCCGATGAGGTCCTCGAGCTTGGTGAAGCCCATGGCCGCCATCAGCTCGCGCAGCTCTTCCGCCACGTAGAAGAAGTAGTTGACGACGTGCTCGGGCGTGCCCTTGAAGCGCTTGCGCAGCACGGGATCCTGCGTCGCCACGCCGACGGGGCAGGTGTTGAGGTGGCACTTGCGCATCATGATGCAGCCGGCCGCGATGAGGGGCGCGGTGGAGAAGCCGAACTGGTCGGCCCCGAGCAGGGCGGCGACGAGGACGTCGCGGCCCGTGCGGATGCCGCCGTCGGCCTGGAGCACGACGCGTCCGCGCAGGTGGCTGAGCACCAGGGTCTGCTGGGTCTCGGCGAGGCCCGTCTCCCACGGACCGCCCGCGTGCTTGATGGAGGTGAGGGGCGCCGCCCCCGTGCCGCCGTCGAAGCCCGAGATGGTGATGTGGTCGGCGCGCGCCTTGGCGACGCCGGTGGCCACGGTGCCGACGCCGACCTCGGAGACGAGCTTCACCGAGACGTCGGCGTCTGGATTTACGTTCTTGAGGTCGAAGATGAGCTGGGCGAGATCCTCGATGGAGTAGATGTCGTGGTGGGGCGGCGGCGAGATCAGGCCGACGCCGGGGGTGGCGTAGCGGACCTTGGCGATCTTGGCGTCGACCTTGTGGCCCGGCAGCTGGCCGCCCTCGCCGGGCTTGGCGCCCTGCGAGACCTTGATCTGCATCATGTCGGAATTGACGAGGTATTCCGTCGTCACACCGAAGCGTCCGGACGCCACCTGCTTGATGGCCGAACGGCGCGAGCGTCCATCGGCCATGGGCTTGAAGCGCTCGACCTCCTCGCCGCCCTCACCCGAGTTGGAACGGCCGCCGAACGAGTTCACGGCGATGGCGAGGGTCTCGTGGGCTTCCTTCGAAATCGAGCCGTACGACATGGCGCCCGTGGCGAAGCGCTTGACGATGTCGGCGGCGGGCTCGACGGCGTCGATGTCCACGGGAGTGCGGCCGAGTTCGGCTGCCTGGCGGATGCGGAAAAGGCCCCGGATGGTCTTGAGGTGGCTCTCCTGCTCGTTCACGAGGCGCGCGTATTCGCGGTACCGCTCGGGCAGGCCGAGGCGCACGGCGTGCTGGAGCGTCGCCACGGAGTCCGGCGTCCAGGTGTGGCTCTCGCCGCGCAGGCGGTAGGCGTACTCGCCGCCGACATCCAGCGCCGTGCGGTAGACCGGCGCGTCGCCGAACGCGTCCGTGTGCCGGCGCACCGTCTCCTCGGCGACCTCGGCCATGCCGATGCCCTCGATGGTGGTGGCCGTGCCGAAGAAGTCCCGCGCCACGAAGGCCGAGTTCAGCCCGATGGCGTCGAAGATCTGCGCGCCGCAATAGGACTGGTAGGTCGAGATGCCCATCTTGGACATGACCTTGAGCAGGCCCTTATCGATGGACTTGATGTAGCGGTAGACGATCTCGTCCGGAGTCAGGTCCGGCGGAAACTCGTCCTTCATGGCGATCAAGGTCTCGAAGGCGAGATACGGATTGATCGCCTCGGCGCCGTAGCCGGCCAGACACGCGAAGTGATGGACCTCGCGCGGCTCGCCCGACTCCACCACGAGGCCCACGGAGGTGCGCAGACCTTTGCGGATGAGGTAGTTGTGCACGGCGGCCGTGGCGAGGAGCGCCGGGATCGCGATGCGATCCGGGCCGACGCCGCGATCCGACAGGATGATGATGTTGTAGCCGCCGCGTACGGCGGCCTCGGCCCGGTCGCACAGGCGATCGACGGCGCCCTCCATGGCGGCCGCCCCTGTCTCGGCCGGGAAGGTGATGTCGAGGGTGCGGGTGTCGAACCGGTCCTCGAAGTGGGAGATCGAGCGGATCTTCTCGAGATCGCCGTTGGTGAGGATCGGCTGACGCACCTCGAGGCGCTTCTTGCGCGAGGCCCCCTCCATGTCGAGGAGGTTCGGGCGCGGGCCGATGAACGAGACGAGGCTCATCACGGCCTCCTCGCGGATCGGATCGATGGGCGGGTTCGTGACCTGCGCGAAGTTCTGCTTGAAGTAGGAGTAGAGCGACTTGGGCTTGTCCGAGAGCGCCGAGAGCGGGGTGTCGGTGCCCATGGAGCCAACGGCCTCCTGGCCGGTCACGGCCATGGGGGCCATGAGCAGCTTGAGGTCTTCCTGGCTGTAGCCGAAGGCCTGCTGGCGATCGAGGAGCGACACGTCCGAGCGCGAGGCGCGCGGAGTGACGGGCTTCAGGTCTTCCAGCACGATCTGGGTGTTCTTGACCCATTCGGCATAGGGGTGCGCGGCGGCGAGCTCGCTCTTGATCTCCTCATCGGAGACGATGCGGCCCTTCTCGAGGTCGATGAGCAGCATGCGGCCAGGCTGGAGGCGCCAGGATTCGACGATCTTCTCGTCGGGGATCGGCAGCACGCCCATCTCGGAGGCGAGCACCACGAGACCGTCGTCGGTGACGAGGTAGCGCGCCGGGCGCAGGCCGTTGCGGTCCAGCGTCGCGCCGATCTGGCGGCCGTCGGTGAAGCAGACCGCGGCCGGCCCGTCCCACGGCTCCATCAGGGCGGCGTGGTACTCGTAGAACGCCTTGCGCTCCTCGTTCATGAGCGGATTGCCCGCCCAGGCCTCGGGGATGAGCATCATCATGGCGTGGGCGAGCGAGTAGCCACCCTGAACGAGGAATTCGAGGGCGTTGTCGAAGCATGCCGTGTCGGACTGGCCCTCGTAGGAGATCGGCCAGAGCTTGGAGATGTCGTTGCCGAACAGCTCCGAGTCGACGCTGGCTTGGCGCGCGGCCATCCAGTTGACGTTGCCCCGCAGGGTGTTGATCTCACCGTTATGCGCCACCATCCGGTAGGGGTGCGACAGACGCCAGGTCGGGAAGGTGTTGGTGGCGAAGCGCTGATGCACGAGGGCGAGGCCCGAGACGTAACGCTCGTCCTGCAGGTCGCGATAATAGTCGCCGAGCTGGGTCACCAGAACCATGCCCTTGTAGACGATGGTCCGTGTCGACAGCGAGACGGGATAGTAGACGTCGGCGCGCGGGTCCTTGAGGCCGTAGACCTTGTTCGAGATCACCTTGCGCACGGTGAACAGGCGACGCTCGAAGGCGTCCTCGTCGGTGATGGACGCAGGGCGGCCGATGAACACCTGCCGATGGCACGGCTCGGTCTCCTTGACCATGACGCCGAGGTCACTCGGGTCGACCGGCACATCGCGCCAGCCCAGCAGCGGCAGCCCCTCGTCCGCGAGGGACTTCTCGACGATCTCCTCGATCAGGCGCCGGGCCTCTGCGTCCTTCGGCATGAAGAATTGGCCGATACCGTAATGACCCGGCTCCGGCAGACTGATGCCCAACCCTTCGCACTCCGCCTTGAAGAAGACGTGTGGAATCTGGGTGAGGATGCCACAGCCATCGCCCATCTTGGGATCGGCCCCGACGGCGCCGCGATGGTCGAGGTTCTTCAGGATCTGAAGACCCTGCGCGACGATGGCGTGGGTGCGGCGGTCGTGCATGTCGGCGACGAAGCCGACGCCGCAGGCGTCGCCCTCGCGGGCCGGGTCGTACAGCCCCTGCGCCTTCGGCAGCGCATGATCCCGCACGATCAGCGGCGCACCGCCGTCGCGGGTGGCGGGAATCGACGCTTGAAGCGCCCCGAACTCAGCAGATGCGACCACGCTCACCATCCCTCGCCTCCGACGTGCTCGCTCGCGAGCATGTTTCGTGCCCGAGCGCCAGACGGCCCTCGGGTGCATCTCTCGACAGCGTCGGCTCTCAGCGGATCTTTCCGTCGGCGGGACTTCGGTGAGGAAGCGCCCGCGACCCGCGGGCGCGACGCCGGCCTGGTCTCAAGCCGTGCGGGCCCGAATCGCCACGGTGGCGATCGTCTTGGAATCTCGTTTGTTCGCCGGAAACGTCACCCGCGGAGATCCTTGGCCATCCGGACGGTCACCGCGCCGGAAATGGGACAGCGCTACTGTCCTAACGATGGAAAGTGACAGATTTTAAACGCTCCAGCAAGACCCGTTCCGCGCTCACCCAACCCTTTTAGACGCGCGCGAACGCTCGGGAGCCGGCTGTGTTGCCGCAGGAGCATGCGGGTCGCGAAGCGGTTCAAAAGAAACCGGCCCCGAAGCCCTCGCATTCCCGCCCCAATCCCGGGGTTAACAGACCGCTGCCGGGCACAAGCGGCATGCGGGGCGAGGGCCTTGCGGAGACCCACCGGAGGACCCGCGTCAAAAGCGGGCCTCCGGACCGAAACGATCCGAATCGAGGCCGCATGTCAGGCCCCTTGCGAGGTCCCATGAAGGTACGTGGCATGAACCGGTCCAGCAGGCCCCGTTCGCGTCCGTCGAGACCTCTCCTGACGATCCTCGCCGGAGCAGTTGCTCTGCTGGCTGTCGAATCGGGACCGGCCCGAGCGCAATTCTTCGATGATCGCGACATGCCGATGCCGCCGCGCGCCGTCGTCTGGCGCCTCGCCGATCGCGGATTCAGCGCCATCGCCCGTCCTCAATTCGACGGCCGCGCCTACGTGGTCGAGGCCGACGATCCCTATGGAGAGCGGGTGCGGGTGTTCGTCGATGCCCACGATGGCGCCATCCTCCGCCGTCAGCGGCTGAGCGTCTCCCTGCCACCACCCCCGGTGCGCGTCGGGCGGACGGCCCCCGGCTATGGCTGGACGGAGGAGGAGACAGTCCCGCGTCGCCCGATCCACGAGGTCGAGCAGATGGTCCCGCCGGGCGATGTCCCGAACACGATCGTGCGCCGGGCATCCCCGAGCGCAGCGCCCGCGAGCCGCATCGAGGTTCCCGACCGAAATCCGATGGGCCTCAATCCCGATGCAAAACCGCAGGCACCGCCCAAGGTTGCGCGTCTGGCACCCGCAGCGAAACCGGCATCGCCCCGGGTGACCCCACAAGCGCCCCGCCTGTCGGAGACGCCCCCCACCGCGATGGACGCCAAGCCGTCCGCCGCCCTCGACGCCTCGAAACCCGTCACGCCGGCGACGAATACGACTGTTTCCTCGCCAGCCGCCGTGCAACCTCAAGCCGAAAAGCGGGCCGCCAAGGAATGGAAGGACCCGCCCGCCGACCAGAGGAAGGCCGTCCGGGTCATCGGCGGCGCCACGGTGGTTCCGGGCGTGACGCCCCAGGGCGAATAGGACTGACGATCCGTCCTCAGCCCGCGTCGCTGGCGCCGGCACCCTGGAGCGCGGGGTCATGCGTGGCGGAGCGCACGGGACTGTCGCCCTTCGGCTTCTCGACGATGGCCTGTAACGCGAGGGGGTCGAGCCCGCTCCCCTCCGTTGGCCCGAACGCTTGGAGGGACTGGCGCATCTTCGGCGTCCAGAACGCCACGATGTGCTTGTGGATGCCGGCGACCGCTTCCTCGTCCGGGTAGGAGCGGAAGAAGGTGGCGATCTGGTTCGCCATGCGGACGAGCTTCTGGTCGGATGTGAGGGCGCTCATGGGGAGGCTCGCGTGAATGGGGGGAACGCGGTCAGGAAGCTGGGGCGAGGATTAGCCGCTCGCGTCCGGTGAAGACCGTCAGGGTGTCCGAACGAGCGATGCCGCACAGGGTCATGCCGTGCAGCCGCGCCCGATCGATGGCGAGGGATGTCGGGGCCGAGATCGCCACGACGATGGAGGCCCCGAGGCTCGCCGCCTTCTCCACCATCTCGAACGAACACCGGCTGGTGATGACGACGAAGCCCGTGGCCGGATCGACACGATCCCGAATCAGGGCGCCGACGAGCTTGTCGAGCCCATTGTGGCGCCCGACATCCTCCCGCACGGCGACCAGGGACCCATCGAGATTGGCCCAGGCGGCGGCATGAACCGCACGGGTCCGGCTGTTGAGCACCTGCGCGTCGCCCAAGGCCGCCAAAGCCCGCTCGACCGCTCCGATCCCGACTCCGACCGCCCCGTCACCACGTGTCGCGGCCATGGGCAGGGCGGCGAGATCGTCGATCCCGCAGACGCCGCACCCGGTCCGCCCCGAGATGGCGCGTTTGCGGGCGAGATGCTCCCGCAGGCGCCCAGGCACCAAATCGACGAGGACGCGCAGGCCGCCCTCGCCATCCTCCACCGTCACCCCGCGGATCTCGTCGGCCGAGGCGACGATCCCCTCCGTGAGGCTGAACCCGTAGGCGAAGTCCACGAGATCGGCCGGCGTACACATCATCACCGCATACGGGACGCTGCCGTAGACGAGATTGACCGGCATCTCGACGGCGAGGTCGCGTTCCGCCGGCCGGGCAACGGGATCGTCGTAGGCGACGACGAGGGTCGGGACGCGCCGGGCCGTCTCGGCCGGCGCGTCGTCTTGGTTCCGGCTTCCGCTATTCGGCTGCATTCAATTGGGTCGCGATACGAGTCAGGGAGAAGTCCTCCTCATAGAACTTCGCCTGCCAATCGGAAGGCCGGTTGGTGCGCCGGACCTGCACCGCCGTCACCTTGTATTCGGGGCAGTTGGTGGCCCAGTCCGAATAGTCGGTGGTGATGACGTTGGCGCCGGTCTTGGCGTGGTGGAAGGTGGTGTAGACCACGCCGGGCTGCATCCGCTCGGAGACCACCGCCTTGAGGGCAATGTCGCCGGAACGGCTCTCAAGGGCGACGAGATCGCCGTCGACGATACCGCGCACTTCGGCGTCGAACGGATGGATCTCCAGCACGTCCTCCTCATGCCAGCGCGAGTTCTCCGTGCGGCGGGTCTGCGCGCCGACATTGTACTGCGACAGGATGCGGCCCGTGGTGAGGATGAGGGGGAAGCGCGGCCCCGTGCGCTCCTCGGTGGGCACGTACTCGGTGATCATGAACTTGCCCAAGCCCCGCACGAACCGGTCGACGTGCATCATCGGGGTACCGCGCGGCGCCGCATCGTTGCACGGCCATTGGATCGAGCCGAGTTCGTCGATCTTCGCGAAGCTCACGCCCTTGAAGCTCGGGGTGAGGGAGGCGATCTCGTCCATGATTTCGGACGGATGGCTGTAGTTCATCGGGTAGCCGAGGGCATTGGAGAGCAGCATCGTGCCCTCCCAGTCGCCGACGCCGGACAACGGCGGCATCACCTTGCGCACGCGGGAGATGCGGCGCTCGGCGTTGGTGAATGTGCCGTCCTTCTCGAGGAACGAGGCGCCCGGCAGGAAGACGTGGGCGTACTTCGCCGTCTCGTTCAGGAAAATGTCCTGAATGACGATGCACTCCATCGCCATTAGGCCGGCGGTGACGTGGTGGGTGTCGGGATCGGACTGGGCGATGTCCTCGCCCTGAATGTACATGCCCTTGAAGGCGCCATCGACGGCTTCGTCCAGCATGTTGGTGATGCGCAGGCCCGGATCCTTGTCGAGGGACACGCCCCAGAGGGATTCGAAGGTCTCGCGGGTGGCGTCGTCCGAGACATGGCGGTAGCCCGGCAACTCGTGCGGGAACGAGCCCATGTCGCACGAGCCCTGGACGTTGTTCTGACCGCGCAGGGGGTTCACACCGGCGCCGAGCATGCCGATGTTGCCGGTGGCCATAGCGATGTTGGCCATGCCCATGACCATGGTCGAGCCCTGGCTGTGCTCGGTCACACCGAGACCATAATAGATGCCGGCCGCTCCACCCTTGGCGTACAGCCTGGCGGCCCCCCGGAGCTGGACCGGATCGATGCCGGTGAAGCGCTCCTGTGCCTCGGGTGAATGGCGCTCGTCGGCCACGAACCGCGCCCATGCCTCGAAGTCGCCGAGGTCGCAGCGCTCCCGAACGTAGGCCTCGTCGATGAGACCCTCGGTGACGATGACGTGCGCCATCGCATTGATGAAGGCGACGTTGGAGCCTGGCTTCAGGGGCAGGTGGAAGTCGGCCTTGATGTGGGGCGACTTAACGAGGTCGATCTTGCGCGGATCGGCGACGATGAGCTTGGCGCCTTCCCGCAGACGCTTCTTCATGCGCGAGCCGAAAACGGGGTGCCCGTCCGTCGGGTTTGCGCCGATAACGAGGATCACGTCGGAATGGGCCACGGACGCGAAGTCCTGGGTGCCGGCCGAAGTGCCGAGCGTCGACATCAGGCCGTAACCCGTCGGCGAATGGCAGACGCGGGCGCAGGTATCGACGTTGTTGTTGCCGAAGGCAGCGCGCACGAGCTTCTGGACGAGGTAGGCTTCCTCGTTGGTGCAGCGCGACGAGGTGATGCCGCCGACCGAATCCTTGCCGTACTTCGCCTGGATGCGCTTGAACTCGGACGCCGCGCGCTCGATGGCGACCTCCCACGACACTTCCTGCCAAGGGTCCGTGATCTTGTCGCGGATCATCGGCTTGGTGATGCGGTCCTTGTGGGTGGCATAGCCGTAGGCGAAGCGGCCCTTGACGCAGCTGTGGCCCTCGTTGGCCTTGCCGCCCTTGTAGGGGACCATCCGCACCACGCGGGTGCCCTGCATCTCGGCCTTGAACGAGCAGCCGACGCCGCAATAGGCGCAGGTGGTGATCTCGGAATGCTCGGGCTGGCCGTGCTCGATGATCGACTTCTCCTGAAGCGTCGCCGTCGGGCAGGCCTGCACGCAGGCGCCGCAGGACACGCACTCGGACTCCATGAAGTTCGTCGGGCCGGCGGCGACGCGGCTGTCGAAGCCGCGGCCCTCGATGGTGAGCGCGAAGGTGCCCTGCACCTCCTCACAGGCGCGAACGCAGCGGTTGCAGACGATGCACTTCGACGGATCGTAGGTGAAGTACGGGTTCGACGTGTCCTTGGGCAGATACTGCTCGGAGGTCGGCTTGACGTGGTTGGCGCCGTCGTAGCCGTAACGAACTTCACGCAGGCCGACCGCGCCGGCCATGTCCTGCAATTCGCAATCGCCGTTGGCGGCACAGGTCAGGCAGTCGAGGGGGTGGTCGGAGATGTAGAGTTCCATCACGCCCTTGCGGAGCTTGGCGAGCTTGTCCGTCTGGGTCGAGACCACCATCCCGTTCTCGGCCGGCGTCGTGCAGGAGGCCGGCGTTCCGCGTCGTCCCTCGATCTCCACGAGACAGAGGCGGCAGGAGCCGAAGGCTTCGAGCGAATCCGTCGCGCACAGCTTCGGGATCTGCGTTCCGGCGTGCATGGCGGCGGCCATGACGGAGGTCCCGGCCGGAACCGTGACGCTCATGCCGTCGATGGTGAGCGTGACGGTCTGCTCGGACACCCGGATCGGGGTGCCGTAATCGATCTCTTTGATGAGGGCCATGGGTCGCGCCTCCTTACTCGGCGGCGACGGACATCTGTCCGCCACGCTCGAAATCCTCGGGGAAATGGGTGATCGCGCTCATGACGGGCATCGGCGTGAGCCCGCCCATGGCGCAGAGCGACCCATCGGTCATGACGTCACAAAGGTCTGAGATGACGGCGAGATTCGCCCGGGTGTCGGTGCCCGCGATGACCTTGTCCATGGTCTCGACACCGCGTGTCGCGCCAATCCGGCAGGGCGTGCACTTGCCGCAGGATTCGACGGCGCAGAACTCGAAGGCGAAGCGGGCCTGCTTGGCCATGTTTACCGTGTCGTCGAACACCACGATGCCGCCGTGGCCGACGAGGCCTTTCTTGGCCGCCATCGCCTCGTAGTCGAGGGGCGTGTCGAGGAGGTGATCGGGGAAGTAGGCGCCGAGCGGCCCACCGACCTGCACCGCGCGCACCGGTCGGCCGCTCTGCGTGCCGCCGCCGAAATCCTCGATGATCTCGCGCAGCGTGATGCCAAAGGCGTATTCGATGAGGCCGCCGTGCTTGACGTTGCCAGCGAGCTGGATCGCCAGGGTGCCGAGCGAACGGCCCATGCCGTACTCAGCATAGGCCTTGGCGCCGTTCTCCAGGATGTACGGCACGGCCGTAAAGGTCATGACGTTGTTGACCAGGGTCGGCTGGCCGAGGAAGCCCTTGAGCGCCGGGATCGGCGGCTTGGCGCGGACGATGCCGCGGCGACCCTCCAGGCTCTCCAGCAGGGATGTCTCCTCGCCGCAGATGTAGGCGCCGGCCCCGAGACGAACCTCGAGGTGGAAGGCTTTCCCGGAGTTCATGACGTTGTCGCCGAGGAACCCGGCCTTCACCCCGTTGGCGATGGCCTCCTTCAAGGTCGCGAAGGCCTGCGGATATTCGGAGCGCAGATAGATGTAGCCACGCGTCGCGCCCGTCGCGATGCCCGCGATGGTCATGCCCTCGATGAGGTTGAAGGGGTCACCCTCCATCATCATCCGGTCGGCGAAGGTGCCGGAATCGCCCTCGTCGGCGTTGCAGACCACGTATTTTTGCGGCGCTTGCGCCAGCATCACCGTGTTCCACTTGATGCCCGCCGGGAAGCCGGCGCCGCCGCGCCCGCGCAGGCCCGATTCGCGCACCGCCGCCACGATGCCGGCGGCATCGAGCTTCAGGGCAGCTTCGAGGCCGTTGTAACCGCCATGCGCCCGGTAATCCGCGACGGACACCGGATCGACGACGCCGCAGCGCTGGAAGGTCAGGCGATGCTGCCGGGCAAGGTAGGGAATCTTCTCGGGGTCGCCGAGGCGCAGCGGATGGTCGCCGCCCGTGACGAGACCGGCATCGAGCAGCGCATCGACGTCGCCCGGAGTGACGGGACCGTAGGCGACCCGTCCCTCGGGCGTGCCGACCTCGACCATGGGCTCCAGCCACAACAGGCCCCGCGAGCCCGTCCGCACGATGGTCACGTCGAGGCCGCGGCGCTCGGCGCCGGCGAAGAGGGCGCGGGCGACCCGGTTGGCGCCGAGCCCGAGGGCAACGGCATCGCGGGGAACGTAGAGGGTGACGCTCATGACTTCACCTCCGCCAGGGCCGATTCGAGGGAGTCGGCGGTGAGCCGGGCCAGGGGCTCGTCGTCGACGAGCGCCCCCGGACCGTTGGCGCACAGACCGAGGCAATAGACCGGCTCGACGGTGACCTTCCCGTCGGGCGTCGTGCCGTGCCAGTCGATGCCGAGACGGGCGAGGATGTCGGCGTGGAGCGCGTCGGAGCCCATGGCCTGGCAGGCCTCGGCCCGGCACAACTTCACCTGATGCTTGCCCGCCGGGGCGCGGCGGAAGTCGTGGTAGAAGGTGATGCAGCCGTGAATCTCGGCACGCGACAGGTTCAATGCGTCCGCGATGAGCGGCACCGCGCCCTCGTCGACGTATCCGAACGTCTCCTGAAGAGCGTGCAGGATCGGAAGGGTCGCCCCTTCCAGATGGAGATGTTCGGCGATGATCCCGGCGGCGCGGGGCTCGCTCCAGGGCTCGTTCGGCAGCATTGTTCCACCCGGTTTATCTTGTTCTCGTTCCAAGGTGGTATATCGCCGACGGTGAATCAATCGCGCCTTTCCGTTGGTCGACAACGGATTTTTGTCAAAAACGGATTGTGCAACGCAAAAGTCTATAGCGACGGAGGAACCCGAGCCGCGATTCAAACCTCAGAGTGAGGCAATATCCTTCGCTATTGTGGACGCGGCGGCCCGCGCTTCGACGATGAGGGCGGCGCAAAGGGGCGTCATCGGCTCACGCTCGGGCACGACCAGACCGATCAGATGGCTGACGTCGGGTTCGACGATGGGCACGGCGCGCACACGCTCGCTGAGGCGGAAGCTGTCGGCGAGTACCGCCGGCATGATGCTCGCCCATTTCGCTGTGCGGACATGGGTCAGCAGGACGATCATCGAATTCGATTCGAGAAGTGGGGCCGAGACGCGTCCGACATTGGTGAGATGCCGGTCGATGATCCGGCGGTTCTGCATGTCGGGCGTCAGCAGGCAGAGGGGGATCCGGGCCACCTCCTCCCATGTGACGGAGTCTCGGCCGCCGAACACGCCGTCCACAGCCGTGAGCAGCCGGTAGCGCTCGCGGTAGAGCGGCACGGCGGTGAGGCGTCCGAGGGGCTCGTTCTCGAGGTAGGTGATGCCGGCGTCGATCTCGAGGTCGGCGATGAGGCGGCCGATCTCTCCCGATGTGGTGGAGTGAACGGAGAACCGCACCTCGGGATGGCGCATGCGGAAGGGCGTGGTCAGCGCCGCGACGATGGGCGTCGCCGTGGGTATCGCGGCGAGTCGCAGGGTGCCCGACAGGCCCCGGCGCAGGCTCGCCACCTCCTCCCGCATGGCGCGGGCATCGCCGACGATCCGGCGTGCCCATTCGAGCACCCGTTCGCCCTCCGGGGTGAAGCCCTGGAACCGCGAACCGCGCTGAACGAGCATGACCCCGAGGCGCTCCTCGAGTTGCTTCACGCCGGCCGAAAGGGTCTGCTGCGAGACGTTGCAGACCTGCGCGGCCCGCCCGAAATGGCGCTCGCGTGCCAGGGCGAGGATGAACTCGAGACGTTCGATCATCGTCTGCCCCAGCCCCTCCTGGCGACCGATCCCGGGCGAACGTCCCCTCCGGTCGACTGCGCGATGGACCGTGTCGCGGCGGGGCATGATGCGCGTGAATGCGGCCGATGCGACGCTGTTGCGGTTGCACGGCCACCGCCCATGTGGTCTGTCACCCCGATCGGCATCCAGGGTGGGAAACTCCGTGGATCGCCGCAACACCCGCAGAACGCACTTGCGCTTTCGTCTAAATTTAGCAAGAGGCGCGGGGACAATCGATCACGTCATGGGGAGCCGAGAGAGGCAGATGCGGACGACGCAGGCGCAACACCGGTCATCATGGGGGCTTGCCGCGCTTGGCGCCGTCCTCGTCTCGTCGTCCTCCGCCCTGGCGGCGGGTATCGGCCAACCCGTACCCTGGCAGATGGACCGCCAGATTCCGGTCACCGAGAACGCTCGGGACATCCACACCTTCGAACAGGGCATGCACTGGCTCTCGTTCGGCATCTCGATCTTCGTGCTGGCGCTGATCCTGTACTGCGTCTTCCGCTTCAGCGAGAAGGCGAACCCGACACCCTCGAAGACCACCCACAACACCCTCATCGAGGTGGCCTGGACGATCGTCCCGGTGCTCATCCTCGTGGCCGTCGCGATTCCCTCGTTCCGCCTGCTGCGCACGCAGCTCTCGGACCCGAAGGCCGACGTCCTGGTCAAGGTGATCGGCCACGCCTGGTACTGGTCCTACGAGTACCCGGCCGTCGAGCAGGGCGGCGGCTTCACGTTCGACGCCAACCTCGACGAGGACAAGCAGCCCAAGCTGCTAGGAACCGACAACGACATGGTCGTGCCGGTGAACAAGATCGTGAAGATTCAGGTCACCGCCGCCGACGTGATGCATTCCTGGGCGATCCCGTCCTTCGGCTTCAAGATCGACGCCATTCCCGGCCGCCTCAACCAGTTCTGGTTCAAGGCGGAGCGCGAGGGGACCTATCACGGACAGTGCTCCGAACTCTGCGGCGCCCGCCACGCCTACATGCCGATCACGGTGCAGGTGGTGAGCGAGGAAGCCTACGCCAAGTGGCTCGCCGAGGGTAAGACGAAGTTCGCCCGGATCGACAACGACACCTCGAAGTTCGCTGCGGCCCGCTGAGGGCCCGGCCGGACCGGGCGACCGGTCCGGCCCCACGTCACGAGATTCAAGAGAAACCTGGACTGAGGTCTATCCATGGCTAACGCCGCAGCACATTCGGGGCATCACGACGCCCACGACCACAAGCCGCCATTCTTCTCCCGCTGGTTCCTGTCCACGAACCACAAGGACATCGGCACCCTCTACCTGCTGTTCGCCTTCTGCGCGGGCATCATCGGCGCGTTCCTGTCCTTCGGCATCCGCATGGAGATGGAGGAGCCCGGCCTCCAGTATTTCACCAATCCCGGCACCTACAACGTCTTCGTGACCGGCCACGGCCTCATCATGGTGTTCTTCATGGTGATGCCCGCCCTCATCGGCGGCTTCGGCAACTGGTTCGTGCCCCTCATGATCGGCGCGCCCGACATGGCGTTCCCGCGCATGAACAACATCTCGTTCTGGCTGACGGTCGCGGGCTTCCTCAGCCTCGTCTGCTCGCTGTTCGTCGAGGGCGCGCCCGGCGCCAGCGGTGCCGGCACCGGCTGGACGGTCTACCCGCCGCTCTCCACCGCCGGCCATCCCGGGCCTGCCGTCGACTTCGCGATCTTCGCCCTCCACCTCTCGGGTGCAGGCTCGATCCTGGGCGCCATCAACTTCATCACCACGATCCTGAACATGCGTGCGCCGGGCATGACCCTGCACAAGATGCCGCTGTTCGCATGGTCGATGCTGGTGACCGCGTTCCTACTGCTCCTGTCGCTCCCGGTTCTGGCCGGCGCGATCACCATGCTGCTGACCGACCGCAACTTCGGCACCACCTTCTTCGATCCTGCCGGCGGCGGTGATCCGGTGCTCTACCAGCACCTGTTCTGGTTCTTCGGTCACCCCGAAGTGTACATCATGATCCTGCCGGCCTTCGGCATCGTCTCCCACATCATCTCGACCTTCTCCCGCAAGCCGGTGTTCGGCTACCTCGCCATGGCCTACGCCATGGTCGCCATCGGCGTCGTCGGTTTCGTCGTGTGGGCGCACCACATGTACACCGTCGGCCTGTCGCTCCAGACGCAGTCCTACTTCGTGTTCGCCACCATGGTGATCGCGGTGCCGACCGGAGTGAAGATCTTCTCGTGGATCGCCACCATGTGGGGCGGCTCCATCCGCTTCACCGCTGCCATGCACTGGGCCGTGGGCTTCATCTTCCTGTTCACCGTTGGTGGCGTCACCGGGGTGGTGCTGGCGAACTCGGCCGTCGACAAGTATCTGCACGACACCTACTACGTCGTGGCGCACTTCCACTACGTGCTCTCACTCGGCGCCGTGTTCATTATCTTCGCCGGTGTCTACTACTGGTTCCCGAAGATGACCGGTCACATCATCCCCGAGTGGGCCGGCAAGCTGCACTTCTGGCTGGCCTTCATCGGCGCGAACGTCCTGTTCTTCCCGATGCACTTCCTCGGCCTCGCCGGCATGCCGCGTCGCTACGCCGACTATCCGGAGGCCTTCGCCGGCTGGCACAAGGTCTCCACCTGGGGC